>ERZ1370068.7139-contig-6075_pt1 | contig 30174 bp, 39 predicted proteins | sample MGYA00561227_ERZ1370068 | MGnify/ENA primary metagenome ERZ1370068 (study PRJEB38410, sample SAMEA6850437) | metagenome | study: Metagenomic assessment of the ecological functions of the soil: analysis of the soil microbiota associated with the...
AGTAATACTTCGTTCAGTTACGTATTGCTTGACGCTGGCCTTCGTGATACGTGTGTGATTTCGCCGATCTCCTGCGCGATGCGGTGCAGGCGGAGGCGGCGCGCATCGCCGCGGTGGCGCAGCGCGTCATTCAGCAATCCGACGAGCTCGGGCGTCGCAACAGCGAAGAGATCACGCCGGGCAGCGACGACGCTGCTCGTGTCGATCAGCCAGGTGATCGAGCAGGACATCAACATCTTTGACGGTGCGGAGTTGCTCGCGACGAGCGAGCGCGATCTCTTCTCCTCCGGCTTCCTCCCCCACGCGCACGCCCGACGCGGGTCTACCGCGCGATCGTGCTCGATCGGCTTCCGCCAGTTTCGTCGACGAGGATCAGATTGGGACCGTTCCGGCTATCATCGCCGCCGCGCCTGTCAGGACCGGCGAGAGCGATCCATCCTGACGATTCCGCTGGCCACGCGCCAACGGGAGATCGAGCGCGAGATCGATGATCTCGATCGCGGCGTTCATCTCGCCGTGCTGTGGCTTCGTGTTGCTTGGCGCCGCGATCGGGCTCCGCTGGCCGAGCGCATCGCCGATCCGGTGCGCCGGCTGACCCGGGCCACGCGCCGCATTGCATCGGGCGATTTCGACGCGCGGATCGCGGTGCGCTTCCGCCGACGAGCTCCGCGCCGCCTCGTCGACGACATTCAACAGCATGGCGTCGGAGCTGAAGGCGCAGCGACGCACGCCTCGAACGGACGCACCAGGCTCGAGGCCTGGGCCGAGATGGCGCGGCAGGTCGCGCACGAGATCAAGAACCCGCTGACGCCGATCCAGCTCTCCGGCCGAGCACCTGCGTGCGGGTGCACGCCGATCGGCGGCGAGCCGCTCGGGCCGCGGTGCTGCGAGAGCTGCGTCGACGTCGATCCTCGGTCAGGTCCGGCTGCTCCGGCAGATCTCCGCGGAGTTCTCCAGCTTTGCGTCCTCGCCAACCGCCGCCGGGCGCAGGTGGACCTCCCGGCGCTCGTGGCCGAAGTGATCGATCCGTATCGAAGCGGACTCTGCCGGCCGCATCACCATTGAAAATCGCGTGCAGCCGCCGCTTCCGAGCGTGTCTCGTCGACCGCACCCTCATCACGCGCGCTCGCCAATATCGTCGAGAACGCGCTCCACGCGATGCCCAACGAGGGTCGATTGATCATCCACGCCTCGCTGGGCCGCCGAGGTGATTCTGGTGGATCGCGATACTGGCGTGGGATGGATCGGGACGCTGTCGCGCGTCTTCGAGCCCTACTTCTCGACGAAGACCACCGGCACGGGATTGGGGCATTCCAAAGTTGCCAGGAGGAATGTCGAGACTGAGTGGAGAGAGGAATTGAGGTCGAGAGCGAGAAGGGCGTCAGGGACCGTGCGTGAGGGCTGAGCGCTGAGCGGCAGATCGTGTCGCCGGAGCTGCCACGAAACCGATATCACAGAGCGACAGGGGATGGGGGAGGAAGCGACCAACCACTACACGATCCGTCGCGAATCGGGCATTGCAAGCGGAACGAACGTGGCCGACCGGGAGCCGGCAGGCATTCAGGTCGCTCAGCTGCCGGCGCAAACTGCGCAGCCGGAACGCAGCCACGTTCAACGGCTCGTCCGAGTCAGCAGCGCCTTCATCGATCGCGATCTTGACTGTCCGGCCGGAATGCCGATGACTCATTGGCACGATCCTTGTAGAAAGCGGCCAGGACCGACATCCGGTCACAACGCCGAGGACCTGGGCTCCGAGTTCGGTGTACAAGGCATGCCTCGTACACCGACCTCGAAAGCCGGCGCCGGACTCGTACTGGTGGCGACCGGATCGCGGCCTGCCGTCATGTTCTCAGGTGTCAGCTGCTGGAGAGACTATCGGCCGGCATGACTCGATCGACAAGACGGTGGCCCTCGCTGGAATCGAGCCGAGACAGCGAGCGCCCGTGATGCGCAGCTGAGACGCATATCGAACATTGGCAGGTTCTGCCCTTGACCGTGGTCTGCGAGCGGCCCATCGCCGACAAGGGATTCGACGCGTCAAGACTCATCGCGCGTCGCGATCGTCGATAAAGCGTCAGGACGGCCTTGTGCCGGAGTCTGACCAGAGAGAATCCCTCCTTCCTCCCCTCCTCTGTGGTGAATGGGCTGCTTCTGGGCGCGGCTACTCCAGGTATCGATCCGTGCGGCTCCTCGATCCGGGCCGCCTCTCCTCCCATGCCTCTTGCCCGAGTTTCGCCCAGCCCCACATCAGACACGCGAACGCGACGTAGGTGTAGGACATGATGACGAGCGCGAGCCGCGGGTGCGAGGCGATCAAGCGGCGAGCACGATCGGCGGCGAAGAACGAGCGCGAGTAGGACCGCGCGCCATCCCATGTCGATCGCCTTGACGCTGCGGAAGCGGATGGTGCTGACCATTAGGACGCGCCGGCACGAGGACCATCGCTAGCAGCGCCGGTAGCGCCGCACCCTGGCTCCTGCAGTCCGCATGGGAACCAAGATAGACGGTCGAGGCGATCACGGCGCCGGCGGCGGGGCTGGGCAGCCCTACGAAATGCCGCTTGTCGGTGGCGGTGGTCGTCTGGATATTGAACCGCGCGCAGGCGCATGGCCGCGGCGGTGACGTAGATGAAACCGGCCGCCCACCCGAGCCGTTCGAGGGGCCACAGGCCCCACGTGAACGCGAGGATCGCCGGCGCGCAGGCCGAACGACACGACATCGGCCAGCGAATCGAGCTGCACGCCGAACGCGCTGGACGAGTTCGTCAGCCTGGCGATCAGGCCGTCGAGCGTATCGAGCACCATCGCGATGCCGATGAAGAGCGCGGCCGTGTCGAAGTCGGCACGCGTGGCATAGACGACGCACGCGTAGCCGCAGAACAGGTTCGCGACGGTGAAGAGCGACGGGAGCAGTATACGCCGCGGCGGAAACGGCGCGGCTGATCCTCCCGACGGCGCAGCGGCAGAGCTACTCGAGCACTGGATGGCTCCAGAATCGCCAGCACGGTCTCACCTCCTACGACGCGATCGCCGACCGCAACGCGCAGGCCGGCATCGCGCCGGAAGGAACACGTCCATCCGCGATCCGAACTTCATCAGGCCGATCCGTTCGCCGCGCGCCGAGGATTTCTCCCTCACGCACGCGGCACACGATGCGCCGTGCCAGGATGCCCACGACCTGCCGGAAGACGATCGTCCGACCGTCGTGGTCGACCCAGATTTCGTTCAGCTCGTTGTCGTTCGACGTTTCGTCGAACGCCGGCAGGAAAGCGGCCCGGACGATCCGCTCGATGCGTCGCACGCGTCCCGACACCGGCGATCGGTTGACGTGCACGTCGAGGGGCGACAGGAAAATCGTGACCTGCAGCCAGTCTCCGGGCGGCGCCCAGCGGCCGTCGCTCGGGCCGGCGATCATCACGCGTCCATCAGCCGGAGACACCACGAGATCCGGACCCTGTGGAACCTGTCGATCGGGATCCCGGAAGAAGTACGTGAGAAAGGCACCGAGCGCCGCAAAGCCGGTGCTCCAGCCATAGCGCCGTGCGGCAGCGAGTCCCGCCGCCGGGAACGAGCGCAGCTGCGATGAACGGATAGCCGGCGCGATCGATTCTCATGAGGAAGGCGTCGGAATACGAAGGGCCAGCACCGGCGGGGCCGGTGGCTGGCCCTGAAATCCGTCAAATCGGACGGGGCGGCCCGTCAGTGCCGCGCCGCCGGAGCGCTCATACCATCGGCGCTTCGCCGCGAGGATCGTTTCCATTTGATCCTTCAGCTGGAGCTTGCGCTTTTTCAAGGTGACTTCTTCGACCTGCTCGGGTTCGGAAAGGTGATGGCGGGTGGCCAGATTGTGGATTTGCTCGTCGAGGTGGTGATGCTGAGCAGCGAGCTGGCGAAACTCCTCATCGGTTTGCAGAAGCTTTCGCTTCAGCTCTTCGAAGTCTGTCGGCATCTTCGCCTCCTTTGAGAAGAGATTGCATACGCCTCCGCAGAAACACTTCGTATCGGCACGGTAACACAAGAAGAACAGTGCCTTCAAGGACGGTTCGTCGGCTGCGCCGAATCCTGCGAACGCCGGCGTCGTTCGCGACGCGTTTCACGCCACAGAATCAGCGCGTCTTCCTCCGGGTTGGTGTAGCACCGTTTCCGCACACCAGCCACCTCGAACCCCAGATCCTCGTAAAGGCCGAGCGCGGCGAGGTTGGAGCGACGGACTTCGAGTGTCGCGCGGCGGACGCCCTCGCCGGCGACGGCCGTCAGGATGTGCTGCATCAGCGCTCGCCCGAGCCCCTGGCGGCGCGCGCGACACGTCGACCGCGATGGTGTTGATGTGGAGCTCGTCGACGATGACCCAGCACGAGCAGAACGCCGCGACGCGGGCGTCCGGGAGACGCAGCACGTAGACCCGGGCCGACGTCGGTTGCACGAGCTCCCGCTCCAACATCTCACGCGTCCACGGGTTCGTGAACGACGAGGCCTCCAGCGCTGCGACGGCGTCGAGATCGGAGTCTCCCGACATTCGTTCGACGATCATGGGCGGCGATGGAGAGGGGGCATGTCGAAGGTGCATCCCAGATGGTCAGACTTCCCGGGTCCGCCTGTCCCGCGCAATCTCAGCGTCGGGCCGTCGCACATAAATCGGTGCGACTGCGTGGGGCGCCACGGCACGGTCGCGGCGACTCCACTGGCGATCCTCCCGATCCACGTGGCGAGGTGGCGGCACCAACGGATCAACCCGGGCGCGCGGACCGAGCGCGGCGGTGATGGTGTCCGCATAGCGGAGCGCGCCATCGCCGATGAAGCGGAACCGCTGCCCCGCTGCGACTCTTCCGAGTGCCGCCAGCGTTGCCGTCGGTGGGAGCGCTGTCGGCTCGCCGATCGCCGCCTGGCCATCGCTGTGCGTAGACGGCGCCGAACGACCTCGCCACGCTGGGCGTCGATCCACGGCGCCACGAGCGAGTCATCGCCGCGTGCCGCCCGCCCTGGCCAGCGCTTCGAGCGTCGAAATCGGCACGATCGGCTTGCCGAGTGCCATGGCGAGCCCCTGCATCGCCGCGATGCCGACACGGAGGCCGGTGAACGAGCCGGGCCCGCGCGGCGACGGCGAGCAGATCCACGGCGTTCACGCCGACGCCCGCGCGACTTCACGAGCTCGATCAACTCGCCCGGCAGGCGCTGGCCGTGCGTCAGCGCCGGATCGCCGGACACCTCGGCGAGCACGAGCGAACCGTCGCGAGGATGGCTGCGCTCCCGGCGCGCCCCGGTGGTATCGACTGACGAGGACAATCATCCGAGGAAAGCCAATGGGCTCAATGTTATACTCGCAACGACGCTCCGCCAGCCCGTTCGTTCCGTCAACCAGTAGCGAGTCAACTGCTCACGCCGTACTGTGCAACTGTGACCGCTCGGCCCAATTCTCGCAGCCGCGACGGCGGAGCGGCTGCTACCGAACCAAGGCGTTACATCCCAGTAGATGACTTCCCCTGTGTTTTCCGAACCTCGCCGGCGCCACGCCGGCGATGCGGCAGTATTTCGACGCCAAGCGACAGCACCGTGACGCGATCGTTTTCTTCCGCATGGGGGATTTCTACGAGATGTTCTACGAGGACGCGCTGACGGCGGCGCGCGCCTCGAGCTGACGCTGACCTCACGGTCGAAAGACGCGAGCGGCGGCGCCATTCCGATGTGCGGCGTTCCTCATCACGCCGCTGGACACCTACATCGCCCGTCTCGTGCGCAAGGGCTTTCGGGTCGCAGTCTGCGAGCAGGTCGAGGACCCGCGCAAGGTCAAGGGCTCGTGCGCCGCGAAGTCGTACGCGTGGTCTCGCCCGGAACTCTCACGGACGCCGGGTATCTCGACGCGCGCGAGCCGGCGCTGCTGGTCGCGGTGGCCCCGGCGACCGACGCAGCATGGACTCGGCGCGGCGGTGCTCGACCTCTCCACCGGCGAGTTCACGACTGCGGAGTATCCAGGCGCCGACGGCGCCAGGCGCTTGCCGACGAGCTGACGATCCTCCGGCCGCGGGAGCGTGCTGCTGCCGGATCACGTCACGATGCCGTCTCTCCTCCCTGCGGGCTCCGACGTCCAGGCACGCGTGACGTCGATCGACGGATGGGCCTTCGAGCTCGAGGCGGCACGACGCGCGCTCGTCGAGCAGCTCAAGACCCACGGCCTGGACGGCTTCGGTCTCGAAACGCACCCTTCGGCCGTGCGCGCGGCCGGCGCGCTGGTGCACTATCTGCGCGGAGACGCAGAAGGCCGACCTCGCCCACGTTCGCGAGATCGCCTTTCGGGCCGGCGCCGACTGCCTCCTGATCGATCCGACGACGATGCGGAATCTGGAGGTCGATCGAATCCTCGAGCAGGACGCGCGCCGGGATCGCTGCTGGACGAGATCGATCGCACTGGTCACGCCGATGGGCGGCCGGATGCTCAGGCGTGGCTGTTGCGCCCGCTCGTGTCGATCGAGCGCATTCAGGATCGCCTCGATGCCGTCGAGGAGTTCGCGTTTCGCGCGACCGAGCGCGCGAAAGTGCGCGATACCTTCAAGTCGATTCACGACGTCGAGCGGCTGGTCGGTCGTGCCGCACTCGGCAACGCTGGGCCGCGCGATCTCGTTTCGCTCCGCCAGTCGCTCGCTGCCGTCCCGCGCGTGAAGCTCCTGCTCGACGATCTTCAGGCGCCGCTCGTCAGAAGCCTGCTCGCGGAGCTCGACGACCTCACTGACATCCGCCAGGCTCTCGAGCAGACGCTGCTGGACGAGCCTCCGGTCTTCGCCCGGGACGGCGGCGCGATTCGGGATGGCGTCGATCCGACCTCGACGAGCTGCGGACGATCAGTCGATCCGGCAAGCAGCGCATCGCCGAGATGGAGGACGCCGAGCGCGCGCGGACCGGGATCGCGTCCCTGAAGATCCGCTACAACCGGGTCTTCGGGTACTACATCGAGATCTCGAAGTCGAACCTCGCGAACGTGCCGACCGACTATCACCGAAAGCAGACGATTGCGGGCGGCGAGCGCTTCATCACGCCCGCCCTCAAGGACTACGAGGAAAGAGTCCTCGGCGCTGACGAGAAGATCCTCGAGCGCGAGCTCGCGATCTTCGAGGCCCTCCGCGATGCAGGTCGCGGCGGCGGCGCCGCGGATTCAGGACACGGCCCGGGCACTCGCGGCCCTCGATGTGCTGAGCGCCCTGGCTGATGCGGCGTCCGCGCTGAACTACACGAAGCCGATGGTGCACGCCGGGGACGATCTGATCGCATCCGATGCCAGGCATCCGGTCGTCGAGCGGCACGTCGCGGACGCGTTCGTGCCGAACGACGTCGCGCTCGACGCATCCGACCACCAGGTCGTCATCCTCACCGGACCCAACATGGGCGGCAAGTCCACGTACTCTGCGTCAGACCGCACTGCTCTGCCTCATGGCGCAGGCCGGCTCCTTCGTAGCCGCGGCGCTCCGCGAAAGTCCCGATCGTCGATCGACTCTTCGCGCGCGTCGGCGCGTCCGACAACCTCACGCGCGGCCAGTCGACGTTCATGGTGGAGATGCAGGAGACGGCGAACATCCTCCACAGCGCCACGTCGCGGAGTCTCGTGATCCTCGACGAGATCGGCCGGGGCACGGCGACGTTCGATGGCCTGAGTCTCGCCTGGGCGGTCGCCGAGCACCTGGCGTCCGGCAATCGTGCCCGGCCCAAGACGCATCTTCGCCACGCATTACCACGAGCTCACCGATCTCGCAGATGCGCTCCCGTCGGTGGCCAACTTCCATGTCGTCGTCCGCGAATGGAAGGACGACATCGTCTTCCTGCGGAAGGTCGTAGCGGGCCGCTCCGATCGCAGCTACGGCATCCAGGTCGCCAGGCTCGCCGGCCTCCCGCCGTCCGTCGTCGTTCGCGCCCGCGAGATCCTCAACGGGCTGGAGCGCGACGAGCTTGTCGCGCGGTGGCCGACCGTCACTGAGCGGCAGCGGCGAGCGGCGCCAGCAGCTGGGTCTGTTCCAGACGCCGGCTGCCGGGGACGACGCGCTGCGTGCGCGGCTGCGCGCGGTGGACGTCGACAACTTGACGCCTCTGCAGGCGCTCGCGCTTCTCGCGGAGCTCAAACGCGAGGCGGAATGATGCGCACCACCCGTCGCGGCTCCTGGCTCCTCGCCGCGATGCTGACGCTGGGCGGCGGCTGCACCGAGCATCGCTCGCCTGGCGACATGATCGTCGTGGCGGTGGCCAACGCCGCCACGAACCTCGACCCGCGCGTCGGATCGGACGAGGCATCTCAGAAGGCGCACCAGCTTCTCTACAGCACGCTCGTGCGGATCGACGAGAAGCTTCGGGTCGTCTCCGATCTGGCGGAGCTCGAGCAGCCGGACCCGGTGACATACGTCGCGCGCCTCCGGCACGGCGTGCTGTTCCATAACGGCCGGGAGCTCACGTCCGAGGACGTCGTTTACACATTCCGCAGCTTTCTGGATCCGACGTTTCGCGGTCGCTCCGGCGCGTACCGGCTGCTCGCGTCGGTAAATGCCATCGATCGATACACGGTGTCGTTCACGCTGAAGGAGCCGTTCGGCTCTGTTTCCGGTGAACCTGGTGATGGGGATCGTCCAGGCGGGTTCAGGTCTCGCGAATGCGCGACAGCCGATTGGCACGGGCCCGTACTCAGCTTGCCGAGTTCGTTCAGGACGATCGGATCGTCCTCAAGCCCTTCCCTCGCACTTATGGCGGCGCGCCTGCCAACTCCGGCGTCATTCTCGAAGGTCGTGCCGGACGACACTATGCGAGGCCTCGAGCTTCGCAAGGGCACAGTCGACCTCGTCGTCAACGATCTGGCGCCGGACGTAATCCAGCAGCTGCGCGCCGAGGGCCGGCTGCAGGTGACGTCAGCGGCCGGCACCGACTACGCGCTACATCGGTCTGAACCAGCGCGATCCGGTCGCTGCGCAATCTGGATGTCCGCAAGGCGATCGGCTTTGCGATCGACCGCGAGGCCATCGTCAGCTACCTTCGGCGCGGGTTCGCGACAGTCGCGGTCGGGATCGTCCCACCGATGTCCTGGGCGTTCGAGCGCAACGTGTTCGACTTTCGCCACGATCCGGCGGAGGCGCGGCGGCTGCTCGATGCCGCGGGTTTTCCCGATCCTGATGGCGATGGTCCGAGGCCACGGTTCCGGCTGTCGCTGAAGACCTCGACGTCCGAGGTCTACCGCGTCCAGGCGGCGGCCATTCAGCAGGATCTGGCCCGCGTCGGTATTGCCGTTGACGTGCGATCGAGTGAGCTCCTGACGCTGCTTTCGGACGCAGCGCGCGGAAACTTCCAGATGATACACGCTGCAGTGGGTGGGCGTGACCGATCCCGGACATGCTGCGGCGTGTCTACCACTCGAAGCAGGCGCCGCCTTCCGGCCTCGAACAGGGTTTTCTATCAGAACGCCGAAGTGGATCGGCTCATCGAGGCCGCCGCGGCCGCCGTATCGGACGACGAGCGCAGGGCGCTCTATTCCGAGGCGCAGCGGTTGATCGCGCAGGATGTGCCGCACATCAGCCTCTGGGACAAGGAGAACGTTGCCGTCGCTCAGGCCGGCCTGCACGGCGTTCATCTGTCGCCCGTGGCCGACTTCACCTTCCTCAAGGACGTCACGCGCGCGATGCCGCCATCGGGCGCGCGCGAATGAGTCCAGGCGGCCGCTCGAGACGGGATCCGGCGGAGGTCGGACGCCGCCAGGTCCGCAAGACGTCCTGGACCGATCGTGGGACTGACACTACTGGTCGTGTTCGCGGCCGCCCCTGCCCTCGCCGCCTCGCGATACGACCCACGGCTTCGATTCCGCACGATCGCGACACCACGGTTCGACATCCACTTTCACCAGGGCGAGGAGGAAGCTGCGCGCCGGCTCGCGCTGGTAGCCGAGGATGTCGCGACGAGCGCTCGATCGGACGCTCGGGCCGGCATCCGGGCGCGTGCACGTTGTGCTGGTGAACCAGAGCGACCTGCCAAACGGGTGGGCCACGCCCGTCCCTTACAACCTGATCGAGATCAGCGCCGCCGGACCTGACGGCGAGAGCACGATTGCGAACGCAGACGACTGGCTGCGGCTGGTCTTCACACACGAGTACTACGCACATCGTTCACCTGGGCCGATCTCTTGGATGGATCGGCGGCCTCCGGCGGGCGTTCGGACGAAACCCGGTGCTCTTCCCCAATCTGGCGTTGCCGCTCGTGGGCGATCGAAGGCATTGCAACGTTCGAGGAGAGCGCGCAGACAGGCGCAAGGCGCGGGTGAATGCCGGGGACTTTCGCCAGATAGTCGGGCGCGCAGCATCGGCGTCCAGATTCGAGCCGATCGATCGCGTCGGTGGTGGACTCGACGACTGGCCCGGCGGCAACGCGCAGTATGCGTACGGCGCGTTGTTCGATCGCTTCCTCGCCGATCGGGCATGGGCGGACACGCTGCGGCGCCTCACCGACGAGACTGGCAGACGGCTGCCCTACTTCGGAGCGCCAGCCTTTCGACGACGTGTTCGGCAGATCGCTCGGCGGACTGTGGTCGGACTTCGAAGGCGAGATGCGTCAGCGCCGAACAGGCCGAGCCTGCGATCGCGAGCCGGCTCACGCATCACGGGTTCACGGTATCCGGACCGCGGTTCGCGCGCGATGGTCGAATCTACTACTCGACCGTCAATCCTCACGGTTTTCCGGCGTTGATGTCGCTCGATCCAGGCGCTGCCAAGCCCCGGGAGATCGCGACGCGCATACCTCGGCGATCGGGTGGCGCTTGCCGGGTCGGCGATTGTGTTCGACGAGATCGAAGTTGCGGCGGAGGTCGGCCTGCAGAGCGACCTCCATGCGGTCTCGCCGGAAACCGGCAACCGGGTGCGGCTGACGCACGGCATGCGTGCGGCGGATCCGGATGTCTCTCCTGACGGCGTTACTGTCGCGTTCACCGTTCAACGCGGCGATCGCCGCGATCTCTCGATCGCGGTCCTGCACGCGCGCTGCCGCTCTGTCGCTGGGGCCGCCCACCGTAGCTCGTCTCGGCGCCGGAAACGGAGTTTGCGTCACCGCGATGGTCTCCGGACGGACGGCGGATAGCCGTCGAACGTCACGTGCGCGGCAGTCTGCCGGAGATCGTGATCGTCGACGTCGCCACGCGGGCGGTGACGATCGCCGCGGCGTCCGGCACGTCGAGATGCGTGTCTCCTGCGTGGATGCCGGATGGACGCCGAGTGCTGTTCTGCGTCCGATCGCGGCAGCGGACCGTTTCGTCTGTTCGCCGTCGATCTCGCGACAGGCGGGCTGAGCCGACTGGAAGGGACCGGTTCGAGCGCGCAATCTCCGGACGTCTCGGCTGACGGACGTGCGGTCGTCTACGTCGGGGCACACGCCTGATGGCTACGATCTCTTTACACTGCCGCTCGATGCCGCGCGCTGGTCGCAAGTCGAGAACGCGTCCACGCCGGCGAACGTCCTGACGCCAGACGCCGTCGAGCGGCGATACCAGCCACGACTACCATCCGTGGGCAACGCTCGCGCCGCGCTACTGGACGCCGACGGTCGGATCGGATGGCAGGAGAGATCGTCGCGGGGCCGCCGTCGGCGGCGCTGACGCGCTGGGCCGCCATGCCTATCTGGCCGACGTCGAATGGGCATCGTCGCGAGCGCGCCCGGACTGGGGCGTGTCGGCCTGCACGATCGGTGGAGGGCGGCGCTCTTCGTCAGCGCCTCCGACGACACCGACCCGTTTCGAGCCGGCGAGGTCCGTTCGATCGAACTGAATGCCGGTGTGCTGTTTCCCTGGAAGCGGGTCAGATGGGCACAGTCAGCGCTCGCTGGCTTTCACGCCGCCACCGACACCATCGTGTGCCCCACGTGTGAGCGGCCCATCGACGAGCGCGCGGAGCGGCGCTCGATCAGGACCGGCTATGCCTTCAATTCCGCGAAGCGCATACGGATACTCGGTCAGCCTGAGGAAGGCTGGAGCTTGACGGCGACGAACGAGCTGATCGCTCGGGGACTCGGCAGCGATGGAAATGCCGGTTCGGTGATCGCCGACCTGCGCGGCTACCGTCGCGTCGGCACGCGTCACAGCGCGCTGGCTGGCGCGGTTCGCGGCCGCGCACTCGTGGGGCGATGAAGAGGCATGACGCGAGTTCACCGAAGGCGGCAACGGCCCGCAGGCCGGCGGCTTCCTTCGGCGCAGACGCGATCGGCCTGGTTCGCGGCTTCGACGAAGACACCGCGGCGCGCACGCCGTCGTGGCCAATCTCGACTATCGATTTCCAATCGTGCGCATCGAGCGTGGCGCCGGTACGCTCCCAGGGTTCGTTCGCACCGTGCACGGCGCCGTCTTCGCCGACGCCGGCCATGCGTGGAGACCAGGCGTTCAGGATGCGCGATGCCCGCGTGTCTCTCGGCGTCGAGCTGTCGGTCGATACGGTGCTGGGCTATTCGCTGCCCCGTGACGTTCACATCCGGCGCCGCATGGCGCCACGACGGTGTCACCGATCGAAACAGCGGCGCCATCTTTCGGCCGCATCGGCCGCGCGTTTTGAACCCAGCGCTGCCGACTGTCGACTGTCGACCGCCGACCGCCGACCATGACTGGAGGACTGCGACTGCCGACCCTCGACCGACGACTCGCCGACCGACGACCCCCGACTGTTAACATGTCTGGGCGCATGAAGGACAAGTCGCGCTTCCTGCGGGCCCGGTCGAGCCGCTCGTCGTCCAGCCAGGTCTGACAGTGGACGACGTGCTGGAACGGATGGAGCACATCTCCTTCCAGGGCGAAGCCTCGCGACCGCGAGACGGATCTGGGAGAAGATGCTGCAAGGCGACTGCACGATCTTCTGGGCTTGGCCGGCGCGCTCAGCGCGGGCGGCATGCGGTCTGATCGTCGCGCACCTGATCGCCGAGCGATACATCGACTGCCTCGTCTCGACCGGAGCCAACCTCTATCACGATCTGCACGAGACACGCGGGCGCCGTCACTACATCGGCTCGGCCACGCGGCGACGACGCCGCGCTGGCAGGCCGATCGAATCGACCGCGTGTACGACACGTACGCGAGCGAGGACGAGTTCGTCGAGAACGACGAGTGGATCGCCGACTTCGTGCTGACGCTCGAGCGGCGTCCCTGCAGCTCCCGCGAGCTCCTGTATCGCTCGGGCGAGCATCTCGTGGAAGCAGACCGGCCGCGACGGCATCCTGACGTCCGCGTATCGCGCCGAACGGTGCCGATTTTCTGCCCGGCCATCGCCGACTCGTCGATCGGCATGGGCCTGTCGCAGGCGCGGCACCGCGATCCGCACGCGCGGGCACGTCGACGTCATCGGCGACATCATCGAATCGGCGAACCTCGTGATCCGGCGCCCGCGAACCGCGTCGATCGTGCTGCGGCGGCGGCACGCCGAAGAATTTCATCAACCAGGCGAGCGTGCAGGCCGAGTTCTACGACGACCGACGTCGGCGGGCATCAGCTACGCGCTGCAGATCGTGACCGACGTGCCGCACTTCGGCGGCGCCTCGGGCTCGAGCCTCGACGAGGCGCAGCAGCTGGGGCAAGCTGGCCGACCGACGCGGAGCAGGTGACCGTGCATGCCGATGCAACGATCGCGCTGCCATTGATTGGCGAGCGCGCTGGCGACGAGCGCGGTGCAGATCCTCGCGGCGCGCGAGCCGCTTGTGTTTCGATCTGGCGGGTCGCGACCATGGCCGTCGACGGACGGCCGCTTCCACAGGACCGTTTCGAGGCACGCGAATGAGCTTTCCGTTCGAGCACGACCATGGCGCACCGCTGGCGTTCGGCGGCGCGCTGCCGGTGACCCGTTCGTTCGACGACTCGCAGAGCCGTCGTCCTTCCGGTTCCGCTGGACCGGACGACTTCCTACGTCCCAGGCACCCGCAATGGCCCGCGCGAGATTCTGCAGGCGTCCTCGCACATGGAGCTCTGGGACGAGGAAATAGGTGCAGACATCCATTCGATCGGGATTTTCACGCTGCCCGAGATGGAGCTTCCGTTCGGCGAGCTGCGCGCCCTGATGGAGGAGATCCGTCGCGTCGCGTCGGAGGTCCTGACGAGGGACAAGTTCCTCGTGACGCTCGGCGGCGAGCACTCCATTACTCCGCCGCTCGTCGCGCGCCGCCGCCGCGCGTCACGCCGGGCTGTCTGTCCTGCAGATCGACGCGCACGCCGACCTGCGCGATTGCTAGCATGGGCACGCCGCACAACCATGCCTGCGCGATGCGACGGAGCTCGAGCACGCGCCGATCACGCAGGTAGGGATCCGGAGCATGTCGACAGAGGAAGCTGACGTGGTCGCGTCGCTCGAACACGACGATGTTCTACGACGTCAGCATGCGGCAGCGATCCGAGATGGATGGATCGTGTCGTCGATCAGTCTGAGCGAGACCGTCTACCATCACGATCGACGTCGACGGATGGACCCGGCGATCATGCCGGCGACGGGGACGCCCAGAGCCGGGCGGATTGTCGTGCACGAGAGTCCTGGGGCTGCTTGCGCAAGGTAATGGCTCAGAAAAAGGTCGTCGCCTGCGACGTTGTCGAGCTGAGCCCGCTTCCCGGACTCATGGCGCCGAACTTCCTGTGCGCGAAGCTGGTCTGCAAGATTCTCGGATACCGCTTCGGCATGGGCGCGCGAGTCGTAGGCGCGATTCGGTCGAGCACTAGATGAGAGCAGGTCATAGCCCCTTGACGGTCAGCAGACCGTCGTGAGCAGGTAGAGTCTGGCCGTCTGTATACGATGGTATACTCCCGGCGTGTCCTCCTCGGACCTCTTCTCGCAGGCACAAGGTGCCCAGATCGGGTCAGGGAGCTGAGGCTGCCGCCCTCCTCGTCAGGCTCCTGAAGCGACTCGGTTGCCACGCGCGGACCAGATCCAGATTCGCTGCTCGCTCGCCGAAGCCTGGCTGCTTCAGGACGATGTCAGGCAGGCGACGGAGGCGCTCGGTCCCCCGCCTGAAGCGCACGAACGGCCTCGATCCGACGCCACCTCTCCCATCTGTGGCGCATGCACGGCCGGCTCGCGTCGGCCCGCGGCGAGCCGTCGCGCGGAATTGCCTTCCTGACCAAAGCCGTGAGCCAGGCCGAGCGCGCCCACGACTCGCTGGCGATCGGGCTTGCCCACTACGAGCTCGGCCTGTGCTACCGGCAGGTTGGCGACACCGCGATCGTCCGGGACCACATCACGCAGGCCGCGTCCGCGCTGCACGCCGCGGGCGACAAACGGCACCTCGCGATGGTCCACTCGCTGTCGGGCATCACGCTCGCTCAGGAGGGGCGGCTTGACGAAGCGATGGCCGCGCTGCGCCATGCGGAGCGGCTCGCTCTTCTCGTGGACGCCGGCGACGTCCTCGCCACGGTGTGCGGCAACCAGGCGAACGTCGCGCTGATGCAGCACCGTCACGATCAGGCGCTGACGCTCGCCGAACGCAGCGTCGAGCTGCAGGAGGACGCCGGCACGCCGCACGGTCTCGGCGGTGGCGCTCGCGTCGCTTGGGACAGATCTGCGTGCGGCTCGGCAACCTGAAACGGGCCGAAGCCGCGCTGAACCGCGCGCCTCGACGTTCGAAGCCCGCATGCAGTTCATGCGCGAGACGACGGGCGCGGTCTTCGACACGCTCGCGCAGATTCACCTGATCCGCGGTGATACGATGGCGGCCAATCGCTACCTGGAGAAGGCGCGCGAGGCCTATGGCGAGTACGGCACGCCGGGAACACGGTGGTATCAGTGGTCCCTGCACCTGCTGGGCGCCCGGCTGGCCCTGCGTCGCGGCGATCACGGGCCCTCTGTGTCGCTCGCGTCGGGCATCGCGCGCGCGCCGGAGGCGCCTCCGCCTACGCGCTGCAGGCCGAGCTGGTCGTCGTCGAAGCGTTGCTCGCATCCCGCTTGACTGAGAGCGCTCAGGAACACCTCGACACGATCGCCGATCGGATTCAGCCAGAGCGATGAGCGGCACCTGGGCGAGTTCCTCCGGCTTCGCGGTCGGCTTCACGCCGCCGCAGGTCGCGTGACCGACGCGTACCACGATTTCGGGCAGAGCGTCAGCGTGTTCGATCTGCTCGGCGAGAAGCACCAGGCGGGCCTGAGTTACCTCGAACTGGGCCGATTGTCGGTCGCCGCCGGGGCTCGCTTCACGAGCGGCGGCGTATCTGAAGCGACGCAGCCCGGATCTTCGAGTCCCTCGGCGCCGAGCCGGATCTCGCCGAAGTGCGAACCGCCCTCGAGGCGGTGCCCCCACCGAGTTCGTGCGAACCCGCCGTGCTCCACGATGGGTGGCGACGACGCGATCGTCAGGCGGCTCGTGGACGCCGCGGTGATGCCCGCCCTGCTCGCGCGAGAAGCCGCGACGGCACTCATGGAGGCGTGCGGCGCCACCGCCGTCGTCATCTGCGTGCAGCCGTCGTCGGGTCAGCCACGAGTCGTAGCGTCGGCGGGCTGTGACGCCGATACCGCGCGCAGCCTGGCGGGCGCGGTCGCGCAGCTGGCGAGTCGCACGGCGCCCGGTCTCGCCATCGAGGCGCTCGGACGTGAGGCGGACGGGCCACGCTCCGCGGTCGTCCAGATTCCGCGAGCGCTCGGCGAGGGGCCCTGCGCCGGATGCGGACGATCAGCGCGGTTCTGCGTCAGGGATTCGACCTGTGCAGCGCGCGGGAACGTCCGATCGAGGTGGCCGGCGGTCCAGCCGATCGACAGCTCGAGCCGCTGCTGCCAGGATTCGTATGCGCCAGCGCGGCGATGCATCGGGTGACCGACCAGATCCAGCGGCTCCAGGGGAACGATCTGACGGTCCTGATTACCGGGGAGAGCGGCACCGGCAAAGACCTGGTCGCGCGCGCGATCCACGCGGGATCGTCGCGTCAGGTCAACATGTTCCTTCCCTACAACTGCACGAGCGCTACACGCGAGCTCGCCGACAGTCAGCTCTTCGGCCATCGGCGAGGAAGCTTCACGGGCGCGGTGGCCGATCAGCCCGGGGTGCTCTGACGGCGGTGGGCGGGACGCTGTTCCTGCGACGAAGTCGGCGATCTGCCCCTTGACGTGCAGCCGAAGCTGCTCCGATTTCTCGAGCAGGGAGAGGTCCTGCCGGTCGGCGACACGAGGCCCCAGCGCGTGGACGTGCGCGTCGTGGCCGCGACAAACGCCGATCTCGAGCAGCGTGTCGCCGACGGCAAAGTTTCGCGAGGATCTCTTCTATCGCCTCAGCGTGATCCGCATCTCACGTGCCGCCGCTCAGGAGCGGCGCGAAGAGATTCCGCATCTCAGCACGTCATTTCCTTCGCGAGGCGTCGGAGCGCATGGGCAAGCCCGGCGTGCGTCTGAGCTCCGGAAACGCTCGACCTCTTCGACGGATTCGCCTGGCCGGGGAACGTCCGGCAGCTCCGCAACGAGGTTCAGCGCGGGGTGGCAATGGCACAAGGCGAGGGTCTGATCACGCCGGAGCTGCTCGCCTCGTCTTCGGCGTCGCCCTCGACCGCGTGGGCTCTCCGCTGAAAGGACGCCAGGCTCGCACGACTTTCGCGGCCGCCGTCGAGCGGCTGGAGCGCGAGATGATCGAGAGCGCCCTCGAGAAATCCGCAGGTAATATTTCGAAACGGCCCGCACGCTGGGACTCACGCGACGCGGTCTGTACCTGAAGATGGAACGTCTCGGGGTGTCTGCCCTCGTTCCTTTGATTCAGCGTGGAGAAGCGCACGTGTGCGGGGGCGTTTAGATACTGCGTATACAGCTAAACAGGCGTTTGGATACCGAATATGCAATCCGAATTGATATGGCAGATGCTTCGGATTCATTCTAAGTAGCTGATCACGATACTGTTCCAGCCGATTTCACTTTTGGTCGGGTCCTCTGTTCCCAGCGGGCGTGCGACTTGATACATACCCGCACGAAACCCACAAGCGTCGGAGGTTCGAGACAGATGGAACAGCGACTTCGCCTCGTCCAGGGTGGCCAGTCCCGCGCGGAAAGCGAGCGGCGGACCGTCGCCGTATCGCGGTGCCATGGACAGATCGTCTGGAAGGATGCCAAGGGGACGACCCGCATGGCAGCCGTCGTCACTGAGACGTCAGCGACAACGGCGTCAGCGTCGACTGCCTGGGAGGCCTGCCGATTCCACTTTTCGGCTGGTGTATTTTCAGGTGGATCGCGAGGCCAGGACGCGGCTGGACCTTCCCGCCGCCCTGCGGAAGTCGAACGTGCTGTCGGCGGTCTTCCGGGTTGGTCCGTGCCGTCAGGCGACGGGCGCGCCAAGCGAGTACGCGCTGCGGATGCTGGTCGAGCCTGGAGCGTGTTGCGCCGACCGCCACGGTCGTCAACGAGGACACGCACACGTTGACGGCATAGTAGCCGGCGCCGCTGCCTGGTGGCCCGCGGTTGCACTGACCCGCATCTTCCTGCCGTTCGTCCCATCCACGGGCGCTTCCGTCGCCCGTCGATTCCGCGTCCCACCCGTCTGAGGTAGTGCTGTAGACCTCGCGCCGGAACGAAAGAACGACGTCAACAGAACCGCCGGATGCGGGCGACCGGCGTCACGCGATTTCGAGGTTTCCCATGATCGATCGCCGTCGATTCGTGCAGTCGATGCTGGCCTCGGGGCCGCCACCGGCGTGCGCCCTCCACCATCCTGCTTCGCCCGTCCGCCTGCCGACGAGTTGCGCGACCTCGCGGACGCGGCAGCTGTCCGCCGCCCGCCGGCGGGCGCCAGCTACGCGGACATCCGCATCAACCGTATCGCAATCAGTTCATCTTCACGCGCGACCGCCGTGTCCAGAACATCGTCAACACGGAGGACTACGGCTTTGGCGTGCGGGTGATTGTCGACGGGCACTGGGGTTCGCCGAGCAGCAGCAACGTGACGAAGGAGGAGATCGCGCGCGTGGCGGGTCAGGCCGTCACGATTGCGAAAGCCAACACAGACGATCAACGTCGAGCCGGTGCGCCTCGCGCCGGTCGAGCCCTACGAGGGCACGTGGAACACGCCTGTCGTGAAGAACCCGTTCGAGATGTCGCTGCAGCCCAAACTCGATCTCCTGCTCGCAGATTCACGAAGAGGCCCTCAAGGTGCCTGGGCGCCAGCTTCGTGTCGGCCTTCATGCAGTTCGTCAACGAGCACAAAGTATTTCGCGTCGACTGAAGGGTCGCACATCGAGCAGTCGCTGGTGCGGTCCTACCCGTCATTCTCGGTGACGGCGGTCGATCGAGAGTCGGGCAAGTTCTACTCGCGCAACTCGCTGACGGCGCCGATGGGGATGGGCTACGAGTATGTCGAGTCCTACCCGCTCCTGAAGGAGGCGCGAGTCGCTGCGGAGGAGGCTGTGGCGATGCACAAGGCCAAGCTCGTCCAGGCCGGACAGAAGGCGTTGATCCTGCACCCGACGAACCTCTGGCTGACGATCCACGAGTCGGTCGGTCATCCGACGGAGCTCGATCGCGCGCTTGGTTACGAGGCGAACTACGCCGGGACCAGCTTCCCGACCACCGACAAGCTCGGCAAGTTCGAGTTCGGTTCCAAGATCGTCGAGCATCATCGCGGACAAGACGCAGGACCACGGGATGGCGACCTGCGGCTATGACGACGATGGCGTGAAGACGACCCGGTGGCCGCTCATCAAGAACGGCCTCTTCGTCGACTACCAGACGACGCGCGATCAGGCGCACCTCATCGGACAGAACGCCTCGCATGGGTGCAGTTACGCCGACAACTGGGCGTCGGTGCCGTTCCAGCGCATGCCGAACGTCTCGCTCGAGCCGGGCGAGAAGGATGTCAGCGAGCAGGACATCATCGGCGCCACCGACGACGGGGATCTACATCAAGGGCGATGGCAGCTACAGCATCGACCACCAGCGCTACAACTTCCAGTTCAGCGGCCAGACGTTCTGGGAAGTCAAGAACGGGAAGATCACGGCACAGCTGCGGGACGTCGCGTATCAGTCGAACACCCCGGAGTTCTGGAAGTCGTGCGACATGCTCGGCGGCAGGTCGACCTACCTGCTGGGCGGCGCATTCAGCGACGGCAAAGGCCAGCCCGCTCAGATCAACTCGGTCAGTCACGGCTGCCCTGTCGCGCGGTTTGCGCGGGTCAACATTCTGAATACGGCGAGATAGGACGCAGGGTTCAGGTCAGGTTCAGGGTTCACGGTTCAGGGTCGCAAGCGTCGACGTCGTCTCGATTCCGAACCGCGACCTGAACCCTGAACCTGAACCTCTGAGGATCCTGAACCTCGAGGACACCAATGATCTGGACACGAGGAGCAGGCCAAGGCGCTGACCGATCGCGCGCTGTCGTTCTGCAAGGCCGAGGACACGACCGTCACCCTGACGGGGGCGATCGCGCGAACCTGAGATTCGCGCGCAACACCGCAACGACGTCCGGCGCAAGCTCGGGCACAGCCTGGCCATTGCATCCAGCTTCGGCAAGCGGTCCGGCACCGTGACGACCGCTGAGTTCGACGATGCCGCGCTCCAGCGCGCCATCAGGAACGCAGAAGAGATTGCGCGGCTCTCGCCGGAGAATCCCGAGGCGATGGCGTCCCTCGCTCCGCAGAATTTACGCGCCAGTGTCGGCGTTCTTCGACGACGCGGCGAGCGCGTCACCGGAGTGGCGGGCGTCGTCCGTGCGAGACCGGCCATCGAGTTGAGCAAGAAGCGGGACGTGGTTTCGGCCGGCTTCGTCGAGACCCAGGCCGCGATCCAGGCGATTGCCAACTCCAAGGGACTCTTTGCGTACGACAGGTTCACGGCGGCCGACTACAACCTCACCGCCCGAACGCCTGACGGCACCGGGTCCGGTTGGGCGTCGCGCTCGTTCAATGAGCTGAGGCAACTGATCCTGCGGCGCTCGCGGCCACCGCGATCGACAAGGCGGCGCAATCGAAGAGCCCGGTCGCCATCGAGCCCGGAAAATACGCGGTCGTTCTGGAGCCGGCGGCGGTAGCGGATCTACTCGCCTTCATGATGTTCTCGTCGATGCGCGCCAGGCGGATGAGGGACGAAGCTTCTTCTCGAAGAAGGGCGGCGGCAACCGCGTCGGCGAGCAGATCCTCGGCGAGAAGGTCACGATCCCGTCCGATCCCGGCGCATCCACTGGCGCCGACGCTGAGCTGTCGACAACGAAGGCATTCCGGCGTCACGCCACGTCTGGGTCGGACAACGGGCGTGCTGAAGGATCTGTTCTACTCGCGTACTGGGCGGAGAAGATGGGAAAGAACCGACCGCCGGACCATTGAATTTCGTCATGGAAGGCGGCACCGCGACGCGCGACGATCTCATCGCCGGCACCGAGCGCGGCGTCCTGGTCGACGCGCTTCTGGTACATCCGGCCGCTCGATCCGCAGACCATCCTCGTGACGGGCCTCACGCGCGACGGCCTGTTCCTCATCGAGAAAGGAAAGGTCACGCGTCCGGTCAAGAACATGCGCTGGAACGAGACGCCGATCGTCGCGTTCAACAACATCGATGCGATGACGGCGCCGGAGCGTGTCGTCAGCGGCGAGGGATCGGCGGTGCGGGCCTGTCGGTCGTCTGCCCGGCGGCGCGCATCCGAGAGTTCACGTTCTCCAGCGCGTCGGACGCCGTGTAAGAGGCCGTCGCCCTCCACTCAGCGCTGGACGATGTCCAGCGACTTCCGCTCGTCTTCCTCGATCCGAACGAGCGTCGCGCGCCGCGCGACCTGTTCGAGGACGACGGGATCGAACCAGTCACCTTCGTCGAGGTCGGCCTCGGCGACGGCGTCGTACTCGCCCGCCGGCAGGTTGATGATCCGATAACGGCCCTGTGTGTTCGTGCGGCCGGCGGCGATCCGTCGGGAGTTGAAGAACCACGAGCTCCCTGTCCGTGGCAAAGAGGACGACGGTTTGACCTGGCTGGTCTGCACCGCGCGCGGTCGGTTACGGCGCCACTGATTTCACTCACCCCATCGGACCACGTGACGACCGCATCCTCCGGCGCTCTGGCGCAGTTCGATCGGCGCATCGAGGATGTCGCGTCCGTTGACGATCACTGACTTCAGCCACATGCGTTCGAGCGGTGAGCGGAGCCCTTCCACGCGCTGCAGCCGATAGGTGCCGGGCACGACGCCTTCCACGCTGAACCGACCATCGGCCTCAATCCTGACCGTCGGCGCAAACTCGATTCCGCGTATCGCCAGCACCAGCGGCAGTTGAACTGCGCCGCAGGCGGGTTCCGGCGTTCCGACCCCGTGTAGGTGATGCGTCCTGAAATCGTGAGGCCGGTCTGCAGCGGCAGTGAGAGGCCTCGTCACGTCCTCGCCGTCCACGATGATTTCAGTGACGAACCAGGTCGCGCGCGTCGAACGATCCGGGCGCTCGTGAGAATCCACGCGCGAGAACCTTGTAGCGTCCCGGCGGAACGCCAGTGAATATGAAGGCGCCATCACCGCTGACACTGTGGACCCGAACCGAGTCGGGTTCGTCGACATCCGTGTCCGGAATCAACGCCACGGACGGCATCCGACCGCCCGGGGATACCGGACGGTGCCCGATAACGGTCGCCGTCGGAACGCACTGAACGTCGAAATCGACACCGGCCCGCTGCTCGCCGGGGCCGACGGTCACCGTCGCAGCCCTGCGACCGCACCACCGTGCCCGGGTAGAACACGGAGCGAACCCGACGCTGAGGCGCGGCTCCGTTATCTGGCTTCCGTACGGCGCCGGCTTGGAATTCCCGGTTGCAGCCTCGGGACCTGCCTCCTGAAGGTCACGCCAGTGCCCGCCGAACTTCCTGCGCGGAGAGAACCTGCAACACGGCATCGCGGTCGAGCGTGGAAACACATGGGCCGTGAGGTAGTCGCCTCGCCGGCAGATCGAAAACCCGGTGAGACGCCGCGATCGTCCGTGACAGGTCGAAGGCCTGCCGCCATCAGGCGCCGCTCGCCTGCTGACTGGCACGACTCGGTCCGCCAGCACGTCGATCCGAAGCGCCAGGCAACAGGCTGACCCTAGTGCGTCCGCGATCTGCCCGTGATGACGCTTCCGCGGGGCAGATGCATCGTGACAGTGCGCGTCTCTCTCGGCTGAGCACGATCGGCGCCCCTGCCCGCCTGGCCGTTCGCGCCCCAGCTGATGGAAACGTATCCGTCTTTGTCCGCCGTAAGCGCTGTAGTCGTCCGGCGGGAGTTTGTCGTCAAGACAGAACGTGCCGCCCTCGCTCGTCATCGATCGCGCGGGCGACGGACAGCTCGGAACCAGCGAGCCGCACGCGGCACGCCGCGGCGGCCTGGCCGGACGATCGTCCGAGAGAATGACTCGGTGATCGTTCCGCCGGCCGCGTCTGGCCGTGAGCGTCGCGCGGCGTCTGTGCGGACCGCGGCGCCCGCGACCGACCAGCCGATCGCCAGGAGCGCGAGCATGGAGCGAATCACCACGAGAGGACGCGTCGAAGATCCTGGGTCTTCTGTTCGCCGTCCCGAATCGCCACCTGCGTCGCCACGCGCGCCAGCGCCCGGAGACCGCCCGGATCCCGCCACTCGGACGCTTTGTCATCGGGTAGTGCGACCACGTGATACTCGCCCGGCGGCAACCCGCCGATCGAGTACTCGCCCATCTTGCTCGTCCAGGAGCCCGCAGCCGCCTCGGGCTCGGCCCGAAATCGGACCAGGCGGCGATGTCGGTGGAAATGCGATCACGATCGCGCTGGCATCCGCCTGCCCCTTGCGGCAGCCGGAACCGCACCGCGGAGAAGTGTCGACTTCTCGGTAAACGTGACGACCACCTCGTCGACGTTGTCCTGAAGCTCGAGAGGCGCTCGGAGATATCGCGGACCGCTAGTCATCACCGTCTTCAACGTCCAGCCGGCCGGTGATCCTGCGGGACGCACGAAGTATCTCCCCGGCGAGAGGCTGCGCCGATCGTGAAGTCGCCGTCGGTCGGTCGGATGGCGGCGCGGTCGGCGAAGGACAGGAGATCCGCCGGCCGACTGCACGAGCATCTGAACGAGCTCCAAACGAACGGACGACGCAGTCATGGCGCGCGTTCTCCAACTCGATGTGCCCGCGAATGCGAAGCGCGTCGTTCAGTGTCAGAACGACGCCGTCAACATCCTCTTGCCGACGGCGAGCGGAACGTCGGCCCAGCGGGCGTTCTGTGGAGGCGAGACGCTTCCTTCCGGAACTGCCTGAACGCTGCTCACACGCAGCGAGTAGTGCCCGGATGGCACCGCCGGAAAAGCTGAAGGCCCCATTCGCATCCGCGGTCGTCGTCGTCGCATCCTGGTCGAGTGCGAAGTCATCGAGCGCCCTCGGCCAGAGGCCGAACTGGCATGCCCGCCGCAGCGCCGTCGGGACCCACGACGAATCCTCGAGACGCGCAGCGTTGGCACTGGTTGCAGCTGCAGGTCGATCCCGCCGCGTTCTCGCCCGCGCGTGATCGTCAGCGGCACGGTCAGGTCGATCGTCAGCGCGGATGGATGGAAGGTCGGCGGATAGAACAGCCGCTCGGCGCTTGGTGGCGGAGGCAGCGGCGATCCATCGAGGGCGATCAACGAATCCTCGGCCTGAATCGCCTTGGCTTCCGGTGACAAGCGCTGCCGCGAGATCTCGACGAGACTGCAGGCGGCCCGCCTGAACCTCGCGGCGCCAGGGCGTGCGCCACGACCACCTGCCGCGCCGGCACCAGCACGATGATACTGCCTGGAAGGAGGCCGCCAACCGGTATTCGCCGCGGTCGTTCGTCGTGGCCGTCGCCGCGCCAAGAAACTGTGGTCGTCCTGACCCGACCGTGCGACGGAAGGCTTGCACCGCGGATGTTGACGAGCGGTTCACCCGCTTCGTCAACGACCGTACCGGCAAGAGCGCCAGGCCTCCACATCCGAACGGCGACGTCGCCAACACGCTCGCCGTCTGCGAGCGCGATCGGCTGGCGAGGGCCCGCCAGGTCGGCGACGGCCCGAGACGCCATCCGGTAGCCTTGTTTCGTGGCCCAGACGATGAAGTTCCACGCGGAAGATCCCGGAAGACGAAGTAGCCATCGGCAGTCGTCAGGATCCGCGGCGCCGCTCAGGCCTTCGTCGCGGGACCAGCGACGTACCCGTGATCGTCACGATCGCGTCGCGCAAAGGCTTGCCGGTGATCGGCATCGACCACCTGCCCGACGATGAGACCGCGCCCCGTCGATGGCGGTTGTCGGCGAACCCGCGCTCCGCCTGGCAGGACGGCGAGCGCACTCGACAATCACGGCAGTCATGAACTGGCCGGTTGGGCCGGGATCAGCCGAGGTCCGATGCGGATTGATCGCACGAGGAGCCTCCGTTTAGACGGCGGCGGAGCACACGCTGGCGGCCGGAAAATATACTACGGACTTGTTTCTGCAGCGTGACGGCGTGCCCACCCGGATCGAGCATCCGGGGCGTGCGGTGACACCGGAACGTCAGGACTTCCGCGCGGCTTCGAGCTCCCGCTGCGCTTCCGAGAGGTAGCTCGATTGCGGGAACTCCTGGACGATCCGGTCGAATGTTCGTGCGGCTTCTTCCTTGCGGGCCTGCCCGGACGCAGCGCGTCCCGAGCTGCATCAGCACAATCCGTCCACGCGGCATCCAGGAGGTGGTGTCGCGACTCAGCTCCGTGCAGATCTGAATCGCGCTGTCGCACTTGCCCTGACGCGACCTGCGCGTCTGCGAGCCCGAGGCGCGCCGTTCCGAGCGCGTAGATGCTGCTGCTGGTGCCTTTCGCTGACCACTTCCTGAAACCGCTGCTCCGCTCTCCCGGGGTCACTGGCCGAGGGCCGCGAGGATCCCCGCCAGGGTGATACTTCGCGACAAGTCCCGGCGTGGAGTTGGGATAACGGTCGGCCGCTCGCGGAACTTGGGCAGCGCGGCCCGAGCTTCTCCTGCTCGGTCGTGAACGTTCCTGCCTGAGGAAGCGGCGCGGGGCTTCCGGGCGCAGGCGCGGTAATCGGCACGACGGGCGCGTCGTAGACCGCGATTGCCGAGGCGAGCATCTCGCTCGTCGCCGGAGTCGCGGCCCGTCGCCGCGCGCACAGTAGCCGCCAATTCGCCGCCGGCAGACCACGACGAGCGGCTGTCAACGCCGATGGGTGATGGTGCGCTTCTGCGCTTCCAGCACTTCACGCGTATGAGCGACTCGTCCGCGCGAACTCGTTCTCTTCAGCTAGTGCCGTTCGATGCTCTTCAAACCTCGTTGGACGCAGTCGATCTGACTCGACTGACCCTGCCCTCCGCGCCGGCTCTGGCCCGAGAGCGCAGGCTGCAGGCGAGCTATCTGGCGCGCCCGGCAGGGTCTCGAACCTGGCGACCCCGGTTTAGGAAACCGATGCTCTATCCCGCTGAGCTACGGGCGCCGGTAAAACGCAATTATTCTAGCTCCACGGTCGAGGCTGGGACCTTGTCCCGTCGCGGTCTCGCTATGACGGTTGTAGGGCGAGCCTTGCGGCTCGCCGTCGCGGGTCTAACTGCACCGCTGCTGGCACGTAAGCCTCAGCCGGGATGCCTCAGCGCAGGCTGGAAGCATCCCGCGCCACCGACTAGGCAGGCGGGCTACCACGTGCACATGTTCTCGCCCGCAAGCCGCGCACGCCCTTGAGATCGGTGAGCTCGATCAGGAACGCCACCCCGGCGACGCTGCCTCCGATTTCATCACGAGATCGACCGTCGCTCGCGCGCGGCCTTGGTGGCGAGCAGATCGTCCACGATGAGCTGACCCGCTGGCCCGGATCGATCGCATCGCGATGCATCTCCGAGGCTGTCGTCCGTCCTACGAGGTCGTGAGGTCTTTCTGCACGATGACCGACGGTAGCTTCCATCTTTGCGCAACCGGCACGAACCCCGGCGCCGAGCCGGTCTCGCGACGGCGACGCCCAGGATGAACCCGCGGCTCTCGATACCGCGACCACCAGCGATGTCAGCGCGTTCGCGTGGGCTGACCGAGCGCGCCGACGGCGAGCTTGAACTCCTCGGGTCCTGCAGCAGCGTCGTGACGTCGTAGAAGAGAATGCCCGCCTTTCAGGAGTCAGGGACGCCGCTATCTTGTGCTTTGAGTGCCTGTACCATCTACCGCCGGTGCAGTAGCCGGGCGAGGCCCGACTGGCCAGAAGACCCGAGATCAGCCCCGAACGGTGAACCCGTGGCTTTCCGGACGGGCAGACGTCGTCGACCATCACATCCTCAATCCGCGCGCCAGCGAGCCTGCGCACAGCTTTGCCCTGGCGCGATTGACCGCCTCTGAGGTCACCCCCGAAGAGCACTTCTGACGCGGCCGTCCGCGAGGTTCCGGACCCAGCCATGCAGGCCCCCTCGACCGCCGCCTGCGTCTCGGTGAAGGCGCGAAAACCGACACCTTGAACGCGGCCGGCTGATCACGCATTTCGCGCGACACGCCGAACCGAGAGATATGCGAATCGGCCGGGAGCAACGGCAAGCGCCAGGATGTCCGGTATACCGTGGCGGCTGCGCGACAGCGCTGCGATCTGAACGATCGGACCCGCCTCGGCAGCATGCGAATGCAGGCTACAGCAGTTCCGGACCAAATCCTCCAGATGCAGCGATCAGTGCCAGCAGCCAACGGCGAATCAGGCGCTTGAATGTTGCGTGTCGTCGACGCGGCGATCGCCACGACCCGAAGAGACTGACCTCTCGTGCTTCGCTTCGAAGGCGACTTCGGCGCGTCGTTCACCGCCGGCCGCTCTGAGGGCTCTGTGGCCCGGCGAGGCGCTGAAGAATCCGTGCACGCTACCGCGCGCACCGACGGCCACGGCGAGATCGAGTCGTTCGGCCTGGCGCTGTGCGAGCGCTTGCTTTCTGCCGTTTCCAGAGATCACGAAGGTCCGTGCGTGGAGATTGCCGAACAGATCTGGTCGCGGCTCGAGGATCGGCGTGAGCGCAGGGCCAGGCGTTCGAGGCGGGCGCGAGCGAACGCCGGACGACGAGCCGTCACCAGCAAACGGGCCGGCAGATAGCGGTCGTCTCCGGGATCGATCAGCTGGCGCTGATGCGCACCGCAGGCCGTTGCGCCCGCGGGACGGCAGGATGACGTGACCGGCGCAGGACGGGGCCTCCAGCGACTGCTCGGTCGGCGCCCTCGGCGCGCGCTGGAGCTTGCAGCGGCCCTGACGCAACCCTGGATCCTACCGTCAGGGCGTCCGCGCGGTCATCGTCGAGACCTTCGCCGCGCACGCGCGGCTCTCCGTCGAGCACACCTTCCACGCGATCGGCGAGGTCGCCCTCGCCTCATACCCCGGAGATCGTCGACATCACCCTGACAATGCAGGAGCGTCCCTACCGGCCGGCGGATCTGTTCAGCGCCGGCGTCGAGAACCTGACGATCTCTTCCTCGTGATCGAGGAGCCGCTCGGGAACGTCGAATCACGACTGGAGCGTGGGGATGGATGACGATCAGCTCATCAGCCACTAGCCCTCAGTCTGAACGCTGACTAGCCGACAGCTTTATTTCCCCTCACCAGTTCCAGCTTCTGAGAGGCGAGAATCTTTGTTCAGCGCGCGTCAGTTCGGTGCGGACGAGTATACGAGCCTCGCTACCTGCGCTGGTCGAGCCAGCGACGACAGGCCCTTGAACACGGTGGTAGGACTGATCTGGTCGGTCTGTTGTCGCCGCCCTCGACGATGCTCCTGCAGCGCTGCGAGCTTGTTGTTCGATCGAATCGGATAGTTGAGCGGATCCTGGCTGCTGCGATTCCGGGCATCGATGATGAGATCTCCCCTTCGACGTCGGTCAGCTTGTCGGTCGAGACGTCTCGCGCCACCGCCTTCAGCTTCCTGATCGCCTTCGCTTTCGCCGGTCCGATCTGCTATCTGCAGATTTGAGATTCCGATTCTGATCACTGCCTCGCTCGACAGACTGCACCTTGCTCGCTGATCGCCTTCAGCGAGCCTGAACTGCTCCTGGAGGTCTCGCGCGTCGGTGACAGTCGTGCACGGCCGCACTTGCGCTTTGATCACGAAGTCCTGCGCTTTCGTGACGCCGCGCTGCGGTCAACCTTCACTTGATACTTTCCTGGCGGCGCCAGCGGCCCGCGTAACGCCGCCGGCCCACATGATCAACCCCGGGAAGTCGCGCGCGTTCGGGTATCGCATATCCCAATTGAACCGGTTCATCCCTCTGCTTGACCGTTACCGTCGGCCGGTGGACCGCCACGGCCTCCGCTCCTCTTCATCCGGCTCGGGGCCGGGCCGGCGCTGCCCCACGCCCTCGCGCCCGCCACTTTCGGAGGCGTTCCATTGAACGTGACGATGCTTTTGCCTCGCGGGTCGAGGATCCCCACCGTGACTCTGTCGGCAGTCCGCTTGAGGTAGTAGCCGATCGCGACGCCGCGTGAAATGGATCGCGCGTTGCGTCGGGACGGGTGGAACAGGACGACGGTCGTTGGTCGTCTCCGCGGGAAATCTGCCGCAGCACGCCGATGTTGTCGAGCTGAGTAACAGTAAAAACTGTTATAAAACAGAGAACGTTTACGACGTTCATCGAACTCGCGATCGAGCGCCGTCGCCGTCGAAACGTTCAAAGGGCTCAAGAGCCCGCCGTAGCTTCAGGGCAGAACACGTCCTATCCGAGGCTCAGGCGCAATATAGCCACTCTTCCGCCGACCTCGCATAACCTCGCCGGTCCCGGTGCTGGGGCCACGCAGGCCGCAGCTGTTGTCCCGCTGAGCGCCGCGGTGATCGTGATACGTGAACGTGCGCCGTCGCGGAAGACGTCGCAGAACTGCGCCGTCGGAAAAAGTCCTGATCGGTCCAGGTCTCGCTGGCGTCTTCACGGAGCACGCGCCGCACCCGCCGTCGTTGCTGCCGATCGCCTGCTTCGGATCGTTCGAGCGATCCAGAGGCCGTGATTGCCGCCGCTGCGGCGCACCGGGGATGCCTCAGAATCGATTGCGCCCGGCGTCCCGTCGAGACGTATAGACCTCGGTAAGCATGAGGAGGTAGAGCGTGTCCCTGACACCTGGGGGTCGGCGTGCAGATGCGCGTGTAGTGGAACGCATCGCTGCCGGCGCCGGCTGATCCTCGTTGACCATCTTCCAGCCGTGGCGCCGGTATCGTCCCGACTGGTGGAGCGACACCACCTCCGGCCGCTTCGACGATCGCGTAGATGCGTAGAGGGATCCGCACCCGACAACCGAAACGCCCACTTTGCCCCAGATTGTTTCGGCAGAGCATGTGAACCCTGACCGAAGTATTA
>ERZ1370068.409-contig-1037_pt1 | contig 30173 bp, 36 predicted proteins | sample MGYA00561227_ERZ1370068 | MGnify/ENA primary metagenome ERZ1370068 (study PRJEB38410, sample SAMEA6850437) | metagenome | study: Metagenomic assessment of the ecological functions of the soil: analysis of the soil microbiota associated with the...
TCTCGACCGGCTCGAAGGAGATCCAGCAGTTGCGAGGAAGGCGGCGTCGATGCCGTCGGCGTCCATGTCGACGATGCGCGCGTGCGGGTCGAACCCGCCGCGGCGCCCCTCGGCGTATTTCAAGGTGTTGGCCTTGACGAGGCCCTGCCGGACGCCGACGGAGCCCAGGCTGCCGATCCCCCGCGGGTTGCCCAGCAGCTTGCCCTCGACGCTGAGGCGCTCCTTGCCGTTCTCGTCGATGACGAAGCGCGGCCGGCGCTCGCGGAATTCGGGGTCGATGTAGTTGTCCCAGAGGTCGAGCGGCTCGAGGATGTGGCCATCCGCGTCCACCACGTTGTACGCGCGCGCCATGGGCGATCCCTCCGAAGGAAGAGTAGGCCGATCCATATTACCGAAATGCGCTTCGCTGGCGCGGCTCGGTTCGCGATACAGTAACGCGCGTGTCGTTCCTCGATTCGCGCACCCACGCGGCGCCGGAGGGCGTCGGCAAGCCCGTACGTCGGCGGGAAGATCTGTGCCTGCGGCTCCAGCGGGGGCGGCGTGCGGGGCTGGGGGCGTGATGGCCTGGGAACGGGGGCGCGGGGAAGGGGCGCGAGGGCGCGGAGGGCGTTGATGTCGACTTCTACGCGCTCGACCGTCGGGAACGTCAGCACAGCGCCGCGACCTCGTCGGGCGCGCCGTACCGATCGATGAGGACGGTGTGTCACCGCTTCCAGCCGATCCAGTCGCACACGGCGCGGCCCATGACGAGCTCGCGATCACGCCCGCTCGTCACGAGGGCGGCGCAGCGGATGGCCGGGCGTGAGCGGTGCCTGGATCCTGGGATCAGCGGGGGCGATCCCGCTCCTCGAGCCAGATCGCTTGACATGCCGCGTGCAGTCGAAGGACTTGCCCACCGGGCTGGTGGTAGGCCACTCGGGGTCCGTAATCGTCGCAGAGGCTGCAGAGGCCGTCGGGCTCGGGGGCGATGACCGTGGTCGGTACGAGAGGACCGACGCCCTGGCTCGCTCGGACAAGCGCGAGCCACTCGTCGAGCGACCACCGTCGCTTCGGGACGCATCGGCGTCTCGTCTTCGCGGTGCCCGATCCTCCCGTCCTCCCGCTCCCGAGTCATCGCGACCGCCGCGTCGTAGCGGCGCTTCCGAGTCTTGGGGACGATGTCCGACGTCGGGCCGAGACAGCTATTGCTCGGCTTGCCCGACCGCGGTTCCAGAAACAGGCGTATCATCCCGCGATGCACAACACCGGCGTCCCCGCGGTTCCGGCGTTCGGGCAGGCCCTCATCGCGCTGCTACCGGCGGGACCCTGAGGTGGCGTGCCGTTCCCTTGGCGGAGACGCCGTGCGGACGCGTGCGGGCGGCATCCGCGTATGCGCGACGCGCAACGGTGGCGCGTCTGCATCCTGGCGATCCTGCGCCCGATCGACGATCTCCCATCCCCTTGCTCATCGTGGCTGAGGAGGAGGCGCACATGCGAAGCCCCGCGCGATTCAGGTGGCTGATGGGTGGCGAGTCTGATGCTCGCGGCGGTGGGCTGGGCCGGCGCGGGCGTGTAACTCTCCGGCGTGGTCTTCCGGTGCTCTGGACCTCGGCCGAGTTCATGGGAGGATCGGGAGTCAGCGTGTCGGTGGACGTAGCGCGTCGTTCTTGGCATTCCAGAAAGGAGAACGTGATGAAGGTGAATTGCGAGAGAGATCCGGCGGCTTTTGGCCAGCGAAGACAGGAGCGGGCTGGCTGCGGCAATGAGATCCGTGCTAGACGCGTTGTGAGCGTCTGTGCAAAAGCGAATTCGGGGACACCTCCGTAATGGAGAGCTCGGCACGAAAACCAGAATAGTTATCCGGACCCAAACGCGGACTGGTGGCTTTTACGATGCCGTCGATTGGCGCGGAAATCGAGGCGTGCATATGTGGTGGGGTGCCGCAGTGCCTAAAGGGGAGTTTGCGAAATCAGCCCCAAGGCTTCTGTTCAGTATGGGGGTGGATCTCGGTGAACATTTCAAGATTCGTGTCAAACGGGAGCCAGTAGTCGAGGCGGTGTGTCGTGAGCGTGAGCCAACGGTCAAGAGGAGCAACGTGATGCGCGGCGCGTCCGCACGTACGCAATCGAAATGGTTCTACTGTGTCGAGGGGGCGTGCACTCTGGTGACTCGGAAGAGCCTCTCTGCGCGAATCGCTCGGTTCGTGGACGAACTCGTGGCCGGTTTTGAGGCCGAGGGGACTCCACCGCAGAGTTGAATGGGGTGCGGTGGCTGCTGGCTGCTGGCGGGCGATTGGGGCGCGCCGGATCCCTTACGTGACGTCGCTGATGGGGCCGGTCGTGAGCCCGGGGGCCGAGCTAGGTACGACCGGTTCTCGCGCGGCCCCTTGTCCATGCTTCGGTGGGAGCGCCGGCTCCCGCTCCTTCACGGGTGTGATCCCGGTCTCGCCGTCGACGCCTGCGCGACCGCGCCGGCCTCGAAGTAGTCGGTGGCGGGGGCGCTGGAGCCAGAGGACATCGGCTATGGAGCAAGGATCTCGAGCGCTCAATCGATAGGCATTGACACGCCTGAGTCCGCCGATCAGAATCCACCGCACCTCATGCTGCCCGGAAACCAGCCTCACCCGGCGGTGGCCGTTGGTGCCGCCGCTCGACCGGCCAGGTACAGTCGGCCTTGATGATGCAGCGCGTGCTGCACTGTCCGCAGCAGGTGGGGCGCCGCTCGATCTGCCGGATCGACGACAGCGCTTGACGATGCTGATTGCCGCCTCCGGAAGCGGCAGCATGATGGGCGTCGACCCGGCCAACCACGTTGGCCTCACGCTCCGCATCGATCCCTGGGCGCCCGAGTACGATGCCTCGCTCCAGCTCGTCGAGGACGACGACGAGGCCGCTCCCGTCGACATCACCGTGGAGCGACCCGCGTGGGGGGCGGTGGCACCAGCACCGGGCGTCACGCCACCCTGTCGATCGTCGATGGGGTGCGGCGTGTCGAGCTACGGGTGGTGAGCGAGGTCGACGGCCGCATCTGCTACGGCCTGTTCGGCAGCGCGGCGGTCGGGGCGGCGCGGCTCGACGTGCGTGCCGAGATCACCGACGTCCGGGTCCAGCGCTTCCTGGTCATGGGCGGAGGTCTCTTCCCGGGGACCGGACGATACCCGCCTCCGCAGCCCCCCTCGAGTTCCAAGGCATCGCCGTAGCGGACAACTCGTCGATGGCGCCGCTCGCGGGCCTGCAGGAGCAGATGCGCGCGGCCGAGGCGACCTGCTCGGAACAGCTCGCGCAGCGCCCGGGCGAGGTGATCATCGTCGACGGGCCCTTGCCGCCGCTGCGGCTGCCCACCGCGGTGATCGTCGGCTACGTCAAGCGGATGCAGCGGGGCTATCTGGGCCCGCCAGAGGTCGCGCTGCTCGCCCAGCTCGGTCCCGGCGAGCGGACGCCGGTGTTCGCCATTCTCAACGACGGCCGCCACCGGGCCCGCTATTCCTGGTACGTGCGCCTCGCCCCAGCCGCGCCGTTCGCCCACGCGTTCGCCGGCGTGGCCCGGCTCGAGGTCTCGGAGAGCATCGGGATCGCCGACGCCGTGCGGATTGCCGACCTCACGCGCGCGCCCTGCCCCGGCTCGCCTCTACCTCGGACCGCGATCCTCGGGCCCCGCAGAACCTCGTCCCGGTGGGCGCGCTGGAGCAGCACCTGCGGCACCGGCTGGGCGATCCCGCCTGGATCCGGCGCCTGCTCCTGACATCGCTCGCGGAGGCCGCCTCATGAGCGTTGGACGCGTGCTCGGCACCCAGGACGCCATGCCGCTCGAGTTCTGGGTCGCGATCAGAGCAGGGGGAGTACCTCGAGCTCGACGATGTGGTCGTGGTCCGGACCGAGCTGCCCGACGGGCAGGTGGTGACGCTGCACGGCGTGGTCGACCTGGTGAAAGCGCGCCACGAGGGCGTGCTGTTCGACTCCGACGTGTTCCTCGTGGAGGACGCGGTGCTCCCGGCGGGCACGTCCCGGACGGCGCACGTCAGCGTCACCCGCCTCGAGCCCGAGATCTACGTGCCCCCGCTGCCGGGGCGGCCGGTCGAGCGCGCGGTGGGGCCTGATCGCGAGCGCGCCCTCTTCTTCGACAGGATGGTCCGGCGGTTTCCGCTGGGGCTGGGGCGTGACGGCCAGGTGATCTACGGCAATCTCGAGTTCCTCGACGGCACGCGGGGGGCGCACGTCAACATCTCGGGCATCTCGGGGATCGCGACGAAGACGACCTACGCGATGTTCCTGTTGCACAGCGTGTTTCGGTCCGGCGGGCTTGGGGCCGCGGGCGCGAACGCGCACGCCCTCGTCTTCAACGTCAAGGGCGAAGACCTCCTCTTCCTCGACCAGCCCAACGCCGGCCTGAAGCCGGAGGACGTGGCCCGCTACGAAAAGCTCGGCCTCGCCCGCCACCCCGTTTCAGTCCGTGCAGCTGCTGGCCCCCGTGCGGCGCGGCTCCGACCTGGCCATTCCTGACACCGGCAGCCGCCAGGCCGGCGTGACCGCGTACTACTGGTCGCTGCTCGAGATTCTGCCGCGACCGCTATCTCAGGTTTCTGTCTCGCGGACGCCGATGACGACGACCTCGCAGCTCGGCTTTCTCGTGCAGCGGGTCGAGGCGCGCGCTCGCCGCCAGCGCCCGCCTGATCCCTCACGCCCGGCGCCGTCGAGATCGGCGGAGACCGACTCGGCGTCAAGCGCCGAGGAGCTCGGACAGGTCATCACGAGACCATCTCGATGCGTGGGCGGGGCCGCGGCTCTGGCACCAAGTCGGCGTTCCTCCGTCGGCTCGAGGCGGGGGCTGGCTCGAGTCCGGCCACCTCGTCCGACGAGCGAACGAGGAGGAGGCCGCCCGTCACCGGATCGACTGGGCCGCGCGAGCAGGTCAGCGTCATCGACATTCACAACCTGCACGATCAGGCCAAGCGCTTCGTCGTCGGCGTGGTGCTCAAGCGGATGTTCGAGGACAAGGAGTCGCGAGGGCACGGCCCAGCCGCTGGTGTTCACCGTGCTGGACGAGGCTGAACCGCTACGCGCCGCGGAGCGGCTGGTCGCCCATCAAGGAGGTGCTGCTCGACATCGCCGAGCGGGGCCGGAGCCTCGGCATCATCCTGATCGGTGCCCAGCAGACCTCGAGCGAGGTCGAGCTCCGGGTGATCGCCAATGCCGCGTTCCGGGTGGTCGGTCGGCTGGACGCCGCCGAGGCGGAGAAGAACGAGTACCGGTTCCTGCCGACGGCGAGCCGGGCCCAGGCGGGCATTCTGGAAGCCGGGAACGCTGATCGTCCACCAGCCCGAGCTCCCGGTTCCGCTCCTGCTGCAGTTCCCGTATCCCGCGTGGGCCACCCGGGTCAGCGAGGTCCGCGCGACGGATGCGGACCCCTTCGAGGGTTCTGATGCGATTCCTGCACACCGGCGACTGGCACGTCGGCAAGACGCTGAAAGGGGCGCAGCCGTCAGGACGAGCACGAGGCCGTGCTCGCCGAGATCCTCGACATCGCGCGGCGCGAGCGCGTCGACGCGCTCCTGATCGGCGGCGACACGTTCGACAACGTTGCGCCCGCGCCCGAGGCCGAGCGGCTGGTCTACTGGCGCTCGCCGAGTGTGTGGGCGGCCGGATCCCCGTGGTGCTGATCGGCGGCAACCACGACCACCCGCGCCGGCTGGCGGCGCTGACGGGGCTCCTGGATCGCCTCCGGATCTTCATCCGTCCGGAGCCGTGCCGGCCGGCCGACGGCGGCGTCATCGAGCTGCCGTCCCGCGACCGGTTCGGAAGTGGCTCGGATCGCCGTGCTGCCGTTCGTGCAGGAGCCGAGGATCGTCGACGCGTGCCGACTGTTCGATCCCGAGGAGCAGTGGTATCAGGCGTACGCCGAGCGCGTCGCGCGCATGCTGGCGTTGCTCGCCCAGGGGTTCCGGGCGAGCAGTGTGAACGTGCTGATGGCCCACCTCCTCGTCGACGGCGCGCGTGTCGGCGGCGGCGAGCGGCAGCTCCACCTGGGGCAGATCTACGCCGTGACGCCCCACCAGCTGCCCGACACCGCGCAGTACATCGCCCTGAACCACCTCCACCGACCCCAGCGCGTGGCGACCGCGGCCTGGACGGAGTACTCCGGATCGCCGCTCCAGCTCGATTTCGGCGAGGTGGACCAGGCCAAGCGCGTCGTGCTCGTGGAGGCGCACCCGGGTCGGGCGGTCGAGGTACGGAGCGTGCCGCTGACTTCGGGCCGGCTGCTCGTCGACGTGGCGGGCACGCTGGAGGAGCTGCGGGCGCGGGCCGACCGCCTGCGCGGCGCGTTCCTGCGCGTCGAGCTCCGGGCGCCTCGTCCTGAGCCGGGGCTGGTGGCGCGGGTGAAGGAGATCCTGCCGGATGTGCTGGAGGTCCGGTGCGTCTACACCGAGGTGTCGCCGGCGCCGGCGGCGAGCGGGGTCACCCGATGGAGCGAGCCTGCCGCAGAGACTGGCGGCAGCCTCGACCCGACGACGCAGTTGCGGGCCTACTACCGGCAGGACCGCGGCGCCGAGCTGCCGGAGGCCATCGGGACGCTGTTCACGCAGCTCTACGAGGAGACGCTGCGTGCGACCGCGTAGGCTGCGGGTCAAGGGCTACACGGCGTTCGTCGAGGAGGCGGACATCGACTTCGAGGGCCTCGACCTGTTCGCGATCACCGGCCCGACGGGCGCCGGCAAGACGTCGCTGCTCCAGGCGATGACGATCGCGCTGTACGGCCGGGCGCCCAAGCTGGGGGACGACCTGCGGCAGCTCATCAGTCCGTCTGGGGACCAGGCGCGCTTCTACTTCGAGTTCAGCGCGCACGGGCGCTCGTACCGGATCACCCGGGTGCTGCACCGGACCCGCGCGACGACGGTCGCCTTCGAGGTGCGAGGGAGACGATGGCGAGTGGGGGACGCTCACCCGCGGCGTCCGTGAGGCGAACGCCAAGGTGGAGGAGATCCTCGGTCTCGACTTCGACAGCTTCACCAAGGTCGTCCTTCTTCCACAGAACGAGTTCGACGCCTTCCTCCGCGGCAAGCCGGAGGAGCGGCGGTCGATCCTCACGCGGCTCTTGTCGCTGGAGATCTACGGAGCGATCCAGCAACGCGGCCAATCTCGGTCGCCACCGACGCCAACGCCCAGGCCGAGGTGCTGACCGGCCTGCTCGAGCGGGACTACGCCGATGCCACGCCGGAGCGGCTGGCGGAGGTGAGGGAGGCTCGGGCTGCCGCCGAGGTGGCGGTGGAGACCCTTACCGGGGCGCCTGAGCTCGCTCGAGCGCGCGGTCGGCCGTGGCGTTCGAGACGCGCCAGCGGCGCTGGCCCATGGCCAGGCGAACGAAGACCTCGCCGATCTCCAGCGGACGTTGGGTGTGGCCCGCGACGAGCACGACACCGCGACGGGCGCCCTCGCCGTCGCCGACCGCGACCTCACGACGATCGCCGAGCGCCTCGCCGCCATCTCGTACGACGCCGACCGGCACCTGCTGCTGGCCCGGGCGGCGGAGCAGGCAACCAGGTTGGGGCAGGTCATCGCCGGCCTCGCCCGGGTCGATCGTGATGATGCGGCTGGACGGGCGCGACTCGAGGACCTTGTGCGCCGGCGGGACACCCTCTTGAACGCGGTGCGCGATGCGCGAGGGCGCCCTCGCGCAGGCCCTGGCGGCCGAGGGACAGGCCCAGGCCGATCTCGATGAGCAGCGGCGGCGGTTCGGCACCCGGGCAACGATCGCCGGACTGCATGGAGCGCGAGCGCCAGTGCAGGGAGGATCGTCGGCAGTGAGCGCGAGGTCGACCGCACTCTCGAGGCGCTGAACGCACGCCAAGCCGAGTTGACGGGCTCGCTCGGACGAGCTGCGGTCTCGACACGCAGAGGCGAGCGAGCACTTGGAGCACGCCGAGCGCGTTCGGGAAGGAGCGAGCGGGCGTTCGAGGCGTGCCGGGCAATGCACGACCCAGGCCCAGACAGTTGGGCAGAGTCTTGCGCAGGGGCGGGCTCGCGCCACGCGGGCACAGACGGCGCTCGAGCAAGCCACGGCCGACGCGGATCGGAAGCGGGCGGTGCTGGTCGAGGCGGGGGCAGGCTCGCCAGGCCGCGCAGGACATCGTGGACGCCGCCGACAATGAACTGGCCCAGCTGCAGCAGGCCCATGCGGCCCACACGCTCCGCGGCATCCTCGCGATCGGGCAGCCGTGCCCCGTCTGTGCGAGGAAGGTGACGAAGGTGCCCGGTGGCGAACCGCTCGAGGATGTTGATCGTGTCCGGCGGGCGGCCGTCAATGGGCGGGCACGCCTGACAAAGGTGCAGGCGCAGGAGCAGCGGGCGGCGCTCGAGGTGGCGGCCTCGGACGAGACGCTTCGCGCGACCACATCAACGTGGGAGGAGCTCCGAAGCGAACTCGAGCGCGGCGGCGCCGAGCTCCGCCGCGTGCTGCCGACGGAGCTTCAGGACGACGCGCGGTGGTTGGAGACGCTTCAGGCGCGTACGGACGCGGCGGCCGCGAGGCCGGGACGCCGCCGAGCGAGACGTCGGAGAGGCGCGAGGACTCGTCGCCGGAGTCGCGGGCCAGATCGCCGGGACCGAGGGAGAGCTGAGGACCTTGCCTGTTCAGATCGACGAGCGGCGCGAGATGCTGCGGTCGATTCGCGAGCGATGCGAGGAGACCGAGCAGGTCGTGTCTGTGCTCCTCGGTCGCCCACCGGGCCCGGACGCTGCCACGGAACTGGCGGCGATCGACATCGCGCCTGCGCACGGCCGAGGAGTCGCTCGCGTCGGCCACGGTCTCCGTGCAGCAGGCGCGAGATCGGCAGCAGCAGGCGCAAGCGGCCGTCGCCGATGCCCAGCGCGAAGCCGACACCGAGGCGGAGCGTTCCCGGGCGCGCATGCAGGAGCGCGCGCAGCTCACCGGTGAGCGCGAGGAGATCCAGCGTGCCCTGGAAGCGATCGTGCCGGGGCGCGCGGACGTCGGGCAGGCCGTTGCTGCCGAGCTCGGCGTCGCTCGCGGATGCGCGGGCTCAACGCGCCGAGGTCAGCGGCGAGCTCGAGGCCGGTCGGCGAGCGCGCGACGACACCGCCCGGCGGGTCACCGAGCTCGCTGGTCGCGTTGGGGCGCTCGACAGGCAACTCGAAGATCAGCGGCAACGCCAGCGCGCTGCGAAGGACGCCCTGGATGTGATCCTCGCCGAGCTGAGCGAGCGGCTCGCCGAGACGGCCCTGACGCTGGCGCCAGGGGCCGGGGATGAGCACGCGCAGCTGAGCGGCTGGGTGCAGCGCACGCAGGAGTGACCGGGACGCTGCCGTGCGCCGCGCGGGGGAACTGGGCAGCGGGGAGGAGGGACTGATCGAGCGCATCGCGCGGGCGGCCGAGTGCCGGCAGCAGCTGGACGCCGCCCGCAGGCGAGCGGAGGTGGCGCGTGAGCTGGCGTACCTGCTCGGGGCCAACAATCTCCAAACGTATCTCGTGCGGGACGCCATGCGCGTCCTCGTCGAGGACGGCTCGCTGCACCTGCAGCGGCTGTCGGACGGCCGCTACACGTTGCAGGCCGACGACCTCGACTTCCAGGTCGTGGACCGCTGGAACGGAGACGCGGTGCGGTCGGTGAAGACCCTGAGCGGCGGCGAGACGTTCCTCACGTCCCTGGCCTTGGCGCTGGCGCTCGCCGAGCGGCTCGCGGACCTTGCGGCCGGCGCCCACGGGCCACGAGGCGCTGGAGAGCCTGTTCGTCGACGAGGGCTTCGGGGCGCTCGACACCGAGGAGACGTTGGAGACGGTCGTCCAGGCCGATCGAGGCCGCTGCAGGCCCATGACCGCGTGGTCGGCATCGTGACGCACCTGACGCCGCTCGCCGACCGCATGCCGGCGCAGATCAAGGTGCGCAAGCGCGCCGGAAGGCAGCACGGTGGAGATGGTGAAGTAACACTGGGACCTGAAGGCGCAAACTGAGTCAAGCGGATCGACACGCTGTCGGTCTCCTCGGTGGACGAGAAGAGGGCGCGGCGTCGGCCACCACGAGGTGATGGCGCTCCATGGGGAAGCGGATGAATGCACCCGCGCGCTCCTCGCCGATCACGAGCGCGGCCAGCTCGGCGCATCGCCCGGCATCGGCGACATGGCAATCGAACCTCGATCATGCCGAACTTCATTCACGCGGTTCCGCACTTGACCGCCGGAGCCGGCGAGATTAATCTCCTCGTACCTTGTTGCGACCGTCTCCAGCGTTCGTGCTGGGAGGCCCGGCATGCAGTGCCCCCGTTGCCAGCAGCAGAACCCGCCTAAGTCGAACTTCTGCCTCGGGTGCGGTGGCCGCGTCGCATTGACCTGCGGGTCGTGCGGCACCCCGCTTCCGGCTGGCTCGAGATTCTGCAACAAATGCGGGACCGCGGGTCACAGCAGAGGCCGGGATGTCGGCAGCTTTCACCTCCACCGACGCCTGCACGCCGAAGCAGCTTGCCGAGAAAATCCTCACCTCCAAGAGCGCGCGCTCGAGGGCGAGCGCAAGCAGGTCACGGTGCTCTTCGCCGACCTCAAGGGCTCGATGGAGCTGCTCGCCGACCGTGATCCCGAGGAGGCGCGCAAGATCCTCGATCCCGTCCTCGAGCGCTGATGATGGAGGCCGTCCATCGTTACGAGGGCACCGTGAACCAGGTGATGGGCGACGGGATCATGGCGCTCTTCGGCGCGCCGCTCGCCCACGAGGATCACGCGGTGCGCGCGTGCTATGCCGCGCTCGCGGATGCAGGACGCCGTGCGGCGCTATTCTGAGGAGCTGCGGCGCGCCGCACGGCGTGGAGGTGCAGATCCGCGTCGGCCTCAACTCCGGAGACGTCGTGGTGCGCTCGATCGGCAGCGATCTCCGCATGGACTACACCGCCGTGGGCCAGACCACGCACCTGGCTGCGCGCATGGAGCAGCTCGCGGCGCCCGGCAGCATCCGGCTCACCGCCGAGACGCTGCGCCTGGCCGAGGGCTTCGTCCAGGTCGACGCCGCTCGGCCCGGTGCCGGTCAAGGGCGTCGGCGAGCCAGTTGAGGTGTTCGAGCTGGTGGGAGCCGGCGCCGCCCGCACGCGCCTCGAGGCCGCAGCGCGACGGGGTCTCACGCGCTTCGTCGGCCGGACCGCGGAGCTGAAGCAACCTGCGAGAGGCTCTCGACCGGGCCAGCCAGGGGCACGGGCAGGTGGTCGCCGTGGTCGGGGAGCCGGGCGTGGGCAAGTCGCGTCTCTTCTGGGAGCTCACCCACTCGCATCGCGTGCACGGCTGGCTCGATCTTGCAGTCCGCCTCGGTTCTCCTACGGTAAGGCCACCGCCTACCTGCCGGTGATCGAGCTGCTCCGCGGCTACTTCGCGATAGACGGCCGCGACGACCCGCGGAAGATCCGGGAGAAGGTCACGGGCAAGGTCCTGACGCTCGCCCTCGCGCTCGGGCCCGCTGTGCCCGCCCTCCTGGCGCTCCTCGACGTGCCGGTGGACGAGGCGTCCTGGCACGCCCTCGATCCTCGCCAGCGGCGCCAGCGAGACCGCTCGACGCGGTCAAGCGCCTGCTGCTTGCGCGAGAGCGAAGGCCCAGCCGCTGGTGGTGGTCTTCGAGGATCTGCACTGGATCGACGAGCGAGACCCAGACCTTGCTCGACAACCTCGTCGAAAGCCTGCCCGCGGCCCGCCTCGTGCTCCTCGTGCAACTACCGTCCCGAATACCAGCACGCCTGGGGCGGCAAGACGTACTACCGCCAGCTCCGGATCGATCCACTGCCGCCCGAGAGCGCCGACGAGCTGCTCGACGCGCTCCTCGGCCCTGACGTGGCGCTCGGCCCGCTCAAGCAGCTGCTGGTCGAGCGGACCGAAGCCAATCCCCTCTTCCTCGAGGAAAGTGTGCGGGCCCTGGTGGAGACGGCGGCTCTGGCCGGCGAGCGCGGCGCCTATCGGCTCACCCGGCCCGTCGAGCACGTAGCGATCCCCGCCACTGTGCAGGCGATCCTGGCCGCGCGCATCGACCGCCTGGCGCCCGCGGCCAAGCGACTGCTCCAGGCAGCCGCCGTCATCGGCAAGGACGTGCCCATGCCGCTGCTCCTGGCCATCGCCGACGCGCCGGAGCACGAAGTGCGCGCCGAGCTGACGCACCTGCAAGGCCGCGGAGTTCCTCTACGAGACCCGGCTCTTTCCGGACGTCGAGTACACGTTCAAGCACGCGCTCACCCACGAAGTCGCGTACGAGGGGCTGCTCCACGACCGGCGGCGCATCCTGCACGCCCGCATCGCCGAGGCCCTCGAGCGGCTCGCGCCCGAACGCGCCGCCGAGCAGGCGCGAGCGGCTGCGCGCACCAGGCCCTGCGCGGGGAGTTGTGGGACAAGGCGGTTGCCTATCTGCGCCAGGCGGGGCTTCGGGCCATGGCGCGGGCGGCCAATCGCCTGGCGATTGCCCACTTGGAGCAGGCGCTCGGAGCGCTCCGCCGTCTGCCCGAGAGCCGGGAGACGACCGAACTGACCATCGACATTCACCTCGACCTCCGAAACGCGCTTCTCCCGCTCAGCGAGTGGGCGCGCATGGGGGAACACCTCCACGAGGCGGAGTTGCTCGCCAGGGCGCTCGGCGACCAGCACCGGCTCTGGGCGGGTTGCGATGTTCATGGTGGTCCAGTGCCTGTTCACTGGCGACCACGACCAGGCTGTCCGATTCGGCCAGGAGGCCGTGAGGTCGTCGCGCGGAAATCGCGCCAGGATAACGAGAAATCGCCCTGCCCCGGGGCGATAGCGCGCGACGCGAGATGCGCGAAAGTTGCGAAAACCGGTGCAGACACGGGGGAATGAGGACACGATTTCGGACGACAATGTCGCTTACCAGCACCATGGGGATGGCGACTACGAGATCCCCACGGGTCGGCGTGGTCCCTGGGCGATGGCCGGGGGTATGATGTATCCTCATACCAGGAGGCCCGCCATGGCCAAGACTAAGGTGGCCGTCACCCTGGACAGCCAGACGCTTCGACGCGTGGACCGACTCGTGCGGGACGCCCGCTATCCGAACCGGAGCCAGGCCATTGAGGCGGCAATCGCGGCCCAGCTCGAGCGGCTTGAACATCGCCGTCTGGCCGACGAGTGTGCCAAGCTCGATCCAGCAGCTGAGCGGGCCATGGCCGAGGAAGGGCTCGGCTTCGATGCCGCAGGATGGCCGGAATACTGAGGGGCGAGATCCGCTGGGCGGATCTCAATCCCACGCGCGGCACGGAGCAGTCCGGCCAGCGCCCCGTGCTGATCCTCAGTCACGATATCTTCAACGAGCGGTCCGGGACGGTGATTGCGGTCGCGCTGACGAGCCAGCCCCAGCGCGCCGGATTCCCGCTCACGCTCGAGCTGACCACGCCTCGCTTGCCGAAGCGATCCTGGGTGAAGATCAGCCAGATCCGTACGCTTGCGATCGAGCGGATCGGCAAGCGCCTCGGTCGGGCATCGCCTGAGGAGCTGGCGCAGGTGCTGGAAGGCCTGAACGAGATTCTCGGCGCCTGACAATACTCGTCTGATGGACGCGCAGGTGGACCACGCTCGCGCGTCGCTGCTCGTTGTACGGCGCATGAAGATCATCGACGGCTCGCTCAGCGGGTTGCTCGTCGAAGTGTAAGGAGCGCGGCAAGGTCGACGGCGTGCGCGTCGCCGCGCTGATGCAGAGCACGTTCGAGGGCGCGGGCGGCCGCGCTACACGAGCTGGGCGATTGTCTCGGCCCACGTGGACTGCTGGGAGAAGTGGACGGAGTGGCGGCTCGTGGTGGTCGCGCCGAACGTCACCGGCCTTCTTCACGACCTGTACATCCCCCTGTGGGACCTGCCCCTGCGGGTCATGATCTACCGCAAGCACGTCGCCCATGAGAGTCCCAAGAACGTCCAGCTCGATCTGGTTCACCCCCGATGATGGCCATTTCGAGTACAGCGCTGTTGCCACGAACCTGTCGCTGGACCTGCCGGCGAGCGGCATCCTGCGCCTGTATCGCGAGCGCAACGGGCCGCGCAACGGGCACCCGGCTTCAACGTGCGGCACTTCTACCACCTCGATCACTGCCCTGGTGCGGGGACCACTTGAAACAGCCGGGTCAACCCCCAAACTCTTGACAATAGCTCGCGGCTCCTGGCGCGGCCAGTGTCCGAGTGTGGCAGACTACGTCGCGGTGACGCGGGCCACGGGGACAAGCGCCGCCGGAGGGGCTTAGTGCTGCCTACGCTCGGATCGCGTGTGATGAATCCCGTCGGAGGAGGGACGTGGGATCGACGGCGGGGCTCGCGCTGCTGCTGCTGCCGCTGCTCGTCGCGGCGGCGCTATACCTGCCGGGCATCGGCCGGCGTCTCATCTATGCAGGTGACGAGGCCCGCTACGCGATCCTCGCGCGCACGATGCTCGAGACGGGTGACTGGCTTGTCCCGCGGATCAGCGGCGAGGTCCGGATGGCAAAGACACCGCTGTTCATCTGGTCCATCGCCGCGCTGTCCCTGCCCGGCGGCAAGGTGACCGAGCTGACCGCCGTGCTGCCGGCCGCCCTGTCCGGGATCGCGGGCGTCGGCATGACGATGCTCCTGGCGCGCCGGATGTTTGGCGTGCGGGCGGCGCTCCTCACCGGATTCATCCTCGCGACGACCTGCGGGTACTTCGGGTTGGCGCGTGTGGCGCTGGCCGACATGATGGTAACCTTCTGGGTCGTGGCCAGCGTGGCCGCCTTCTGGGACGCGGTCGCCGACGGGGGCGCCTCGCGCCGGCTGCCAATGGCCCTCTTCTGGGTGTGCGTCGCGGTCGGATTGGCCGCCAAGGGACCGGCCGGCCTCATGCCGCTCCTGCCCTGTGGGCGTTTCTGGTCGCCGAGGACGGCTGGTCCGGCCTCCGAAAGCTCCGTCCGCTGATGGGCCTCGCCATCGTGGCCGCGATCTCGACCTCGTGGGCGGTCGGATTCGCGTCCCAGCGCGAGGCGAGCTACGTGGAGACCGTGCTCATCAGGGACTTCCTGCGTCCGCGCCTGGTGGGATGGCGCCACTACCTGGATCTGACCTTCGCGGTAGAACCGATCACCGTCGGCTTTCTGCCGTGGACGCCCTTGCTGCCCGTCGCTGTGCGGGACGGCTGGTGGCGAGCCGAACTCGGCGATGGGCTACGCCGGAAGTTCCGCCTCCTCGTGTTCTGGGCGCTGGCCTACGTCGTCGTCATGACGCTGCTGCCCCACCACCGTGTTCGCCATCTGCTGCCGATTTTCCGGCGCTCGCCGTCATGGTGGGCTGGCTGTGGGACCGGTGGGCGGCGAGCGCGCGGCCGGCGTCGCTTCAACTGTACGGATGGGTGTGGGCCGCCCTGGCGGCCGGCCTGGTCCGGCGCGATCTTGCTCCCGCTCCGGCTGCCGCCCGAGTGGGCCGTGCTCGTCCCTCCGACGCTCGCGCAGAAGCTCGCCGTGGTCGGGCTGCTCCTCGCCGGGGCGCTGCTGGTGATCGCGGCGGCGCGGGCCGGGCGCGCGCTGGCGATGTTCGCGGCGGTGTTCGTGCCGGTGGCGCTCCTGCTCGCGTTCGAGACCCATGTGGCCGTGGCCGGGCACAATCGTGTGTTCGACATCCGGAGCCTCGCGGAGCGGCTGGCCGCGCGGGCCGCCGCCCAGGACGAGCTCGTCGCGTATCGGTACCACCCCTGCCGATTCAGTTCTACTCGGGCCGCGCGATCACCCGAGTACAAGACCCCGCCGATCTGGTCGACTCGCGCGGAGGCCGGGCGGAGGTTCTACGTCGTCGCCCAGGACTTCGTCTGGCGCGACCTCGTCGCCACCAGGCCGGCGTGGACCGTCGTCGACAGCGCGGACGTCAACGGGATCCGCGTGCTCGTGGGCACCCCGGCGGCGCGTCCGTGAGCGGCGAGGTCGAGCTCTCGCTGGTCCTGCCGGTGTACAACGAGAGTCAGAGCCTGCCTGTCCTGTGGAGAGAGCTGGCCGAGGTCCTGCCTGGTCTCGCCGGACCCGCCGAGGTGATCTTCGTGGACGACGGGTCGACGGACGGGAGCGACGACGTCCTCCGGCGGCTCTGCCGCAGAGACGACCAGCGCATCCGCGTGATCCGCTTCGCGGAGAATATCGGCCTGAGCGCGGCGTTCTACGCGGGGCTCCAGGCCGCGCGGGGCCGCATCATCGCCACCATGGACAGCGACCTGCAGAACGATCCGCGCGACCTCGGGATGCTGATGTCCCACCTCGGCGAGGCCGACGCGGTGGTCGGCTGGCGGCAGATCCGGCGCGACTCGTGGCTCAAGCGGATGTCGTCGCAGATCGCCAACGGGATCCGCAAGGCGGTCACCGGCGATCATGCGGCGCAGGACAGCGCGTGCAGCTTGCGGGTGATGCGCCGGGAGTGCGTGGCCGCGGTGCCGCCGTACATGGGGATGCACCGATTCATGCCCACGTTGCTCGGATCGCTGGGTTCCGCGTCGTGCAGGTCCGTGTCAGCCACCGGCCGCGCAAGTTCGGCCAGCTCCAAGTTCGGCGTCACGCGACCGGGCGTTCTCGGCCTTCGCCGATCTGCTCGCCGTCCGCTGGATGATGGGGAGGCGGCTCCGGCACAAGATCGCCGAGCGGATCGATTCCTCCGGCAGGGACGTCCACTGATCGTCGTTCTCCGGCCGTCCGCGTGAGGCTTCCCGCCGCCACGGATGCGTGTGCCTGGCTTGCACCACCAAGACCACGGCGGACGTCGCGGGACATTGAGCGGGCCACTCCGCACGGCGAGATGCTCCGAAGCCCGACCCCGCGCCTCCGGGGCTGAGCGCCGGTAGCCACGCGCCCCCTGGGATGGGCTCGTCGACGAGATTGACGCGCGCGAGCCAGCCCTCCGTGGGGGTGATCGGGAGCCTCCGCTCGCTATGCGCCCGGGCGCAGTTCAGAGTGGTCAGCTCTCCGCCTGACCTTCTGAGTGCTTGTTCGCCGCGTTGGATGAGCGTTCGAGGTCACTCGTGAGCCGCGCCGCCCGGCGCTCCTCGTGGCACATCGCGATGAGCCCGCCCCACAACGTGGCCTGGCCCCAGAATCCGATGGTGAGGGCGCGGATGATCGTAGACCTCCACGAGCACGCAAGCAATGGCGCTCACCCCCAGCGTGAAGCCGGCCAGCGCGCCGCGAACGCGTTGGCGTGCGACCATCCATGAGGCGGCCAAGAAGGACGGCCCAGGGAATCATGAGCACTGTCCAGTACGCCATGCGATTGCGGGGCGACAGCAGCAGGCTCAGCATCACGAAGACGGCGAATACGAGGTCGGTCATCCGCGGCTCGGTCACCCTGTCCCCGGCCCGCGGCCACGCGGTCGCCACCGAGATCGCGAGGATGACGGCGAACAGGCCGAACATCGCGCTGCGTACCACGCGCAGATTCACCCGGGCTAGGAGGAGGCCTCCGGCGTCGTGCTCGGCCGTGAAGTGGCGCATGAGGAGGGCGCCGAGGTCTTGATCGTGCTGGGTCTTGCGGACGGCCGTGCGCGCGTATATCGCGTGCTGGGTCGACTCTCCGGACAGGTAGGGGCCGACCTGAAGCTGGTAGAACTCGCCGAGCAGCGCGAATGCCGTGCGCGGTCCGAGGAACATGGCGGGGACGGCCACGGTGGTCACGGCGAGAAGCAGCACGAAGCTGGCGAAGGCCCGCCACTCACGACGGATCAGGAAGTAAACGCCGAAGATGGCGGGCAGCAGCTTGATGGCCGTCGCCACGGCCACCCCGGCGGCGCCAACGATCGCGCCTCGGCGCCGCCCGATGGCGGCAAACGAGAGCACCATGAGGTACAGGATCACCGCGTGGAGCTGCCCGAGGAAAATGTTCTCCAGCGTGTACGGGAGCGCCAGGAGCAGGGTCAGTCGCCAGGAAAGCCGCCGTCAGGCCCGGGGGCGAGGAGCCGGCTCAGAATCCAGGCCGAGTGGCCCGTGCAGACGACGTTGACGACGAACCATGCGACGGCGCTCGCCCCGATGGGCAACGCGGCGAGCGGCCACATGAGAATGGCGAAGACGGGCGGGTTGAGGTAGGTATAGTTACTGCCCCGCTTCGACGCCCGCTCGTACAGCTCTTCTGGGGCCTCGGTCACGAGATGACCGCCGAGGTAGAAGACGTTGAAGTCCGTTCCCTGCTGGTGGCGCGGCCGTAGAAGCTGGTGCCGCCGGCCAGGACGGCCACGGCGACCACCGTGAGCACGGTCACTGTCCACCAGCGATACCACCGCGAGAGGTACTCCTGGACACATGCGACGGAGATAGTGCTCACCAGAGGCCGAGAGTAGCATGCGTAGCTCCCGCCAAGCGGTACCCCTGACGACGCCGGAATGTCGCATGCGCTGATGCGCTGGCGGCATGCTAATGTCGCCATATTCTCATCGCCACCGAGGGTACGCCGGACGGGCCCGATGTCGCTGTGCGGGCGCCGGCTTCGGGTATCCTCCTGGAGGACACGCTATCGACGCCGTCGACACATCATGTCCGGGAGCGCGCGCGGCAGGGCGGGTTTCCGCGGTACTGGCGTGCGGCAGTGGGCAGGCGCCATGGTCACCTTCCTGCTTCTCGTCGGCCCGGCGGGCGGCGAGGAACGCGTCGGCGCGCAACTCGACGGGCCCGGCCTCGGATTCTGGCTCTTGCCCCGGACGAGCGCCTGGCGTTCCAGGACATTCCTGCCGACCCCGCTCCGGATCCCGCGCTGTCGCCGGCAACGACGGAGCGCAGACCCAACTGGCTCTTGACGTCACTCGTGTCCGCAGGCGCCGTCGCCGGAGGCGCGATCAACGCGTTTACCGATAAGGGGCATCAGAGCTACCACTTCGCTGACGAAGGCTGGTTCGGGGCCGACACCAAGTACGGGGGCGCCGACAAGGCCTCGCACTTCGTCGACTACTACATCGTGTCGAAGGAGCTGGCGAAGCTGTTCGTCGTCCTCGGTCACACCCCGGGAGCGCACGCTGGCTGGGCGTGGGCGTGTCCACGCTCACCGGACTCGTCAACGAGATCGGAGATGGCACGACCCGTTGGGGGTTCTCGGCAGAGGACCTGGCGATGGACTTCGGAGGCGCGCTCACCGCCGCACTGGTCGACGCGGCGGCGGCGGAGGATCTGCTGGGCTTCAGGCGCGGCACCGCCAGCTTCGACAGATTGCTGCGACTACTCGAACCAGATCTACGTCGCCGATTTCCACTTGGCTGGCGCCGCGCGCCGGCTCGGGCTCAACATCGGGCCGCTCAAATATCTGCTGCTCTCCTTGACGTACGGGACGAGGGGGTACCCGGGATCCGGCGGATTCGACAACCCAGCGCCGGGTCGGATTCGAAGTAGGCCTCGACTTCAAGCAGATACTGGACGATCTCAACATCCGCCGCAACACCTGGTGGGGCTACGGCCTCCACGTCGTCGTTCGACAACATCCGAGTCCCCTTCACCGCGGTGGGATTCCGCTACGACTTGAATCACGGGCGCTGGTACGGGCCGAACGCGGGCAACTGAGCGCACCGAGAGCCGTCATTGAGAGCCGTCATTCTCGGCAGCGTGGTGCAGATCCGGAGCATCCGCCGGCAACGCTGCGCGCGTCGAGCGCCTCGCCACTCGCGGCGCTCGACGCTTTCGGGCCTGTTCACGCCGGGCAGCTTGCGCACCCGCCCGCTCGTGCACATCGTCTAGCGCCGACCCTCCGCATGAGTGGAACGGGCAGTCTGCTGATCGCGATCCCCACCTACAACGAGCGCGACAATGTCGGCGCGTTGCTGCCCGCGCTGCTCGCGCCGCTACCCTGACGCCAACGTCGTCGTCATCGACGACAATTCCCCCGACGGCACCGGCGACATCGTCGCCGCGCTCGCCCGGGCGACCGGCGGATCCACCTCATTCGGCGCGATAGAAGCGCGGGCTCGGCAGTGCGTATCGCGCGGCGTTCGCGTGGGCGCTCGAGCGCGAGTACGCCCGCGTCGTCGTGATGGACGCGGATTACTCGCACGATCCCGCCGAGATCGCGCGTCTGCTGGAGGCGGCCGACCGCGCCGACGTCGTCGTCGGCTCCCGCTACGTGCCGGGCGGTCCTCATCGAGAACTGGCCCTGGTCCCGCCGGGCGCTGAGCGGAGGCGCGAATCTTCTCGCGCGGCTCCTGGTCGGCCGCGAGGTCCACGACTGGACCGCCGGATTCAAGTGCTATAGTCGCGACGCGCTTGCCTCGCCCGAGCTCGAGCGCATCCGGTCGGAGGGCTACTCGTTCCAGGTCGAGATCCTGTTTCACTGCCACCGCGCGGGCTGGAAGATTCAGGAGGTCCCGATCACCTTCGTCGACCGTCGGCTCGGGCGCACCAAGATGTCGAGCCGCGAGGTGTACCAGGCGATGGTGACGCTGCTGTCGATCGCATGGCGGCGTCTCGCCGGGTAAACGGCGGCGGCCCGGCGCCCGGCTTCACGCCCCTCCGCCGGGTCACTCCGAAGCGGCTGTCGCCGCGCTCATCGCGGTCACCGCGGTCGGCCGTATCGTCATCGCCGCGACGACGGGCCTCTGCTTCGGCGAGTCCTATTACTTTTTCCTGCGCGCTTCATCCGAGCCTGTCCTTCTTCGATCATCCTCCGCTGTCGATGTTGCTGGGCCGGCTTGGTCTCGAGCTCGCCGGCAGAGCCCGGCCGTCTCGCGCTCCGGGTGCCCTTCATCGCGCTGTTCGCCGGAACGACCTGGCTCTTGTTCCTGCTCGGGGAAGGCTCTTCGGTGCGTGGGCGGGCTTTGCGGCTGCGCTGCTCCTCAACCTGTCGCCGATCTTCACGCTGAGCGTCGGCCTCTTCTTCCAGCCCGAGGGCCCGCTCATGTTCTTCTGGGTCGCCTGCGCCTGGTGCCTCGCGCACGTCCTGCTCGGCGCGCCGGCGCGTCGGGCGCTCGGATGGTGGGCGGCCGCGGGAGCGATGCTCGGCCTCCGGGATGCTGAGCAAGTACGCGGCCGTGCTCCTGGTCGCGGGCGCCGGCCTCTACGTCCTCACGCGTCGCGAGCAACGTCACTGGCTTCGTCACCCGGGACCCTACCTCGCCCTGGCGATCGCGCTCGTCATCTTCTCGCCCCGTCGTCGTCTGGAATGCCCAGCACCGCTGGGTGTCCTTCATCTTCCAGAGCACGCGCGGCGTCGAGGACTTCGCGGGCATCCGGCCGGACTGGCTTCTCAAGAACATCGTGGGCCAGGCCATCGTAATCCTGCCGTGGCTGTGGGCGGGGCTCGTGGTCGAGTTGATCGCCGGATTTGCGCAGCGCCCGCGCGAGCCGGCGCGCGGCAATTCATCGCGTGGCTCTCGGTGACGCCGATCGTGCTATTTACCGGCGTCGCCGCGTGGTCGAGCACGAGCCAGACTCACTTCCACTGGGCGACGCCCGGGTATCTCCTGCTCTTCCTGCCGCTGGGCGAGCGGCTGTATCGAGGGCTGACCGCGCCGCAGCCGGTTCTACCGATGGGCGCTCGGCGCGACCGTTACGGTCACCGTTATCACGGTCACCGTGCTGACGAGCCACATCGCCACCGGCTGGCTCCAGGACTTTGCCCGTGCTGTCAGCGCGTCCTCTACGGCATCGAGGATCCGACCTACGAGTGTGTCGACATGACGGGGCTCGAGCGCGCGCCTTCGCCGAGCGCGGGCCTCGACCGACCCGACGTGTTCGTCTTCTCCGGATTGGTGGTTCCGGGCGGGCAAGGTCGACCTACGCGCTGAAGGGCCGACTGCCGGTCCTCGCCTTCACCCGAGCGCGATCTCGCGCGCCTTCGCGTTCTTCCACGACGCGAAGCAGTTCCTCGGCAAGGACGGCATCCTCGTCACCACCAAGACTCCGCCGAGGATCGCCACGGCCGATTCGAGCGTTACTTCGCCTGCGCATCAGCGCCGCTCGGCGAGGTCCGGGTCGGGCGGCGGAATCGCGCCGAGTATGCGCTCTGCACCTCTACCGCGGCGAGCGCGCTCACGATGCCCTACCCCCAGCCCTATGAGTGAAAGCCGCCGTCGTCGCGACGGCAGTTGACACGCGCCCTCCGATTTAGGTAAGCCGAACCGTTGTCGGCAGGCTGGACATGTCTGATGGCCAGATGACGGCGGGCTCGTGGATCTCCATCGGCACCCAGGGCATCCTTCAGGGCACGTACGAGACGTTCGGCGCGTGCGCGCGGAAACACTTCGGCGGCTCCTTGCGCGGTCGGCTCGTGCTCTCCGCCGGCCTCGGCGGCATGGCGCGGCGCCCAGCCCCTTGCCGTCACCATGAACGAGGGCGTCGGCCTCTTCGTCGAGATCGACCGCGATCGCATCGATCGGCGGCTTCGGCTGTGCTCTACGTCGACCGCGCGACGGACTCCATCGACGAGGCGCTCGGCTGGGCGGAGGACGCGCGGCGGCGAGGCGAGGCGCTCTCGATCGCGCTCCTGCGGCAACGCCGCCGAGGTGCATCCGGAGCTTGCACGGCGGGGATCCGTCCCCGATGTGGTCACCGATCAGACATCGGCGCGGACATGCTGAACGGCATGTCGCGGCGGCAAACCCGTCGCCGGCCGAGGCGAGCGGCGCGTCAGAGCGCGATCGATCCAATGACCACCTGGCGCGCGCCTGGCATAGCGCGTGCTCGAGTTTCAGCGCAGCGGCGCGGTCCTCCTCGATTATGGCAACAGCATCCGGCGCGGGGCGGAGGGCGTGGTCAGCGATAGCCTCCTCCCGCGGCGGTCGCCCCGCCCGTGGCCTCGTAACCTGACGTAAGCGCGTCATTATCGGACGCGGGCCCCCCCGCTGGAGCCGCAGGCGCAGCCTCGCCCGGTCGGGCACCGCAGAGGGCGAGCGAGGCTTCCTATGCGCCGTGCGGAACCCTCGCTCACCGAACCAGACGGCGATCGCTGCCCCGGCCCTGATCGCGGGGGCAGTGGTCGGACTCGTGCTGGGGACACACGCGCGGGCGATGCGGCAGCCATCCGCTGGCTGAATGACGATGCGCTTGTGGCATCGGCTCCTGGCGCGGCCAGTGTCCGAGCGTGTGGCAGACTACAGTCGCGAGTGACGCGGGCCACGGGGATAAGCGCCGCCGGAGGGGTTAGTGCCGCCTACGCTCGGATCGCGTGTGATGAATCCCGTCGGAGGAGGGACGTGGGATCGACGGCGGGGCTCGCGCTGCTGCTGCTGCCGCTGCTCGTCGCGGCGGCGCTATACCTGCCGGGCATCGGCCGGCGTCTCATCTATGCAGGTGACGAGGCCCGCTACGCGATCCTCGCGCGCACGATGCTCGAGACGGGTGACTGGCTTGTCCCGCGGATCAGCGGCGAGGTCCGGATGGCAAAGACACCCGCTGTTCATCTGGTCCATCGCCGCGCTGTCCCTGCCCGGCGGCAAGGTGACCGAGCTGACCGCCGTGCTGCCGGCCGCCCTGTCCGGGATCGCGGGCGTCGGCATGACGATGCTCCTGGCGCGCCGGATGTTTGGCTTGCGGGCGGCGCTCCTCACCGGATTCATCCTCGCGACGACCTGCGGGTACTTCGGGTTGGCGCGTGTGGCGCTGGCCGACATGATGGTAACCTTCTGGGTCGTGGCCAGCGTGGCCGCCTTCTGGGACGCGGGTCGCCGACGGGGGCGCCTCGCGCCGGCTGCCAATGGCCCTCTTCTGGGTGTGCGTCGCGGTCGGATTGGCCGCCAAGGGACCGGCCGGCCTCATGCCGCTCCTGCCCTGTGGGCGTTTCTGGTCGCCGAGGACGGCTGGTCCGGCCTCCGAAAGCTCCGTCCGCTGATGGGCCTCGCCATCGTGGCCGCGATCTCTACCTCGTGGGCGGTCGGATTCGCGTCCCAGCGCGAGGCGAGCTACGTGGAGACCGTGCTCATCAGGGACTTCCTGCGTCCGCGCCTGGTGGGATGGCGCCACTACCTGGATCTGACCTTCGCGGTAGAAACCGATCACCGTCGGCTTTCTGCCGTGGACGCCGTTGCTGCCCGTCGCTGTGCGGGACGGCTGGTGGCGAGCCGAACTCGGCGATGGGCTACGCCGGAAGTTCCGCCTCCTCGTGTTCTGGGCGCTGGCCTACGTCGTCGTCATGACGCTGCTGCCCCACCACCGTGTTCGCCATCTGCTGCCGATTTTCCGGCGCTCGCCGTCATGGTGGGCTGGCTGTGGGACCGGTGGGCGGCGAGCGCGCGGCCGGCGTCGCTTCAACTTTACGGATGGGTGTGGGCCGCCCTGGCGGCCGGCCTGGCCAGGCGCGATCTTGCTCCCGCTCCGGCTGCCGCCCGAGTGGGCCGTGCTCGTCCCTCCGACGCTCGCGCAGAAGCTCGCCGTGGTCGGGCTGCTCCTCGCCGGGGCGCTGCTGGTGATCGCGGCGGCGCGGGCCGGGCGCGCGCTGGCGATGTTCGCGGCGGTGTTCGTGCCGGTGGCGCTCCTGCTCGCGTTCGAGACCCATGTGGCCGTGGCCGGGCACAATCGTGTGTTCGACATCCGGAGCCTCTCGGAGCGGCTGGCCGCGCGGGCCGCCGCCCAGGACGAGCTCGTCACGTACCGGTACCACTCCCTGCCGATTCAGTTCTACTCGGGCCGCGCGATCACCCGAGTACAAGACCCCGCCGATCTGGTGACTCGCGCGGAGGCCGGGCGGAGGTTCTACGTCGTCGCCGAGGACTTCGTCTGGCGCGACTTCGTCGCCACCAGGCCGGCGTGGACCGTCGTCGACAGCGCGGACGTCAACGGGATCCGCGTGCTCGTGGGCACCCCGGCGGCGCGTCCGTGAGCGGCGAGGTCGAGCTCTCGCTGGTCCTGCCGGTGTACAACGAGGTCGAGAGCCTGCCTGTCCTATGGAGAGAGCTGGCCGAGGTCCTGCCTGGTCTCGCCGGGCCCGCCGAGGTGATCTTCGTGGACGACGGGTCGACGGACGGGAGCGACGACGTCCTCCGGCGGCTCGCCAAAGACGACCAGCGCATCCGCGTGATCCGCTTCGCGGAGAATGTCGGCCTGAGCGCGGCGTTCTACGCGGGGCTCCAGGCCGCGCGGGGCCGCATCATCGCCACCATGGACAGCGACCTGCAGAACGATCCGCGCGACCTCGGGATGCTGATGTCCCACCTCGGTGAGGCCGATGCGGTGGTCGGCTGGCGGCAGATCCGGCGCGACTCGTGGCTCAAGCGGATATCGTCGCGGATCGCCAACGGGATCCGCAAGACGATCACCGGCGACGCGGTGCAGGACAGCGCGTGTAGCTTGCGGGTGATGCGCCGGGAGTGCGTGGCCGCGGTGCCGCCGTACATGGGGATGCACCGATTCATGCCCACGTTGCTCGGATCGCTGGGTTCCGCGTCGTGCAGGTCCGTGTCAGCCACCGTCCGCGCAGTTCGGCCGCTCAAGTTCGGCGTCGCCGACCGGCGCGTTCTCGGCCTTCGCCGATCTGCTCGCCGTCCGCTGGATGATGGGGAGGCGGCTCCGGCACAGATCGTCGAGCGGATCGATCCCTCCGGCAAGGACGTCCACTGATCGCGCGTTCTCCGGCCTTCCCGCGAGGGCTTTCCAGCCGCCCACGATCCGGGAGTGATCGGGCGCCCCGTCGATCAGCCGGATGGCTCGCGCCTCACGATGAAGAGGTCCTGCCCCCTGGATCCGGATCTTCTCGAGCACACGGAGGTCGGGCGGGAACTCCCCTGGAAGTCCCGCCAGTAGCGCTGGTCGACCAGGACCACGGGGCGCTCTGGCCGGGCGAGGTACTGGCGCAGCTCCGGCGGCGTCTGCATGCGGACGAGTTGGCGCCCGGCGTAGAAATCGACGGGAAGGAGCAGGCTCGCAGAGAACAGACGCATGTCCCCGCCCCTGGCAGACGCTCGAGCGCCGCCGCGACCACCCGGAAGTCCTGGGTCATCCGGATCACCTGGCTGTTGAGCCTGACGCCTCGCGATCAGCAACACAGCCATGAGCGCGACGCCACCGTAGACGACCAGCGCCGGGCGGCCGCGGCTGAGTCCCCGAGAAGAGCACGCCGCCGAGCATGAGAACGGCCACGGCGAGCGGGAGCGCTTTCCAGACGAAGCCGGGGATGAGGAAGACTTGCGACTCCCTCACGTCGCGGGATCCACGGCGCGACCCCGAGCGCGATCACGACGCTCGCCAGCGAGAGCCAGGCGAGTACTCGCGCGAGCCGAGTAGGCTCCGTTCCCCGAGCGTCGGCCCACCACGCGACGAGGATCGCGGCCGCCGGGTAGACAGGGAGCAGGTAGATCCGCAGCCGGGCGCTCGACAGCACGATGACGGCGAGGCGGGACCAGGAAGGACAGGAGCGCCCAGCGCACGGCCGGATCCTCCGCGACCGCACCGCGTGGACCAAGCCCAGCGCGAGCACGGGGCTCCAGGGCAGGAGGCCCACGAACGCGTCCAGGAGGAATTGCGCCACGCGCCGTGGCATCGGCACGCCGAGATACCAGGAGAGCCAGTCCCCCAGACCACGGCTTCGCCGAAGCTCTGGGGCCCCGCGGACAGGAAAGGTGCGAGCCAGATCAGGGTCACGGCGGCGAAGATGGCGAGCCCGGCCGGGCTCCAGAGCCGCGCGAGTCCCGGCAGGCCGTGCTCGGTCAAGAGCCAGGTGCCGGCGGCGAGCAGGGGAAGCAGCCCGGCCGGCCCTTGAGAAGACGGCGAAAGCCAGCGCCGCGTAGAAGCCCGCGAGGGCGATCTGTCCGCTGGGGTGCTTACCGAGCGCCAGAACGCCAGGAGGGCGGCGGTGGTGAAGGCGGCCATGAGCATGTCGGGCAGCAGCACCTGGCTATGGCCGAAGAAGCCCGCGCTGGTCGCGAGGATCAGTCCCGCCCAGAGCCCGGCGCGGCGGCCGAAGAGCTGGCTCCCGAGGAGGCAGGTGAGGACGGCGGTGGCGATGGCGGCCAACATCACCGGTATCTGCGCGGTCGTCTCCGTCACGCGGCCACGCGGCAGCGAGAGCAAGGCGATGCTCCAGGGATAGAGGGGCGGCTTGTTCCGGTAGTGCTGGCCCTCGACGCGCGCACCGAGACAAGGTGCGCCGCTCGATCATGTCGCGGGCGAGGAGAGCCATCCGCGCTTCGCCCGAGTAGGCGATGAGGTGCTGGCCGAGCGGGGAGACGACGAGGAGCGCCGCGAACGCCGCAACGATGAGTGCCTCTCGGGCGCCGGTCACGCCGGACAGAATATCAGGGATCAAGCTGTGCTCTCCGTCAGATGATCGGGCGAACACGCGGACACGCTCCGATGACCGATCAGCCGTGCCGTCGGCTCCTGGGGTGGCCCGCGTCCCAGACGAGGCGGACGAGGCAGCCGGACGCTGCGGTCAGGGACTCACGCGGAAAGCCGAGTTCACGTTGGTTGCGCCGAGGCCTTGCCGGACTCCGCCACCGGGGAGGTAAATGGTGTTCCCGATCACGCCGGCGAAGATACCGTGGCGTGGATCGGGCATGGGCGGGAGCGACTGCCAGCGATCGGTGGCCGGGTCGTAGACCTCGACCTCGTCGAAGAGCCGCGGGATCTCCCCACCGAACACGTAGAGGCGGTCGCCGACGACGCCGGCGGCGATGCCAGAACGGCCGGTCGGCAACTGGGCACGCGTCATCCAGGTGTTGGTCGTCGGATCGTACGCCTCGTGCGCGGTCGAGGCGTTGGGACTGCCACGTCCTCCGACGACGTGGAACCGGCCCCCGATGGCGCCGCCGGCAGTGTGGTTCCGCGGGACGGCCATCGGAGCAAGCACCTGCCACTTGTCCGCTCCCGGATCGTAGACCTCGAGCTCGTGGCCGACCATGTCGGGCCCGGTGCCACCAGCCACGTAGATCTTCCCGCCGATCACGGCCACCGCTGGCGTTCCGCCGTGTGAGTGCCGCATCGACGCGACCTCGGTCCACGCGTCACGGCCGACATCGTAGACAAAGGCGCGTGAGCTCGTCCCCCGAAGGCATAGAGCCGGCCATTGACGGTGGCGGCGGCATTGTGGTTCGTGGCGATCGGGAGGGGGCGGCCTTCTGCCAACCGTTGGTTCGCGGATCGTAAACCTCCACCGTGGCCGTCGACTGGCCATTCGCGTCGTAGCCGGCAATCGCGAAGACCTTGCCGTCGAGCACCGAGACAGAAATCTCCTGCCGCGCCGTCGGCATCGGCGCCAGCGTGCTCCACCTCGCCCCCGTGGACTGGCCAAGCGCGGGTAAGAGGCTGGCGGCGAGAACTCCCGCGATTCCGGCGAGCACGATGGCTGTCCTGTTCATGGCGACGGGCGAATCTCGCAGAAGGCGTACGGGCTCATTGCCTGATGCCGGCGGCCGCGATGTGCCTCCATCAGACCGCCGCCCGCGTTCCGATAGGCGGCGGTCAACCCGCCAAGTCGCCGGCCGTGGCGTTGCGATCGAACACGCGTTGCATGATCGCCTCCAGACTGTTCATTTTCTCCTCCGGTACTTCCAGCATGCAAGTGCGACATCGCACAAAGCGGGCCCGCTCACAGCATCTCACGTGCCGAGTCCAGTGGGAGGCGCTGCGAAGTCGAGCCAACATCGAGGAAGTTTCTATCGAGAAGAAGAAATGTGTTTCCCGCGGCGTTCGACGCGGCCACACGGTCGGGAGCGGGTCTTGGCGTCCGCTTCATTGCCCCGGGCTTCGAACCATCGCGGCCAACTAAGCCATTCCACGTGCCAGAGCCAGCGTGAAGCGAGGTCAAGCGCCGACGACCAGGATCATCAAGCATTGTTTCATCGCGCGTACCCGCCAGCCACAACTCCTGCTTCGAGAGCCAGTGACGAGACGCGTTCAGCGCACGGGTCCCATGTAGCGTCTAAGTTTAGAGATTCCTATCGACCCGCACGAGGGTCTGGCACGGATCGTGCTGTCTTTGGTTAGCCTGTAAGTTCGCGAGCCCACGTGCATCCTGGTAACTGCATGCCTCTTGGCCTTCCACGTGGCGTTCGCTGGCGCGATGCAGTGTTGTTCACCCACCTCGCTGACCGGAGGAAGCCGTGGGGGTCGGAACACGGTCACTGTGACTGTAGGCGCTGCAACCACTTATGCAGCTCTGCATTGCGGAATGCCTCGGAACCGGTGACGCAGTAGTTCTGAGACGGCTGACGAGACATCAACGGCTGCCGCCGGGACGTCGGTGCAAGCTGCTGTGATTCCTGTTATGCTGCCCGACGCCCGTGACGGCTCACGTCGTGCGCGAAGCGCGCACGAAGGAGGAGAGCAATGAGACAGAATCCGCAACGGTCCCTCGCCACTGTGGTCGCGATCTGCGTACTTCACGTGCCCGATGTTCTCGCGGGAGGCGGTTTCTGGCCCGCCCCTTCGACGGCAAGACCGTCGGACCCAAGCTGAACGTGTCGGTTGTGATGGAGGGTCCGCACCCGCCCTCTGTGCCCCTGAGTCCACCCTCAGACAATTCGCCGTGCGTATCGATAAGGATCGCCATTCTCAGGCGGTACTGTTCACGGGGCCCTCGGGCTATTCATATGGCTGTCTGCAGCCCGGTTTCAGGAATCTCCAGACGTCCACGGAGCAACGATTCCTCGGATTCCTGAACAATTGGTTTACGCACCGAGGCCCTCGATGCGCATCTCATCCTCCCGTTTGGGATCCGACCGGCGGCCGTCATCGTCGACATTGAAGATGTCACGTGCACGCCTGCCGGCGACAAGGAGTACCTCTCCTTCACGGGGCGGATCAAGTTCGCAAAGTAGGCGCGGCAGACCAGCAAGGTGCGGTTCGACGATCTCCGACGCGCCTCAGAAGTCCGGCCATGGGTGATCAGGCTCGCTCATCGAGGGGACGGTAGCCCTACGCAACAGCCTCGCGTCGACCGCCGGCGCGCTCGACGAAGATGGCTGGAACGCGCTCTGCGTGGACTAGTTGTATGCTTTCGCCAGACAGAGCCAGAGTCTGGAGGCGATGCGCCGGCCGACGCGCGCCGCCCGGGTCCCCCTGAGGCACACTCATGGACTCGCGAAGGCCGGGGAATATCCCCGCGCTCCCCCGCAGCGCGACCCTCGTTCCCCGACCAGAACCGTGCGCTGTTCTCAGTGCGGCCACGACAACCCCGGGAGCGGCCAAGTTCTGCGCCGAGTGCGGTACCCGTTTCGGGCTCGTCTGCCCGTCCTGCGGCAATTCGAACGCCGCGGCGAGCAAGTTCTGCAACAGTGTCGGTTTACCGCCTCCTGACTGGCGCGGACGTGACCGGCGCGCCTGGCCCCACGGGGTTCCAAGCTCCGC
>ERZ1370068.3164-contig-2284_pt1 | contig 30167 bp, 49 predicted proteins | sample MGYA00561227_ERZ1370068 | MGnify/ENA primary metagenome ERZ1370068 (study PRJEB38410, sample SAMEA6850437) | metagenome | study: Metagenomic assessment of the ecological functions of the soil: analysis of the soil microbiota associated with the...
GGTATGCTTCGTTCGGTTACGTATTGCTATATCGGCGCGGCTTCGGCAGCAAGCTGCCGTACTACGTCGACGCGACGCTCGCGGCGATCGGTGCCCGCATCGTTCGGCGGCCTGTGAAACGTGGCGATGACCCGCCCGCAGCTCTTTCACCTGACCACCCATCGCACCGCATCCGAGCAGCGCCTGCGGCTCGGCGCGGACCGCGACGGCCGACTGACCGCCTATGGCCAGGACGCGCTGGTGCAATGCGCGCGCTTCGACAGCTACGCCGAGCCGGTCTGCGGAGCAGCCCGCATGCTCTATGCCGCGCCCAACCGGCTTACCCGGCATCGCCTCGCAAAGCTCGATCTGCCGCGCTCGGATTCGATGCGCGCGCCGGGCGACGCGATCGGCCTGCTGGCGCTCGAATGCGCGATGGACGAGCTGGCCGACGCCCTCGGTCTCGATCCGGTGGAGCTGCGGCTGCGCAACGACACGCAGATCGATCCCGAGCGGCACACTGCCCTTCGCCTCGCGCCATCTCGCCGAAGCGTTGCGCCAGGGTGCCGCCCGCTTCGGCTGGGACAAACGCGTTGCAAAGCCGGCCAGCGTCCGCGACGGGCGCTGGCTCATCGGTCTCGGTGTCGCCTCGGCGATCCGCGCCGACGTGCTGCGGAGCGCGACCGCGCGTGCGCGCCTCGAGCGCGACGGCCGGCTGACCGTCGAGCTGGCGATGACCGATATCGGCACCGGCACCTACACGATCCTCACCCAGATTGCCGCCGAGGCGATGGAGTTGCCGGTCGACCGTGTCACCGTTCGCCTTGGCGATACCCGCTTTCCGCCCACCGCCGGCTCGGGCGGCTCGTTTGGGGCGGCGACGTCCGGCGCGGCGGTTCTCTGCCGCCTGTCGGAAACTCAAGGCCGGCCTCGCCCTCGGGGATCACGGAAGCCGAGGGCTCGGTCACCCCCGCCGACGCTCGACAACGCGCTACGCGCACGCCGGCTTCGGCGCGCATTTCGCGGAAGCGGCGGTGCATCGGGACACCGGCGAGGTGCGTGTTCGACGCATGCTCGGCGTGTTCGCGGCCGGCCGCATCCTCAATGCCGAAGACGGCGCGCTCGCAGATGATCGGCGGCATGACGTGGGGCATCGGATGCGGCGCTGATCGAGGAGAACCACGTTGACCCGCGCTACGGCTCGTTCGTCAACCAGGATCTGGCGAGCTATCATGTCGCGGTGAACGCCGACGTCGGCGCGTTGGACGTCGTGTTTCTGGACGAGGCCGATCCGCATGGCAGTCCGCTGGGCAGCAAGGGCATCGGCGAGCTTGGAATTTGCGGAGCGGGCGCCGCGGTCATCAATGCCATCCATAACGCGACCGGCGCCCGCATCCGCGACATTCCCGCGACGCCGGACAAGCTGCTGGCTGCGCTCGCGGCGCTCGACGGCGTGCTTTGCGGAGAGCGCTCCCGGCGCTCCGTCGAGCCGTGCGGTCCCCTCGCACAAGTCCTCGCTAGAAAGGCTCCAGCAGCTCTGGTCGGGTTCAGGATACAGATTGGCTGCTCACGTCGGAGTTCACCGCGCTATTTCTGCACTCAGTTCACCCGAACCGCCTTCACAAATCCTTGGTGCTTTAGCCGCGAAGCGCGCACACGCGGAGCGTTTGCAGTCAGGGAGACCTGATGTACAAGCCTCTGATGATATCAGGTGTACTGTCCACGCAGGGCTGTGGGCCGGCGAGACCTGAGTTTTCTTTACCGCCAAAGCATCTCTGCTCCGCCTCGATGCCGAAAGTCGGCGCACCGGTCTTCGGCGGTTCCGACGAGTTCATCCGGCGGCATGCCGGAGCCCTCGCGCGCTCCGGGGCGTGGGTAATCCGCGGATTTTCTCGTCGACGCGCGTAGACCTGGTGACGCGATGCCTCTCACCCTCTGATCGAGAGGCATGAAGCCGTCGGTCAGCGTCTGCATGAAGCTGACGATCGCATCCTCCTCTGCGTCCGACAGGCCCAGGCGCCCAACTCGGCTCGTGTTCATGTTGTCGGTCGATTCCGGCGCCGGCCAGCACGTCGTACCTTCATTGGCGTCATGGGGTCGGCAGCGCGGCAGGACGTCGCGCGTGTTGTAGAAATGCACGATCGCCTTCAGGCTCGTGAAATATCCGTTGTGTCCGTAGGCCTTGACGAAGCCTGGATCGGGCCGCTTGTCCGACATTGCGCAATGTCGGCACCTGAAATCGCGCCTGGTTGGCTGGCGCCAGCCCGAGCCATCGCTGATCCACCGCGGAGGGCTGGCTGAGCAGATGCCCCTTGGTGAGAAAATTGCCGACGCCGCCATCGACGAATGACGATCCTGCCGGATTGGCGACATAGCCCAATGCGTCGGGCCGATTTTCCGCATAATAGGGAAGCCGCGGATTGGCAGGGGTTCCGATATTGCTGGCGGTGAAGTCGGTGAACAGCGGGTCCTCGCCAGGCCCGCCGTCGCGGTGACAGGCGTTGCATTGCGCCTTGCCGCGGAACAGGTCGTAGCCCGCCTGCTCCTGCGGCGTGAACTTGCGCCTTGCCGGCGAGCACCGCGTCGAACTTCGAGCTGAACGCCGTCACCTCGGCAGAGGCCTCATAGCCGGCGATCGATTGCGCCATCTGATCGAACGTCGTGCGCGGCCCGGCCGCGATCGATCGGCGCCGAGATGGACCGGCATCGGGTCGCCGGCGGGCGGCGGCCCCGGCCGGGCGCAGACCTGCTCGACGTCGCTCGGCCACGCGATCGCGAAGGCCTGCGCGCCCCACACGCTTTCGAACAGGGCGCGATAGGGCCGCTGCGAGGCGCGATAGACGGCACAGGCGATATCGGGCAGGCCCATTTCCACCGGGTTGGTCGGCGGCCCTTGCGCCTGCTCGGCGGCCGGATTGCCGAGCCGGCGGCCGGTCGCACGCATGTCCCAGAAATTGCCGCCGACGAGGTCACCCTGACCGCGATTGTAGTGCAGCACCGGCGAGAGCGGCGCATAGGCGTGCGATTGCGGCTTGCGATTGCTGAACCGCGTGCGCACCGACCCGGGATAGGAGCCGGTGGTCCGGTTCAGCTCCGACACGGGACCGGTAAAGCCCGTCTCGGGCATGTGGCAGAAAGCACAAGCCTCGTTGCGGTTCACCGAGAGCTGCTTGTCGTACAGCATCAGCTTACCGAGCAGCTCGACTTGCTGGACCTGAGTTGTCCGGCGGCACGGCCAGCCGCTCGATCGTCTGCGCCTCGATGCGGTCAATCTCGGCCTCGACCTGCGCAATTTCCTGCCAGCGCCTGAGGCGAGAGCGTTGCGCTGGCCTCCTGCGCGCCCGGCGCATCTGCGCCCAGCGTGACGACGCGACCGTGACCGCCCCGGTCATCGCAAGACGTTCATCCAGCGTGACCTCGTTATTTTGGATACCCCCGCGTCACTCCGAGAGGCAGGGCGTTTGCTCAGGCTCGGGACGCCCCCACACTCGGGTAGGTGGGCGAAAGCCGTCAGCTGCGCGGCGCGCTGGCCAGGATATTACGCGAGGGCGGTTCAGCTTACTTTTGGTCGTCTTATCGCGATTGTTGCGAGCTTGCTTCGATCATCCGACGTTCCGGCTGGCTTAGGGGTCCCGTGGGGGTAACCAGTGCGGCCCCGATCGGCGAGACTCGGCCGCCGCAGGCCGGAACGCTGGAGCGCGCCGGTCTTGCCTCTGTTCCGCATCAATATCATCGCCTTACGCGATGCGGTGGTCCGCCGCACGGTCCTGATGTTTCAGGCTCTAGCATGAGCATCCGCTGGTTCGAAGGCCAACCCTGCTTCCTCCACGCCGCCAGCAGGCCGAGCGCCGACCAGTCGAGCTCCGAATAGCCGCGTGCGATGCCGGTGATGAGTCGATCGCGCACCACGCTGACGGAAGGCATCAGCACGCCCGCCGACTCTGCCTCGTTGAGCACCAGTCGGATGTCCTCGAGAGCCAACGGGAAGATGAAACCGCCCAGCGGCGTATTGCTGCCCAGCAATCTTGTCGCCGTAGATTCGGTGGACGCGGCTGCCGAACATGGTTCGGTCAGGATCGCGAGGAATTCCTGGGGTCGAGGCCGCACTTGCGAGCCAGGGCGAGCACTTCGCCGAGAACTTCCAATGTGGCCGCGCTCATGGCGTTGCCGGCGAGCTTGACCAGGTTCGCGGTCGCGGGCGCGCTGCCCACTACAAATGTCTGCTGGCCCAGCGCGTCGAAGATCGGACGGCAGCGCTCGACATCGTTCGGCGCACCGGCTGCGATGACGAACAACTGACGGGCCTTGGCGGCATCCGGGTTTCCGAAGACCGGCGCTGCGACGTAGCCTTGCCCATATCGTGCATGCTCGCTCGCCAGATCAGACGAAGCCGAGGTGCTGATAGTGCTCATCGACAGATGGATGGCACCAGGGATCAAGCGCTTGGCAAGCCCGTCGGCGCCGAGATCCGGGCGGCCGAATACGACCTCGCGAACCGAAGCATCATCCGGCAGCATGCTGATCACGAATTCACGGTCATACACCTCGGTGATGTCCGTCGTCGGCTGAGGCCGAGCGCCGCGAGCTTTCCCATCTGCTCCGCGCGACGGACGTACGCGATCACCTGACGACCCGCGGCCGCCAGATTCGCTGCTATCGCGGTGCCCATGTGACCGAGGCCGATAAACCCAATATGGCCTTGCAGCGGCGTACGCCCGCGCCACGCGGAGCCCGCAGCCTGCCCGTCCGCCACAGAACCGGACGGCCCGGCGGCGACGAAGGCTGAGCGCGATTCAGTTTCGCCCTTGAGCATTGCTAGTCTCCTGAGCAAGTGCGAGGTGCGTGTCTCGCGCTTGGAGGGTTCAAGCTACTCCTCAGTGCCATCAATCTAGCGATGATGGGACCCAGCGCTTGTCGCGGGTTGCTGGTGGTTTGGCCGGTTCTTGCCAAGAAGAAATCCATTGCAACGCTGGGAACCCAGTCCCGCGGGGTCGGCCAGCCGTTGATCTCGGCCACGGAAGACGATCATCGTCCGCGATGGACCACCATTGCTTCATGCGGACTTCAAGATAGCGCGCCAGGTCCACTGGGATGCTTCGCAGACGCTTACCGGTCGCCGCAAAGATCGCGTTGGCGAGCGTGCGGGCGCAATCGTTGGCGTTCCGGGTTCGCCGATGCCGCTGCAGTGCGCTCTGGCGTGCTCGAGTTGCGGCGCCGGCGACATGGACGGTGCAGGCGCCGCACGATCCTACTGCCAGGAGTTTGGTTCCGGTCATGCCAGGGTACGTCGCGCAAGAACCAAAGCAGCGGCGTGTCTGCGTCGACATCGACCGTGTGTGTTCGGTACCGTTGATCTTGATCAAAAAGGCCATGGCTGTACCGGTGAGCTGCCGGTGGCTTGATCCTTGAGCCATCGGTACGAGTTCCTCCCTGCTTGCGGCAATCCCCCGGCTGCGATGCTTTTGCCATCTCGCTCTGCCGGAACGGTGACCAGAGCAGAAGACCTCGTGCAAGGCGCGCTGCTGCGAGCCTGCGCCAACATCTCGTTGTTCCAGCCCGGCACGAACATGTATGCGTGGCTGTACACCATTCTGCGGAACCAGTTTTATACGAGAATGCCGAGCGTCGACGTCGACCACGATTCGAGTCGATCGACGCGAGATCACGGCGTTGAAAACGGGGTCCTCCTCGAAAAAGTTCGGGGCCGTCGATCGACAGCATTCGGGCGAGAGCTCGGCTCGCGCCCGATTGACGCGTGCGAGGTGCTGGTGACTTTGGAGATCGTGGCGGGGAGAAGCGGTTACACACCCATTTGCAACGCGGTCGCCGCTCGGTGTTCGTTGCGACTCCTGCTGGAGGGAACGCGGGCTTGGACGAAGATGTGCGTGCCGCCGGTCGTTGGCTCGAGGGATTGGAACGACGGCGGCTACGTGATCAATCATCGCCCTGCCGATCCGAAGTGCTCGCCAGCAAGATCCAGCGCGCGCGCAATGTGCGAGTGGCGGCGCTCGCGGCATCCGATTCGCTGCGACGCTGCAGATTTTCATCGTAAATGCGCTAGATGCACTGGTTCAGAGCTTGAAGTAACGAAGAACCTGGCCTCTTGCCCTCCCGGCGTCGCGAGCTCGACCGCCTCGCCCAGCGAGGCGCGGCGGTCATTTCAAGATCAGCTTCAAGCCGGAGCAAATCGTCTACGCGGAGTACAGCGAGTTTTGCGCTGACCCTGGCCAAGCTGGCGCCCAAACAGCGCGAAGGCTCTCATGATGGTCGCCGCTTCAGGAGGGCTTTCAGTGGGCGTCTGCCGGTGCGCGTTGCGGTTTTGACGTGACGATCGACTTCGGGCTGCGCGCCGTACGAAGGTTCGATACTCGTGGGCCGGCCGTACTTTCTCGTTCATGCAGCAATTCCGCCACTGCCAGTGGTCAAACCTCTCGATCAGGAGAACGGCGAACAGCAGGAACAGGTAGAGGATCGAACCTGAACAGACGTCTCGCCGCCCATCCGGCCCCGGTCCTGCTCAACCCCGCAATTGCATCGCGAGAACCGACAAGCAATCCCACGAGCGCCGTGAATACGGCCAGCGACATGACCCGGGGCTTCATCAGCGCAAGATAATCTCCGGCGCCTGCGACGTAGTCGCGATGAAGGTGGTGCGCAGGTCGATCGCGCGCTTGCCGGCTAAGATTTGCGTCCACCGACATCAGTCTCTGTATTCAATTAGCGGCTGAGAGCGGCGAGTCCCGCTTGCGCGATCTGCACGTCATGCTCCGGGGTATCGAAGCTCGCGCCGATGCCCCGATCACCTGGCCATCGACGGCTCGATCGGAAGGCCTCCTGCATCTCGATGAAGCCGTGCGCCGTAGCCCGCCAGGCGATGCGGCCGCTGATTGATCGCAATTGGCCTCTCACATGCTGCTCCAACGTTAGTCTCGATTGGCTAGGGGATTGAGATCTTGCCATCGCGGGCAGCGTCCCACGCTTGAAGAAGACTAGCGGTCAGATGCTGAAGTCTCCGAACGGCGGGTTTCCTTGAGCAAGCCCTTCACCGCCTCCAGATTTGATGGCATGTGTCGACAAGCGCGCCAGAAGAGGGTCGGTGATCAAGCAATCGAGTTGATCGCGCAGACCGGGCCCAGCGGCACAGGCGCGCGGGGTGGATCAATTACGACAATCTTGCACAAGCGTTGTTCTCCGTTCGAGGCTACCGATACGTCCATCCGTCATCAGTCCCATCCTGTCGACCAAATCACGGTTTGATCACCCAACTCGGAACTCGGCAATGGACGACAGCCGTAGGCGCGACGCGCGGCATCGCTTCTCACACCCCAACGGATCTGACGCCCGACGCGACCAAGGACATTTCGGCTGCGCTTACGACACTGCCGACATGTTCGCGTACCTCAAAACGACGAAGAACTTTCCACTGGCTTCGTGTCGGGCCGGCACTTCCGCGACTATCACCTTCTGCTCGACGAGCAGGGCGAGAGACGTATTTCGCGCACGACCAGACGCAGTGGCGGAACGGGTTCGCAAGATCCCGGCGGCACGACTTTGCGCTCGATCGGCTCCGATCAACCGCCTGCAGCGTCTGCATGTTGACAGCGAGGTGGGTATGTCACTCCCATATCGACACGACATGCTGGCTGAGCTGCGCGGGGACGGCAAGCAATTGACCGCCGCTCATGCGGGAGACCCACGACGCTCTGCGACGAGGGGCGAACGACGTGGCCAGCGCCGGGTTGCTCGAGAACTGGATCGACGAAGCCGAAAGACGGACATGGTTCCTGTTCGAGGCTACCCGGCAACTTCGTTCGGTAGTGATTGAGCGCGCAACATCCGCAGCAGCAGAACCATGCGCCAGCCATAAACCAAAGAAATGGCGCTGCGCGGTCTTGGTTATCAGACGGATATACAAATACTCTTATCCGGTGATCCAGACAGACTATCTCTGAGGTGTCTGCAAAGCATTGGCCGTCGGCCTTCCGCTCTTCACGGGAACTCACGGACGGCGGCCCGTAAGACCGACCGTCCGCAAATAGAATGGGAAATGTCATGAAGAAGTTCATCGCTGCTCTCGCATTAGTCACGCTGATCGCTGTCCCCACGCTCACCCTGCCGGCCAGCGCGGCCAGCGTGTCCCCGTCCAGCTCTTCGTTCGGCGACAATGGCTGCTGGGCACGCAGCCTAATCAGCAACCAGGTTGCACCAGGTCGGGGTTGACGTCATGAGCAATTTTGTCGTAACGCGGCCAGCCCCGAGGCTGGCCGCGTTGTCTTCGCTGTCCTCAAGCGGCGCGATTTTCCATCGCCGCGGTGCCCGCTGTCGGGTTCGTGCATAGTATCGTCGAGCGCCCGAGCGTCGACGGCCCGGAATTGTGCCTCAGTACCTTCAAAACGGTCAACCTCATCCTCTGCGGAAATTGCTCCAGGTGCCGACAGGGTTGTCCTCTTGGGCGTGGGTGTTTTGGCCCAGGGGTGGCGTGGCTGCTTCTCGCGTGAAGAGGTGAGCCGGATCGGAACCTGACGCCGCCATAAGGAAGGAGAAACCACCTGTTCGTGTCATCTCACCCGCAGTTCGACAGGGCGACCGCCGGGACTTGGTGCGCGGTCAACGATTGCGACCAGAAGCCGTTACCACATCCCGTACCTCGGGGTCGCTAAACGCACGTTGCAGGAGCGAACTGATCTGTCAGCGCCGGAGCAAAAATGCATCGGCTCGCCGGAGCAAAAATACATCAATGATGCTGGCGAGAAGGCCCCCGCACTGGGGGCTTTTCGTCAGTCATCAGGCTTGGGTCAGGATGATCCACCGACGTATCCGAACTGGGACGGCGTGATCGGCGCTTGCTCTGATTGAGCCTGTAGCTGTCGCCGTTCATTTGCAGGATATGGACGTGATGGGTGAGCCGGTCGAGCAGCGCGCCGGTGAGCCGCTCGGAACCGAACACGCTGGTCCATTCGTCGAACGGCAGGTTCGAGGTGACGACGGTTGAACCGCGCTCATATCGCTGGCTGAACACTTCGAACAACAATTCGGCGCCGGTCTGTGAGAGCGGCACATATCCAAGCTCGTCGATGATCAGGAGCTTGTATCCGGCGAGCTGCCGCTGCAGAGCGAAGCAACCGCTTCTCGTCGCGCGCCTCCAGCAGTTCATGGACGAGAGCCGCGGCGGTATAGAAGCCGACCGACAGCCCCTTCTGACAGGCCGCGAGACCGAGCCCGAGACCGATGTGGGTCTTGCCGGTGCCGCTGTTGCCGACCGCGATGATATTCTCTCGGCGGGTCACATACTCCGAGCGAGCGAGTTCCAGCACGAGGGTCTTGTTGAGCGACGGAATGGCGGCGAAGTCGAAGCTGTCCAGGCTCTTCACGGCCGGGAACCGCGCCTCCTTGATCCGACGCTCCACCATGCGCCGTTCGCGGTCGATCAGCTCCAGTTCGGCCAGGCGCAGCAGGAAGCGGATGTGATCGAGGCCCTCGGCGGCGCACTGCCGGGCGAGCTTGTCGTACTCGCGCAGGAACGTCGGCAGCTTGAGCGCCTTCAGGTGATGAGCAAGCAGAAGCTGGGGTGTATCGGTCACGATGCCGCCCCCGTCAGCAGGCCCAGGTACGTCTTGGCCAGCGTCATCGCCACATGAGCCTTCGGCAAATACGGATAGACCGTCATGTCGAGGCGCGGCGGTCGCCGTTCGATACGGCACAGCACCAGGTGCTTCACGGCATCGAAGCCGATTGCTCCACGCGCGATGGCGTCGCGCACCGCGGCAGCGACCTCATCGGCGCGGAATACCTCCATCAGCCGCAGAACCTGCACGAACTCGCGCTTTGCCCTGCTTGCCCATCCGGGCTTCCAGAAGACGCCGCAGCGTGATGAACTCCTCCGGTAGTCGCCAGCCGGCCAGCGGCGCAGCCTGGTCCAGCGCGTTGATCTTCTGCTCGATCAGCGCCAGGTAGTGCAGAGGCTCGAATACGAAGTCCTCGCGCTCGTAGGAACGCGGATGACGTGCGATTACCTCCGCGCCGCATGAGATCATCACCTCATGGACGTAACCGCGCACAAGCACATCGCGGTGACCATAGATCGTCGGCACCGAGTAGTCGTTGAGCCGGTAGCGCACCAGCGACAGCGACGAGACAGTCGTGGACACCTTCTCGCAGGCGTCATAAGGCGCAGGCAGCGGCGTTTGTAACGCGGCAAGGTCGCGCTTCAGCCGCTCGCCGATCGTCTCGTCATGGCCACGCAAACGGTCAGCCATTCGACGGCGGCAGCATTCCAGCAGATGGGCGTTCAGCGCCTCGAAGCTCTCGAACACTGGGATTGGTACCAGGAAGTTCCGGCGCGCATAGCCGACCAGCCCTTCGACTTTGCCCTTGTCGTTGCCTTTGCCGGGTCGGCCGAACCGATCCTCGAATAGGTAGTGCGATTGCAGCTCGGTGAACACGCGCGTCCGTTGTCGTTTGCCGTCACCGAGGATGCGGGCCACCGCGATCTTGGTGTTGTCATACAGGATCGATTGTGGAACCCCGCCGAAGAATGCGAACGCCCGGACGTGGCCGTCGCAGAAGGCTTCCGTTGTCTCTGCCGGATAGCCGACCACGAAGCAGGCGTCCGAATGCGGCAAGTCAAAAGCGAAGAAGTGGATCTTGCGCTCGACGCCACCGATGATGCCGATGGCTTCACCAAAGTCTGCCTGAGCATGCCCCGGCGGATGCACCAGCGGCACGAACATCTCTTGCGTCCGCTGCCGCCAGCCGGCGACATAGTCCTTCACGATCGTGATACCGCCCGTGAACCCATACTCATCGCGCAGCCGCTCGAATATCCGCTTCGCCGTGTGCTGCTGCTTCTTCGGTTGTGACTTGTCGTCCCGGAGAATGCGGTCGATCACGGGAATAAATGGATCAGCTTCGGCTTCGCCGGCGGCTTCTTGCGCTTGTAACCCGGCGGCACCGAGAACTTCATCATCTTGTTCACGGTCCGCGGGTCGATCCCGAACCGCCGCGCTGCCGCCCGCTCGCTCAGACCCTCAATGCGAACCGCATGCCGAACCCTCAAATAATCGTCCACGTTCTTCATCCCCCGCCCTCTGCCGACTCAAGGCAAAAAGGCTATCCGCTGCCGGATTTTTACTCCGGCGCGACCGGAAACCCGGCCGCTTCAGTGAGGGATTATTGCTCCGGCGCTTACATCGACCCAGAAGCCGTTACCACATCCCGTACCTCGTGGTCGCTGAGCACGTTGCAGGAGCAGACGATCATCGAATTCAAATCGCAGCGTCATAGCGGCATTGCAGCTCATTCCGCCGCCAATGCCTGGCCCTGCAGGGAAAGCCCGAGTGTCTCGCCACACATCGACGAGTGCCTCGCAGAGCGCATCGACCAGCGAATCGTCGTGGTAGGGCGTCGGCGTGATGCGCAGCCGCTCGGATGCCGCGCGGCACGGTCGGATAGTTGATCGGCTGGATGTAGATGCCGTGCTCGGCGAGCAGCAGATCGCTCGCGGCCTTGCACTTCTCGCGGGTCGCCCACCAGCACCGGCACGATATGCGTGTCGCTCGGCATGACCGGCAGGCCGGCCGTGTTGAGCACGGCCTTGACCCGCGCCGGCGCGGTCCTGGTGGCGTTCGCGCTCCCAACTGCGATGTCTTCAGGTGGCGGATCGCGGCGGTGGCGGCGGCGCAGATCGCCGGCGGCAGCGCGGTCGTGAAGATGAAGCCCGGCGCGTAGGAGCGCACCGCATCGATCAATGCGCGCCTGCCCGCGATGTAGCCGCCGAGGCAGCCGAAAGCCTTGGCCAGGGTGCCTTCCGAGCACGTCGATGCTGATCGCATGGCGCCGTCGCGCGCGGCCATGCCGGCGCCGCGCGGCCCGTACATGCCGACGGCATGCACCTCATCGGCGTAGGTCATCGCGCGATAGCGTTCCGCGAGATCGCAGATGCGGTTCACCGGCGCGACGTCGCCGTCCATGGAATAGAGAGCTCTCGAACACGATCAGCTTCGGCCGCTGCGCGGCCCCGGCCGCGCAGCAATTGTTCGAGGTGGGCGATGTCGTTGTGGCGCCAGATCTGCTTCTCGCAGCCCGACTGGCGCACCCCCTCGATCATCGAATTGTGGTTGAGCGCATCGGATAGGATCACGCAGTCCGGCATGCAGCTTGGCGATGGTCGCAATGCCGGTCTCGTTCGAGACATAGCCCGAGGTGAAGACGAGCGCGGCTTCCTTGCGGTGCAGATCGGCAAGCTCGCGCTCCAGCTCGACCAGCGGATGGTTGGTCCCGGCGATATTGCGGGTACCGCCAGCGCCCAGCGCCGATGCGACGTCGCCGTCTCCACCATCGCGCCCGATCGACCTTCGGGTGCTGCCCCATGCCGAGATAATCGTTCGAGCACCAGATCACGACCTCGCGCGGGCCGTCCGGGAATGCCAGGATCGCGTGTGGGAAACGGCCCGGCAATGCGCTCGAGATCCGCGAAGACTTCGATAGCGCTGTTCTTCTCTCAGGCGGCTCAGGGCCGTGGCGAAGAACGCATCGTAATTCATGCAATGGTCCTTTCCTTGCTACTTCACTCCTCCGCCGATTCATCCAGCCCCGTTAGCCGCTGAAAACGATCGCCAGGACCTATCATGCCTGATGGCGCCGCCGGGCCGATCCAGATGGAGCCCCCGTCGAGCATCCTCGGCATGGGCGTCCTGCTTCATACTTCCCTCCATCGGCTGGGAAGGTCGCGTGCCTGCGACCCCGGTGAAACCAGCGGGGACAAGGACTGGAATTTCGAGCGCGCCGAAAGGGGCTGACGTGGAGCGTCCCGTCATGGCCGGTGCGCAGGGTTGAGTTGTACATTGATCCGTCCGAGACCGGTTCCACGCTGCTGAGTGGAACTTTAGTGCCCTCGCAAGAAAGCGCTCCCCTGATATTGCTCCGACTAGCGTGCTCTTGCTTCGATCTGAGGTGGATGAAAGCCCCGCCGGTGGATCTGTCTTGCCGGCCTCGTCACGCGCATGCAATCCGACCGGCGGTGAGCGTGGCAGATTTGCGTGTGGCGCGGTTTCGGCTAGAATGTTTCCATCGGAGGCGGCCTCTCATCAGAGGAAATTTTCGGCACCTTAGACAGCGACCCGCGTGCAAAGCACGGATTGCCTGCGTGTTGTGGCGTATGGCGTCAAGGCTGCATCGGAGGTCGTCGATCTGTCGGAGCTGTCATGGACCTCACCGCACCCAAGCAGGCCGAAGCGGGGTTGCGCGCAGGGAGAATACCGGCGCCGCGACGGCGTCAAATCGCCCGTTGGGCGAGTCGAGGTTGGCCCTCGCTTCGTTCCGTTGTTTGATCAGCGCAGCCCCCGAAACAAGCCGTGTCTCCCGGACTGGCCACAAGCGCTCGGCCGCTCAGCGTTGCGAGACTGAGCCGTGACCCAGCGCGCCCCCGCATCAAATGCCAATGGGAACACGGACCAGCCGATCGTCTTCGTAGTGGACGACGACGCGTCGATGCGCCAGGCGCTCACCAGGCTCTTCCATTCCGTACGGTTGCGGGTCGAGGCATTCGAATCGGCTACGGAGTTCTTCCAAAGCCGGCGTCCAAATGTTTCCCAGTTGTCTGGTGCTCGATGTCCGACTGCCGGGGCTGAGCGGTCTCGACTTCCAGGCCGAACTGACGAAGGCGGATGTTCGAATTCCAACTGTGTTCATGACCGGCCATGGGGATATCCCGATGACGGTAGCGGGCCATGAAGGCCGGGGCGGTCGACTTCCTCACCAAGCCGTTTCGCGATCAAGACATGTTGGATGCGGTCGCGATCGCAATCCAACAGGACCAGAGGCGACGTGAGCACGAAATGATGGTGTCCGAGGTGCGGCCCATTTCGAGTCTCTGACCCCGCGAGCGGGAGATTATGGCGCTGGTAGCAGCCGGGCTACTGAGCAAACAGATAGCGGCCCAGATCAACCCCAGCGAGATCACCGTGAAAGTCCATCGCAGCCACATCATGAGAAAGATCGGCGCGAGGTCGGTGGCCGATCTCGTCCGGATGGCCGAAACGCTCGGGCTTGGTCATGCCAAGCGCTAGGGGCGCGCCTGCGCCGTATTGCAGCGCAGCAATGTGGATGACATCCGAACCCGGGCTGGCCCGAGTTCGGCAATGCAAATGTGCTGCCAGCCGGAAAGCCAGCCAGCAGTGACACGCCTCGGCGATGTCGAAGGAAGGACGCAGTGCACTCGAAAATGCCCAGTCCTTTCGAAACCTACAGTATAGCTTATCTCTCCCCGTCCCCGTCGTACCTTATGCGTGGCGACGCCTCTGGTGCGAGGCCTCTGTTGCCTGCACCCAAGCAAAGGCTACATCACGTGCCACACGTCCCGGTGATCTCCGTTGTCGATGATGATGCCTCGGTCCGCGCCGCCACGACACGGCTATTGAAATCGCTCGGGCTTACCGCCCACGCGTTTGCGGTCGGCAAACGAATTCTTACAGTCGCCTGGTTCGCGCGACACGTCGTGCCTCATTGCCGACGTGCAGATGCCTGGGATGAGCGGGGTCCAGCTGCAAGAATACTTGATTGCGCAAGGTCACAGCACGCCGATCATCTTCATTACTGCCTTCCCGGAAGACAGCATCCGGGAGCAAGCGATGAACGCCAGGAGCCATTTGCTTCCTCAGCAAGCCCTTCGATGGAGCTCGACTGATCGAATGTGTTGATCGGGCTCTGAAGAGGGGTTGAGCGACGTGATCGACTTGATCAATTGTATGCGCAGGCAGCCGAGCGCGCCGTCATGCTCCCTTACTTCCCACGATGCAAGCTCTCCGCTTCACTACCGTCATTTGGCAACCGCTAATAGCGGCTTACCAAGCCTCCGTTTCCGCCATTGCGCTTTTCACCGCCTTCTGCACCTTGTTGAAGGCGCGTGCCTCGATCTGACGCACGCGCTCGCGCGAGACGCCGAACTCGGCAGCGAGATCCTCGAGCGTGATCGGACGGTCAGCGAGCCGCCGCGCTTGGAAGATGCGCTGCTCGCGCTTGTTCAGGATGCCCAGGGCGTTATCGAGCGCCCTGAGACGATTGTTGGTTTGCTCGTCCTCCGCCATCCGGGCTTCCTGATCGGAAGCGGCCTCGTCGACGAGCCAATCCAGCCATTCGCCGGAATCGTTGTCCTCGTGGATCGGCGCATTCAGCGACACGTCGCCGCGGAGGCGGCAGTTCATGTCCACCACGTCCTGCTCGGTGACGCCGAGGCGTTTGGCGATGAGCTTGACCTGGTCCGGACGCAGGTCGCCCTCTTCCAGCGCCGAGATGCTTGCTCTTGGCCTTTCGCAGGTTGAAGAACAGCTTCTTCTGGTTGACGGTGGTGCCCATCTTCACCAGGCGACCACGAACGCAGGATGTATTCCTGGATCGCCGCCTTGATCCACCACATGGCATAAGTGGTCAGTCTGAATCCTCGGTCCGGCTCGAATCGTTTGACCGCCTGCATCAGGCCAACATTTGCTTCCGAGATCATCTCGAGATCGGCAGGCCATAGCGCGCGATACCCCATGGCGATCTTGACAGCGAGGGGTAGATGGCTGGTGACGAGCTTGTGCGCCGCATCGCGGTCGCCATGCTCGCGCCAGCGCTTGGCCAGCATGAATTCTCTTGCGCCTCCAGCATAGGGAACTGCCGAATCTCTTCGAGATAATGGGCAAGAGTTGTTTCCCAGCAGGGAACGATAAAGCTGCGAGGCGCAAGACCATTGGAACATCTCCGTAGACGCAACATCGTGCTGCCTCAACAGTTATCGAGGGACGCGGAATTTCTCCATCCAACACACGTTTGGATCGATCATCGCAACGGCTCAGGCCGCCCAGTACTTTGGTGCTAGCGTGTCCCGAGCGCTGAGCGAATCATTAGGCACAGGTGACGACGAAGCGTCGCTTGACGCCAAGTGCCTCCCTGATTGCGCCTTACGAGCACGCGCTCGGATGGCAATTGGTCGGTGCCGATGAACGAATCTCGCCAATCATGCTTCGATGAAGGCGCTCGCAACACGAGCATAGGAACCTCGCTCAGGCCAGGCTTCGGCGATAGGAGGTCGCGTCGAGCCGGTTGCCTTCCGAAAGGCTGCTGTGAACGAACTGGTTTCGCTGAAGCCGACGCTCAGCGATCTCAGTCACAGAACACGCTGGCTTCACCAATAGCGACTTGGCGTGCTCGATGCGACGGATGTTGTGATAGCGTTGCGGCGGTACACCGAAGGATTGCTCGACGGCGCGGCAGTTTGGGGCGCCCTGTACTTCGGTTTGGGCTGATCGCCGATACTCCGGTCAGCCGAGAGCACAGCCACGATGCCGGTCACAAAAACGCCGTCGAACGTCCCGGCGCCGCCGATCGAGGCGGATCAGCGCGCCCAGGCCCTCCAACTTATCGAGATTGGCCAGATCTGCCGATGAGAGTGCGGAGGCTGCCGCTGATATAGGCCGGCGGCGCGGCTTGTCGGTACGAATGCAAAAAGACGGGAAAGAAAGACATCGGCTATTGCCGATTCTGCGTTCTTTGGGATTGATCGGATTGGCACCTCGAGCGACTTGGCGGGTTCGCCGCGTCCGGAAAGGGGTCTGGCTGTGGCGTCAAACCCCTTCCGGTGCATTACCAGCTGTCCGTGGTGTACCAATCGTGCAGCGGGTATCCATGGTACGCGGGTTCCGCAAGGGACGGGGCTGCACCCGCCAAGGCGAGCATGCTCACCAGTCCCAGTGCCAGGACCGCTCTCGTCAAGTAGGTCTTCATGGCTGTGTCTCCAGTTCAAAGGTTGAAGAGTTCAGGGTTGAAATCTTGGCTTTATTGCCGCGCGATGCGTTGCCGGCGACACCACTATGAATAATGAGGCTGACGTGAACTCTCCATCCTACGAAAGTGTCCATCAACCACACGATTGGGCAGAGCCACACATACTTTGGTTTTAGAAAATGGCTGACGATCTCCACACCGCTCGAGGAATGGCGGATCTTCAGGTGTCCCGTCCAGTCGCAAGAGCCGTGTCGATGAGCTTGAGCAGCACGCGACTTTCAAACGGCTTGCACAGGAAGCCCAATGCACCGGCATCCATGGCGCGCAGCTTGATCGGCTCCTCAGGAAAGGCGGTCACGATGATGATAGGTATGTGATATCCCCGCGCCAACAGCAGACTCTGAAGTTCGACTCCGCTCAGGCCGGGCATTTGCAAATCGGTAATCAGACAAGACGTACCGTCAACATGCGGCGATTGCAGGAACTCCTCGGCCGATCCGAACGTGCAGGCGCCCAAGCCGTGCGACCTCACCAGGCTCCCTAGCGCGGAGCGAACGGATTCATCATCATCGACGATCGAGATGATCGGGGCGTTCCGCAATTCCTTATCCTCCACATAAGAGCGCGGCGGCAGGATTGCCGCTACAGGCACTCGTAACGACAAGTAGATATGCGACTGGGCACGGCGCGAAATCATATCTAGGTATGATCTGGAAAGCTCAGCAGCATGAGCGGCTTCGTCACGGCAATTCCCGCTGCACGGAGCACCACTCGCCGCCCGAAGTGTTGGCCCGAAGTCTTGGCCCGAAGTCTTGGCCCGAAGTCTTGGCCCGAAGTCTTGGCCCCGGTATCTTGGCCCGATGCCTTAGCATTGTCTTCGGGCTATGCGTCCTTCGGCTTGTCTTCGCCGCCTTCGAGCAATTCGGCCATCTTCACGAGGTCGGCCAGCGAACGCGCGCCCATTTTCCCGCATGACATGGCCACGATGGATCTTGACGGTGATCTCGCTGACCCCCAGGTCGCCCGCGACTTGCTTGTTCATCAATCCCGCCGTGACCAGCCCCATCACTTCCCGCTCGCGCTGAGTCAACGTCTCAAATCGCGTCCGCAAGCCCGAGACTCGCTGCTCGACCTTTCGCCGCTGGCGATCGCGCTCAAGCGCATGGGCGACCGCATCCAGCATGTCTTGGTCGCGAAACGGCTTCGTCAGAAAGTCGACAGCGCCGGCTTTCATGGCTTTGACCGACATCGGGATGTCGCCGTGGCCCGTCATGAATATGATCGGAATTCGAATGCTTGCCTTGGCCAGCTCGGCCTGGAAGTCGAGACCGCTTAGCCCCGGCAGTCTCACGTCGAGCACGAGACAGCTTTGCCACATCTGGAAGCTTCCCTCGCAGCAACTCCGCGGCCGAACCGAACATCTCGACCCGCATTCCAACCGACCGAAGTAGGTTTCTCAGCGCCTCTCGTACGGGTTCGTCGTCGTCGACAACAAAAATGATCGGCTCCTCGGACCGCGAGCGTGGGTTGGTCATAGGAAATGGCACCGCATAGCGTCAGGCGGAGCTTGCTTCAGCGCGTTCACCGTTCTGAAGTCACCGAGCCACATGTTCTGGTCGCTCACTGACGAGCCTTGTCCAACGCTTCGGCGATAAGCTGTCGGGGTCAACCCTGTCGCCCTTCCACTGGGGCGAGACCGCCTGGCGCGCGCGGCTCGAGACGTAAGGTTGGATCGCTCATGCTGCCTTTCAGAGGATTGCCGATACGCGAGGCACCAATCAGCTTAGACACATGAGAATACCGATACGGTCCTGATACGCCAGAGCACATCATGCGGCCGTAGCGGTTTGACGCAAGACCGATCCAATCACGGCAATCTTGGCAAAGCAGATCTGCGACAAACGGGTACTCCTCTGGGCGCAACAAAGACGATTGCGACAGAGGCAATCCCCACGCGGCTCCCGAATTCGAAGAGGTAGTCATGCTCCGTATTGCCATTGTGTTCGTGCTGGTCTCGCTGCCGGCGGCAGCGCGTGATAACGGACAGTGGGAGACCCAGCCTGCCTACCTACGCCAATGGTTTCAAAACTCCATGCAGCCCGACAATCCGGCGATGTCGTGCTGTGGGAAGCCGATGCGTTCGAGGCCGACAGCTTCGAAGTCCGTGACGACCAATACGTGGCCGTCATTACCAACGGCAAAGGAGTGATCCCGGAAGGGACGCGCGTTCCCGTACCGAACAACAAATGAAGTGGGACGAGGGAAATCCCACAGGGCACGGCATCATTTTCATCGGCACTGGTGGACAGGTCTATTGCTATGTGACGCCCGGCGGAGTGCGACCAATCGGACTTTGGGCGCGAGCCGTGCGGAGCAACGATCTGCAAGGACGGCAGGAGCTCCGTCCTGTTGTTTATCAGCCGCACGCGGGTGGAAGACGCGGACTTCTGTCCGTATTGTGGGGCTCGCTGGTCGGCGGAAATTCACAGCTAGAGACCCGTCTGGGATTGGAAAACGGAAGGGACCGAGGTCGCCGGCCCCGGGGCGCCCAGAGTGGCGGCGCCGCTGGTAGCGGAGCCAAGTCTGGCTGCGACTGCGACATCGGTCCATCGATCACCGGCGACTGCGAAGGTGCCGGCAGCGGCGCTGGGAATATTCGGCACGTTGGGATTGAGCATGGGACTTGGCACGGCCAAAAGCAGTTGATTAGGCGTTCCGCTAACTTGTGCGCTTGCCATCGTGACCGGAGCGATTGCCAAAATAAGGACGACGAAGACACTCTGTGAGTGGTCGCATGTCGAACCGTTCCATTGCTGTGCCCAAGCACCGCGATAGTGATGCTTCGCGAGTAAACCAATTGCCGAGGCCTGCTTCTCCGGTGCATCGATCGTAATTGCGCAATTTCGCTCAACTTCCCGCAATTCGACCAACAGGCGGCCATTCGCCTCGGATCTGAACGTGATCGCACACGGGATCGCCCCGAGTGCGTGACGCGATCTACTTGCTCGCCTGTGCGGTCTGCGGTTGGGCTTGCACTTTGCCGCCCTCGACAAGGTCGACCTGGGGATTGAGGACAACCATGTCGCCTTCCTTGACGCCATCGCGGACTTCCACCTGCGTCCCCAAATCCCGTGCAACGGATACTTTTCGGATGTGGGCGTCGCCACCCTTGATCACGGCGACCTGCAGGCCGTTGCGATTGAAAAATGATCGCCTCGGCGGGGACCAGAAGAGACGGTGTGCCATGCGGAACATGAAGCTCGACCGTGCAATAGGTCCCGGGCTTCAGTGTGCCCGTCGGGATCTGGTATGTCGATTTCGGTCAGCAGCGTGCGCGTGCCAGGCTGCAGTGCATCGGCGATCCGCGTCACTTTGCCGGGGAAAGTGCGACCGGGCAGCTCTGGAACGCGAACGACCGCATCAACTCCCGGAGTCACGTCGAACGCCTGGTCCTGCGGGACGTAAACCTGCGTGCGGATCACGTCGCTCTGCATGATGGTGAACAGGAACGTGCCGCTCGCCGCATCGGCCTGCACGAGGCTGCCCACGTCGATGTTGCGCGCGGTAATCACGCCGTCGAACGGAGCGACGACGCTCTGATACACCTTCTGTTGATGCAGTATCCGTAGGAGGGCTTCCTGTGCCTTGATGTTGGCTTCCGCGACGCGGACCGCGGCCTCGCGCGCTCTGAGGGTCTGAATGTCGATCGTGCCCCTGCTGCTGGGTCACGCCAGCCTTGCCCGACCAGCGGGCGGTCACGGTCCCATGTTACCTGCGCCAGCTCCAAATTCGCTTGCGCCTGCGTGAGCGTCTGTTTGAGCTGAACCAGCGTAGCCTCGTTCTGGCTGATCTGATGATCGAGCTCCGGGGCACTGATTTGGACCAGCAGCTGCCCGTCCTTTACGCGGTCGCCGATATCCACATTGCGCTTGTCGATATAGCCACTGGCGCGGGCATACAGGTTCGCGGCCGCGAATGCCAAGGTCGTGGCCGGCAAGGTGACGAGCGTGATGCCGTTGCTTGGCCGTACCATCGCCACGCGTACTGTCGGCACGAAGTCGCGACGCTGCTCGGCGGTCGCCATCACCTCCCGATGCTGCGCATAGTAGCGCGACGCGCCAAAGGCGAGCCCCCGCCGAGCACGACGAATGCGCCGAGCGCAAGCAGCCACCCTCCCCCATTGGCGCCGCCGATAGGGGCGGGTCTTCGGCGGCGTTCCGGTCGCGCGCTCGACGGTCGGTCCGTCCTGGCGATACGAGGTTTCAATGTCGGTCATCGATTGCTTCCTGGAATACGCCGTGCGCGGTCTTGCCGTCGTTGCCCTTCCGCAGCATTGGCGAACAGGTACGGCACGACCAGCAGGGTCGTCGGAGTGGCGAACAGCAGCCCGCCGATGACGGCGCGCGCCAGCGCCGCGTTCTGCTCCTCGCCGGCGCCGCCGATCGCCATCGGGATCATGCCAACGACCATGGCCGCCGCCGTCATCAGCACAGGGCGGATGCGGGTATGTCCCGCGTCGATGGCAGCCTCGAAGGCCGCTCCTGCCGGCGAGCTGCTGCTCGCGCGCGAACGTGACCAGCAGGATGGAATTGGCCGAGGCGACGCCGACCGCCATGATCGCGCCCATCAGCGAGGGCACGCTGAGGGTCGTGCCGGTGATGAACAGCATCGTGAGAATGCCGCAGAAGGTTGCCGGCAGCGCCAGGATCACGACGAACGGATCGCCGAAATTCTGGTAGTTCACGACCATGAGCAGGTAGACGAACACGGCGGCGAACAACAACCCGATGCGCAAGGTCCCGGAAGGCATCGTTCATGCTCTGGATCTGACCGACGACCTGGATCGAGTTGCCGGGAGAAAGCTGCTTCTGCAGCTCGGCGACGATCTTGCTGATCTCGTCGGACACGCTGCCGAGATCGCGGCCTTGCACGCTGGCATAGACCTCGTACACGGGCTGAATGTTTGTCTGGTTCGGAATTGGTCGGCACGCTGTCGCGTGTGAACGTCGCCACATTGCTGAGCAGTCCCGGTATCGGCAGGCCGCTGAGGCGGAGATCGCGGTGGAGACCGGCGTGTTGCCGAGCTCGCCGAGCGAGCTCACCAGGTGCTCTGGCGTCTGGACCGCAATGTAATAGGAATTCCCGACGCCGGATCGGTCCAGAAATTGGGCGTGACCTGCTCGGACGAGCTCAGGCTGATATTGACGTTAGTTGGCGATGGCTTTGCGCGTTGAGCCCGAGCTGTGTCGCCCGCGCGCGATCGATGTTCAGCCATGAACGCCGGAGCATCGACCTCCTGCTGAAGATGGGCGTCGGCGATGCCCGGGATTGCAGCCGATGCGCCGCCGCAGCTCTTGCGCCACGCGCAGGTTCGTCGCCCGGTCGTAGCCAACGGTCCGAACGTCGATCTGTGCCGGCAGACCGAAATTGAGGATTTGGGTGACCATGTCGGCGGCCTGAAAATAGAAGGTCACCTCGGGGAATGCGGCCGGCAGCACCTCGCGCAGCTTGCGCACGTAGGTCGGCGGTCGGCGCATGTCCCTCCTTGAGCGCCACCAGGATGACGCCGTCATTGGCGTTGATGGTCGATCCGTCGGTGAATGCGAGGTTATACGCACGCGCCGGTATCCCGATGTCGTCGACGATGAGATCGCGGTCGTGCTCAGGAATGATCTCCGCGGATCTTGTCCTCGACCGCCTGAAAGATGCTTCTCCGGTCGCCTCGATACGCGGTCGCCGCGGGTGCGCGGACGTGCAGCTTGATCTGTCCGCCGTCGATGGCGGGAAAGAAGTCGCGGCCGACCAGCATCAGCCATCGCAGCCGCGCAGCGCGAATATCAGGATGCCGATCGCGATCGGGACCGTGAGCCGCCGATTGAGCAGAACGTCTGAGCACTCGAGCATAGCCCCGGCGCATGTGCTCGAAGGCCGCGCTCAAAGGTACTGTGGAAGCGAGCGAACCAGTTTGTCGAAGCGTCATCCGACGGACCGTGATGCTCGCCCTTGAGCAGAAGGCCGATGATGATCGGGCGTCAACGTCCGCGACAGGGCGTAGGACGCCAGCATCGCGAACACGACCGCAAGCCCGAAGCGGCGTGAACAGAAACTTTGCAGGTCCCTCGAGGAAGACGACCGAGGTGAACACGCAGCTGATGGCAAGCGTCGAGACCATCGTCGGCACGGCAATGCCAGCAGAGCCGTGCAGCGTCGCCTGCCGGCAGAGTCATGCCTTCTTCCGTCAGCAGCCGGTGGGTATTTTCGATCGTCACCGTCGAATCGTCGACCAGGATGCCGACCGCCAGCGCCAGCCCGCCGAGCGTCATCGTGTTGAGCGTATGGCCGATGAAGTACAGCACCACGATCGACGTCAGGATCGACAGGGGGATCGAGATCATGACGATCAAGGTCGACCGCCACGACCCGAGAAACAGCAGGATCATCAGCCCGGTCAGTCCGGCTGCGATCGTGCCCTCGCGGATCACGCTCGCGACCGATGACGGTGACCAGCTTCGATTGATCGAACAGCTCATTGATGCTGAGCCCGGCCGGTGCCGCCGCGCGGGCGACCTCGAGGACCTGCGCGGACGCCGTTCACGACGGCGAGCGTCGAGGCATTGCCGTTCTTGATGACGCTCAGCAGGACGGAGCGCCGGCCGTCGTTCGCGGACGATGTTCTGCTGCACGGCCGAGCCATCGTGCACTTGGCCGACGTCCTTCAGGAAGACCGTTGCGCCGTTGGTGAACTTGATGGGAATATTGTTGAGGTCATCGATGGTCGTAGGCATCGCATTGGTGCGAACCGTGTATTGAGTGTCGCCGATCTTGGCCAAGCCCGAAGGGCAGCGTCAGGTTCTGCGCATTGACCGCGTTCGACGACGTCGGTCGGCGTCAGGCCTCTTGGCCTGCAGCTTCGTTGGATCGATATCGACCATGATCTGTCGGTATTTCCCGCCGTCGGGGGTCGGGAACGTGACGCCGGGGACCGGAGCCAGCTGCTGGCGCAGGCGATAGATTCCGTAGTCGTAGAGCTGCTGCTCGTTGAGATTGTCGGATGTCAAGCTGAGCTGGAGGACCGGAACGCTCGAAGCATTGAATTGCACGACGATCGGCGGCTGGATGCCGGCAGGCATGAGCGCGCGAATGGCATTCGTTGCCGCGACGATCTGCGCGATCGCGAGGTCGAGATTGACGTCGGGCTGAAAGTAGACCTTCTGCACCGACAGGCCGTTGAGGGTCTGCGCCTCGATGTTCTTGATGCCGGTCACGTTGGAGCTCATCGAGTATTGGCTGTACGTGGTGACGCGCTGCTCCATCTCCGGCGTGCTCAGGCCGGTGTACTGCCAGATCACGGTCACGACCGGAATGTTGATTTGCGGGAAAATGTCGGTCGGCATGGTGCGAATCGCCGCGACGCCGAGAAACAGAATCAAGGCGGCCAGTACATAGAAGGTGTGGGGAAATCTTAGCGCAAATCGAACGATGCCCATCGGATAACTCGGTTGTGTGCCACTGCCGGGCTATCCAACGGAGCCCTTCCCAAAAGTAAGTGTTTGGCCCTGACAAAGACTTTGCGGGTATTGCCGCGATTGGCCGGTTCTTGCGCCGGAACCGGGTCGCAGTCTCGGTCGCGACGGTAGGCACCGGGAAGCGTGATCGTCGTCTCCGCGGGATCGGAGCCTTAGGGCTTCGCCCGCCGGTCCCTGTGGCCGACGCGATCAGGTTCGTCGCCTGGAGCGGAGCGCCGCCGCACAGCGGCGAAATGGCGACGATCCCGGTGAGCGGCAAGCCGGCGATCAGCGGCGCCCGACGGGTGGCGACTGCGTCGCGATCGGTCGCGAGAAACGGGACGATAGCACCTCGTCCAGGACATTCTTGGACGGCATTCCAGAATCTCCTTTGCCACGCTGAAGGCACCTATCCGCTCGAGCACAATGCGGTCCATTGTCCGATGGCATCGCGCCGCGCTTTTTCGTGAAGGCCAGCGTTTCAACGTCCGCTGCGATGGCCTAGCGCTCCATACATAGGCTGCAACGGCCGCAACCTCGGAGGAGGACAGGTCGGCCCCACCCTTCGGCACGGCATTGGAGCCCCATACTCCTTCGGGCGCGGTACCCCGACGGTGATGGTGTGGGCGATCGCCGCGAAACCGCCATCGCCCCACAGCCATTTGCCACTCGTCAGGTCGGGCCCCGCGGCGAACCCTTGCCGTCCGTTCCGTGGCAACCTGCGCACGGCGCGCTCGCGACCTGGCCGTCATAGACGCGGCTTCCGAGCGCGACCTCCTCGGCCGTTGCTCCCGGCGGCGTCGGCAGAGGCCACCGCCTGAGAGCCGGCATCCGGATGAATCCCCTCCGGCGGAACAGCGGCTCCTGGCGCCGAGGTGTCGGGTCGGGAGTGATGGCGCGGGTGCGGCTGCAAGACCCACCGAGGCGGGACCGCGATAGGTGACGCGCGCCAGATCCGCCCGCGCTGGTCGTCCGAAATGTAGAGCGCACACCGTCAGACCCGACCGCGAGTCCCGATGGCCGGTGCGCGGCCTGGCCCGGTTCTTTTACTGCGCCGGCGAAGCCGTCGGCAAAGACCACGTACTGTCTGGAGGCTTTCCCGTCGGCGAGCGGCTGAAACACCACGTTGTAGCCGCCTTGCGGGAACGGCGCGCGATTCCACGAACCGTGGAAGGCGATGAATGCGCCGCCGCGGTAGGCCGCCGGGAACTGCTGTCCGTCGTAGAGTCGCGAGATCGTTCGGCGCCCAGTGCCCGGGAAACGCCGCGACGGGAGCTCGCTTGTCGGCGCACAGGCGCCGACCGCCTTGCCACCGTCGCCGCCGTACTCCGGCGCGAGGACGAGCTTGTGCTGGCTCGAGGTCGAAGTAGCAATACGGCCAGCCATAGTCGGCGCCTCGCTCCAGCTGCACCAGCTCCTCGGCCGGCTCGTTGGCGCCCTGCTCCGGCGTATAGAGCTGCGGCCAGTTCTCGCGCAGCTGGTCGCGGCCGTGCTGGTCGCAAACATCCGGCCGGCGGAATCGAATGCGATGCCTTCTCCGTTGCGCAGCCCGGTAACGAAGCGCTCGGCGGGCGAGAACCGCTGCCCGGTGCGATTGGCGTCGTAGCGCCAGATGCCGGCCCGCGTCTCGAGCTCGGTGCACGGCTGAATGCCCGGGGGAGTTAGGCATGCGGTTCGCGACCTGGCAGGCATTGGTCGCGGAGCCGAGGTCGACGTACAGTCCGCCCTGCGCATCGATCTTGAACGGATGCATCGGATGATCGCCGGTGAGGGGCAATCCGGAGACGATGACGTCGGGCGGCGCCGCTCGGCGCGATCACGCCCGCCGGCAGGGCGTAGCGCACGATGCGGTCGTTCGTCTCCGCGTAGACCGCGCCATTATACAGCGCGATCCCGGTTCCGCCGGCGTTGCCGCTCTCGGCGCCGGGCCGAAGCGGGCGACTACGTCGGCGTGGCCGTCGCCGGTGGTGTCTTGCAGCGCCACCAGGAAGCCGCCGGCGGGCGGCGTGTCGTTGTCGTAATAGCGTGCCGCTCCAGGTGTTGACGTAGACCACACCGTTCGGGGCGACGACCATGTGCCGCGCGTGGCCGATGTTGTCGGCGAAGACCGTTGCGCAGAAGCCCGGCGGCAGCGTGATCCCGCTGTCATTGCCCGCGCAGGCTCTCCGGCGGCTGCGGCAGCCGTGTGGCGCTCATCCTGCGCGGCCGATGGCGAGACGGTCAGCAGCAGTATTGCGAGCATGTGAACGGCGATCGCAGCACATCGGACCATCCATCGCGACTGAAAGGGAGGTTCTCTCATGGCTTGCATCGCAAATCTCCTTGGGAGGGGAACCCGGTCGTGCCTCCGGCCTCAAGCGGGATCGGGTGAACAAACTGCGAGCAACAAGTGAGGCTCGTCCTCTGTGTTCAACGAGGGGCCAGCCCACGGTTCGATCGATGTCAGAAATGCTAGTCAAGTCGCATCGTGGGTGCCCGCCGGTTGCCGTATCATGTCGCGATGGCACGGTGGGGATCAGCCAGGGTGCCAACCTCTTCTGTTATGCCCGCGACGCTGCGCGCGGGCGGCGCCATGAATTCCAGGCCGACCGGATCGGTGATGGTTTCGCGCAGGATCCGATCGACCTCGGCCTTGGCTGGGGCGTCGACCCACCAGCCCGTCACCTCGTCTGACTGGCTCAAGTTGATCACGGGATGGCCGCCCCACAGCGCGGTGGTGATGCCTTGATCGAGCAGCCAGCGGATCGCCAACTGAATAACGTGCCTGCCGAAGCGTTGCTGAGCGAGCCGATCGAGCCGCGTACCGCGGCCAGATATTGTGTGAACCAGGGCTCCGAAACTTCGGGTCGGTGCGCCGCAGATCATCGCCACTGAAAGCGGTATTTGCCGCATCCGTCCGGATAGGGGTCCTCGGCACAGCGCGCCATAACCGAAAGTCGCGATCCTGTTTTTGCGGCAATAGGGCAGGACGTCAGCGTGAGGCAACAGCGCGGGACGACAGCGGGGACCAGCTGCTGGCGTGGAACAGGCTCGCTCATGGCGACGATCTCCTCGAGCGTTATCCTTTCTAAAACTGAATCGTTAACGCTCTATCTCTTTATCTCTTTGGTATTGACATAATCTATCAAAGTCTGCGACTCTTCCGGTCATGCTACAGCCCCTGACATCTTGTCTCGCAAATGGTTAAATGCCTCGTTGGCGCGACCGCACGGCCTGGCGTCGGCGGCTGCAGCTTTGATTAAGCTGCGGAACGCGACACCGGGGTCGCCTTGACGAGAATTGGTCAGAGTTGAAGCCCGCCGGACCGGTCGCGTCTAAAGTCCCTACTTTCGGACCGCGAGCGCCGGCGAACAGATCGAGGCCAGAACGATGAGCGCTGCGCACGCGGGCATTCATCACCTGCTGATCGGCACCAGAAATTGCGCGTGGCGGTCTTGCGGCAATTCACGCGAACGGTGCGATCGGACGGCTCACTGGCGCTGATCCTGTCGCGACCAGCTGCCCACAAGATCGAACAAGCGCTTCTCAGCGCAGCAAATAAGATGCCGGTCATCATACCGATCGACCTGGTGGGCGATGGCTCTGGCGGGCTATCGCGTGGGGTGGTCTCAACCGGAAGAAGCTATCGTGAAGAAACTTGCATTGCATAAGGTCTGCGATCATCGTTCTGCCATGGCGGTGGTGGGCGCCCAGGCATTTCACGACGATGCGCTGGCACGCGGAGCGGAGGCGGAGGCCACGGTGGCAGTGAGTAGCCACTTCGGTGGCGGGACAGGCGGAGAGCCATTTGGAGGAATGAGTGGAGCTCACTTCGGCGGCGCGATGGGTGGAGAACACTTGGGTCGGATCGGCGAGGAACACTTCGGCGGCGAGGCCGCGCACCAGCATTTCGAGGAGCATCAGAGGTTGGGGAAGTCGGGTACCGCGGACTCTATGGTGAACTCCGATTCATGCTGGTCGCCTGAACAAATTCGTCCACGGCGATTTGCGCGTTCTCTGCTGAAGCAGTCGCCCGCGCCGGGGCGCTCGTTCCCGGGTGAGCCGTCCAGCCGGCAGCACTTCGGTCGGATAACAGCCTTATCTGGCCGGTGGCACAGCGCCATCGGCCCTTGTTTTACACTGCTGGACGAACAATTCCTCATGGAGGCCGCATGGGAAGCGGGCGGTCCGCCGGCCGCCTCGCTTCCAATTGTTTGGATTCAAGGCTGCACCAAACACGCCGGCGATCCCTAAACACCTGGTATGCGTTTCTCGAAACAAATCATGAAAAATCAACTCAACCTCCGTAGAATGGACGGTTCATCGCTATGATTATCTTGGGGCTGAAACCTGTTAGCCATCAGCGCGAGTGGCTATCTGGAATTACGAAAGAGAAACGCCATGAGAGAAGCAATGCACACTGACGTTGGGTAGCAATCCAGTTTGTCAACTGCATACCCCGAATGTTGCCGACATACGGCACGAGGCCGCTGCCGAAGAGAAACTCAAAGAGTCACGCAATCGCTCCAACTCGTTGCCCTCAGCGGTCAAGACCGAACGATCAGTCAGGAAGTCTGGCACCAATATCACATATCATCCCAGCCCACATGCGATCAACAGAAGGTGGCTCTAAATCGGGCGAACTAACAACAGATCAGATGATCGTCGTAAGCGACCCGCTACCATAGTTTTTCGGTTGTACCACCACGCATTCAAACTGGCCACTGACGTTGATAGCTATCGGCGTGATCTGTAATTCCCGTGATAGATCAGAGGTTTGTGCGCCGGACCAGAAGGGGGAAGATTGCGTTACTGATCCCATCTCATTTGTTGCCCTATATACTTTTGCGGGGTCAAGGTTCAGAATGCGTCAACTTTCCAAGTCACTATTATCTGATCATTCCAGTGGGATCATTTGACTAGGCCATCTCTGCGTCCTGATCAGGCCAAGATCTATTCTGGGTTCACTCCCGGGATTTTGAAGCCAGTTTTCACTCACGCCAGGTTTCCTTCGGACGTAACTTGCTGGGCCGAATTGGCCAGCTGCAAGCCTTCGCGCTGACCGAAGGCGCCGGATCATTTCATCATTGAACGACGAAGCACTTTCTTTAAGCCAAATTCGGCGGCAATAGCCACATCGTCAGCAGAACGCGGAGAGAGACCTGCTAAAGTATCTCTTGACTTACGAAATCACTGGCTAATCGTCGCTTACGTTTCAGGCTATCGCCACTCAAGACCGGTTCAAATCCAGGAGATGCTCCCCGCCAGCCAGCACCGCTGTTACCCGATTAGAAGGCTCATCAGATGTTTAAAAACCACTTTATGGAGCTATTAGACACCTAAGACACCAGAGTTTACTTTTGGGGTTAGGAGATCTGGCACACTGATCAACATTTTTGAACACCGCTAAAAAGTATGACCCAGCAGGGCAACATGTCGGCGCGACAACAGCAGGACAACATGATCCGCGGTCATCAGGCCTGGGGGAGACAAAAGAACACAGGCAGCGACTAGGGACAGGATCAGTAATCAAAGTGGCTTTACAAATGTCCCCACTAAAGCAGTGGCGCTCACAGACCCCATTACCCACAATCCATTTGTTTCACTGACTTGAGCAGATTGATGGATCCAGGACCAGGATCGAGGCACCTCAGGCTGCCCAGTGACTACCGAACTGGTTCCCCTGGCTGATGACTCTAAGCCAGTTTCAAGTGGGTTCAAGTACGTGATCTCGCGCTTACGTCCAGCGCCCAGTCTGCTGTTCGGCCAATTCAGCCACGAGGCGTATTTAAACGCTGCCAATCAACAGGCAAAACAGCAGCAACCGAGCGGCGCGTGAGGGCTGATACCGATGCGGACGTATGCATAACAGCAAACCCAGCTGGATAAACCAAGACCGAGGAAAGTAGGATCCGACCAAGGATCTGAAACATTACATGTAAC
>ERZ1370068.212-contig-10190_pt1 | contig 30164 bp, 37 predicted proteins | sample MGYA00561227_ERZ1370068 | MGnify/ENA primary metagenome ERZ1370068 (study PRJEB38410, sample SAMEA6850437) | metagenome | study: Metagenomic assessment of the ecological functions of the soil: analysis of the soil microbiota associated with the...
GGTAATACTTCGTTCAGTTACGTATTGCTCACCGGTATGCTGTGAATTTACCAGACATAAACACAGTTTTTAGTGATTGGTTAATGAACGTCATTGAGATGCATGCGCCGGATTACGCTAATGCAAGCAAAGGTTCGGAAATTTCTTTCCCTGATATTTTGAAAGCGATCTTTTCCAGCAATTCATCGCTCGTACGAAAGCCACACTTCGCGCACCACGACAGGCTGCAGCCACACGCGATCATGCTTTTATTGTCGCCGAACCGCTAGCGCACGAGTTTTTCATGGGTATGCCATATTTTTCGCAAGCGCGCGCATGTTGAAGAGCGTTGCGAGGGTTACAAAACGAATGGCCACAAGACCACTATCGGGCGATCAACAAGAAATACGAGGAGAATTAGGCTTCACCCGTTGCGCTTTCCGTCGAAAAACTCCAGCTGATGTGCAACGATGAAAATCTGCTCCGATCTGTTGCCTTGCATAATTTGCCGTCGTGTGTAGCTATGACTGAAGGTATACCCACAAGGTATCCTTTTTCTTTTACAAAGCTGTGTACCACTTCGGCTTAATATTGTCAGCCATTTCCATGTTGCTTATGATATGCAGACAACTCATCCATCGTCGGTTCTTCAACAGTAATCCGATCCTTTTGGTCAATATGATTGGGTCCTTTTCACGCTGAACCTTAGTTCTTCCAATTTTGGCCTGAATCCAAATGCCTCGGCGCGTGCATTGATGAACCTGCTTTTCAAAATGGTTTCATCCATATCAAACACGATCATCTTTTGGTACGGCGACACGATTCTCACGTAACACCTTGCTCATTTCCCGTTGAGTCACCTCAAGTGAACTCGCATTTTCAGGTGATAGCTTATTGGCATGCTCCTGTCCCTGTGCTTTTGTGATAATTGCTGACGACACTTCCCTGCTCATTTTTACCCAGCGCCTCCCACGGTTTTACTTTTATTTTCTATATATCCAATATTTATTTCCTGCACTCTTGCCTTCATCAGGTACATGTCAATCAGTATGCCGATATCGACGCCATAGTCATTCAAAGAACTCAATTTTTTGAAAAACGAGTTTTCCCTGCGATCATTCGCGCTGGTGAGGGTTGCGAAAAATGTGATTAAACCGGGGGAATAAAGCCAGCGAGCAGAGGTTTTGCTACCAATTCTGTCACTTTCTTCCTGCGTTTCTGGCGAATGCCCCTTTTCACGAAATCGGCTTCTATATTTATTTACAATGGGTAATGTGAAGATTTTGAGATAGAGTTTTCAGGATATGGGTCAATGTCGGCATCGAGAAAGACAACGATCTCATTTGTTGCATCGCTGATACCTTCTTTTTCATCGATATCCCTTGCCCCTAGATGCACTGATGATCACTTTTGCTCCCTGATTCCCTGGCCATCATGATGCCAAAGTTTTATCTTCACGAGTTTGTGTCATCGACTACGGTGAAAAACTTCCGATACAGAAGAGGTCTGCAAAACAAAAACCGATCACTTGCTTGATCGTCTTCTCTTCATTTAATGCGGGGATTGATGATAGTGATCATGGGTTTCTTGGTTTATGTCAGATCAGTTTGGACGAACTGGGTATGACTGGGTGCACTGGATGGGTGGCTTAATGCGGTGTTCCATGACATTATTCAAACATCGGGCCTGAAATCCTGGATCGTTACAAGGAAGGCCTGTAAAACGTGCCTGAAAAATAAGCCGTTTGTGGTTTAGAGGAAAGATTAATCAATCATGATAAAAAGATTAATAACCTATAGATGAAAGGGAATGCCAATAAAAAAGTCCGAGCTTTTTCAAAAGCCAGAACTTTTTAAAGCATCGTGCGGTCCCGATCATTCTGGGCAGGATCAAAGGGTCGGAAAATAGTTATTGATTAATAATCGTTGCTGTAGCCGCCGCCACCGCCACGATCGCGGTTTGTAGCGCCACCACCGCCGCCTTTGTTGTAGCCGCGCCGCCGCCGCCACCTTTACCTTTGTAGCCGCCGCCTGCCGACCACCGCCGCCCGGCTTCTCTTTTGAAGCCACCACCGCCGCCGCCACCGCTGCCTTCAGGCTTTTTGGACGGCTTTCGTTACGACTTCCCTGATGTACGGCCGTCAACTTCAGAACCGTTCAAATGCTGCAATAGCTGCCTGTGCCTGAAGTCATCATTAGCCATTTCAACAAAGCCAAAGCCTTTGCTGCGGTTGAGTGAATTTGTCGTGTAACAATTTTTGCGGATATTACTTCGCCATGAGAAGCGAAAAGGTTGGACAAGGTCCTGGTCTTTCAGGTTCCAACTAAGGTTTCCTACGTAAATGTTCATTTTACTGAGATTTTTAAAATACAAATAAGTGCCAACAGTAAACAGTAACCATTGAACATTTACCAGAGAATGATCGAAACGTTCTTCAGGACTTGTGAAACTGTATAGAACACCAAAACTGGCACTAAATAACGGATTTTTTTTTTTGACATATTACCTATTTGGAAAATTGCATTCCCTGTGCATTTCTGTGAAACACAGCATCCCTAAATCGCACACATAGTCCTGATTCTCAGAATTTCATGTACATAATACGACAAAGGTCACAGCTTTGACGGCTGACCTTTTGATCCCTGTTGGCACTCACATCTTAGTTTTTATCAATTTTGCCGATTGAACATCGCCGTTTCCGTCAATCATACCTGACCAGGTATATGCCTGCCGTCAATCCATTAACATTGATCGAAGTCACGATTAACTGTTAAGGAAATTGCCTGCACTTGTGCTTCAAGCCGAAGCCATCCAAACTATGTATCGCAGTAATCGTTGCTTTCATTGGGGCTTTATCATGTTGAATTCGTATACTATATCCTGTGCGAGGCGCTTTTGGGTAAATCTGGATCTGCCCTGTTGACCTTTCTTTTTACCCGATACTTTGATGACAGGGGTATATTTTGATTTCCCATCACGATATCGACATTCTTTACCCTGTAATATCTCGTGTCGTTGATAACCTACCGGTTATCTTCGGTGTATAATTAGCGCTTTCCCTCGGCGTTTACCGAACCAACTGTTTGGCGAAACCGGTCCCATTCATACTTCTTTCGACAACATAGTTACGTTTACGGTGATTTCATCGCCTGCGGTTCCATAATAATTTGGTGGTGCCATTGTCGTTTCTTCTGCTGCTGTGAAACCAAGAAGAAGATCTGCCGGTAGTTGAGCATTGGCGGAGTTGATCGAGCATTATCGAATAAGATATTGTCAGGTAACACGGCTCTGAAAGTAAATTCGCAACGTAGTCCTTGTCCTGCGATGTAGCAGATCGGCGTCGACCAACAGCAGGCACGCCGGTTTTACCTGATGTTGAAGGTGGCGCAGCGGCCGGTACGCGGACCGTTGGCAGTCGTAGCCAATAATGCAATTCGAGGCCGCTCCGTTGGTGTTCCGGAAATGACCCTTATCCTGTAATTGTTGTACCTGCGGGTGCAGAGTAAAAGTAAAACCCCACCACGGTCTGCCCGCCCATGTTGTTAATGATTTCAATGGTGAGGATCAAGGCTTCCTTCACGTAAGGGCAAGCCACTGGAATCCAATCAGCGCACCTGGCGGAGCAAATGCCGGTAAAACGAAACATTTTCATCATCAGAATAAATGCTTTTGCGGAGGAGCTGAATCCTTTCATCCGACAAGTCAAAATTTCTTACGCTCTATGTGCAATCCGAGGAGAGCAAGAGGCTTGCTCGTTGGACTTTGCGCATTGGTGAGGATCGAAATAAGACATAGCAAGATAACTGCAGAGTAGATCCTTTTCATACAAATGTTTTTTAGGGTTAAAAATAAAAATTCTAGTCTTCAGGGAAAGAGCCTCCGGTTTGTTTCAGAAGGGATTGAATTAAGATAGCGGGGACAAGGTGCAGAGAGACCCGTCTGCTTATACCCGCTTCACCATTCTGAAGCGCTGAAGTTGGCAAACACAGTCGTGGTGTAGAGAAGAAATACCCAATAAAAAAGACCGCCTCAAAAAAAAGAGCGGACCAGCAGTTCGGATTTGATCCTTCGGCTTTATCAGTTCTTGATCAGCTTCGCTGATTGAATATCTCCGTTGCCATCATCGTATTTCAAAATATACATTCCGCAGGGAGGGTTGGCTATATTGATGTAGGTCTGATAGGTAGTCGGGATTGCCATCACGGTTCTCACCTGTTTACCGTCCATCGTATAGATCGATTATCATCGCCGTCGGCGGGAGCGGCACTAACGTATTCGTGCTGTATATACCTGGTCATGCGCAGGCATCGGGTATGATTGTATTTGCGCTGACACTTGTTTCGCAAGGTACCACGCCGACGGTAGATTAACGTACGATTTTCCATCGATATCTACATTAACCCGCGGTAATATCGCGTCGCGAAGTAACTTTCGCCGTTATCTGTAAACTGTAGTTACTGTTGGCGGGCGTAATCACTGTACCAATAGGGAGTGAAATCAAACTCCGTTCGAACTTTTTCTGCTACATAATTAACAACATCGATCTCGTCGCCTACGTTCCGCAAAAAGTTTAGCTGTCCCCATCGGCGTTTTGTTTGGCGACAAATCCAAGAAACGTGACAGGCAGCTCTCTCAGCATTACGACGTTGTTGTTGAAGTTATCGAATAGCATGTCGAGCATGAAATTGCAGGTGTTCTGAAGGAAAATTCAGACCGAATAGGTTTGCCCAATGAATAAATCAGCATCCCTTAATTGAAGGCAAATAGATCCGTTTGAGCGGGTCCAGGTCTTTCCACTCCGGGTCCCGAGCTGTTGCCGCGATCGATATCAAGAGGGAGTTCCGGTAAATCCGGATATGACACGTCGATCCACAAACTGAGTACCGCTGGGCACGAAGTAGGAGAAACCGGACGTTGACCATGCCATCAGTCGGATTGGTGTACACAGGTGAGATAATGCTTGCGCAGATCTTTCTCAAGGCCGCTATGTTCTATCCAGGCGCCAAAGGCACTAATCCAGAAAAATGAAACATCATTGTCATTGGAATAAATGCTGGGAGAAGTGGAATCCCTCCGGACTTGCGTCAAAGTTGTGAACAAAAGTGCAAGCATTGGATTCAAAAACGCTGGTGGGACTTTGTGCAAGAGAAGTGGGAGCAGAGAGCGATGAGTAGCGACAGCAAGAGGATATAGATTTGTCTCATACCTGTTGATTTAAATGTTAATCAATTAATCCAAAGGCGACAACAAATAGATAGTTTTCGAGGGATTGAATTTGAGCTGGGCACAGCGACCCAAACAAAAGTACATTTCTGCACACCCGAATGTTTTCAGCAGTAACGGGGATTTGCGCAGAATTAAAATCTTAGGCACAATACAAAAAGGCCAATCTTGCGAAGGAAGGCCTTTTCAACGTCAGGAAGTATTATAATATTACTCAGCTACTACTTCGAATTCGACCTCGGCTGACTGGCCACTGCCAAATTCGATAGTGGCTTTGTACGTGCCAAGTTCTTTTACTTCTTCAGGGATCGTGATTCTTTTACGATCGATTTCATAAGCCCTTTTGTTCGCGGATAGCTCGGCTGATTTGCAATGATAGTCACACTGCCGAAGATCTTACCGCTGGTATCCGGTTTTAGCACCGATCTTTAACGGAGCTTCTTTCAGTTTATGCAGCAACACTATTGAATTCAGCAAGCATTTTATCTTCTTTCTTCTTCACCTGTTTCATCTCTTTCGTCCAGTTGCTTGCGGTTGCTTGGGCTGCTTTCTACGGCGAGCTGACGAGGCAATAAATAGTTACGGGCATAACCGCTCTTTACTTTTACCAGTTCGTTCTTTGCACCAAGATTATCTACGTCTTGTATTAATATTACTTCCATAATTATTTATTTTTTGCCAGCGTTTCAGAGTTTGATCCATGAGATTTTCTCCATGCTCAAAGCTCATGGACTTCAGCTTATTTTAATAAGATCTGTTACATACGGCAACAATGCCATCTGGCGGGCTTTCTTTCACCGCATCAGAAACTTTGCGCTGATATTTCAGGCTGTTTCCGGATAAGCGACGAGGTAATAATTTACCTTGCTCGTTCAAGAATTTTTCAAGAACTCTACATCTTTATAATCGATATAGCGGATGCGATATTTTTTAAAGCGGCAGAACTTTCTTACTCTCTTATCGCTTTTAATGGCCGTCAGGTATTTTAATCTCATTCTTTTGCCATAGTCTTAAGCCTCCACTGCTAATTTTTCGGTTCCTGTTTTTACACCACTTCTCTTTTTAGCATTGTACTCGACGGCGTATTTATCGAGCTTTGGTGCACAGGTGACGGAGTACTGATTCGTCACGAAGCATCTGGATCTTTCAACTTCTCGTTGAAGTCGGATGGCGCAGTATATTCCAAAACCCAGTAAAGACCGGTTGTCTTTTTCTGGATTGGGTACGCCAGTGATTTTAATCCCCATGGCATTTTCTGCAACAATAGAGCCATCCGTTGTCTTTAACGAGCGTAGCATACTTCTTTTGTTCTGCCTTGAACTCTTCGTCGCTCAATACCGGGGTAAAGATCACCATCAATTCGTAGTTGTTCATTTACCTTTTTTGAGTTAATTAATTCGATTTATCCCAGCGGACATCCCGCCAACAAGACGGGAAAGAATCTGCGAATACAGATTTGGGGCGGCAAAGATAGAGGAATAGGGCCACAACAAAAGGGAAGCCAGGTTTATTTTAACACGCTGTTTGTCAGTTCAGTGTTTCTTCACATAATCAATAATTATTAATTAATAATTATTGATTATTAGACCACTAAGTGGATCTACCAATATTATTACGGGGGCCAATCAAAGAGTGACCCCTGTTGAACATGCCGAGAAATTACCTACCTAAAGCTTTTACCAACCTGATGACCTTTCTTTCATTTGCCACTAGCTAATCTCTACAAAATAGACTCCATTCATCCAGCCACCGCCTACCCGCAGATTGCAATTGGAGGCCACGCACCGGTTGCAAAGAAATCAGCCTTCCGTTTATGTCCGTCACCTTCACTGTCACAGGCACATCTTTATCACTTTGGATTTGGAGAGTAAGCTGAGTCCACACTCCAGGATTGGGGTTGGCTTTCACCGTCAGCTCTTTTACATTTATCTTTTTCACATCATCTTCCGGCGTTTTCATATTCGCCTTTGTGAATTCCCTGACATCAGTTGACGAGCTACAATCATTATCATTCCATACTACCATTTTTTACCATCGTTCCCTCAATTTTTCAGCAATGAACCATCCTTTCATCAGTATAATATTTCCGTTCACATTCAACGATCCTTTTTTGATGTAAACATTCGCCGAAATGATATTGTTATCTCCCTTAACCAGAACTGCTCATCATCATTGTTATTATCACCAAGGTAGAAAGTCACCTTCCGGGCCATCTACGTTCACCAGGGAAGATTGATCAATGACCACGTTGTCTTTAATTCTTACAGAGGTGCAGTTGCTGAAGTTTATTCGCGTAAGATTGATTAGTTTACCTGTTGCTGTCAATGATTCAATATTGATTATTCCTCCAACCGGCGCAAATGTCACCGTTGCACCTTCCTGGATATCTATCTTGCCATACAATGTACCTGTAATTGTTACGGTAACATTCTTCTTAATCGTAAGTGATTTATAGTTTGCCGAAACAGGAGATGCAGGTGATGAGGTCAGGGTCAATGAGGGTAGACTGCTTGTTGTTGCCTGCAAAAGCAAAGAATGGAGGATTGGGACCGTCATTCGCAGGTGTGTTAAACCTGTTTGGAACAAAAGCTCCGGGCTGCAACTTGTATCGTTTTGCTTTCACAAAATCCGATGAGGAGACAACTGTTCCGGTCTTAAATGCAGCGACGCCATGCTTGCTGTTACTCCGACCGAACCGTTGATAAGATTGAGCCCACCAAACTGCGCATCTTGTGTTCCATAGACGACATAAGGTGTATTGTTGTCCGTTACGGTAATGGTTTGAACCCAGTGGCGTGGCCCGGTTACCATTACGCGTCAGAAAGCGTCCATGTGCGGGTAGATGGTCACAATGTTACCGCAATTGCCTACCTGGTCGGTACTAGTGTGGCCTGTATGCCAGTGGCACAATTATCGTGCTCGTCAGTTACGTCACCGGTTGATGTTTGGACTTGCGTCGTATGTGCATGTGCCTGTAAATGCGATCGTCCTATTAGCCGGCCGTGTAAATGTTGGCGCTATCATTATCGGTAACCGTTACGGTGAACGAACAAGTTTCCGTATTGCCTGCTGCATCGGTTGCGACAAACGTGTTAAGGGTTGAGCCAACAGGGAATGTTGCACCGCTCACTAAACCAGCTACCTGTTGCAGGGTAACGGGGCTGCAATTATCGCCATAACTCACATTATATGCCACTGTAGCTCCGCAAGTGCCGGCATCGGTGCTCCGCGTGATGTTGCCGGGACGAGGAAATCGTTGGCTTTTGTGTGTCGTGAATAGTAACTGTAAATGTGAACAAGTGGCCGAACCGCCTGCTGCATCCGTAACCATAAAATGTATTGGTAGTTACGCCACTGGGAATACGCTTCCCACTTGCAAGTCCTTCAGTTTGTTTGACGACAGCATCACCACAGGTGTTGGAGTAGCCAACAATATAATTGACCCGTGCACCGCAAGGCTATCGAGTCCGTTATTCTGGTCGATGTTGCCCGGGCGAGTTGATAACCGGCGGAGCAGGTTGTTCAAATTTATAACGGGTGAAAGCAGGGAAGTGATCGGAAGTTGTGCCTCCACATAGTTGCTGACTGAGATTGGCCACATCGTTTCAAGATATTAGCCGAGCCTGGCAGAGATAGAATGCCGCCATATCATTTGGAAGCTACCACGTGATCGATCACATCATTAAAGTCTACAGTGGATTTTTTGCCAGCAAGGCTTAATGGAAGCGTAAGCGCTGAATAAGTTGACAGCATCATCAGTAAATGCGTTCCATGAAGTTGGTGGTGAAACCAGCCGTGATGGATTTATCCAAATCATCATTGAAATCGCCGAGGATGATAATATTATCGTTGGGGTATAGTTGGTTTAATGCAAAATATAATGAGTCGGCCCCTTTCTTTTCTTCGGTCGTAGGCGGTGGCTGTCGGCGAGGTGTTTGCCTTTGCATGTACAAGTACAAAGCGTACCTGCTTGGTCACACAATTGAGGGTTACATCCGCCGTCATCATAAACGGATAACGTCCGCTTGCCCAATAATTATAAGCGGGGTTAGAAAGATCAGCGGCGGTGTTTACTCCGTTTGTCAGCAAAGCAGTTGTTGTGATATTGCTGAACATAGAAGTCTCTGTATACACGAATGCTTCTTTCTGCGCATCGCCAATCGGGCTCGCTCCGCTTTCAAAGGGATTTACATGCGAACCATAGTTGCAGACGACATAAGAGTAGCCGGGCATGTTGCGGACAATGGTGCCAAGCCTGGCCGTATCTACTACTTCAACGAGGCCAAACAAGTCAGCGCCCACGTTTTGGAGAACAGTTTGTGCGTTGGCCTGTTGCAAATCATTATTCACGGGACCCAATGTTGGATCGGCACTTCCAAACCATTCCATGTTCCAATTCATCACTTCAAGAGTAGTTGCGGGATCGATGCTGGTTCCTTTAAGGTCAACTGAGTCGATGATATCCGCATGGTACTCACGGTGATCAATCCTTCATAGTCCTGCCCTGTTTTGCGTCGGAGCAAAACGAACAAATACTGTTTCGGTCACATTGTTAGCCTCAGCCGCAGTATATGTGATGGAAGGACTGAAGCTGCTGCCATCCTTTGATAAATCAAAGGCACCTGTTGCGTTAAGGGTAATATCGCCGGTAAGATCATTACCGGTAAGCTTGAAGTGTTTTATTGGCCGATGATCCGCTTGCTACAAAAAGTGAACTGAATGTCCGATGGGCTGACTGTAAGACTTGGAGGGGAGGCACGTGGTGAATTAATCAGGCTTATATCGTCAACGGTCCACCTGGCTCCATCATCACTTGACGATATATAGACAAATGCAAAATGCACATTGCTTTGTTTGAAAGCGGACAGGTTGATGTTTTCCGAAAAGCGTCCAGACATTGGAAGTTTGTTGTGGAATTTTCCATTGAAATCTGTCCATGTTGCCGAGGCCGGATCACCACTTGTGTAATCTGTTGATACTTTCAATTGCAAGGGTTGACCATTAAAAGCCGTTCTGCTCCAGAACGACAGCAGGGGATAAGTGGTCGATGTCAGGATCGAATGAAGGAGAAATGAGCCAATCGATATTCGGAACATTGGTACCATTTGCAAAACCATTTATCTGCACTGCATTTGGGAATTGAGCGGTGCCAGCCGGCGCATTAGGATCACGGCCAAACGGAGTGCAAGCCCATACGATCGCTCCCTGTTGGCTAAATTGGGTAAACCCATCTGTGAGCGAAGAGGTACATGTGTTGAAATTCGCGACGTAGAAATTGATGCCTGTTGTAAAGGCCCATGTTGCACTGCCGCTTATTCCGCCAAAATCATTGCCACTAAGATCTTCTACCGCTCCATTATCTATCTCGATATAGTAACCTGTGTTTGATTCAGGCCTGAAAGCGGGAATGAAACCGCCGCTCCTGAGACGTTCACGCCTGGTGAATTGATGTCAATCGTTTGAAAAACGCTATTGTCAGCGGTTCTCTTAATAGAAATATTGCCGGTAAGTTTCTGAACAGGTTCGTCAAATGTGATCGTTGCTCCTGTATTTAATGGAACATTCGTAGCTCCATTTGCAGGAGATAAAGCGCTGATGACAGGTGGTGTCAGAATCAATTGGATTTGGCTCGATGGAAAAATCGTCAATAGCCAGGCCATCATCGGAACTGGTTGCATTGAAGTCATTCCAACGGACCAGGAAAGTAGCCCCATCGGGAATAGAAATTCCGGATTATATCAAAAGAAATAGTATCACGATTTCCGATTCCGTTTCCGTCAATTGCACCAACTGTTCCAGCGGTAATGGGGCCAATAAAATCCGAGTTGGTCCACGTCTGTCCAGGTACCTGTAACCAGGTTAGTAGCATCCGTGCTATATTGGAAATCCAACCGGTCAGTTCTTCCCGTGGCGCCGAGTCTCCATTGTTCCCCAATATATTTCAGACGAAGTTTGGTGATCGTTGTGCCTGTATTGTTGGCGTAAATAGAACCGAATGTTGAGATCAGGGTTCCCGATTGCAATGATCCAAGGGCACGGTCGGTTGAGGAGGTTGTGCCATAACTATAAGTATCGCCTGTGGTAGATCCGCCATTATCCGCAGCATATAGTTCATTGTCTCTTGCGCCACCACCCGTTTCTGTCATCAACCATCCGGGTAAAGTGAGACTGTTTGCTAAACCAGCATTGGCCAGTCCATTAAAATCCTGGGAGTAAACATTACCGGCCGTCAGAGAAATCGGTCCCACATCATCGCTGGTAATATTGATCGCAGCATTAGCTGTATTGATGAGATAAGCGACTGCTGACAGTATTTAGCGTAATGGTAATTGTTTCTGGCGACTCGGGAGCAGGATCATCAATTACATTTAATGTGACTGTTGCTGAGGAGTTACCAGTTGTAATAGTCACAGTACCTCCTTGCGGATCGGAGTAATCGCTATTGAGCGTCGCCGTTCCTGCAAGAGTGTAAGTCACCGTTACTTCTGCCGGCGGGGCCGGACTTGAAAGACTAACTGTGAATGTCCCGTTAGTTGCTGGTTCCGCCGCATTGACGCCTGCTGCTACAGATACTGTCGGTGCAACATCATTGTCTGCGAGACTTATGCTGGCTGAAGCTGAGCCCAGCGCATAGCCTGCCGTAGGTGCAGATAAACCCAAACTTATATTCTCCGTGCCTTCAATATCACCGTCGTCAACTGGCGTTATAGTTACCGTGATGGATGATGTGCCCGCAGCAACAGTTAATGTACCAGTTTCAGATGGGGTGTTACCATTGGAGAAGGCGACTGTATAATCTGTGCCGAAGGTAGCCGAACCTGTGAATGCGAAGTTGACATCGGTTGATGTCGTTGTGGCCGGACTGAAATTAACCGTGAAGGTTCCATTGGTAGATGGTTCAGCGGCGTTGGTGCCCGCTGCCACCGACACTGTTGATGAAGTTGGATTAGCTGTTACATTTAAATTGTCAATACTACTGATCTTCGGGCGGGAGCCTGCTGCTCCTCCTGTGCCGTTATGATAATAGAATCTCAATCTTGCTGTGGCAGCATTGTTAAATGCCGCGGGAAGAGACACGGAAGTGATGCTGCCTGACGTCGCCACATTGTTGGTGAAGTTTAACACCTGCGCAGCAGTAATTTCTGTAAAGCTTGTTCCATCTGTGCTATAATAGACCCGCAGTGAACCTTTGCGATCACCTGTGCTGTTATTGACTTCTCGCCCAATCAAAACTCAGTGTGCCGGCATTTTACGCCGTTAAAATCCATAAAGAAGTCTATCGCGTCGGAAGTTGTATTATCGGTAGTTCCGGTAGACAGAAGAATGATGTTGCCCGTTCCTTTTTGTACACCGCCGGATGTGCCGGTCACAAAGCTCTGCCGTGGTCGTTGTTATCCTCACACCATCGGGGATTGTTCCTGTTGCGTTGATGGGTACTGAACCAAAGCGGTTGGCGCCGATACCGGCTGCAAAGCCGTTCGTCCAATTCGCTATGTCGCTAAAATTTTCAGTGTAGCTGGAGCCCCGGTTGTGAAGCCATGGGGACGGGTGTCTGTGCAATGAGACAACTGTAAGCAAAACTGGCAAGCAGTACCAGGTAAATTTTTCTCATAAGCCTTTTTTTGTTTCGTTGTATGATTAAATTATAAGCAGCAAATTTTACTACAGCGATTGATCGTGCTATTTATCTGACCCAATAAAAAATTAATTACAAGCTAACCTGCAACAAGTGGCTTTAATAAGGAGTGGCATTTGGAACTAAGCGACTAAGCTAAGTAAAAACTTATTCCGGTTTTTGTCTTGATAATTATTGTTTGCGATCGTAAAGCTACGATGACGAGAGAATCGGGAGATGGGGTAACAGAAAGATAATAATCCTGCAAAGAATGAATTTCATTGGGAATTAATTCGCTGCCATCCTGATATCGATAATCCTGGCCTGGAGATTCTTTTCTCCATTCCATTCATTTTCATCAATCTTAAAGATCATGTCGACTGGCTTCCGCAATTGCAGGAGCGCCAATTTTTCCGCCATTCCAAAACCAATGCCTGTGATAGTGGTATCATCCTGTCGCACTGAGATACGAAGGTGCCGTTCTTTACAATCCTGGAATATCCGGTATCCATTACACGACGGGCGATAAATATGGGCCGGAGATTTTCCGGGCCAAAGGGTTCCATCTGGCAAAGAATGTTATAAAATGGCCATTTGATGTCCTTTAAACCTATTTCGGCATCGATGAATATCTCGGGTATCAGCAGGTCGGGTGGAATGGTGGAAGCGACCACTTCTTCGAATTTATCGCGGAGCGCATCGACCTGTTCCAATTCCAACGTCATGCCGGCAGCGGCAAAATGTCCGCCATAGCCCAATAAATGGTCGCGACAGGCATGGATTGCTTCATATAAATTAAAACCGGGAACACTTCTTGCGCTTCCCGACACATATTCGCCCGATTGAGTTAATACAATTGTCGGGCGATAGTAATGTTCAATGCAGGCGTGAAGCAACGATGCCTACCACACCCTTATGCCAATGCGGTTGAAATACTAGAGTTGAACGGCGCTCTTTCCAATCCTTGTTCTCAGTTATCATAGCCAACGCTTCTTCTGTAATGCTAAGATCTGCTTCTTTTCTATCCGTATTATCGCTATGCAACATTTCGGCATAATGCAATGCCTCCTCATAAGTGTCGGCAACAAACATCTGCACAGCTTTAGTTGCATCATCCATTCTTCCTGCTGCATTCACCCGCGGCGCAATCATGAATACAAGATTGTTGATATGCAGTTCGTTGTGTCAAGCCGCTGAGCTGCATCAATGCTTTGATCCCCTTGTTGGGATTCGCTTGTTTGCTTTCTTTATTCCGTGATAAGCGAGGATGCGGTTCTCGCCTGTTATGGGAACTATATCGGCCGCTATGGCGGTAGCGACCAGGTCGAGGTATTCAAATACTGCGTCTTCACCGAGACCGAATTGGGTGTGCAAGAGCGGTGATCAATTTGAAACCAACACCGCAGCCGCAGAGTTCTTTGTAGGGATAATTGCAATCTTTTTGCTTGGGATTGAGAATTGCCACAGCGGGGGAGCACATCGTCTGGCAAATGGTGATCGCAAACTATAAAATCGATCTCCGAGTTTTTTTGCATAGGCGATCAGTTCTGGCCGATTTGATGCCACAATCAAGAGAGATGATCAGGGTAATATCATTTGCGCCCGCATAATCAATGCCGGCTTTACTCACGCCGTATCCTTCACGATAGCGATGCGGGATGTAGAACTCGATATTTCCATAGACTTTCTTCAGGAACTGGTACATGCAGGCGACAGCAGTAGTGCCATCTACATCATAATCGCCGTAAGACAAGAATTTTTTCTTTGTTATGATGGCCGATAAGATTCTTGTCAACGGCCTTGTCCATGTCTTTCATCGAAGCCATGGATCATGCAGGTCGGAAAGGGATGGACGAAAAAGTTCTTGGCCTGCTCGTAGGTTTCAATACCCCGATGAATAAGGATCTTGCAGATCACGGGATGGATGTGCAGAGCCTGTTGTAAAGAGTCGGTCTTTTTTCGTCTGTCTCCTCGCTATTTTCCATCTTTTTTCCATAGCCAATCCGTGAAATCATATTAATAATCCTTGAATCCGCGCTTTAATATTTTCTATCTGTTACAAACAACTACCATGTCTTCTAAACCTTTCCTGACAGGGGTTTCATTAAATTCGTGGAGAATTTGCAGCGCTTCTTGCTTATAGGCATTCATCTTCTCTGCGGTGGCATAAGCGATACCGCCGCTTTCTTCCACTTGCTTTGATTACCCAGCCTACTTTTTCCTTGTCAGTGTTATTGTTCTTGATTACATACGATCATCTTCCTTCTTGTCTCTTTGTCGACTTTATTCAACGAATAGATCAACGGAAGCGTGAGTTTTTTTCTTTGATATCGTTGCCTGTTGGTTTGCCTACATTGTCGCTTGCATAATCAAAACAGATCATCTTTGATCTGGAAGGCAATGCCGGCTTTTTCTCCAAACACTCTCATCTTTTCTGTGATGGCATCGTCATTGCTGGTTGACCATGCACCTGCTGCACAAGCTGAGGCAAGCAAAGAAGGCGGTCTTATTTTTATGATTTCGAGGTAAATCGTCTTCTTTGAGGTTTAATGACCGGGCCTTTTCTAATTGCAATAATTCTCCTTCGCTCATTTTTTGACCGCATCAGAAAGTATATGCAATATCCTGTGATCATTTATGATTAAGTGACAACAGGAGACCTTTTGCCAGCAGGTAATCGCCGATCAGGACGTTTGCTTTTGCCTTCCAGAGCGCATAGGTGGAAAAAACCCCGCCTTTCCATGGAGTCATCCACTACGTCGTCGTGCACAAGGGTGGCTGTATGCAAAAGCTCAGACCAGGGAGGCGGCCCGGTACGCGGAATCATGTAACCTCTGCGCAAAGCTTGGCTGAAAGCAGTACAAACATGGAGCGGAGTTGTTTTCCTTGCACGTTTTACTAATGAACCGCATGATGCGATCCAACAAGGAGTCTGGCTTTGAACTGCTTCTTTGAAGCGGATTCAAAAACTTTCAATTCATCTTTGATCAGGTGGACCGGCAGTTGCATAATTAAGTTTGGCAATTTACGCCGCAAAAAATAAGGAGCGGAAATCGGAAAAATACAGTTTTGGAAGGTGGGAATAACGGAAAAATAAAGTAGAAACCCCGGGAAAATGTTTTACAAAAATTTGGCAATTAAGGGTTAAGTCATAATTTTTGCGAATTATTTAACGCATTGAATTTTTGTTTAAAATCTTAATCCTTAGTTATAGGCTAGCAAAAAGTACATCCTATTAGCAGGCATTTTCTGTCTGCTGTATTTTCATCATCCTTTTCACAAATTCGATCTTACGAGGACTCATCAGTTATCCCTACCAAGAGAATGCCCCAGTATACTGAGTTCATGGCGGGCACTTATAATTATCCACCAAAACCGCGCAACCAATGGGAAATTGGTCTCAAGGTTGGCATGTTCAGGAGTCAGCGGTGACGTTGCGTCTCAAACATCTCCCGGTTTTGGCATTCATGTAAGAAAAGCTTTTGGTTATGTTTTCTCGATGCGGCTTGAATACATGTATGGAATCGGTAAAGGTCTTGACTGGACCTCTAACAACAATTATGGTAAGAACACAGCCTTGGGAGGGCAGCACTGTAGCGACGAGATACTCGGCGCCTTACAGAAACCCTTCGGGGCAGGTTAGTTTCGTCATTGGCCGCAGTGGGTGGTTCTGCAGCCGCCCCTTTTGACCCGGTCTATTATAATTATAAGACCAAGGTGCAGGATCTGGGATTGCAAGGCGTTTTCACCATTGGCAATATTCGTTTCCACAAAGCAAAGACCGGGTGGTATTTTTATGGCTTCGGTGGAGTCGATGTGGAACAGTTTATGATACCAAGGTGAATGCATTAAACGGAACTACTAAGTATAATTTTTCTACTATTTCCGGCAACGTTTATAAGAACCGCAAGGATACAAGAAAGGCGCTCAAGGCCATGTTGGATGACAGTTATGAAACACCGGCAGAACACCAGGGCGATCGTCGTCCGAAATTATTTGGGGATACATTCAAACCTTCAGGAACAGTAGGTGCAGGTGTGGCCTTCAAATTAAGTAACAAAATAAATCTTGCATTGGAAGATCGTCTGACAATTATTAAAGACGACCTTCTGGATGGCCAGGAATGGACAGAACATCCATGGGGCGATGCCGCCCTTAGCGGTGACCGCTGACAACTATAACTTATTTAGCCTGGGCATCAATATAAATCTTGGTAAGAATGCTGTTGAGCCATTGTGGTGGATTAATCCGCTGGATTATGCTTATGCAGAGATTCGCAATCCAAAGAAGATGAACATACCGAAACCCGTATTGCCTGATAGCGATGGTGACGGTGTTACTGATCAGTTCGACCGCGAACAAACACCTGCTGGTTGCCCTGTTGACAGCCACGGTGTAAGCCGCGATACTGACGGTGATGGAGTTCCTGATTGTAAGGATAAAGAGTTGATCACTCCAACTTATTGCCAACCAGTAGATGCTGATGGCGTTGGTAAGTGTCCTGTACCATGTCCGGATTCAACTTGTCCAGGATGGGGCGGTCAAAGAAAGGTTGCGCTGAGAAACTGGGTGCGTTACCAAGCATTTCTTTCAAGGCAGAGTTCACCCAAGCTGAAGTGAGGACGCACAAGCTGTATTGGCAAGCGTTGCATCAAATATGCGCAACAATCCAGAATGTAAAGTTGTAGTTATCGGTTACTGCGCATCTGATAAGAAGCAACAGCAATTGAGCTGGGACCATGTAAATGCAGTTATTACTTACCTGGTAGAAAAACAAGGTATAAGTGCCGATCGCTTTATCTTTAACTATGGCCAGGAAGGTGGAGATTGCAACACCGTTGATCTACGTGGTGCTGCTGAAGGTGAAGAAGGGCCGAACACTGTGGCTCCTCCACACCCCAACCTTCGCAAAAATAAAGTAAGTAGGTGATTACTTTTTGCTGATAGATTAAGTACCCTCCCCGTCACGGCGGGGAGGTGTTTTTTACCATGATTCCAGGATTTAGCTGATTTGATTGGATAGAAAACCTACGGTTTTGAAACAAACGCATAGGTCGGGGCGCCTGTCGGTTAAAAGGCAGATTGGCCGGACCAGGTACAGGAATAGCCGTGGAAGACGAGATGGATTCGAGGAATACCCTTACCCTCTGAAACCCTCAAAATCCTCGTAATGCCCTAAATCACGGGTCCTTTATCAAAAGCTTAACCCTTTGGGTTTGGAGACTTATATTTTTAAGCAAGATTTGCCGGTATCAATTACCTTTGCAGACTTTATGCGTTTTACTTCGATCCTGATAGCGGTCTTTTTTCTGAGCAGTTGCAGTCGTGGAATAAACAAGGTTCTGAAAATTCCGACCCCGAATACAAGCTTCGTTACGCTGAGCAGTACTATGTGAAAAAGAACTATAACAAGGCCCAGGTGTTGTACGAAGACGTGATGCCTTATTATAAGACAAGGCCGGAATTCCTGGATATTTATTACAAATACGCCTATTGCGCCTACTACCAGGAAGACTATATGAATGCGGAGAACCTCTTCAAGACTTTTTGGAGATATTCCCCAACAGTCCGAAATCCGAAGAGGTGGATTATATGAGGGCGTATTCGTTTTACAAGCAATCTCCAAAACCGGAGTTGGACCAGACTAATCACGATTAAGGCGATTGAGATGATGCAAACTTTTTATCAATACTCATCCGGGTTCGGCGAAGAACAAGGAAGCCTCACAAATAATCGATGTCTGCGTAGGGGCAAATTGGAGACTCAAGGATTTTAAGAGCGCCCAATTGTATTATGATATGGGCCAGTTTTCGCGCGGCAGGGGTAGCTTTTCGGCATTGTTGAACAGTTATCCTGAATCGCTAAAAGGAGATGAATATAAACTAATGATCATACGCTCTTATTATCGTTATGCAGAACTGAGCGTAGAGGAAAAAAACAGGAACGATTTGAACAGGTTGTTGATGAGGTAAATGGATTTTGTAGATCGTTTTCCTGATAGCAAATTACGTAAGGATGCCGAAGATTTTTTGAATCAATCACAATCACAGATAAAAAAAATAGCAAATGAGCAAGCTAAGACGCCAGCTTAGTGCCGGTATTACAAATAACGTTTGAGACCAAAAGTCTTGACGATATCAAAAACAAAACAGGCAATATCTATGAGTCTGTTGCCATCGTTGCCAAAAAGGGCTAACCAGATAAATATTTCTCTGAAAGAGGAATTACATAATAAACTGGATGAATTTGCCAGTCCCACAGACAGCCTGGAAGAAATTCATGAAAATAAAGAGCAGATCGAGATCTCCCCGTGCTTATGAAAGAATGCTCTAACTCGGCGCTCCTTGCAACGCAGGAGTTCATGGAGGACAAGGTTTATTTCAGAAAAGAGGAAGACTGAATTGTTCGAAGTTAAGATCTTCTCAACTCACTATATTGAAGCGATCTTCCGGGTCTTATGGCTACTGCCTCTAAAATTATTGATCCTCTTCGCAAGAGGATTTTTATTTTCTATAGGGTTCGACACTTTTGGCCGGCAAGGCGGTAAGGGCTGGAGGAGAAAATGGTTTTTATATGCACCGGAATACCTTCCCACTTCCCGCCTTTCCGGCAATGTTTAAGTAGATGATTTTTTGAAAAAGAGGCCCATTGTTTTAGCCGGCAAGACGGTAAGAGCGGGAAGAGGAGGTTGGTCTTGAACTTAGTGAAAGGTGCGTAGGTCTTCGGGCCGGTATGACGTTTTACAACTAAGTGGTATCATTTGATAAAGATGTTGAAGGGTAAAAAATAGTATTGGGGCATAACAGGCAGTATCGCTGCCTATAAATCCATTTACCTTGTCCGGTTACTGGTAAAGCGGGCGCTGAGGTGAAGGTGATCATGACCCCACCATCGAAGGATTTTGTGTCATCGCTTACATTGTCGACCCTGAGTCACCACCCTGTCCTGACTGGATCTTTTTGATGAGCAGAGCTGGTCAAATCATGTGATGCTTGGACGCTGGGCCGACCTGATGGTCATTGCTCCTCTTAGTTGTAATACGACGTCCAAGATGGCAAATGGCCAATGTGATAATCTGCTGTTAGCGGTATACCTATCTGCGACATGTCCTGTAGTCGTAGCTCCCGCTATGGACGAGGACATGTGGGAAACACCCGGCAACAAAGGCAAATATCATCAAGCTTGAATCATTTAAGAACAAGATAATACCCGTTGAAAAGGGTGAGCTCGCCAGTGGATTGGTTGGGGATGGACGAATGGCGGAGCCTGAACAGATCATCCACTATATTGAAAAATTCTTTTCCACTACAGCTAAGAAAGGAGAGCTCAAAGGGAAAAAGGCGCTCGTAACGGCGGGTCCAACATACGAACCCATCGACCCGGTTCGTTTTATTGGCAATCATTCTTCGGGTAAGATGGGGATAGCAATAGCGAAGGAATTGCATGAACGGGGAGCGGAAGTTAGCTTGATCATAGGCCCAGTCACCACCGAGTTCTCGGCTAATGGTATCCACCTGATCCGGGTTACGACAGCTGAGGAAATGTACCAGGCCTGTCACAAGCTATTTGGAAAAGCTGACCTGGCGATCATGTTCTGCTGCCGTTGCCGATTATACTCCCGCGGTAAAAGAAAAGCAGAAGATCAAGAAGAGGGAAGATCATTTCAAGCTGGAACTAACTAAAACCAGGGATATATTAAAAAGCCTGGGTGAAAAGAAGAAGGCAGGGCAGGTGCTGGTCGGATTTGCTCTCGAAACGGTTGATGAAAAAAGTATGCCCGCGAAAAACTGTTGAAGAAGAACGCCGATATGATCGTTGTTGAATTCGTTGAATGATGCGGGAGCTGGATTTGGACATGATACTAATAAGATCACTATATTCAGAAAAAGGGCAAGGAAATCGAATTTGACACCAAGCCAAAAGAAGAGGTGGCAAAGGATATTGTTGATACTATAATTCGCCTACATTACTGCTTAAGAAAATTGTATTCATTTTTTTATTTACCGCAGCAATATATTCGGTGCGGGCGCAGGAGATTCAGATCAGGCTTACGATAATGAGTAGCAAGATCAGCTCGCAGACCAACAAAAGTGTATTCCAGACATTGCAAACAGCATTGACCAATTTTCTCAACAACAGAAAGTGGACAGGTGATACCTATCAAGCCCAATGAAAAATACAATGTAATTTCTGATAAATATAGAGGAGGCGGATGCCAATAATGTATACCGCGGTAAGTTGACAGTGCAGGCGGCGCGCCCGATTTACAATACAACCTACGATTCACCGATCATCAACTTTATGGATGATGATATTGCCTTTCGCTACCAGGAATTTCAATCAATAGAATTTAATGAGAACCGCGTGCAGGGTAATGACCCTATGGCAGCCAACCTGACGGCTATACTCGCTTACTATGTGAATATTATTCTTGGATTTGACTACGATTCATTTGGTCTCCGTTCGGGGGATCCCTATTTTCAAAAAGCCTGGAACATCGTCAACAATGCCCCTGAATCGGGCGATATCAAGGGATGGAAATCCTTTGAAAGCCTTCGCAACCGCTACTGGCTGGCAGAAAACCTGGAAAATAATCGTTTCGCATTGGTGCATGATGCAGTATATGCCTATTATCGGTCTGGTCCTCGATAAGATCTTCGAGAATGAAGACGAGGGCAGAAAGGGAATCATGACCTGCCTGAATTATTTGACAAAATATTAACACGGATAACCCCAATTCAATGATCATGCAGTTTTTCTTCCAGGGAAAAGTTCCGAGCTTATCAAGGTGTTTAGCCATGCCAGTGGGGATATAAAGACTCGTACGCAAAAGATATGCTGACCAAACTGGATGTTACAAATGCAGCCTTATATAAGGACCTGAAATGAAAAAACTGTCAATCTTCTTTTTTTGCTGGTGCTAGTGGCCTCCTGCTCCGATAAGAATGCTATTCCCAAAGGTGTGCTGCCAAAGGACAAGATGCGGGATGTAATGTGGAGCATGCTCAGCGCCGGTGAATACCTCAACGCTTATGTACTCAAAAGATTCCATTGATAAGGTCGCGGAAAGCTCAAAAGTATATGGTGGAAGATTTCCAGATACACCATATTACGAGGCAAGATTTCGATAAAAGTTATGCGTACTACCGTCAGCATCCTGATTTGATGAAGATCATTCTCGATAGTTTGAGCAGAAGGCAAACCTACGATATTGAGCGGTTCCAGCGCAAGCAAGATAGTGCACACAAAAAAGATCATTCAGAAAGAGGCGACGGAATAATCTCTTTCATTCTTATTACAACTTCCTTAATTTTAGGTCATCTTCCTGTTGAATCCTTCAATTCTTCTATGAATAAAGTTGTATCAAATGCAGATGAGGCTACCAGGGACATCGGGGATGGAGCCGTCATCATGTTAGGAGGGTTCGGTTTGTGTGGTATTCCCGAAAATTGTATTTCAGCACTGGTAAAAAAGGCGTAAAGCAATTGACCTGCATATCGAATAATGCGGGCGTCGACGATTTTGGAATTGGGCTTATGCTGCAAAAAAGCAAGGTCAGGAAAATGGTCTCTTCCTATGTGGGCGAAAATGCAGAATTTGAAAGGCAGTTGCTGAGCGGCGAACTCGAAGTTGAATTGATACCGCAGGAACATTGGCCACAAGATGCATGGCTGCCGGTTATGGCATGCCCGCCAGTTTATACTCCGGCAGGAGTGGGTACCGAAGTAGCTGCCGGAAAAGAAATCAGGAATTTTAATGGGAAGGATTACCTCATGGAATATGCCTTTGATGCGGACTTCGCTCTTGTAAAAGCATGGAAGGGTGATACGGATGGCAATCTTATTTATAAAGAAACGGCGCGGAATTTCAATCCGATGATGGCAATGGCCGGGAAAGATGACAATAGCAGAGGTAGAGGAACTGGTTCCGGCTGGCGAGCTGGATCCCGAATATCATTCCATACTCCGGGAATCTATGTGCACCGGATTTTCCAGGGAAAAGATTACCAGAAGAGGATCGAACAGAGGACAGCGAGGAAGAAAGTCAAGATAGTCAGATAGATCAGAAAGTATTGTAGAGGTAAAAGTGATTATAATATGGCGTTTGACCAAAGAACAAATAGCGCAAAGAATAGCCAGGGGAACTGAAGGATGGTTATTATGTGAATCCTGGGGATAGGCATACCGACCTTGGTGGCTAATTACATTCCAGAAGGCATCAATGTGGTATTACAAAGTGAGAATGGCTTATTGGGCATGGGACCGTTTCCAGTGGAGGGCGAAGAGAGGATCCTGATCTGATCAATGCCGGCAAACAAACGATCACGTACGGTTGCTGGTTCTGCATTCTTTGATTCGGCGATGAGTTTTGGGATGATCAGGGCGGGCAAAGTTGATCTTACTGTGTTGGGCGCAATGGAAGTAAGTGAGAGAGGTGATATTGCTAACTGGAAGATCCCCGGCAAAATGGTAAAAGGGATGGGTGGAGCAATGGACCTGGTAGCAAGCGCAAAAAATATCATTGTGGCGATGATGCATACGAATCCCAAAGGTGAGTCAAAGCTTTTGCCAGGATGCTCATTGCCACTTGACAGGAGTGAAATGCGTAAAGAAGATCGTATCGGATCTTGGCAGTGCTTGGATATCACGCCGGATGGATTTGAATTATTAGAAAGAGGCTCCGGGTGTGAGCGTTGAGGAGATAAAATCAAAAACAGCGGGTAAACTAGTAATAGAAGGAGATATCCCGTGAAATGACAATTTGCCAGCCTGACCGGGGGCACAGTCTTAATCGATGAGGTTATTCTTTACTGCAAAGAATACGAGGCCTGCGGTATTCTTGCTGCCAAATCTTTCCATCAACCTGTCTTTGATAGCTTCTACGGTGCGTGGGCTGATTTCCATTTTTGGGCGATTTCCTGGGCGGTAAATTCCATGCAGATAAAACGAAGCACATCTCTTTCCTTATCGCTTAAGGTAATTTCGTTGTTGAGAGAGGAACTACTTTCTGGCGGGAATGCGATTTTTTGAGCAGGATGCGATTTACAAAATTGTTGAGGTAATATCCTTTTTCATATACTTCCATGATGGCTCTGCGTATTTCCTGGGGTTCGGCATTTTTCAACAGATAACCATTGGCGCCATTTTCCATGAGGTGATATACGAAGCGTTCATCTTCGTACATGCTCAAGCTACAGCACTTTGATATGTGGGATATTGTTTGCTGACGATCTTGGTGGCTTCGATGCCATCTTTGCCGGGCATACGAAGGTCCATCAGTATTACATCCGGCTGTGATTCAGCTGAATCCATTGAGCAATTCATCGCCATTCTCAGCTTCCTGTACAAATTTGATATTGGTAAATGGCCGTAGTGAAAGGATGACCCCTTTACGAAATATTTTATGGTCGTCAGCAATAGCGACTTTAATAATTCCCATAGTTATCAGATATTGATCAAAGGTATGGTTTTAACATGTTCAAAATGGACATGCTTAGAAATCGGCCTACAAACATATTCTGAATATCCCCAACTTTTCGGCATTTGACTTTAATCATAGGGCTCATCTTTGGGCAATTCAATAGTTACTTTATAATAGGTTTGCGAAATATCTTTTTCAAACACAATGTCACCCTGCACTACGCGCAAACGGCTGCTGATATTCTTTAAGCCAAGCCCAACGTTGCTCTTATTCAGTTTATCAAAATCAGCCTGTACGATACCTCTGACCATCATGGTGGATACGCAGGTAAAACTTATCGCCATGCACATTCTGCGTAAGATGGATAAAACTGGAGCTACTGTGTTTAAGAATATTATTGATCAGTTCCTGCACGATACGGAAGACGACCAGTTCTTTTTCGGGTTTGAGCCTGTCCTTGTAATCATGGAAGCGGCTGCTGGCATTCATCGTGCCCGAGCCGCTGATCTTCTGAAACAGGTCATTGATGGCTGATTCCAGACCGAAAGTTCTTCAGGGTAGGAGGCATCAGGCTATGGCTGATATTGCGTACGAGCTGGATCGTGTCATCGATGATCTGTCTTGCCTGGAAGATAGATTGGAGCTGGGTGGCCTTATCCTGGTTGACCAGGTTCTCATTCAAATAGAGACGGGCTGTTGCCAGTAACGGGCCTGCATCATCATGCAGATCGGCGGCGAGGCGCTGGCGCTTCTTCTTCCTGGAGTTTGATAGAAGCTGTTCAATAATATTTTCTGCTGTTCCTGCTCCATTTTCTGCAGGGTTTGCTGGTAGCGTGATACTCGGCGCTGGTGAAAGATGATGAACAGCACCAGCCCGATGGTAAGCACTAGCATTCCAATCGTACCGATAAACAGTACAAAGGGATACGCCGAGGATTGGTTGGTTTGCAGCAGGAACATGGGTTAGTATGATGATTTTATAGCATGAAATCCAGATTGGGCAGGGTCTGGTTCGTGTTTGGTTTGTTTGAGTTCTTCGCAATACACAAAAATGGCAGAGATAAGCAATATGTTCTTGATAATTTCAACAATGTAGGTGAAAAACCAGTATTTGATCTAGTTCAGGGTCTTCCAGTGTATTTGCATATAGATAAATGAAGAAACGATCCTCCCTAGATAAATGAACAAACCCAATCGATATCCAAAAAAAATAATTTTCATAGATAGGCAGTCCCTTTAACGTCCTTAAACTGTTCATAAAGAAAAAGAAGAAAATAAATATAAAAATAAGAATCGTTTCAAATCCGATAGGGACTGAATCGATTTTGCTTTTTATGGTCCATGAAAATAATAAATAACCTGAAAAAGATAAAGATGATCGAAAGGCCAATTATTATCGCCTTTAGTGATCTTAATTTCAACTGCTGATAGATGAGAACAGCAAAAAAAGAATATTCCACCAAGGTGTAAAGTGGAAATTTGATTTTTGCAGGTATAAGTAAGATGATCGGTTTCAGTGACTATATCCTCGGTTAAAAATAAGGTAAAGAAAATCGCAAGACAGTAACATACGACTGTCAGCATTTTCTTGTCTCTACCAGATCTTTTCTAAATAAAGATCAGGAAAACTAGTGGTGGAAGCAGGAACGAGTAGAACAGAATATTATGATAAAAGGTTTTCTATATAGCTGGATTTGCTCCAAATATAGAAAACCTTTACAGAATTTAATAATCGAGCAGCCCTTAATCTTCCCAACTGAAGATTTCCAATCCACCTCCATCGTCCGTGGGTCTTGCTCTTTTGACATAACTTTTCATAACAGTAACATGTTTAAACCGTGATCAAATCGATTTGTGTTGTAAAAATTACCCATAGTGGTGGTATCCTCTATAGTAGCTAATCGAGGTAAAAAAAGCATGCATAATAGCGTAAAACGCAGTACAGTAAAGGGTTATAAGTGAGTTTTACCCGAAAATCACCGTGAAAAAATGGGTAGTTTTTCTTAGTAGATTTAGTATCTTTACGGATAGTAAACTAGGGAGTTTACAGGGAAAAACCCAGCGATACTCGAAGGTTGTCAACAGATTGTGGAAAACGCTGAACAGTGGTCGAAATGAGGCTATTATTGAGATTACTTACTATAGACATTAAATAAAAAGAAGTTGATTGACACTGGACTTCGCTACGGTTCTTCAATGGATGTGGAAATCAGGTTTTGGACGGTTTCTCCGCCAAAGCGGAGACTAAGGACATTGGATGTTGAGGTGCTAATCCTCGTCAATCAACTTGAAACAAAAAATATCTTTGTTAAATCCGTACACAAGAGCAGATACTGCGTTGTTTTGGGAAAATGGTTTTTACGGTGAGAGCAGTAGATTTTCTCTGGATGATGGTTTTAAAAATGGATAATACATGTGTGGGAACAGCTTAACAGCGATCAATAAAATTTTGATACTGACCACGATAGCAGAAAATTGAAGATTAAAAACTACATTTTGGCATCGAAAAACCCTAAAACCCCAAATAAACTACTGCATGAATACCACTAATACCACCGTCCAACAGATCAAAGTAGCACATCGCCGATGATCATAAGATCTTCCGCGTGACGGCATCCGGATGGCGCTGAGAGAAAAAGAGTATCTGAAGATACTGTGGGAAGCCGAAGACGGCAAGGACCTGATGCATAAGCTGAAACTAAAACTTCCCGATGTATATTAATGGATATTCGTGATGCCTGAGATCGACGGGATCAACGCGATCAGCATGATCCGGCAAAGGAATACGAGGCGCTTAAAGATCATTGTACTCACGATGTATGATGACCAGGAGATGATCACCAAAATGATGGAGATGGGCGCGAATGCTTACCTCACCAAGACCACCGATCCCGAAGAGATCTACCAGGCCATCCTGACCTGCATGAATGATGATTTTTATTTCAATGAACTGGTGAATAAAGCCGTATTGTTGAAACTTCAGCATAAGAAAACCGTCCGCCAGTTTTACCCCAACCCGGTAAAGCTCTCAGAGAAAGAAATAAGGATATTAAAACTGATCGCCGAGGATAAGACCACCGAAGAAATATCCAAGGAAGTATTTCCTGAGCCCCCGCAACTATTGAAACGATCCGGCAAAACATGAAACAAAAAGTAGTAGGCGCAAAGACTATTGCCGGCCCCCGTGATGTACGCCATGCGAAACAAACTTCTTGAATAAACAGCCGTAGCTCATTTTGCTTGCTGCCATTCTCTTGCCTGCTCAAAACTACCGCATGAATATCAACGATAGTTATTTTGACAGCCAGTACAAGGACATATGGCGACTATCATCCCATTTGAGGCAGCCGCAAAGAGACTGAATTCATGTTGCAATATTTTGCTTCCGGTTCCGGGTAACAAAGTTTTAGACATCATGTGCGGCTACGGAAGGCATACCATTGCTGGCGAAAAAAAAATATTGATAACTGCCGTCGACAACCTCGCTGCATATATAGATGAGATCAGCAATGGGGTCGCAAAGAAAACCTTCTGCCAGTCAAAAGTGTCACGAATATCCTCCAATTCAAAATCGAGGGTGAATATGACACCATATGCATGGGAAACAGCCTGAATTTTTAGCGCCGGCGATGTCCGTTAACTCGGCAAATATTCATTCATTTGGCAGTGCTGTCGCACTCAGTCGCTGGCAGGGCCATGATCCGGGAGTTTCTGCAGATCATGATTTAAGGTCAATGGGTACTTTTATATCTGCTTGAGAGCCAATATCTGTTTCATCAAACGTGTCAGAATCGATTTAAATATTTTTATCATCAGATGGAAGCACGGAAAAAAGAAAGCGGTTGATTACATCTTTTCTGTTAGCGAAATGGAAGCGTTTTAGTGATCAGGTTTAAAATGATCGAAATCTAGTATTCCCGGAAGAAAATTTACTCTGGGTGAACCAGGGCCTATATACGTTGCTCAAGGATCTAAGTGCATTGTTTCCTGTTTGAGGACATTGGATTTTTTGGTAGTGTCCTAATTGTTTATCGAGAAGTGGTGCAACAATAGCTGACTCAGGCTGCGAATGCAGCCTTTTTATTTATATTTACTGATAAACAGAAGCCCTGACGAGGTGCAAAAAATGCGAAGAACGATGGGTTTTGCGCCCTGTATTACGACATAGAAAAGAATAAATGCTTATATTGAATACGACCCCGAGGTTTTAGGGACAAGACAATACTAATGCCTTGTGACGACCCTGAATGGGAACAATTTCATTTATGATTTTTGCCTACAAATTTTTGACGCTTTGGCCTTAAAAGCTGATCAGCTAGAGTTATGCAGTTGATAGCAAAAATTACAAAAAGGGAATTATCAACCACGACACTTTTGCAGTAAATGACCCACAATATGACAAGGCCACAAAACAAGGAAAAACGGTAAAATTTTTAACTTTGACACAAGATAAATCTGGAGAGACAGGAAAATTGATGTAAATGATTTAGAATGGAATTACTTGAAAGGTAATGGAGACTTTAAAAGTGAAGAAATAAAAACTTTACGTGATGGAAGCCGACCTCGTAATAACAAATCCACCATTTTCACTATTCCCGTCAATTTATTGAATGGGTAGTTGAAACAAATAAACTTAATTTCTTGTTATTGCAAATGCAAATGCGATTACATACAAGGAAATTTTTCCATTAATAGCTGAATAATAAAATATGGCTAGGCGTAAAATCCCTAGTCAGTCAATGTTTTTAAAACTTCAAACAAAATACACTGCTAAGTCAGTTCTGAAAATCAGAAGGTTCTTGGTGGCGAATGATTGGCGGTGAGGTTTGTATTGGCATTAATAACTCTTGTTGGTTTTACAAATCGACCATGGAAGAAGACATCCAACCGTTACCACTTATGGAGGCAGAGGTAGTTAAATTTGTAACAAAAAAACCATTTTGATAAATATGAAAATTATGACGCAATAGAAGTGTCGTTGATAAAAATATTCAAGGGATTATGAAGGTGTAATCAGCGTTCCAATAGCCTTTCTTGATAAATATTCACCAGAACAATTTGAAATAGTTATGCTTTTATTTTTGAGAATCTTGATCTTTATAATCTAAAAACAAAAGTTTACACTTCAAAGTGTAAAAGATTTTATCTTTACAAAATTTAGTAAAAAAGGAACATATGACTTAAATGCAGTGGCGTGCTTATTAAGGATGGCTTATTAGAAAAAGTGTATCAGAGAGTATTAATTAAAAGCAGGAAAATACTCAAAATGAAAACAGCGCTCACATTATAAGACTTTTTAACAATAAAAGATACGATGGCTTCGTTTCACAACGAACATTGAAGGGAAAGTTATTTTGGCTTGTCAGGCAAATTAACAATTCAGCCAGAGTATCAGCGTAACTACATTTATGCAGATGGTAAAAGAGACGTTGCTGTTATTGATTCAATGCCAAAGACTATCCACTTGGTTTAATCTATTTTGTAAAGTAAGCGATGATAAGTTTTGATTTTGGACGGTCAACAGCGTATTACCAGTTTCGGGCGATTTGTGGCTATTAAGCTTGCAGTTAAGGTTGTTGGCATGGAGCAATATTTTGACAGTGTGCGCCACAAGGTTGCAGTCAAAAATTTTAAATAAAGAACTAACCATTTATATGAATGTGAAGGAAGAATCTGAAATAAAAGCATGGGTTCAGAACAATCAACATGCTGGGGTGCCGCTCAATAATCAGGAGCTAAACAACGCCATATATTCAGGTCCTTTTGTAACGCTCGGTAAGAAGAGTTTCAGTAATGGCCCAAAATGCTAATATTCAAAAAAGAAATGGGGAATATGTTTCAGGTAGTGCAAACAGCGGGATTTTTTAGAATGTGCGCTTAAATGGTGAAGTAAGGGTAAAATTGAGTTATGGAGCAATACAGTAAT
>ERZ1370068.11071-contig-9717_pt1 | contig 30160 bp, 34 predicted proteins | sample MGYA00561227_ERZ1370068 | MGnify/ENA primary metagenome ERZ1370068 (study PRJEB38410, sample SAMEA6850437) | metagenome | study: Metagenomic assessment of the ecological functions of the soil: analysis of the soil microbiota associated with the...
GTTGTACTTCGTTCAGGTTACATATTGCTGCAGTGAGCGCCGGGGCAAGTGAGAAGAGTGATGCTCCGCCACCACCGTCGCCGACAATCAGCTCCTCGCCGTCCTCACGCGTGAAGTCCGCGTAGAGGGCGTCTTGATCCGCCACCCGCAGCGTGGCCATCAGCTCGTTCGAGCCCGCTTCCCAGACGCGGACGGTTCCGTCTTCGCTCGACGAGAGGAAGCGGTCGCCGTTCGCCGCGTAGGCGAGGTGGGTCACCGATTTCGCGTGCGGCGAGAGTTCAGCGATGCGCGTGCCCGATCGCGCGTCGAACACGAGGAGATCACCGTCAATGTCCTCCGAGAATTAGCCGGCTGCCATCGGGAGAAAAAGCGGCGGCCTTGGCGGGCGCTCGGACAGGAGGGTCGCCACGATCCCCGCCGACGTTCCGTCCCAAAGGAGCGTGCGTCCATCGCTGTGCGCCGCCAAGACACGGGCACCATCCCGGGTGCAGTCGACAGCCATTGGCGCCGATCCTTGCACCGGGAACCTCGTGTCCACACGTCCAGTCGTGCCGTCGAGGAGAGCGACTTCACCACTGGCGGATGCGGTCACTAGCCGAGTCCCGTCACCGCAGAACACAGCATCCTGAATCCCGGAGAGGGCTCCGTCGCCCACCTCCTTGGACGAGAGCCGCGGTCGGTCTGGGCGAGAAAGGCTGTTCGGTCGGAGCGCACACCGATGTAGCGTGCCCGATCGGGCGAGAACCTTGCCCTCCAGAGCCGCCGGCCGTCCCCGAGGCGAGCGCGAGTTGCCGTCCGCTCGTGGACTCGTACGTGAAAACACCGCCGTCTTGATCGACGGCAATCACGCGGTTGTGCCGCGGGTCAAGCGTCACGCCGACCGCTCGCGCGATGAGGACGCGCGGGGCGTCTGTGCCGATCGCCAAGAGCCGGACGGCGCCGTCCACGTCGAGCGAGACGCGTGCGGCTGCGTCTGCCCCCACCCATCGGATTCTCGGCCCTCCTTGGCCAAAGCGCGCGAGGGCCTGGGTGGCGCCCGGCGACCAGATACGCGCGGTGCCGTCGCCACCTGTTGTGAGCACGTGCTCGCCGTCGGGCGAGAACGTTGCCGAGAGCATGTACCGCCGATGTGCGATGAGAAGGTCGCGCATCGTGCCGTCGGAATCCCAAAGCCGGGTTCCATCCGCGGATGCAGTGACGATGCGGGTCCCGTCGGGTGAGAACCGCGCGCGCTCGACGCGCTCGGGATGGGAGAAGGTCTGGAGCTGGTTGGTCCGGGTATCCCAGATGCCCGCGTAACGATCCCACGTGACGAGGAGGACATCGTCCAGGGTGGGGTGAAAGGCGACCGAATGGACAGCGTCCTCGAATGCCCGCTCGTGCAACCGCGTCTGCGATTCCCAGACGACGACGGTGTCACCGCCGTGCCGCGACGCCACCGCGGTCGCGATTCTGGTTCCGTCCGGCGAGTAGTCGGCGTAGTGTGACCCTCGACGTGTACTCGGCCCGCAACACCCTCCAGACTCCAGCTCGCCGTTTGCCCGCCTTCGCACGCAACCAGGAGCTCCGAATCGTCCGGGGAGAAAACCAGAGACCGCGGCCGCCTGCAGCCGCAGGAGAACGAGGGTCGCGCCGACCATCCGTCCGTTTCCCAGATCGTGATGGATCCCTCGGTGGTGGCGGTCGCGACCAATTTGCCGTCGTGTGCGAACGCTGCAGCGTCGATGGGCGCGTCCGCCGTGCGCAGCGTCGACCGAAGTCGGCCATCCCCCGTCCACACCCGCGCCGTCTTGTCGCTGCTCGCGGTGACGACGGTTCCGCCGTCTGGCGCAAAGAGCCCCTCCACGACTTCACCCGAATGCCCGCTGAGCTCGCGGCTTCGAAGCTCGGCGTCAATCGCAGCCACGATCCCCTGGTCGTTTGTGCTGGGGCCTTCGACTGCCCCAGCGCCCACACGGCGGGTGGAATCGCCGCCTGCAGTGCCTCGCGCTCACGGCCAGGCTGCGCGGCGAGGGCGGTCGCCCGCCCGGCCCGCTCGATCTGCTCCTGACGCGTCGCCCGCAGTGCAGACCAATAGGCCGTGAACGCCAAGCCGACGGCCAGGACGGACAGGACCGCCAAGAGGACGACCATCCCGATCAGCACAACGAGCCGTTTCCGAAGACTCCGAAGATGCGCGCCGTAGAGCTCATCCTTGCGACGTCCCGATATCGAGGCCGCGATCGAGGCGATCAGTTCCTCGTATGTCTCGGATTTCTTCCGCAGGGTTCCATTCGGCTCGCGGTACGGACGGAGGTCGATGACGTTCGGCTGGTCGCCGCCCGCCGAGAAGAGATCGAACAAGTTCTTCCGAGACGGCGCAGTCGCTCGCGTCGAGAACGTCCTTACCGTCCGTCCACGGCGTACGCCCCTGGCTGAGGACGAGTCCGACGCGCGCGCGATCCTTTCAATGAGGAAGTGCTCGACCTCGCGGTTGACCCACGGCGATTTCGCGGCGTCGGGCGAAAGGATGACGAGAAGGCTGCGCGACTGGTCGAGCGCTGCGGCAATCTTCCTGCCACAGTGCGTCGGTCATCGAGAGGTTGGCGCGGTCGTGCCACACGAGGAACGAGCGCGCCCGAAGCAACGGCCGACCGAAGTTCTCGATGGACGCCCGCAGCTCTCGAACCGTCTGCGCGTCGGACGCATGGCTGTAGGACAGAAACGCGTCGTAAATCCACGGGTGCCCGTCCTTGTCGATCGACACGGCGCTATTTCACCGGCCGCGACCTAGACTGGAGACAGGCATCAGCGCAGGTGGGACTTTCTCCTAGTCCTCCGCGCGACTCACGGCGTTGGGTTGGCTCCGGCTCGACGATCAACGTGTCGAGCAGCACGGTCAGGTTCACACTCGTCTGGAACGAGAGCCAGCGCTCGGAACAACGATAGGTGCTGACTTCTCGGTGTCGTCCCAGTGCAGCACGTCGCTCTGGCACGATTTGATGGGGCGCCGGCCGCCCCACATTCCGGGATCGCGCGCCCTCATTGATCGAGATGGCGGCGAACGCGGCGCGTACCCGACCACCTCGTCGGCACTGAGGACGCGGTCCGGCTGCGAGCGACGACCGCGAAGCACCCGCCGTCGTCGGCCTGGCGCCTAGCGCGTCGACGCAGGGCAGCGTCGCCGACGGGTCCGATCGTCAACACCGAGAGCTCGAGGTCGAAGACGTCATCCGTCTCTCGCCTGATCACGACGTGGAACACCGACCCAGTCGGCGCGCAGAAAGGGAAGAAACCCAGAACGGAGAGCTCGAACTGCGCGAAGGTCGAGAAGTCGTGCTGGTGCTCGGGACCGGGCACCCGTATGCTGTGCCCAGCGAGAAGCCGGCCGCACGTTCGAGAACGTTGACGCCGTCGGTGAGTCCCACCGAGCCGCTGCCATCGACGTCGCAGGAAAAGAGCGTGCACGAGCTCGAGAGGTCGGCGGCTGCGCGCAGCACCTGGACTCCGTCGCTCACCGTGACGGCGCCGTCGCCATTGGCGTCTGCGCAGGCATCCGTGACCGAGCCGGAATCTTCCATCGCGAACCCCGGCGACGTCTTCCCGGACCACCTGATCGCAAGGAGCCCCATCGTGATCAGCACCGCGCCGGTCCTCGCGATTGGCTTCTGCCGCCAAATCCAGTATCAGCTTCCCGACCCTCCTCGCTGCCTAGTACACCGGTTGCTCTTGCTGTGGCGAACGGCAGAAGTCCGAGGAGGCGCGCAGATCCGCTAACTGCGGGTCATGATCCCCTCGGAAGGATCGACGAGTTTTGCGGGCTCGCCGGTCAGATCGTGCCGATCGGTCGTTCAGACTGACCCCGCGATTCGCCAATGTTCGTTGAAGCCGATAGGACGCATTACGCGACAAAAGGGCCTTAATGTTTCGCTTCTATCGCCTGAGCGAAGTTGTTCTCGGCTCGGGGTGGCGGCCGGGCAGGAGCGGGGACCGGGGTCTCGGTCGGGAAGGCCGAGGTGGACCAGGATGCGCCGGGTCCTGTCGTCTTCGGCGCTGGTCGTTTCGATTTCGATTCGGATCACGCCCTCCGGGCGGGCGTGCCGGAAAGCGGCACTCGCGCCTGGCGCCGCGATCGACCGTCAGTGCATCCCCGACCCGCCGCTCAGCTGCTTCGCGAGCTCGCCGACCACCGCCTTCGCGTCCCCGAACAGCATCCACGTGCTGGTCGCCGAAGTAGAGCTCGTTGTCGATGCCGGCGAAGCCGGGGTTCTTCGAGCGCTTGATCGCGAAGACCGTGCGCGCCTTGTCGGCCTGGATGATGGGCATGCCGTAGATGGGGCTGCTCTTGTCGGTCGCGGCGGCGGGGTTCACGACGTCGTTGGCGCCGATCACGAGCGCGACGTCGCACTGGGGCATGTCGGGGTTGATCTCGTCCATCTCGACGAGATCGGTGTACGGGATCTCGGCCTCGGCGAGGCAGCACGTTCATGTGGCCGGGCATGCGGCCGGCGACCGGGTGGATCGCGAACTTCACCGTGATGCCCTTGTGGCGGAGCGCGTCGTAGACCTCGCGCACCTTGTGCTGCGCTTGCGCGACGGCCATGCCGTAGCCGGGGATGATGACGACGAGGCTCGCCTGCTCGAGGATCTGCGCCGCGCCCTCGACGGTCTCGGCCTTGTAGGTCTTCTCCTCGCCCTTGGCGGTCGTCGCCTGCACCTGGCCGAAGGCGCCGAAGAGCACGTTGGTGAACGAGCGGTTCATGGCGCGGCACATGATGATGGAGAGGATGAGACCGCTCGAGCCGTCGAGCGCGCCGGCGGTGATGAGCAGCTTGTTGTCGAGCACGAAGCCCATCGCGACGGCCGAGAGGCCGGCGTACGAGTTCAGGATCGAGATCACCGTCGGCATGTCGGCGCCGCCGATCGGGATGATGAGCAGCACGCCGAAGATCAGCGACAGCACGCTGACGACCGGGAAGAGGCTCGCGGACGCCGGCGCCGGTCGGGTGCAGCACGACGTACGCGCCGACGCCGAGCGCCACCAGCGAGCAAGCGCGAGGTTCACGAAGTTCTGCCCGGGATACGTGACCGGACGCTGCGGGATCCACTTCAGCTCCTGCAGCTTGCCGGCGGCGAGGAGGCTGCCGGTGAACGTCAGGTAGCCGAGCACGATCTCGAGCGATGATCGCGACCATGCGGAAGGTCGTGAGGTTCTCGGGCCCTCGGACAGCCAGAGGTAGTACTTGGCGGTGCCGACGAGGCCCGCGGCCGCGCCGCCGAACGCGTGCGAGAGCGCGGTCCGTTGCGGCACGGCCGTCAGCGACACCTGCGAGAGCGGCACGCCGACCACGAAGCCGAGCACGATCGCGATCACGATCCAGGCGTGGTGGACGATCTCGGGCTGCGCCCAGGTGGCGAGCACGGCGATCATCATGCCGCCGACGCCGGCGTACACGCCGTTCCGCGCCGTCTTCGGGTCGCTCATCCAGTGGAGCGAGAAGATGAAGAGCGCGGTCGCGACGATGTACGCGAGCTGGACCAGCGTATGGATCACTTGGGCGCCGCCTTGCCGCCGGCGTCGCGGGTCTTGAACATCTTGAGCATGCGGTTGGTGATGAGGAAGCCGCTCACGATGTTCGTCATCGACGCGAAGAGCGCGACGGCGCCGAGGAAGCGGATGTGGGTCGGGTAGTCCGCGCCGGTCACCAGGATCGCGCCGACGACGGCGATCGCCGAGATCGCGTTGGTGAGCGACATGAGCGGCGTGTGCAGGAGCCGCGACACGCGGCGGATGACGCCGATCCCGATGAACGTCGACAGCATGAACACGAAGAGCATCGACGGCAGGTCGATCGCCGGCACCTCATGGGCGCCCATCAGGATGCCTTTCCTTTGGCCTGGATGCGCCTCGCGCGTCCGCATGCTGCACGATGGCGCCGTCGTGGGTGACGAGCGCGCCCTGCTGGATGTCGTCCGCCTGATCGAGCACGAAGGCCTTGTCCTTGGTGAACGCCGTGCAGGAACGCGGTGAGGTTCCGCGAGAAGAGCAGGCTCGCGTGCGTCGGCATCGTCGCGGCGAGGTTCAGCGGGGCGAGGATGCGTCACGCCGTTCACGTCGACCGTCTCGCCGGGCTTCGAGAGCTCGCAGTTGCCGCCGCCGTCGGCCGCGAGGTCGACGATCACCGCGCCCGGCTGCATGCGCCGCACCATCTCGGCGGTGACGAGCCGGGGCGCGAAGACGCCGCCGATCAGCGCGGTCGTGATGACGACGTCGGACGACCGCGCACTGCTCGGCCAGCATCTCACGCTGGCGGAGCTTGTCCTCTTCGCTGAGCTCCTTGCGCGTAGCCGCCGCCGGCCGCCGCCTCCTGCTTGAGCTCGATGCCGACGTACTTGGCGCCGACGCTCTCGATCTGCTCCTTCACCTCGGGCCGGACGTCGGTCGCGAAGACGTTGGCGCCGAGCCGGCGGGCCGTGGCGATCGCCTGCAGACCGGCGACGCGCGGCGCCGATCACGAACACCTTGGCCGGGAAGCACCATGCCGGCGGCGGTCGTGAGCATCGGAAAGTATTTGTTGAGCGCTCGGCGGCGAGCAGCACGCCCTTGTAGCCGGCGATGCTCGCCATCGACGAGAGCGTGTCCATCGCCTGCGCCCGCGTGGTCGCGCGGGATCGCGTCGGTCGAGAAGGCGGTGATCTTGCGCTCCGCCAGGGCCTCCGCGACGTCGAGGTTGCGGAGCGGCATCAGCGACGCCGAGCAGGAAGGCGCCCGGCTTCATCCACGCGACCTCGTTCCGCCCGCTCGCGACGTTGGTCGCCGGCGCGTTCACCTTGCAGACGAAGTCCGCCGAGCCGAGGAGCGCCGCGGGATCCGGCTCGATCGTCGCGCCGGCCTGACTGTAGGCGTCGTCGCGCGTAGTGCGCCGACGCGCCCGCGCCCGCCTCGACCGCGACCGCGTACCCCGCCTGCACGAGCTTCTTGCAGGACTCGGGCACCAGGGCGACGCGGCGCTCACCGGGCCGGGTCTCCTTGGGAACCGCGATCTTCATTCCTTCGCCCTCCGTGAACCGCCGGCTCGTGTCAGTCGATGGTGCTCGATGCGCTCGCGCGTGAGCGCGGGCGGCACGAGGCGCGGAAGCCAATGGCGCGCGAGTATGCGACCCGCGCGAGCGCAGTCAACCGCGCGGGCGGGCGGCGTGGGTCAGTTCGATGCGAGACGGCTGGTCGCGCGAGCTCCAGGTGTGGGAGGTCGGCTCGCTGGCTCAGCCGTCGTCGCACACGCACCGGTCAAGATCTTCGATGCGCAGGTTCGCGTCGTGCTCGCGCGATTCGCCTGCGAGCCGACGGCCTCCCGCACCCTGCGCACGCGACCGTCCGTTCGAACTCGAGCTGACCGACGACCACCGGCTGCACGACGGTGCGCGCGCGGCGCTGCGCGTGATCGCGCGGGTCAGCAGGGGAACGGAGCCGGTCGTGTAGACGTTGTGGCGCCAGCAGTTGTTGGTGCCGGCGTCCACGACGTCGGGGTTGTTGCCGCTCAGGCGATTGCCGGAGAGGAAGTTGTCCGCTCGAGTTGTTGGTGAGCTCGATGCCGGCGGCCGCTGCCGCCGGTGATCGACGTTGGTGAGGATCTCGGCGCCCGCTCGATCCGAAGACGTAGATCCCGACGCCCGCGCCGCGTGATCTCGTTCTTCCGCACCCGCACGCCGACCGGCCGGCCGGGATTGTCGAGCGAGTCCTCGACGATGATGCCGCGTCCGTTGGGGCCGGTGAGCGTGTTGCGCTCGACCCGGAGATCGGCGTCGGCCGGGGTGCCGCCGATGTAGATCGCGGCGTCGCCGAAGCCGTTCGGGTCCTCGATCGTGTTGTTGCGGATCCGCATGCTGGTGCCTTGGAAGACGTTGATGCCGTACTCGACGCCGACGACAGGTCGGCACGACCGTGCACGCGGTCGATGACGGTGCAGGTCACGGCCGGTCGCGTCGACGCCGTAGAAGCTGCCGCCGCGCACCTCGAGGCGTCCGCAGGCGTCACCGCGTCGGCCGCGATCTGCACCGCCGTCAGCACCGCCGCAGCCCGGCGTCGATCGACGCGTCCGTTCGACCGTAGAGCTTGAGCGGCTTGTCGATGGTGATCGCCTCGACAGTACGTGCCCTCGGCTCGACGCGCACGCTGTCGCCCGGAAGCGCCGCGTCGATGCCGTCCTGCAGCGGCGTGCCCGGGACCGGGCTCGACGACGATGCGGCGCGCCGACGGCCGGCACGGCGGCAGACACCAGCGACGGCGACGGCGAGACGGCGACGGTTCGGATGCATGCGACGGGCTCCTCGACTCGGCGGGACGGCGGCACCGGCGGCAACGGCACGGCAGACCGATGCCCACCGAGCGAGAGCATACGCGCTTGGCGCACATCCGCCGAGCAACGATGTTTCGCCGCTGTCGAGCGTTCTGCTAGGTCAGCCGCCATGCGCAACAACATCGGGCTCCTGCTCGACGAAACGCGCCGCGCTCAGCCCGGCGCATGGACGGCGCTCGTCGAGGTCGAGCGCGAGCGCCGGTTCACGTTTCCCGAGCGTGAACGCCCGCATCGAACCGCATCGCCAACGCGCTTCGCGACCCTCGGCGTCGGCCCGGGCGACCGCGTCGCGCTCCTGCTCATGAACGGCGTCGAGTTCGTCGAGAGCTTCTTCGCGATCGCCAAGATCGGCGCGGTCGTCGTCCCGCTCAACTGGCGTCTCGTCGCCGACGAGCTCGCGTTCATCCTCGGCGACAGCGGCGCGCGCCGTGCTGGTCTGCGACGAGGAGTTCCGCAGCCGTCGTCGCGCGACCTCGCACGCGCGCGGCCCGACGCGACCGCCGTCCGCGCACTGGATCGAGGTCGGCACGAGCGACCGGGCGCGAGCCGTTCGCCGCGGCCGTACGACGACGCTGCAGCCGCGCGCCTCCGACGCCGAGCCGCCGATCGGCGCGGCAGACGACGACGACGCTCTACATCATGTACACCTCGGGCACGACCGGGCTGCCGAAGGGCGTCGTGCACACCCACGACTCGGTGCTCTGGGCGTGCTTCACGATCGCGCTCACCGCCGACACGCGCTACCGCGACCGCTACGCGATCGTGCTGCCGCTCTTCCACGTCGGCGCGCTGACGCCGCTCGCTCGGCAACGTCCACCGCGGCATGACGATCGATCCTGATGCGCGCCTTCGATCCCGGTGCGCATGTACGAGACGATCGCCGCGCGAGCGCGTGACGGTGCTGCTCGCGGTCCCGGCGATGCTGAACTTCATGCTGCAGGTGCCCGACCTCGGGACAGTACGACTGCTCGAGCCTGCGCTGGATCATGAGCGGCGCCGCGCCGGTGCCGGTCACGCTGATCGAGAGCTACGCCAAGCGCGGCATCGAGATCCACCAGGTCTACGGGCTGACCGAGAGCTGCGGGCCGGCGTGCCTCATCAGCCCCGAGGACGCGATCGCGAAGGCCGGCTCGACCGGCAAGGCGTTCTTCCACACCGACGTGCGCGTCGTCGACGAGGCACGGCCACGACGTGCCGCCCGGCGACGCCGGGCGAGGTGCTGGTGCGCGGCAAGCACGTCATGAAGGGCTACTGGAACCGCCCCGAGGCGACCGCCGAGGCGATCCGCGACGGCTGGTTGCACACCGGCGACATCGCGACCGTCGACGCCGACGGCTTCGTCTTCATCAACGACCGCAAGAAGGACATGATCATCTCGGGCGGCGAGAACATCTATCCGGCCGAGATCGAGAACGTGATCCTCGCCCACCCGAAGGTGCGCGAGGTCGCGGTCATCGGCCAGGCGAGCGCCAAGTGGGGCGAGTCGCCGCTCGCGGTCGTCGTGAAGCAGGACGCGTCGCTCACGCGAGGCCGAGGTCGTCGAATGGAGCCGCGGCAAGCTCGCCGGCTACAAGCGCCCGAAGCGCCGTACGCTTCGTCGACGAGATCCCGCGCAACCCGCCGGGCAAGATCCTGAAGCGCGTGCTGCGCGAGCGGTTCCCGGAGCCGGCGAAGGAATAGCCGCCGGCGGATTTCGTTCGGCACGACCTAGCGTCGGAACCGAGGATTCACTACGGTGCCGTCATGCCGTACGTCGCCGTCATCCGGAAAGCACCCGACAGCGATTTCAGCGTCGACTTTCCCGACCTTCCCGGTTGCATGACCGCCGGTAGAACGATGCAGGAGGCCCGGCGTCCTTGCCGCCGAAGCGCTGGCGTTTCATCTCGACGGAATGATCGCCGGATGGTCTGCCTACTGCCGGAGCCCCGGAGCCTGAGCGCGATTCGCGACGACCCCAAATGTGCCGACGCGAAGACGTTGATCCTCGTCGAGGCGCCGGCGAAGTCCGACTAGCGCGACACGCGGCCGCGACCGCGGAACGCACGTCAGGGACTCGTGGCCTTGGTGATCGTACGGACGCTGGAAGTGGAGGCACCCGCCGCGACGGTCTGGTCGGTGATCACTCGACCTCGACCGCTATCCCGAATGGAACCCCTTCGTCGTCGCGTGCCGCTCGACGCTGGCGCCGGGATCGCCCATCACGATGCAGGTACGCGTGCTGCCGTTCGTGGCCCAGCAGCAGCGCGAGACGATCTTCGAGCACGTCCCGGGGCGACGGCTGCGCGTACGGCGTCGGGCCGCTTCCCTCGGCGCGCTCGCGAGCAACCGCTCGCACGACGTCGAAGCGATCGGCAGCCGACCGCACGCGCTACGTCTCGCAGCTTCGAGCTCCGCGGCTGGCTCGCGCCCGTCGTGAAGACGCTCCTGGGAACCCGTCTCGCGGCCGGATTCGCGGCCATGAGTCTGGCCCTAAAGCCCGCGCCGAGACGCTCCACCGACGCAGGTTGCTGAAAAGAGCGATCTGCTTCGTTAGCCCGGTCGCTCGCTTGTGCGGCGTAGCTCCGCTACGCCTCCGCGTTCGCTTGCTCGCGCCTCGCATCTCACCCTTTTGAGCAACCTGATGCCGTGCCTCGTGCGCGCGTGGAGCGGGTCGCTTCGCTCCACCCCACAATCTCACTCTGTTCGCAAGATGTAAATGAAGTGGCGGAGCGAAGCTGACGCCCCACCTGCGCACGAGGCAGCCCCGCAGGTTGCTCAAAAAGCGTCGAGATGCTCAGGCGCGAGGGAGCGAACGCGGAGGCGTAGCGGAGCTTACGCCGCACAAGTGAGCGACCGAGCAACGACTGCAGATCGGCCTCTTTCAGCAACCTGCCTCGAGCCACCAGCGTGCATGGTGAGGGTGTAGAAGCATCGAACGGCTCGGCGCGGATCGTCGCGTCTCCGTCGTACGTCGCGGCGACGACCCAGTGCTTCCATCGCGACGATAGCTCTCGAGCACGCGGGCGATCGGATCGAGCAGCCAGAGGTGCGCGACACCCTTCGCGTGCGTAGACGTGCATCTTGCGAGCGCGGTCGAGGCGCGCGGTCGCTCGGCGAGAGCACCTCGCAGACCCAGTCGGGTGCAGCGTCAAGGCGGCGACGTTCGGGATCGTCGGCAAGCGCTCGCGACGCCAGCCGGCGAGGTCCGGAACCAGGACGTCGCCGCCGAAGTGCAGCTCGGGCTCCACGAGGAACCACCATCCACCCGGCGCGTCTCGCCGCCTGGTGGACTCGTCGAAGCCGCCGATGAGGTCGGCGCCGAGCAGCATGGAGGCACGCGCATGCGGTGTCGCCGGTCGCGGCGACGTGAAGAGCTCCCCGTCGACGATCTCCGCCACCATGTGCTCGGGAACTCGACAGAGATCGTCGTAGGTTGCCGGACGCCGCGCCGCTCTTCATGGCCTGGGCTTAGCACGCCCATCAGCGCGCACGGTGAAGCTCTACTCGTCACCTAGTCCGGGCGGCGCGCGACCGTCAGCGCCGGCGGCAGCGAGGAAGCCCGGGATGCGAAAGATGCGGCGCTGGCGCTCGACGCGAAAGCCCGCGCGCGCGACCTGCGCCGCGAGCCGGCTCGGCGTCGTCCACCAGAGCGGCTGGCCGACGAGACGCATGCCGAGTCTCGACAGCGTCGGCGACGATCTCGAAGGGCGGGCTCACGAGCGCGAGGAGCAGACGGCCGCCGGGACGGGAGCACGCGGCGGAGCTCGCGGAGCGCCGCGTCCTGATCGGGGAACCAATGAAACGCCTCGGTCGAGACGGCGGCGTCGAACGCCGCGTCGGCGAACGGCAGCCGCGTGGCGTCGCCGCGGACGAGCGCGGCCGCGACGGCGCGCGTCGGCGACGCGGACGCGAGACGCTCGGCGGCGTGCGCCAACATGCCGGCCGAGAAGTCGCAGCCGACGACCGATCGCAGCGACCGCGCCTGGACGCCGTCACGAGCCGCTCGGCGAGCCGTCCCGTGCCGCAGCCGATGTCGAGCACCCGGCGCACGGCTCGGACGCGAGCGACGCCGAGCACCGCATCGTGCACGGGCCGGTAGGTCGCGAGCTGCACGAGCGGGAAGTCGTAGACCCGCGACCAGGCGTCGAAGAACCTCGCGCGTCGGACCCGTCGGCGACACGGGTCGACATTGGCGAGGCCTCGCTCGACCGCAATGGGCAAAGCTGCGCGCGGCGCCGGCCCGTGACATAGCGAACGGCGTGCGCACGGCGGGCCTCTCGAGCATCGCCGACATCGCCGTCGTCGGTGCGGGCGCCGCCGGGCTCGCGGCGGCGATCTTCGCGGCCGAGTCGGCGCCGGGGCGCGCGTCGTCGTGCTCGAGGGCGCGCGCGACGATCGGCGCCAAGATCCTCGATCTCGGGCGGCGGGCGCTGCAACGTGACCCACCACGCCGTCGACACCCGACGACTTCAACGGCGTCCGCCCGGTCGTGCGGAACGTGCTCGCCGCCTTCGGCGTCGACGGCGACCGTCGCGTGGTTCGCGGCGCTCGGCGTCGAGCTCAAGCGCGAGGAGACCGGGAAGCTCTTCCCGGTCAGCAACAAGGCGGCGACGGTCGTGAGCGCGCTGGTCGGCGCGCTGCCCGCGCCTCGGGATCACGCTCGCGACCGGCCGCCGCGTCGCACGACGTCACCCGTGCCGACGGCGACGGCCTCCGCCGTCTCGTGCACCGACGGCGCCAGCGCTGCGCGCGCGCCGGGTCATCATGGCGACCGGCGGCCGCTCGCTGCCGAAGAGCCGGCAGCGACGGCGCCGGCTGGGAGATCGTCCGCCGCCTCGGCCACACGGTGACGCCGACCCACCAGGCGCTCGGTGCCGCTCGTCCTCGCCGCCGGGCTCGCCGTTCGCCGATCTCGCCGGCATCTCGCATCCGCGCCGAGCTCTCGACCTTCGCCGCCGGCGAAGCTGATCGACCGCCGGACCGGCAGCCTGCTCTGACCCACGTCGGCGCGAGCGGACCCGGTCGTCATGGACGCGAGCCGCCACTGGGTGATCGCCGCCGCCGCCGGCGATCGACCGGAGCTCCGCATGAGTCGTCTACCCGGGCGACGGACTTCGCGGCGGTCGATCGGCGCCTCACGACGGCCGCGCGCGAGCGGCCGAAGCTCTCGCTCGCGCGCGCTCGTCGTCGGCGACGTCCCCGAGCGCGCCGCCGCGACGCTCGTTGCGGCTCGCCGGCGTCGAGCCGACGACGCCGATCGCCCGCCTCACGCGCGACGAGCGCCGCCGCGTCGTCCACACGCTCACCGGGACGCCGCTCCCGGTTGAACGGCCGCGCGGATGGAATTATGCCGAGGTCACGGCCGGCGGCGTGCCCCTCCACGAGATCGACCATCGCTCGATGGCGTCGCGCGTCGTCCCGGGCCTCCACCTGATCGGCGAGATGCTCGACTGCGACGGACGCATCGGCGGCTTCAACTTCCAATGGGCGTGGGCGACCGGCCACCTCGCCGGCCGCGCCGCCGCCACGCATCCCGATGAAGCGGCCAAGGACGAACGATCACGACGACCACCAACCCGACCGATCTCGACTCGATCCCGACCGGCTCCGCGCGGCTGACGGCCGCGATCGACGCCGACGTCGCCGCGGAGCGTTACGACGGCGCGGTCGTCCTGGTCGCGCGCGGCGGGCAGGTCGCGCTCCACGAGGCGATCGGCTGGGCCGACCGCGCCGCGCGCCGGCGGGCGCGCCGCTCGACGACGTGTTCTCGGTCTTCTCCGTCACCAAGACGCTCACGACGGCGGCACGTGCTGATGCGGGTCGAGCGCGGCGAGCTCGCGCTCACCACACCGGTTGCCGAGGTGCTCCCGAGTTCGGCAACCGGGGCAAGCAACGCGTGACGGTCGCGCAGCTCCTGACCCACATGGCCGGCCTCCCGGCCGGCCTGCCGCCGCGTGCCGATGGAGCAGCTCGGCGACCTCGACGGCCTTCGTCGCCGCCGCATGCCGGCAGCCGCTCGAGGCAGCGCCCGGGAAGACGGTGCACTACAGCGCCATCACCGCCCACGCGCTCCTCGCCGAGATCGTGCGCCGCCTCGACGGCGGACGGCGGCGTTTCGGCGACATCCTGGCCGAGGACGTGCTGGCCCCGCTCGGCATGCGCGACACGGCGCTCGGCCTCCGCGCCGACCTCGCCAAGCGGAAGGTGCCGATCGTCGTCCGCGACCGCAGTCCCGGGCATCTTCGAGCCCGAACTGCTCGAAGCCTTCAACGTGCTGGTGACGCCGGAGACCGAGATCCCGGCCGCGAGCGCCGTCTCGACGCGTCGCCGACCTCTTCCGCTTCGCCGAGATGCTCCGTCGCGAGGGCGAGCTCGACGGCCATCGCCTCCTGCGTCCGTCGATGGTCCGGCTCGCCACGACCAACCAGACCGGCGACCTGCCGAACGGCTTCTACGCCTTCGCCTGCGAGCAGCGCGGCTGGGATCCCTTCCCCGCCAACATCGGCTTGACCTTCTTCCTGCGCGGCCACGGCGTCTTCCCGACCTACTTCGGCGTCGACGTCGTCGCCTCGCACCTTCGCGGGCCTCGGCGCGGGATCGTCGATGTACTGGGTCGACCCCGAGCGCGACCTGACGTTCGTCATGCTCACGGCCGGACTCCTCGAGGAGACGCACAACCTCGATCGCTGCCAGCGCCTGTCCGACCTGGTGCAAGCGGCCGTCGTCGACTGATCGGCGGTCGCACTTGCGCGCCCATTGCGGTCCGATACCCTAGACGACCGCGTGGACGCGCTCATGGAATCCTCGTACTGGCCGCCGGCCCTGCCGAGCGTCACGAGCCTCGGCAGGCAGCTCGATCGCTTGGCGTACCACGCCCAGCAATGGTCGCTGCGCGTCCCGCTCGCGACGCTGCGCTACGCGACCTTCGCGTTCTCGCCGCACGCCCGCGAGGACGGGCCCGACGCCGGCGCCCGGAAGGCGTTCGAGCGCCGCTATGACGAGCTCCTCGAGCGCGACCTCGCCAACGTCGAGGCCGGGCTCTATCCGCGCGACGCTGCTCTTCCAGATGCCGCTCGCGACCTACGCCCGCCGGTTGCCGCGTCTCCTCGCCGACATCCCGTCGGTCGTGCAGCGGGCCTGGCGCGGCGACTATCGCGCGCTCCCGGCCGACGTCGATGCGGCACGCTACCCGGCGTACTTCCGCCGGACGTTCCACTGGCAGACCGACGGCTACCTCAGCCGGCGCTCGGCCGAGCTCTACGACGTCGGCGTCGAGCTGCTCTTCGCCGGCACGGCCGACGTCATGCGCCGGCAGGTCATCCCGCCGATCTCGCGCGCTCGCCGCCGGGCTCGCCGCGCGACACCCGCCTGCTCGACATCGCCTGCGGGACCGGGCGGACGCTGGCGCAGATCGCCGTCGCCCACCCCGACCTGCGTCTCACGGCCCTCGATCTCAGCCCGTACTACCTGCAGGTCGCGCGCGCGGCGCTCGCGGACGTCCCCGACGTCTCGTTCGTCGCCGAGAACGCCGAGCAGCTGCCGTTCCGCGACGGCCATTTCGGCATCGTGACCAGCGTCTATCTCTTCCACGAGCTGCCGCGCCGGCGCGCCGGCGGGTGCTCGCCGAGGCTACCGCGTGCTCGAGCCCGGCGGGCTCATCGTCATCGAGGACTCCGCCCAGCTCGCCGAGAGCGGCGAGCTCGCGTTCTTCATGGGCCGCTTCGCCAAAGAGCTCCACGAGCCGTTCTACCGCGACTACCTCGAGGACGATCTCGCCGAGGCCCTCACCGAGACCGGATTCGTGGTCGAGGCGGTCGAGCCCCACTACGTCGCGAAGGTGTTCGTGGCGCGCAAACCATCGGAGGGTCCCATCGCGTGACAACCGGCAAGTTTGTCACGGAGCGTACGAGTCTCGGCCGGCCATCCGGCCGGCAATTCTCGCGCTCCGGTCGCGAAGACGTGGCACCGCAGTTGCTGTCCCGTTCGCCCATGCGCTCGCCCATCGTATTTCGCTCTGCTCACTTGTCTTGTCGGTTGCTGCAGCCGCCTCGGCGCGTCGTCTCGGGCTGCGTCGCGCCGCCGAAGAAGAAGGTCATCGCCAAGAACACGCCGCGCACGACGACCTCCGCCATCGACCCTCGATCGGCGACCTGCCGCCGGCGACCGACACGATCGTCAAGGTCAACGCGTTCACCGCGTACGTCCCGCGTGACGGCGAGACGCCGGGCGTGGTCGGGCAGAACGGCCGCTATCGCGTGGCCGTCGGGCAGAACCTCCTCGACATCGCGCGCGCCGGTGGTCTCGGCTTCCGCGAGCTCCGCGACGCCAATCCGCGGATCGACGAGTGGGAGCCGAAGGCCGGCGTGGAGCTCGTGATCCCGACCCGTCGCATCCTGCCCCGGCCGCACGCACTATCAGGGCCTCGTCATCAACATCCCCGAGTTCCGCCTCTACATGTTCCCGCTCGACACGACGCCCGGCGAGCGCGAGCCGGTCATGACCTGGCCGGTCGGCCTCGGCGCCGAATACGCGCAGAGCCCGATCCAGGCGTTCCACGTGAAGTCCAAGGACGAGAAGCCGACGTGGGTCGTGCCGGACTCGATCTACGTCAAGATGGAGGATCCGAAGCGGGTCGTGCCGCCCGGTCCCGACAACCCGCTCGGCGACTACCGCATCCGCCTCGACTTCGACCTCTTCGCGATCCACGGCACCAACGACCCATGGACCGTCGGGCGCCTCACGACCCACGGCTGCGTCCGGCTCTACCCCGAGGACATCGAGTATCTCTACCCGCTGGTCGACCGCGGCTATCCCGGCGAGTTCGTCTATCAGCCGGTCAAGATCGGCGAGCGCAAAGGCCGGGTCTTCATCGAGGTGCACCAGGACATCTACCAGATGTTCGAGGATCTGCAGGCGCACGCCCGCGGCCTGGTCGCCAGGACCGACCTCGACGAGCGCGTCGACCCCGATCGCCTCTTCCTCGCCGTGAAGCAGCAACTCGGCGTCCCGATCGACGTCACGCGCGAGACGGGTCACGCGGCGGTCCCGAACGCGGCGCGCGACGATCAGGTCGCCGCGGGCGAGTGAGCAGATCGCTGCCGATCTGCGACCGACGACCCTGGCCGTCTGTGCCGGAAGGGTCGCTGCGCTCCGCCATTCACGGTCTACGTGATCATGACGTGTCATGACAACTGCGCCGGCCAGGCGCCGGTGTCGGCGAGCTGGCGCGCGAACGCCGGCGCGGACCAGGCGAGCGGCAGTGCGTCCACGTGCCGCACGCCGGATTCGAGCGTGAGCTCCAGGAGCCGGTGCGCGCCGGCGAACGACGCGAGCTCGGCGCCCTCCCAGACGATCGCGGCCGTACCCGTCAACTGCAGGACGTCGCCCCCGTCGAAGTCGAGGACGAGGAGGCCGGCGCGCGGGTAGGCGGCGATGTTGCCGAGAGGTGTTGAAGAGGAAGTTGCCGCGAAAGTCGGGCATGACGAGCACGCTCGGTCCGCCGGCCCGGCGCGACGTGACCTTCACGAAGCCGGGTTTACCGCCGCGATGAGAGACGTCCACGCCGTCGGCGCCGCCGTGAGCGCGCGCCGCGGGAGCGGCGGACGCGACGAAGAGCGTATCGGCGCGCTCGACGACGGCGAGCGCCGGACCGTCGAGACGCGCATCGATGCGTTCGATCGCATGCGCGGCGCGGAAGGATCCCGGGTCGCGGCGCCATGTCGGCCGGCGCGCCTGGATGTACTGCGGGCAGTTGCCGAAGCTCTGATCGACTGCGAGCGAGAAGCCGCCGACGTCGAGGACGGTCACCGTCCCGTTCATGCGGTTCCGCCGCCGGGTCGCGAGCTCGATCCCGAGGAGACCGAGCGGCTGATCGACGGCGAGCGCGTCGGCGAGCGGATCACCGCGCGCCGGCAAGCGTGTCGACGCGCAACGTACGTTCGTCTTCGGCGTGCACGAACCCGGGAGGCCGACGAGGATCGACGCCCACGGACGGCGGGCGGCGTCCAGTGCTGCCGACGAGCACCATGGGAAGATGCGCGAAGAGCTCCTGGTGCTCGAGCGGCATCGCGTTGTCGGATGATGGCCCTGCCGACGCGCGCCATCGGCTCGCGGACGCCGAGTCCGCTCCTGGACGGCGATCTCGCCGGCGTGGAACGGAGACGGGCGCGTCGTCGGTGTCGTCGTCGGTCATACGCGCTGCTCTAGCGCCGCTCCAGCATGCGAGAAAGCCCTCCGATTGACACTTCTCCATTGCGATGGGTGGAATGATCGCGTGGATCGCTTCGAGGGCATGCGCATCTTCGCGGCCGTCGCGCACGCCCGGAGCTTCGCGCACGCGGCCCGCGCGCTCGGCCTCTCGGCGCCTGCAGTGAGCCGCGCCGTCGTGGCGCTCGAGGCCCATCTCGGCGCCCAGCTGCTGCGCCGAACGACGCGGAGCGTGACGCTGACCGACGCCGGCGCCCGCTTTCATGCCGACTGCACCCGCATCCTCGCCGACGTCGCGAGCGCGGAAGCGGAGGCGACCGGCGCCTCGACCCGCCCACAAGGCGAGCTCACGGTGACGGCGCCGCGCATGTTCGGCCGCCTGCACGTCGCCCCGCTGCTGGTCGAGTTCCTGGCCCGCCATCCGTCGATCACCGCGCGCGCCATCTTCGCGGATCACATCGTGCATCTCCTCGACGACGGGTTCGACGTCGCGGTGCGGATCGCGCACCTTCCGGACTCGGGTCTCACCGCGCTCCGCGTCGGGCACGTGCGGCGGGTGGTCGTCGCGGCCCCGGCGTACGTGAAGGCGTACGGTGCGCCGCGCACACCCGCCGACCTCGAGCAGCACACGACGATCGGCTACGCCGCCGGCGGCACACCGAGCCCTGCCTGGGAGTTCCGTGCCGCCGGCCGGGCGGACGCGGCAGGCGCCTGCTCGTCACCCCGCGCGCCCGCTTTCTCACCAACAGCAACGAGACGGCGCTCGCCGCCGCCCGCGCCGGCCACGGCCTCGCCCGCGCCCTCTCCTACCAAGTCGCCGCGGACGTCGCGGCGGGCCGCCTCCGCATCGTGCTCACGCGCTTCGAGCCGCCGCCGATTCCCGTTCAGCTCGTCCACGCCGGCGGCGCGCGCCCGCCGGCCAAGGTCCGCGCCTTCGTCGAGTTCGCGGCCGATCGTCTCCGTCGCGAAAGGTCCTGCGCTGACCGCCTCCACGGGCCGCGGGTGGTGGGTCGCCACTCCCGCGGAACCAAGACTCGATCTCCGCGCGCGCAGCGCGGCCGAGCGTGAGCGAGCCGGGGGTTGACGGTGAGTGCGGCTTTGCCGCGCTCACCGAAGGGAAGATCCCCCTTGTGAACTAGTCGCGTTCGCCGCGCTTGATGCCGACCGAGAGCGCCGCCCGGCGGACGTCGGCCGTCCCGCGGCGCAGCTTCTCGTCGCCGAAACGGGCGTGGATCGCGTCGACGGCGGCATTCAAGCGCGACCGCCGCTGCTCGGTCTCGCCGCCGAGCGTGAGGGCCAACTGGCTGTCGTCGCTCGGCTCGAGGCGAGTCACGGCGACCCCGATCAGACGGATCGGCTCCCATGGCTCGACGCGCGCGAGCAGGCGGAGCGCGGCGCGCGCGATCGCGGCGCCGTCGTCGGTCGCGACGCTGCAGCTGCAACGAGCGCGTGAGCAGCGGATAGCGGCCGCCGCCGAGCGGACGGGCGAGCTTGAGCTTCGACGGTGACGCCATGCCGCGCACGCGATCGCGCCGGAGACGGCGCGCGACCGCTTCGGCGTGGGCGCGGATCGGCCTCGAGCGCGCCGCGCGTCGGCGACGTCGCGCTCGAAGGTGTTCTCCTCGCCGTACGACTTGGCCTCGCGATAGGGCTCGACCTCGCGCTGATCCTCGCCGCGCGCCAAACGCGCGAGCGCGACGCCGAACGATCCGAGCGCCGTCCGCAAACGATCGTCCGGCGTCGTCGCGAGGTCACCGATCGTCGCGATGCCGAGCGCATCGAGCCGAGCGCGGCCGACCGCGCCGACGCCCCAGATGCGCCCGACCGGCGAGCGGCGCGAGGAACGCCCGCACCTCGCCGGCGGCGACGACGCGCAGACCGTCGGGCTTCGCCAAGTCGCTCGCGATCTTCGGCGACCATCTTGACCGGCGCGATCCCGACCGAGAGCGTGAGGCCGGTCGTGCCCGCACCTCGGCGCGCAGGCGCTCGCGCGACCGAGACCGCGTCGCCGAGCAAGCGCTCGGTGCCGGTCAGATCGAGGAACGCCTCGTCGAGCGAGAGTCCCTCGACGAGCGGCGAGTAGCGCCGGAAGATCGCGAAGACGCGCCGGCTCTCGCGGCGGTACTTCGCCATGTCGCCGGGCACGAAGATCGCGTGCGGGCAGCGGCGCCGCGCCTCGAAGCCCGGCATCGCCGAATGGATGCCGAACACGCGCGCCTCGTAGCTCGCCGCCGTGACGACGCCGCGACCCGACGCGCCGCCGACGACGACCGGCTTCCCGCGCAGCTCGGGACGATCGCGCTGCTCGACGGACGGCGTAGAACGCGTCGAGATCGGCGTGGAGAATGGTGCGGCGGATGAGGCACGGCGTCCGGATCGCTTCGGCGCGATGCCGACGTCGGCGTTAGCGCATGGGGCCGAAACTACTGAACTCGTCGCGCGTCTTGCCGGCGAGCGTGGTCTGCAGCTGCGCCAGCGCGTCCTCGGCGTTCGGCGCGAGCGCCATCAGGTGGTGCTCGGCGCGGACCATCGTGAGATCGCACGGCACGCGCCGTCACGAAGCCGTTCGGCAACGTCGACACCATCACGAAGAACGCCGTGCCGTCCTGCGACCGGAGCTGATACCACTCGACCTTCTGCACCACGTACGCTGCGTCACTCATGCGACTCCTCCTTCTCGGAGGTGGCACCTTATCTCTCGGAACCGTCCTCGCTCCAGAGGTGGGTGCGGGTTTCGTCGACGATCACGTGGGTCAGGACCAGGAGCGAGATCAGGTTCGGGATCGCCATGAGCGCGTTCGTGATGTCGGCGGCCGACCACACGACCGGGAGCGGCAGCCACCGAGCCCACCATCACCGCGATCACCCAGAGCACGCGGTAGACGACGATCGACCGGGTGCCGAAGAGATACTCGCACGCCTTCTCGCCGTAGTAGGCCCAGCCGAGGATCGTCGAGAAGACGAAGGTCAGGAGCCCGACCGTGAGGACGATCGGCCCGATCACGGGCAGGTCGCCGAACGCCGCCGACGGTGAGCGCGGCGCCGCCGACGCCCTGCGTCCACTCGCCCGACTGCACCACGACGAGGCCCGTCATGAGGCAGACCACGACCGTGTCCCAGAACGTCCCCGTCGACGAGACGAGCGCCTGGCGGACGGGGTTCTTGGTCTGCGCCGCCGCCGCGACGATCGGCGCGCTGCCCGAGTCCCGACTCGTTCGAGAAGAGGCCGCGCGCGACGCCGTAAGCGCATCGCCTCGCGGACGCCCGCGCCGAGGAAGCCGCCGACCGCCGCCTGCCCGGTGAAGGCCGTGCGCACGATCGAGCGCGATCGTGGCCGGGATCTCGGCCGCGTTGAGCGCGAGGATGATGAGGCAGCCGGCGACGTAGAAGATCGCCATGAACGGCACCAGCCGCTCGCAGACGGCCGCGATCGACTGGATGCCGCCGAGGATGACGAGCGCGGTGAGCGCCGTCATGAGCCGCGCCGAGATCAGGTCGAGATGCCGAACGTGTCGCGGACGAGCGTCGAGATCGAGTTGGCCTGCACGGTGTTGCCGATGCCGAACGCGGCTGACCGCCGTGAGCGCCGCGAAGACGACGACCGAGCGGCCGGCTCCGCATGCCGCGCTCGAGGACGTACATCGGGCCGCCCGCCATCGTGCCGTCGGCGGTGGTCACGCGGTACTTCACCGAGAGCAGCGCCTCGGCGTACTTGGTCGCGATCCCGAAGACGCCGGTCAGCCACATCCAGAGGACGGCACCCGGGCCGCCCGACGCGACCGCGGTCGCGACGCCGACGATGTTGCCGGTGCCGATCGGTCGCGGCGAGCGCGGTCGTGAGCGCGCCGAACTGCGAGACGTCGCCCTCGCCTTCCGATTCGCGCTGCGAGCGAGATGCGGATCGCCTGCCGCATGTAGCGCTGGATGAAGCGCAGCCGGAACGTCAGGTAGACGTGCGTCCCGACGAGCAGGATCAGCATCGGCGGTCCCCACACCACGCCGGCGACCTGGTCGAGCAGTCTCGTCAGCTCCTCCATTCCGTCCCTCCCCTCGCGGCCGCGTTCCGCGAGTGCCTTACAACAGCGCGTAGCGGAGCACGAACAGACACCGCGAGCGCGTACGCCAGCGGCGACGCTTCACGCGCGCGGCCGGCGAGCGAGCTTCAAGAGCGGACGCGCGATGAAGCCGAAGGCGATCCCGTCGGCGATCGACCAGGTGAAGGGAATGCCGATCATGACGAGGTCATGACGGCGCCGAAATCCATCCCGGCCTGCGACAGCACGGCCGGGTTCACGCACGACGATGCAGGCCATCGTGAGGAAGGTCGTGAGACCTCCGACCACGTCCCGGCGCGCGCGTCGCCGCGCCGAGAGTCACGGCCCGCGACGGACGATCATGACCTCGAGCGTCCCGACGACCCGACGTACCAGGAGGCGATCCAGCCGGTGAACGGCACGACCAGCGCGCCGAGGAGCGCCGAGCCGAGCCCGCGAGCGTGAACCCGTCGAGCAGCGCGGCGACGAGCCCGAGCATCGCGGCGTTCACGACCCAGAGGAAGAATCCCAGGGTCACGATCGTGATCGGCAGCGTCAGCAGGACGACCAGCGGTCGCACGAAGGCGTTCACGATCCCGAGGAGGAGCGCGGCGACGAGGGCGTTCCCGTCCCGTGGATCTCGACGCCGGGCACGAGCGCTTGCGCGAGCCAGAGCCCGAGCGCGGCGATCAGCAGGCGGACGAGGAAGCCCGACATCGCCGCCCGCTCACGCCTCTTTCGGCTTCAACAGATTTGCCACGAGGCGGGTCGTGAGACTCGCCGGCAAGTGGCGATAGAGGCCGGCCGCGACCGCGTTCATCACGCCGTTCACGAGGCACCGAGCGCTGGCCGACGGCGGCGATCGCCTGCTCGGCGACCTGATCGGCGGTCATCCACGCGAACGCCGGGATGCCGCTCGTGTCGACGGTGTCGACCTTCTCCTGGAACTCGGTGCGGGTGTAGCCCGGACAGACGCAGAGCACGTGCACGCCGGTGCCGCGCACCTCGGCGGCGAGCGACTCCGGAGAAGCTCAGCACGAACGCCTTGGTCGCGCAGTAGGTCGCCATGAACGGCCCGGGACCGAAGCCGCCGACCGACGCGATGTTCACGATCGCGCCGCGCCGGCGCTCGACCATCGCCGGCAGGAAGCGTCCGGTGAGCTCGACCAGCGCCGAGACGTTCAGCTGGATCTCCTCGACCTCGCGCGCGACCGGCAGCTCGTGGAAGCGTCCGTGCGGTGCCGAAGCCGGCGTTGTTGACGAGCCAGTCGACGACGATCCCGCGCCGCTCGACCTCGGCCTGCAACGTCGCGCCGGCGCCCGGCTGGTGAGGTCGGCGGTCACGACCTGCACGTCGGTGCCGTGCTGCGCGCGTAGCTCGCCGGCGAGGCCGCTCGAGCTTGATCGGTGCGGCGCGCGACGAGCGCGACCGGCCGCCGCTCGCGCGGCGAGCCGGCGGGCCAGCGGCCTCGCCGATGCCGCTCGAGGCGCCCGTGATGAGGTGAAGTCTTGCGACATGTGACGTCTCCTTGTGTCGCGAACGCGCGGCGCGCTCAGCTGCGCGGACGGCGCGGAACGCTGTGCTCCCAGTCGGCGAGGATCGCGCGCAAGCGCCGCGATGAACGCCAGCGGCTGGTCGAGGATGAGATGGTGGTAGGCCTGCGGGATCTCGACGATCGGCGCGTTGCGATCGAGGAGCCCGTACATGTACTCGGCGATCTCGGGCGGCACGAGGTAGCTGAGCTCGCCGCGGAAGACGCAGACCCGGCAGCGCACGCTGCGCGAGGTAGTCGCTCATCGGGACGAGCGACGCCTTGAGGAACACGCGCGGGTCGAACTTCCAGCTCCAGCCGGCGTCGGTCTTCTTGAGCGAATGCCGCGCCACGTGCTCGACGATGTACTTGTTCTCACACGGCTGCGGCGGGATCAGATGGAAATGCTGGATCGCGGTCTCGACGTCGGCGTAGGTCTTGGGGTTGCGGAAGGCGCGGCCGCGCGCGCCCTCCTTCGCTCTCGGGATCGGGCCGCGCGCACCGGCGAGTCGACGATGATCGCACCCGCGAGCCGGTCGCCGTAGAGCGACGCGGCGACGATGCTGACGAAGCCGCCGAGGCTGTGGCCGACGAGCATCGGCGCGCCGACGATCGCCGCGTCGGTCGCGACCGCCATGACCTCGCGCGCCCAGACCTCGCGCGGATACTCCTCGCGGCGGCCGCTGTCGCCGTGGCCGCTGAGCTCGGGCGCGACGACGTGGTACTGCGACGCGAGCTGCGGCGCCAGGAAGCTCCACCACTCGGCGTGCGCGGCGCCGCCGTGCACCAGCACGATGCCCGGCTTGCTCGCGTCGCCCCAGCTCAGGTAGCGGATGCGGCAGCCCTCGACCTCGACGAAGCGCTCGCGCCGCGGCGCCGCGAGCGCGTCGGTGAACCACTTGGGCGCCTCGGGTCGGTCCGCCATCGCCATTCGTGAATAGCGTTCCGGGCTCGATGATGCAAGGGGTCGCTGTCAGATCATGGCGTCACCTCGACGTAGCGCTCGCGGACCAGGCTCGCGAGCGGCGGTCCGTCGCGCCGGGTTCCGAGCTCCCAGCGCAGGCATGCGGTGCGCGACCCCACATCCGCCCGGCCAGCATGAATCCCGCAGGTGATGCGGGCACAGAGGGTGACGCGGTTGTCGCGCGTGTGGTCGCCGCGGGGCGAAGAAGACGATGTGGTGGTCGTGAAGGTTGCGACGACTGCTGCAGGCCGGCACCGCACAGCGCCAGCCGTCGACTCGCCGCCCGGCATGGTGCCGCGCGCCAACATCTACGTCGCATCGATGGCGCCCTGGTTCGTCATCACCGACGATCTGCCACCAGTGCCAGCCGAGCCAGCGGGTGATCCGCACCGACACGCGATGTCGGACGAGCAAGCCGCGTTCTGGTCGGCGATCGCCGACCGCTACGATCGCGTCGTCGACCAGCGAATCCTCGGACCCTACGGGTCGTCTTTCTCGCGACGACCGTCGCGCTCGGCCTCCCGACGCGCGCGGGCTCGTCCGACTGATACGCCGGGCTCCCGCCGACTCGTTGATCGCTGCGCGCACGCCGTGTCGGCCTGCTGGCAGCCGTCGGCTTGACTTGGCGCCGACGTCCGGCGTCGTCGCCGGCAAGTGACGCATCGAGCGGACATACACACCGTCTGGGCTCTACAGCCTGTCGTGGTCGTACATCGGTCCGATGCCGCATGCTGTTCCTGCTCGGCCGCGGCCTGGATCTCTTTCAGGCGAGCGTGGTGCCGGCCGTGTTCTTCCTCTGTCGTGCTGTTCGGGTGCCGACCGGCGCCTTCCGCCGACGTCGTGGGGCGGAAGCCCGCGTTCTCATGAGCTGTCTCCTCCGCATGCTGGCCTTCGGCATGTACGCGCCGTGTCGCACAGCTTCGCCGTCTTCATTTCGCCGAGTTCACCGACGCGCTCGGCGCGACGCTCGCCAACACTTGGCGCGCTCGAGGCGTGGGCCGTCGATGCCATGCGCGGCGACCACGGCGCGCAGCTGAGCACCCGCTTCTTCGCGCGCGCAGATGATCGCGCGGGCCGCGATCATCGTGGAGTGAACTCGCGGGCGGCTATTTGGCGCAGGCGGACATGACGTACCCATGGTTCGCGGCTGCCGCGACCTTCACGCTGACCGGCTGCGTCGCGATCGTCGCCCTGTCGGAAGTCGCGCGGTGATGTGGAACGTGGGAGCCGCCCGTCCGTCGCTGCTCGCGACCGCCCAGGCAGGGCTCGTCGTGGTCCGCGACCTGCCGATCCTTCGGCTGCTCTGCCTGCTCACGCTCGTCCTCGCCTTCGCGATCTTTCCGGCGACGCATCTCTGGTCGCCGCGCCTGCAGGCGCTGAGCGGGCAGGGCATGTGGCTCATGGGTTGGTCTGGGCGGTCTTCAACCTCGCGTCGCTCGTCAGGGCGCTGCTCCCGCGCCTGCTCGCGCCAGCTCGTCGGCTCCGTCGTGTTGACGTTCGTCACGCTCTGGCGTGGGGTCATGCTCGGCGTCGCGGGATGCGCGACCGCGTTCTACCCGGCGCTCGCCGGCCTCGTGCTGCTGGAGCTCGGGTTCGGATTGAGCGAGCCGATCCTCCAGGCGTGGATGAACGAGGCACGTGGCGAGCGAGCGACGCTGCGACAGTCCTTTCAGTGCGCACGATGTGTCTCACGCTCGGACAAGGCAGTGGGCTCCTGTGGTGCTCGGTTACCTCGCCCGCGACCTCGGCATCCCCGCCGTCTGGATGATCGCCGCAGTCGCCGTCGTGTTGATCGCGCCCGCGTTCCTGCTGCTCACGCCGCGTCGAAAGCGGATCGGCGTGGCGGCCACTCGAGCATCGACGCGACGCGCCCCCTTTCCATGACGGATGCGACGTGAGTTAGTCACCACGTCAGCGCGGAGTCGATAGTCGATATTGCCGCGTCTGTTGACGTATCCCACGGACTTATCGGACCTACGCATACGCGCGCCCCTCGGACTTCGTCCTATTCCTAACGACGGGGGAAAAAGTGCTAGCTGCTCGACCAGCGGTCGTCACCTGCCATCAGCAGCGCACCATGACGGGCTGCTGTATTGGCCCGACCTCCGGTGCGGCTAGCGATTCCGTGGCTTAGACCCCAGGTCCGTCGCAGCTTTACTCCTTTTCTAACGAGGACGTTCCTCGTTGCGGCGAGCAAGCCCGTATCACGGAGGACGCCTCCGGCCTGTCGCGAAGGTTGATGACGCTTTCTAGCGAAGCGTTTGTCCGGCGGGCACCATGCGGCAACGGTGTCATGGACGCGAGCGCGGCGTGTGATGATTGCAAATGGGGACAGCGGCAATGGCTGCGATGCGAGTTGCCAAATCGAGAGCCGGAATGAGCGAAATGGAGCGCTGGGGCGAAGAAGCGAGGAGCGTCTGACGGGCTGTATATCCCCCTCCAGCGTAGCAGTGGTGTCGACCCGACCGTTTTGTGGCCTCTGCGCTGCTGCCGTTGATCGGTGCGTCAGGTCGGTGCAGGCGTTTGGAGCAGTGGGCTCGCCTGCCGACGGCAGGCCAGAAGCACTCCTTCGTGACGACGGGTTCCGGAAACGCGGTGCAGTTCGGGGTTGAATCCTGCCGTCAGGAGTCCTCGCGGTGCCTCTACGGATGCCCGACCATTTGGCCCTGCACGGTCACCGGGCGGGGCCCGGGAGGCCGACGATGGCGTTAGGGCTCGACGACCGCGTCGGGCCGACGCAAAAGACCGCGCCGAGCGTCGGGTGGAGACGTCCGCCATCGGCGAATCGGTCATGCCGAACGCCACGAGCGTGTCCGTCCCGGTATCGCCCCCAGCTGGAGCAATTCACCCCCGCCGGTCGGAAGCACTTGCGCGGGTTGCTGGCGCAACTCCCGGGAGTGCCACCGCGGTCAGCGTCGGTCAGGCAGCCGTTGCCCTTGGCCGGACGCCCGCGTGCAGGCTGGTCGATGGGATCGAAAGTGCATTCGCCCTCGCCGTCCGTCGGCGTCGGACGCTGGATCGCGGGTCCTTCGTCAGACTCGATACAGCCCTCGGAGTTGGGTGGTCTCACCGGGTCGGCCGCAACTCGAGGTCGGACACTCCGAGTTGACGGCACAGGCGGCGCCGGCGTTCGCGCCGCCGAGGCAGCGCCGCCCGCCGCAGATCGGACCGATCGGTCCGGCCGGATCGGGAGCAATCGGCGTTCTCGCTGCAAGGATCGGCGTCGGCGTCGTTGCAGGTGTCGCAGAACGCTTGTTGCCGGCCGACCCGTCTGCAATTGGGGCTGGCTGGGGTGAGGGTTTTGATCACCGCATCGGTCGCGTTGCTGGCATCGATCGCCAACGTCCCGATGAGGCTGGCGGGACTCGTGAGCAGTCGAGACTGGTCCATCCATAGTCGGGCCGACCTGGGACCGCCCCGTTGGCGTCGCACGCACGGCCGATGCGTGGACCGCCGTCGCAGCTGCCACCGGCGATGCCGTCGTTGATCCCGCCGGAATCGCTGCACGGTGACACAGCTGGTCGACAGCCGCGCCAGAAGCGTGAAACCGCATGGTGAGCGCCGCACTCGTCGCCATTGCCCCGCTCTCGACGTCGACCGTTCGGAGACTGGCACCGTCGGAAATTGGTTGACGATGCAGGTGGCGGTACCGCCGGCCGCCATGGAAATACGAACCGGCATAGAAGCCACAGCGACCGGCCGGCGGACGACCGCCGTTCGGACACTGGCCGTCCGCACGACGCCCGTCGTTGGTGCCCCGCCAGGGCACGTCCGCGCCAGGCAGACGGCGTCGGACGTTGCATTTCTTCGACGAGTCGGTGCTGCAGCGTTGGCTGTCGAGCTGGCCAGCGCCGGCGTCGCGTTGGCGATCGGCCCGCTCAGCTCACAGAGACCGCACGGACGGTTCGCACCCGTGCAATTCGAGAGTGCGAGGCGTGAGGTCGGCGTTGCCGAGGATCGGCTGCCGGTGCGCGATGCCGGTCGACCCGAGATCCAGCGTGGTTTGCCGGAGCGGCGGCATCGGCAACGAGGCAAGCGTCGTCGGACACGCGCACGTGCAGTTCGTGCAAATGAACTCCGGACCACATCGATTCAGAGCGCTGCCGGCGCCGATTCGTCGCGCACGCCTCATCGGGGTCGCTGAGACCATTACCGCACGGCTCGCCACATCCCGGATCGAGCGCGCAGGTTTCGGTCTCGACGAGCGCGCTCCGTCATCAGGTCAGCACCGTCGTCTGCCCGGGTGCAGGCAGTCGTCTTCTGCTCTCGCTTAGCAATCGCGGCGCCGAGCTTGCTCATCGCCTTCGCGACGCAGGCCGCATCGACGGTGCCCGTCTTACCCGCCGCCTTCGCATAGCAGCCCGCCACCGCCGCGACATTACTTGCCGACGCTCTTTGTCGCCCAGCCGTGTCGCACTTTCCCTGCGTGCCCGACGGTCGCATCGATGTCGGCCGCGAAGCTCGCGACCGCGCTCCCGCGCATGTCGCCCGTTCGCTCGGTCGGGCAGATTTTTCCGCTCTCGAGCTCGTCGAACGCGGGCGCGACCTTGGCTGCGGCCTTGGCGAGGGCACGCGCGGCGTCGGTCGGCATGCCTCGCCGCCCCTTGGCGTAGCAGTTCACGTAAGCCGCTGTGCCTCTGCCGACTATCTTGATCTGGCTCGCGAGACATTTGTCGACGGTGACGGTCAGCGCATGCGCCGTACGATCGACCGGCACGAGCCGACGAAGGCTCCTGCGAGAATCGAGAGGAATCGTGATCGCTGCATGTGCCTCCTGGTCGACAGTTCAAAACCGCGGCCTCTGAAGAATGGCGGTAGCAGCAGGCATGCCGCGGGTGGGAACCAAGATTTCCACGCAGAATCACGCCTGCCATCGCTCTGCTTCCTTCCACTCGTTCACAGCGGCGCCGGATCTCGTCGAACCGACGTTCACATCCGGTCGGGCGCTGTGTTCAGAGGCACCAGCGCGCGGCTCCCACAGAGGCAGGCGGAGATGCCAGCGCATGCGACGACGACGACCACACGAGCGGCGGCACGCGTGTTGCCCGTTCCGATGCGAGGCATCCGACGACGTATCGATGCATGCGATTGACTGAGCAATACGTAACC
>ERZ1370068.11096-contig-9740_pt1 | contig 30160 bp, 47 predicted proteins | sample MGYA00561227_ERZ1370068 | MGnify/ENA primary metagenome ERZ1370068 (study PRJEB38410, sample SAMEA6850437) | metagenome | study: Metagenomic assessment of the ecological functions of the soil: analysis of the soil microbiota associated with the...
GTCGCTACTTCGTATATTTATTACAAAGCTGAAACTTTAGCCAGGCTGGTCACCTGCCAGACAGTTAATGCGGTGTTGCCCAACATGCCGAGCGTCGCCCGCAGATATGCCATAAATAGCGTTAGATGTGCACGATAGATAACGATGAACGCGACGCGCCAGATCAGGCTTAGCGGCGTAAGAAGTCGGAGTCAGGATCATGCCGACGCCCTTCGCCGATACGCGCGGTAATGTAACGGTATTACCAGCCTCGACCACATTAGTTGGGTCGTCGGTGACTCAGTACACGTCAGTATACATCGCCCATCGCCTGAATAAGCGACTAAGATCTTCGCTGCCAACCATCACTTCGCGATGTGGTGGAGAGAAACCGGCGCGCGCGCGCGTCATGCCGGGCATGGTGAAATCTTCGACGTTACCGCAGATTTCAGATACGACGGTTTGATGTCGGTGATCCGCGATTTACGCCTGGCGATGCGCCCAGGTACGTCAACGCCCGGTCGATGGGTTGTCGTCGCCGATGCAGCACTTGGCGCGCTCGGATCAGTCATCGTCTCTTTGATATTATCGCACGAGACCACTGCGCCGCCCATCGCGGCAGCATCACGGCAGGTCGGGCTGATCAGCGGAATTTACGTCGACGGCAAATCACTGACACAGACATTCACCACCGCCATATCCGGCAGTGGATTTCGCGCCGAGATGCGCGTTGCAAAATGACAAGATGAAAACCACGAAATGCAGGAAGAAATTATTTATGAACTGGTCACGCGTCATGACGCTTCATGGCGTCGCGTCAAAAAGGTGATATCATATGGGCTGTCTGCACGATTACCGCCATCCGGGGTTGCCGTGCCGTGTTGGAGCTGACGCTGGGCAGACACCGCTGAAGCGCCATCGGACGATTTCGCGATGACAGCAAAGCAGCCTGCGAAGGCGGCTAAGAGTCAGCTGTGATCACACTCGCTAGGGCGAGCGACGCTTTTCACCTGGCGAGAGCTAGCTGCCAGCATCATACAACGGACACTGGGTGCTGGATAAATGGAATGAGGAGAGTCGCCGGTGATTACCGGGCAGCGCTAGCCGTGTCTTCATCGACGCAATGATTGAATTACCGATGCGACGCAGCCGGCACGACGTCATTTCAGCAGCCGCAGATGAGGCAGATAGTTTGTCGACGCTGGAGAAACACTCGCTGTAATGCGACGCTCGGCGAGTTACCACGATGATACAGCAGTCGGCAAAGACATCATTATCAACCCGACGATATTATGCAAAGAACAGACTGATCACTATCATTATCGACACTTATTCCAGGCGCCGAAATGGCGTCGCGCCATTCGCCTGCTGCGATATCGACGCCTCGACAGAGGAAACCGCGATTGCAGTCGAGGAATTGCATCGCCTCGTCAACGATGTTCGCGATCGGCGTTACGTACCGCGCGATAAAGCCGGGCGCCGCATCTGGCGATCGCGACGGTGCGCACGACATGCCGTTTCGTACTTCACCCGCACTTATAGCGCATTCTGATGTTGTTAGGTTCGAACGTGCTGATGCTCAACGCGTCGGTACTTAGTACGAGATAATGGCGACGCTGGATGGTGGGGACCGTCGTTCGTGCCGAGCGCGACCGAGATCGATAGCTGGCGATGACGGCCGTGGTCTGGCTTCGCCAGGCGACGACGGGAGGCGAGATGCGGCGCACCCGAGGCGTAGCGCGTCCACGACCGCCGGATATGATCTTCGTCGTATAGCCAGCGATCACGAGCATCATGAAATTAAACATCGTCTTCGGTAATGGGTAAACATCTTCATTTTCATAGAACAAAGTAAATGATTGGCTCGGCCAGAAAGCGTGGCATGCAGAGTCTTCTCGCGTCAGTTACCTTTGGCAGCACGTGATCTGCGTATGCATCACGATGGATCGATAGATTTATCTCGAGGTCTGCGCCAGAGCAGACAGCATCTCGCAGCCTGAAGAGCGGCGCGACGGCGGTCGCACGTTGGGACGTGTTTCGCCTGCAGAGAGATATACAGTTCATGATGCGCCACGACGCGAAAGACGCGTGACAGCCCTGCCTATAGTCACCTGACCAACCATCGGGGTAGAGTCGCGCTACGAGCGAGCGTCGAGTGACGCGGCAGTCGGGTCAATGTTGAAGGACACATCGATTTGACGAGCACGCTGTCAACGCTAGACGAGCGGTAAGAGCGACCTGGTGAACGCCCGCGATCGCGCGGTGTGACGCCGGTAAGCCTTCACTGTCGGGCGATAGGTTGTCGGCGCGAAGATCTCGATACGGTCAGGTCGAGGTCGACGCCACGACGCGACGACGGTGCTTCGATGACGCCCGCCAGCTTGCAGGAACATAGCCAGCCGGCAAATAATGCCATGACAGCGCTGAAACGGTCGGAACGCCGACTGGTGCATCGTCGAGTATCGCGCGATGTTCGCTGAGCTTGTTCGCACAGCCCATCAGCTACCATCGTGTCGATGGGTTCGCGTGTCGCCAACCGGTGCTGAGGTGTCATCATCGCCCGAGACATCGGTCGATCGAAACGTTTTTATATTGAATCTTCCAATTCATTGAGCCAGTTTGAGCACTATCGTTCAGCGTCATCGTTGTAGCCACGGCATGCATTCGATGGATGATGGCCGGAAGATCAAACGCGCGCGAAGGTCGCCGTGCCCTGCAGGCATCACTTATGCTATGCCCCAGCACCTCGGTAAATTCGTCTCGTTATCGTAGAATGCGATCGCCTGTCAAACCAGAGTACGCGAACGTGCCGTTGTGATAGCCAGAGGTTAAACCTGAATGTCACGGCCTCTACGAGGTGCATGATGCGACAAATGACGACAATGGTCGCGAATTCTGATACGCTTGACACCAGGTACCCGACGAGTCACGAGCGGGCTGTCCCTCGAGGCGCTCGCGATTCTCCATCCGGGGTGATGAACTCAGGAAGGTGGCCGTCTCCGGAAACCGCGATGTGACTCGGATATAAATCACCCGCGCCGTTTCGTCGGACAACCCGCTCGTGACTTCGTCGCGCTCGCGACATTTGATTAGCTTCAAAATATTCTGCCTTTCCTTAATCAGCCCGGCGCGCAGGCGGGCCGCGGCGGCCCGCCTCATGTTTGACACCGCTCGCGCTGGATACAAGCAGTCTGACAATTTCTCGCTGTCCGTCGGCCACCATCACGTGCATCATCATTCAAGTACCGCATCATGCAGGGCGGAGTGCGCGCGTGATCTCAGGACCGGACGATCGACCTTCGAACGCAACTGCGACCCCGCTGCCGCTAGGCGGGGCTTTTTGAGACGCGATGGATTTCAAAAGCAAGCTGGACGGACTGATTCCGGCGGTCATTCAGGACGACAGAGACCGCCGAAGTGCTGATGGTCGGCTTCATGAACGAAGAGGCGCTCGCACATCACGACAGCAGACCGGCTACGCGACGTTCTTCAGCCGCACGCGCAACAAGCTCTGGACGAAGGGCGAGACGTCTGGCAATCGTCTCGCAGGTCGTCCAGATGCTCATCGACTGCGACGACGACACGGTGCTCGTCAAGGTGAAGCGGCTGGGCGACGGCAGCGTCTGCCACACCGGGCGAACGCACGCTGTTTCTTCAGGCTCTATCGACCCGCAAGCGAACCATGGACACGTGAAGTGATTCGATGAAACTCAAACTCGGGATTCCCAAAGGATCGCTCCAGGACGCGACGATTCAGCTCTTCGCGCGCGCCGGGTTCAACATCTACGTCGAGCTCGCGATCGTATTTTCCGGCCATCGACGACCCGGAGATCGAGTGCATGCTGATTCGGGCGCAGGAGATGGCGCGCTACGTGTCGGACGGCGTGCTCGACGCGGGGCTGACCGGGCAGGACTGGATCGCGCGAGCACGAGGCTCGGCGACGGACGAGACCGGCGTCATCAGAGCCGTCGCGGATCTCGATCTACGCGAAGCAGAGCTTCGGCAAGGTGCGGTGGGTGCTGGCGGCGCCCGAAGACTCGCCACTTCAAGTCGGCGCAGGATCTCGAGGGCAAGACGATCGCGACCGAGCTCGTGCGCGACGACACGGCGCTACTTCGAGCAGCCAGAGGCGTCAACGTCAACGTCGAGTTCTCGTGGGGCGCCACCGAGGTCAAGCCGCCGATGCTCGCCGACGCGATCGTCGAAGTCACCGAGACCGGCTCGTCGCTGCGCGCCAAACCGGCTGCGCATTCATCGACACGGTCATGGAGTCGAACACGCAGCTGATCGCGAACCGGACGGCGCTCGGCCGACGCGCTGGAAGACGACCAAGCTCGAGAACATGGCGCTCCTGCTCAAGGCGGCGATCGAGGCGCATGGACGCGTCGGGCTGATGCTGAACGTCCAGCGCGCCGATCTCGCGCTCGGTGCTCGCGACTGCTCCCGGCGCTTCAGCGGCCGACGATTTCGGCGCTTGAGCGACGACGAGTGGGTCGCGGTCAACACGATCATCGAGGAGAAGACGGTTCGAGATCTGATCCCGAAGCTCGAAAGCCGCAAAAGCGCAGGGATCGTCGAGTATCCATTGAACAAGATTGTGCTTGTGACAGCAGCGCCTGGCGGCTGTACTTGCCCGCAAGCTGTCAGGGCGCGGCGGCGGAAGCGCATCAGCAAGCGACGCTGGCGGTGGGGCCCCAGCGCCAGTGAACAAGGCTGACAGTGACTCGGCGATCAAGATCATCAACACCGCCAATCGCCGGGCCTCGATCGCGTGCTGGCGCTCGACACCCGCATCGATCCGACATTCGACCGGCGCGTCGCCGCCATCGTGGATGGCGTCCGCAAGGGCGGCGATCGCGCGCTCTTCGCATTTGCGCGCCGGTTCGATGGCGTCAGCGGGCCGATCGAGGTCACCCGCGACGAGATGATCGAAGGGCGGCACAAACACCGGCTGGCGTGCGCCGCGCGATCCGCGAAGCGGTGCGAAACATTCGCCGGGTTGCCGCGCGCCAGGTCCCGAAAACGCTGGCGAGTCACCGTCACCCGCGGGGTGTCCGTCGAACAAGCGGGTCGAACCACTCGCGCGGGTCGGCTGCTATGTGCCCGGGCGGCCGGTTCCCCTGCCTTCGTCGCTGCTGATGACGGCGGTCCCGGCTCGCGTCGCGGGCGTCCGCGAAATCGTTCGCGTGCTGTCCGCGCCCTGAACCCGCGGTGATGACTGCCGCGCTCGAAGCCGGCGTCACTCGTCTCTTCCGTATCGGCGGCGCCCACGCCGTCGCGGCCATGGCCTACGGCACGAAGTCTCTGCCCCGCGTGGACAAGATCGTCGGTCCGGGAAACCGGTACGTCGCCGTGGCCAAGGCGATCGTCGTCGCGCACTGCGCGATCGACTTCTTCGCCGGCCCGACCGAGATCGTGATCGTGGCCGCATCAGGAAAACCGGACTGGGTCGCCGCGGATCTCGTCGCACAGGCCGAACACGATCCCGACGCGCGCTCCGTGCTGATTACCTGGAAACGCGACTTCGCCGCACGCGTCGCGCAAGCCACGCGCCTTCGCGCCTCCGGCCGCGACATTGTCACCAGCTCGCTCGCCGCGGCATGGCGCCATCCTGATCGCGAAGTCCGCGGACGAAGCCATGTCGATCGCCAATCGAATCGCTCCCGAGCATCTCGTCGTCGATCGCGAATCGCTGGTCACGGCAATCGATCACCGCCGGGGCGGTGTTCGTCGGGCCGTACACCGCGCAGGCCGCCGGTGATTACGCCACGGGATCGAATCACGTGCTGCCGACGTCAGGAGCTGCCCGGTTTCGCGGCGGCTTGAGCGCAGCCGACTTCGTGCGCGTGATGGCCGTGCAGCGCCTCACACGGCGCGGGCTCGAGCGCCTCGCCGCCGACGATTAGTTCTCTGGCCGAGGCTGAAGGACTTCGGGCGCACGCCGAGTCCGTCCAGACTCGATTGCGAGCGCCTGGGCACATGTGAAAATGAAGATGACTGCCTACGACTGCGACAAGCCGCCGGAACTTTACGACGGCCTCAGGCTTCACCAGAACGAGAACACCGGCGGATGCTCGCCGCGCGTGATCGAAGCGCTGGCCGCGCTTCGTCCCGAACAGATCGCGCCTCTATCCGCCGTACAAAGCGGTCGTGGACGCCTGCGCGGCACATTTCGCCGTGCCGCCGACGCGGATTGCACTGCTCACGAACGGGCTCGACGAAGGCATCTTCGCCACCTCCGTCGTGTATCTTCGATCGCTGGCAGCAGGCCAGGCCGAAGCGATCGTTCCGCAGCCGGCCTTCGAGATCTTCGCCTTCAACGCGTCGGTCGCCGGCGGACGGCCGGTCGCGCGTGCGCCGCGGCCTGATTTCGAATTCGCGCTGGACGAGGTGCTGGCGGCGATCACGCCGGCCACGAGAGTCGTCTTTCTGACGAACCCGAACAATCCCACCGGCATCTACGATGCCGATGAAGGCGATTCAGGCGATCGCCGCGCGCGGTGCCGAAGGGCGCGATCGTCTTCGTGGACGAGGCCTACGCCGATTTTGCCGGCGCGACGTTCATCCCCGAGCTGCCGGATTTCCCGAACGTGATCGTCGGACGCACGTTCGCCAAAGCGCACGGTCTCGCGGGCCTGCGGGTTGGCGCACTCATCGGCGCCCGGAAACGCTCGCCCCGATCACGGCAGGCGATCGGCGTCTATAGCGTCAACGCGGCCGCGCGTCGTCGCCGCTCCAGGCGGCCTCGACGATGAGGACCTTCGTGCTGGACTATCTGCGGCAGGTGCGCGAATCAAAGGCGCTCGTCTATGCCATGTGCGATCGGCTGGGGCTGAGATTACTGGAAAAGCGATCGCCAAACTTCGTGCTCAGTGCGCACGGGCGGCGATCCTCGCGCGATCGCCGACGCCACTGCGGCGCGCCACATCTACCTGCGCTGACCGCGCGCAACGAGCCCGGATGTGAAGGCTGCATCCGCATCACCGCGGGCATCGTCGAACACACGCGCCGCGGCCTTGCCGTGCTCGAGGAGGTGCTATGCGGCGCGCGGTAATCGATCGACAGACGACCGAGACGCACATCGCGCTGACGATCGGCACTCGAAGGCAGAGGCCGCTACGAAGTGCACGACGGGCATCCGGTTCCTCGACCACATGCTCGAGCTCTTCGCCGCGGCACGGCGGTTTCGATCTGAAGGTCAAGCGCAGCGGGCGATCTCGACGTGGATCAACATCACACGGTCGAGGATCTGGGGATCGCGCTGGGCGAGGCGGTCTCGGAAGCGCTCGGCAACCGGCGCGGAATCAATCGCGCCGGCTACTTCGTGATGCCGATGGACGAAACGCTGGCCGTGGCCGCCATCGATCCTCGGCGGACGCCCGCACACGGTCGTCGATCTGAAAGGGCCGCGCCGTCGCGCGTCGGCGATCTTCAGACCGAGCTCGTTCACGATTTCTTCGAAGGCTTCGCGATCGGCGCGCGCGCCAACGTGCACGTCAAGGTGATCTACGGCCGATCGAGCCATCACAAGGTGGAAGCGGTGCTTCAAGGCATTTGCGCGGGCGCTGCGTGTGGCCTGCGCGAAAGACAAGCGGCTCGCGAAGATGCTGCCGTCGACCAAAGGACTTCTAGCGGCGCTGACCTGCGTGCATCGTCAGTCGCTCTCATCGATTACCAGCGCCGGCAATCTCACGTCGGTGCGAAAGGCACTCGCCGCGGTTGGCGCGCAGGTGTTCGTGCCGGCGACGCCGGAGGATCTCGCCGAAGCGTCGGCCGTCATCGTGCCGGGTGTCGGGCACTTCGATGCCACACGCGCGCTCGGGCCTGAATGGGTCGATGCCATTCTCCAGCGCGTCGGCGAAGGCCGGCCGCTGCTCGGCATCTGCCTCGGCATGCAGTGGCTGTACGAAGGCAGCGAGGAGGCCCCTGACGTTCGCGGGCCTGGGTGTGTTGTCGGGCGAATGCCGGTGGCTGAAAGCGCCGCCACGGCTCGGCGCTCAAGATTCCGCACGTCGGATGGAATTCAATCGACCAGTCCCGCGACGCGTCGATCATGGAAGACGTCGCCAGCGGCGCGCAGGCGTATTTCACCCACAGTTACGTCGCGCCAATCACCGGCGATACCGTCGCCTCGACCGAACACGGCGAGGCCTTCGCGTCGGTCGTCCAGCGCGGCCAGATCGCGGGCGTGCAGTTTCACCCGGAGAAATCCGGCGAAGTGGGCCTGCAGATCCTGCGCAACTGGCTGCGACAGGCGGCGTGATCGATGCTGGCGAAACGCATCATCGCCTGCCTCGACGTGCGCGACGGCCAGGTCGTCAAGGGCATCAACTTCGAAGGACTGCGGAGCGCCGGTGATCCGGCGTCGCTCGCCCGCCGCTACAACAGCGAAGGCATCGACGAACTGGTGATCCTCGACATCACGGCGACGCTCGAGAGCCGGCGCGCGCTCGCGGAGACGATTCGCGCTGTCGCTCGCGAGCTGTTCATTCCGCTGGCGGTTGGCGGCGGCATCCGCACCGAAGCCGACGCCGAAGCAGCGGTCGATGCCGGCGCCGACAAGGTCAGCCTCAACACGGCGGCGATCTCGAACCCCGGACTGATCACGACGCTGGCGAACCGGTACGGCAGCCAGGCGGTTGTCGTCGCCATCGACGCCAAGCGTGCGGCGACGGCGCCCACTTCGCCGTACTACTCGCGCAGCGGCACGACGCCGGTCAACCGCGACGCCGTGGAGTGGGCGCGCGAAGCCGAATCGCGAGGCGCCGGCGAGATTCTCCTGACGTCCATCGATCGCGACGGCACCAAGGTCGGTTTCGACTGCGAGATGACGGCCGCCGTATCGAGCGCGGTCTCGATTCCCGTCATCGCGTCGGGCGGCGCCGGCGCGCTGACGGATTTCGTGGATGTCTTCACGCATGGACGCGCCGACGCGGCGCTCGCCGCATCGATCTTTCACTATGCCGAAACCAGCGTGAGCGCGCTGAAGCAGCATCTGAATCAGCACGGGATCCCTGCGCGGATATAGCAGACCGGGTAATTGATAATCTGGTAATCGAGCAATTGACTGCCTGATGACCGTCGAGATTTCAATCTGCTCCAATCAATTACCCGATTACCAAATTACCCGATTACCCGATGCTGATACCTCGCGATTGACCTCCAGGGTGGCTCCGTCGTTCAGCTCGTGCAAGGCGAGCGATTGGCCATCAGAAGACGATGACGTCTTCCGATGGGTCAGGCGCTTCGAGAAGTTTCCTAAAAGTGCAGGTCATCGATCTCGACGCGGCGATGGGCAAGGGCGACAACCTGCGATCGTCAGGCAGATCGCCGGAGCGTTGACGTGCCGCGTGGGCGGCGGCGTGCGCACGGTGGAACGCGCCCGCGATCTGCTGGACGCCGGAGCGCGCCAAATCATCGCGGGTCCCTCGCTTCAAGAACGGCGCGCCTGATCTGACTTTGCCGAGGCGCTCGCTGACGCGGTCGGTATCGATCAGGTCATCGCCGCGGTAGACACGCCGCGCCGACACGTCGTGATACACGGCTGGAAGACGCCGCTTCCCATCACACCCGTGGAAGCGGTGCGCGCGTCGAACCGTATTGCGCCGAGTTCCTCTACACCCATGTCGACACTGGAGGGTCTGATGGGTGGCACGAACCGCGAGGCGATCTCGCCGTCCGCAACGCGACCAGCTCGACGCGTGACCGCCGCTGGAGGCATTACAACTCAGGCGGAAATCGACGACCTGGATGCTCAGGGTGTCGATGCGGTAGTCAGGCATGGCCGTGTATACGGGCAAGCTCATCCTCGGCGGCTAACACCGTTACAATGGAAGTTCGGTGGAGGCGCTTCAAGCTTAGGTGAGCACTACCGTTCAGGTCGATCCGAAGCCCAGCACAAGCCCGCTCCGGAAGCTGCCGCGCGCGTTGTCACGGACGGGAAATTCCTGCGCATCAAGGCGCCCCAATCCGCCGGCGAGCGCTTTCTCGTCAAGGGCGTCACCTACGGAACCGTTCGCGCCCGACGCCGACGGCTATCAGTTCCCTCCTCTGCGCCAGGTCGCCGAAGACTTCCGCCTGATGGCGGACCATGGGCATCAACACGGTCCGCGTTTACACCGCCGCCGCGACGCGATCTGCTCGACGACGCCGCCGCGCACGGTCTGCGCGTCATGGTCGGCCTGCCCTGGTCGCAGCACGTCGCGTTTCTCGACGATCGCGCAGCTGCAGCAGACGATCCAGCCGCGACATCGCCGGCAAGGTCCGCGAGCTCGGCGACCATCCGGCCGTCGCCGATGTTCGCGCTCGGCAACGAGATTCCGCCGAGCGTCGTCCGCTGGCACGGCCGTCTGCGCGTCGAGCGGTTTCTCCGGCGCTCGTATCAGGACGCCAAGGCCGCGTCGCCCGAGCAGCCTGTTCACCTACGTCAACTTCCCGCCGACCGAGTTCCTCGGATCTGTCCGTTCTTCGACGTCTGCGCGTTCAACGTCTATCTGCATCGCGAGCCGGAGCTGCGCGCGTACCTCGCGCGGCTGCAGCACATCGCCGGACACAAGCCGCTGCTGCTCGCGGAAGCGGGCGCCGACAGCATTCGCGAGGGCGAAGAAGGACAGGCCGCGATCACGGCGATGCACATGCGCGCCGCGCTTCGAGGAAGGCGCGTGCGGCGCGATCGCGTTCGCGTGGACCGACGAGTGGTGGCGCGGCGGCTTCGACGTCGACGACTGGGCGTTCGGCCTCGTCGATCGCCGATGCGTCAGCCCGAAGCCGGCGGCCGCCGCGGTCGCGACGGCGTTCGCCGACGCGCCGTTCCCGCCGCAGCGCGTGCGGCACTGGCCGCGCGTGTCGGTCGTCGTCTGCGCCTACAACGCCGCCGACACGCTCGAGGACTGCCTCGCGCTCGCTCGAGCGGCTGACGTATCCGGACTATCGAGATCATCCTCGTCAACGACGGGTCGCGCGACGCGACCGGCGAGATCGCCGCGGCGCACCCGCGCGTGCGCGTCGATCGACATCCCGAACGGCGGGCTGAGCGCCGCGCGCAACGTCGGCCTCGGCCGAAGCGACCGGCGAGATCGTCGCGCTACACCGACGCCGACACGCGCGTCGATCGCGACTGGCTGACGTTTCTCGTGCAGCCGTTCCTGACCTCGGACGTCGTCGGATCCGGCGGGCCGAACGTCGTGCCGGCCGACGATCCGCCGATGGCGCAGTGCATCGCGCGCGCGCCGGGCGGCCCGACGCACGTGCTGCTCGACGATCGCATCGCCGAGCACGTGCCCGGCTGCAACATGGCGTTCCGCCGCGACGCGCTGCTCGCGATCGGCGGCTTCAATCCCGATCTACCTGCGCGCCGGCGACGATGTGGACGTGTGCTGGCGGCTGCAGGCGCGCGGCTGGAAGATCGGCTTCGCGTCGGCGGCGCTCGTCTGGCATCACCATCGCTCGTCGGTGAAGGCCTACTGGCGCCAGCAGGTCGGCTACGGCGAAGGCGAAACGCTGGCTGATGGCGCATCACCCGGACAAGTTCCTCGACGGCCGCATGCTGTGGCGCGGCCGCATCTACAGCCCGCTGCCGTTCGTGCGATCGCTCTGGGGCGCGCGAGATCAACGCGGGCGTCTGGGGAACGGCCGCGTTTCCGTCGGTGTACCGCACCGACGTCCATCCGTTCGCGTTCCTGCCGCATTCCGATCCGCTGGCAGGTGCGTCTCGTTCCTGTCTCGCGCTCGCGGGCGCTGTGGCGTCGCGATGGCGACCAGGCACACTGGCGGGCGCGGCGCGCTGCTGCTCGGCGCGGGCGTGATCGGCGCTGGCGGTCGACGATCGCGAAGAACGTCGCCTACGCGCTGCGCTCGGAGCGTTGATCTCGCTGCCGCGCGCAGTCGCTCGATGGCGGTACCGCATCGACGGTCGCCTATCTCCACTTCATCCAGCCGCTCGCGCGGATCGCCGGACGAATCCGCGGCGTGCTGTCGCCGCCGGAGGTGGCGCTGCCGCATGCCGAGCGCGGCAGACGAGCCGCGGGCCGCGGCCTTCGCTGCGGGAAGCCTGGCGCGCGCTGCTGTCGCTCTCGGGCAGCAGTCACCGAGGATCGCTTCTGGAGCGAGACCTGGACGTCCGACCGAGCGCGTGCTGACCGCAGCTCACCGACTGGCTGCGCGGCTCGCGCGCCGTCGCGCAGTCATCGAGATCGACGACGGGTGGTCCGACGATCGGGACGTGAGCGTGCCTGACGTCGGCCGCTGGGCGTGGCTCGACGTCGCGGGCGCTCGTCGAGGACCACGGATCCGGCCGGACGCTGCTGCGCGTGAGCACGCACTGCGGCCGACCGGCTTCGGCATCTTGAGTGCCGTCACGCTGGCAACGGCACTCTTGATCGCCGCGGTCGCCGGCGTCGCGCTCCGCTGGCCGCTGATCGGTGCGAGCGCCGCCGTCGTAACGGTCGCGCTGGTCGCGCGTGACGCTGCGTGGCGCACGGCGCAGGTCGACGGCAATCGCTCAAGCGCGGCGTCCGAGGCTGTCGCTGCGCGGATTCGGCATGATTCCGATGAAGCTCGTGCGCGGCACGGCCGCCGCTCATCGCGCCGTCGATGCTCCGCATCCTACGCGGATGCGCAGCGCCGTCCATCTTCCTCGTGATGATTCTCGCCGCTCGGCACCGGCACGTTCATGCTGCGCGAGGCGGCGAACGCCACGAGATCATCGGCGCGCGCAAGGGCTTCGCCGGCGACTACGGCCCGGCGCCGGTCGCGTGGCTCGACACACCCGGCGGCATTGCCGTCGCGTCAAGCGGCGACGTCTATTTCGGCGGATTCGAACAACCACGTGATCCGCCGCATCGACGCCCGCGACAACACCATCGTCACGGTCGTCGGCAACAACGCGCCTGGACCGGGATTCTCGGGCGACTTCGGCCCGGCCACCAGCGCGCAGCTCGATACGCCCGACGGTGTGGCGGTCGCGCCCGGGACGGCGACCTCGTCGTCGCTGATTCGCACAACGACCGGATCCGGCGCGTGGACTGGCCGACAGGCGACGTCATCGACGATTGCCGGATCGGGCGACGGCGGCTACGACGGCGACGACAAGCCGGCGATAGAAGCCGCGCTGAATACGCCGAGCGCGGTGGCCACGGCGCCGAGCGGCGACATCTACATTGCCGACACGCTGAACTACCGCATCCGGATGATCGATCATGCCACCGGGTTCATCCACACGATTGCCGGCGACGGCCGCCGGCGATGGACGATCCGGTCGGCGACGGCGGTCCCGCCACGTGGCCGCTCACCTGAACATGCCGAGCGACGTCGAGATTGGCGCCCAACGGCGACATCTACATCGCCGACATGCACCATCAGCGCGTGCGCGAGAGTGGATGCGAGAACGCGCATCATCACCACGGTCGCCGGAAGCGGACGCTGGTGGATCGACTGGAGATGGCGGCCTGGCCACCGCAGGCGATCGCTCGCCGGCCCCGCGGGCATTGCCGTCGTGCCCGACGAACTCGGACTCGCTCACGCTGTTCATCGCCGACTACTACAACGGCCGCGTGCGCGCCGTCGGACCCGACGGGATCATCCGCGACGTCGGATCCGAAGCCCGCATCGAGTTTGGCGCTCCGACGCGCGCTTCGCTCTATGCGCCGCGCAGGGCTCTCCGCTCGCGGATTGCCAGATCTCGAGTCTCGATCGGCTCGTGGCGCTGCGGATCCACGCCGACGCGGTCGTCGCCCGCGCGCCGCGTCCGGCCGCCAGCAGCGCCGCCAGCCTCCAGCCGCCGAAGCGGGTGACGGGCGACTTGATGACGTGGATCCTGTCCTTATCTCTGGCCGTACCGCGGCGACGGCTGGCGCTCCTGGCTATGCTGCTGCTGGCTGAAGTCGGGCTCGGTGCGCTGCAGCCCTGGCCGCTCAAGGTCGTCATCGACAACGTCACTGAACAGCGCCGCGCATCCGTTTCCCGAACCGATTCGCAGCTGGATGAATGCGGTCACGCGGCGGGCAGATGCTCGCGATGCTCATCATCGTCGTCGCGGCTGGCGTGCTGCTCAGGTCGTCAATCAATTCGTGTCCGGCGCTACGGCACCCAGGTCCAGGTGGACGCCGGGACAGCGGATGGTCTACGACCTGGCGCGCCAAACTGTTCGAACACCTGCAGGCGCTCGGCCTCCACCACCACATCACGACGAGCACCGGCGACGCCGTCTACCGCGTCGACGTCGACGCGCTACGCGATCGAAAACCTGGTGATGAGCGGCGTTTTCCCGCTGGCGACGTCCGTTCACGACGCTGATCGTGATGTTCGTCGTGCTTGCTCGACGCGCGACGTCACGGTGGCGCTGCTGTCGCTCGCCGTCGTGCCGTTCCTGTATCTCTGCCTGCGCTACTACGCGACGACGCTCGTCAACAGGAAGAGCGGGTCAAGGAGCTCGAGTCGAAGCTGCTCGAGCGGCTCTACGAAGTCGTTCTCGGCGATTCGGCTGGTCAAGAGCTTCGCCCGCGAACCGTACGAAGCAGCAGCGCTACGCGACATGCCGGCGACACAGACGATGAACGCGCGGATCGCCATCACCTGGCAGGCAGTCGCTGTTCTCGCGTCGTCGTCGGCACCATCACGATTCTCGGCACCGGCACTCGATCGCTCGATCGTCGGCGGCATGCCACGTGATGAACGGGCAGATGACGCGTCGGCGACCTGACGCTCGTGCATCAGCGTACCTCGGCGCCGTGTACGGCCCGCTGTCCTCGATCGCCCACACGACCGGGCAGCTCCAGGGCGCGATCGCCGGCGCGAGGCGCGTGCGCGCGATGCTCGCGCTCGATGCCGGAAACCGCCGAGGCGCGCCTGATGCGATCGACGCCGACCGGCGTGCAGGGCGACATTCGCTTCGAGAACGTGGGCTTCGACTATCCCGACGGCACGCACGGTGCTGCACGACATCGCGTTCGCGGCGAAGCCGGGCGAGATGGTCGCGCTCGTCGGCCTCACCGGCGCCGGCAAGACCACGCTGGTCAGCCTGATTCCGCGGTTCTACGACCCGACGGCAGGGCGGCGTGCTCATCGACGGCGTCGACGCCCGGCGCTACCGCGTCGCGATCGCTGCGCGAGCGGATCGCGATCGTGCTCGCAGGACCCGGTGCTGCTCTCCGGGACGATCGCCGAGCAACCTGCGCTACGGACGCCTCGACGCCACGCCGGACGGAGGTCGAGGCGGCGGCCCGCGCCGCGCACGCCCACGAGTTCATCTCGCGCCTGCCGCAAGAGCTGCGACACGCCAGTCGCCGAAGCCGGGCGGCGGACTGTCGGGCGGCGAGCGTCAGCGGCTCGAGCGTCGCGCGCGCCATCCTCAAGGACGCGCCGATCCTGATCCTCGACGAGCCGACCTCGTCGCTCGACGCGATCTCGGAGGAGATCGTCTTTGCCGCGCTGCGCGCGGCTGCGGGCCGGCCGCACGACGATCGTCATCGCGCATCGGCTGTCGACCGTCCGCGACGCCGATCGCATCCTCGTGCTCGACGGCGGCCAGATCGCCGCTCAAGGCCGCCACGACGAGCTGCTCGCAGAGCAGCCAGCTCTATCGCCGGATGTGCGCGCGGCTGTCGGTCGGCAAGTCGCTCGACGATCCGGAAACGGTGGACGAGCTGATCCAGGCGGCCGATAATCCGTCTGATCGCCTGACCGCCGCCCGCTTCGCCATGAAGATCCTGTTCGCGGGGATCATCGCCCGCTACCCGTTCGGCGGCGTCACCTGGTGTTCGCTGATGTACCTGCTCGGGCTGCGCGCGCTCGGCCACGAGGTCTTCTACATCGAGGACACCGGCGAGTGCGTCTACGACCCGGTCCTGAACACGCGGTCGACCGATCCGGCCTACGGGCACGACCTACATTCAACGACGCGCTCGAACCGTTCGGCCTCGGTGATCGCTGGAGCGTTCGTCAACTACGACGGCACGCTATCACGGCCGCAGCGCGCGAAGACGTGCAGCGCTTCTGCGCCGACGCCGATCTGTTCCTGAATCTCTCGGGCGGATCGTGGTTCTGGCGCGACGAGTACGCGCGCATTCCGCGCAAGCGCGTTCATCGATTCCGATCCGGCGTTCACGCAGCTCGCGATCGCCAAGGCCGAACCCTGGCATGTCGCGTTCTTCCAGCGTTCGATCGCCTGTTCACGTTCGGCGCCAACATCGGCACGCCGGCGTCCGACCGATCCCGGTCGGCGATTTCACGTGGCACAAGACCTGGCAGCCGGTCACGCTCGACGACTGGCGATCGCGACGCGCGCCTCGGCGATCGCTTCACGATCGGTCATGACCTGGCAGATCGAAAGCTTCACCGACGTCGGCGGCAACAAGGATCAGGAGTTCGTGCGAGTTCATCGATCTGCCGTCGCGCACGGCGCAGCCGTTCGAGCTCGCGATCAACGGGCCGCAGAAGCTGCTGCGCGAGCACGGCTGGGCACACGGTCGACGCGATGGCGGTATCGCGAGACGCCGGCGACGTACCGCGACTTCATCCAGCGATCGAAGGCGGAGTTCGGCGTCGCGAAGCACACCTACGTCGCGACGCCGATCCGGCTGGTTCAGCGATCGGACCGAGTGCTACCTCGCCGTCCGGGCGTCCCGCGCTCGTGCAGGACACCGGCTGGAGCGCGCGCACCTGCCGGCCGGCGAAGGACTGCTCGCCTTCTCGTCCCCGGAAGACGCGCTGGCCGGCATCGACGCGCATCAACAGCTGACTACCCGCGCCATGCGCGGCGCGCGCGCGCGAGATCGCCGCACGAACACTTCGACGCGCGCCGCATCCTGACCGCGCCTCGCTGACGACTGCTCATGACGAGCCGGACTGCACCGAGACTCAGATCGCCACGTCGGTCCCGTGGCCACGCGATTCCGCCGCCAAAGTCCGGATCGGTCGAGCAGATGACGTCGCTCCTCACGGAGGGACTCGGTGGCGCGCGGTCACGACGTCACGCTGTTCGCGACGGCCGATTCCACGACTCGCGCCCATCTGCACGCGCACCTTCGACCGCACGGCTACTGGGACGACCGAGAACATGTGGCCGTGGGAGCTCTACGAGATGCTGAACCTCGCCGCGGCGGTCGAACGCGCGCGCGAGTTCGACATCATCCACTACGAGGCGGCGTATTATCCGATGTCGCTCGCGTTTCGCGCGGCTCTGTCCCGTGCCGCTCGTGCAGACGCTCCATCACTCGCCGAGCGCCGCCGAAGTCACGCTGTGGTCGCGATACCCGGAAGCGCCGTTCGTCGCCATCTCCGAACGAGCAGGCGCGGCTGCCTGTCCGGCGTCAACGTCGTCGGCACGGTGCTGCACGGCATCGACACCGATCGCTTTCACGTTCCGGCGAAAGCCCGACGACTATCTGCTGTTCCTCGGCCGCTTCACGGAGGGCAAGGGCGTGCTTCAGGCGATCGAGGTGGCGCGCGACGCGGGCATCAGGCTGATCATGGCTCGCCGCCGATGAAGCCTACTATCGTGAAACAGTTGCGCCGCACGTGGACGGCACACACATCGTCTACTACGGCGAAGCCGACTTCGACGCGAAGGTGAAGCTGTACGGCGGCGCCCGCGCGCTGCTCTATCCCGATTCAGGCGCGGCGAGCCCTTCGGCCTGGTGCTGGCCGAAGCGATGGCGTGCGGCACGCCGGTGGCAGCGCTCGATCGCGGCGCGGTGCGCGAGGTCGTAGACGACGAAGTCACCGGCATCGTCTTCAGCGATCTCGATTCGATGATGGCGGGCCTCGATCGCGTGTGCGCCCTCGATCGGCAGCGCGTCCACGATCAGGCGGTTGCGCGGTTCGGCGTCGATCGAATGGTTCGCGAATACGAAGCCGTCTACCGGCGGATTCTCGAGACGTCCCGCGCCGCGAGGCAGCGATAGGTCCCGTGTCTTTCCGCCATCGCCAACCGATCCTCGCCGTGTTCGCCCATCCAGACGATGAATCGCTGGCGTGCGGCGGCACGCTGGCGCGGCTGTCGGACCTCGGCGCGCGGGTGGTGCTGCATCTGCGCGTCACGCGGCGAACGCGGGTCGGGAGCAGGACCGGAACCGCGACGATTCGTTGGGACGGGATCGAGCGCGCGGAGCTGACGTCTGCCGCGCGCATCCTCGGCATCAGCGATATCCTGCAGCTCGATCATCCGGACGGCGATCTCCGCTGGGCACATGTCGCCGAGCTTCACGCGCGATATCGTGATGGCGATTCAGCATTACCGTCCGGCAGCGATCGTCACGTTTGGAGACGACGGGCTGTACTGGCACCAGGACCACATCGGCGTCTACGAGGCGGACGCTTACCGCCGTGCGATCCCGTCGGCGCCGCTGCGCCGGCGCTCTATCACGTGACGATGCCGCCCGACGCCGTGCGTGGCGTGGAAGATCTCGCGACATCGCGTGTGGGTGGGTGCGTCCGGCCCACGGCCGTCGTGGAGCCTGATGCCTGATGCGTTCGGCGACTCTGGCCAAACCGCCCACACTGGCCGTGGTTGTGAACGACTGGGTGCCGCGAAAGCTTGATGCGATCCGCTGTCACCGCAGCCAGGAAGGCCTGGGGCATCCCTTCGAAAAAGTCACCAGCGAGGAAGCGCAGCGCTGGCTGGGCGTGGAGCACTTTCATCGGGGCGCCGCAGGCAGCAGCAACTCAGACAATCGTGGAGGAAATATCGGGAATCCATCGGGTAAATTCGAGGTTCTGTTATGCACTCTGCGACCCTCGACATCCTGAGATGTCCGTACTGCGGCGGCCGGCTCGAGCCGGTCGGATCGATGTTTCACCGCGCGGGCGCCGACGACATCAGCGACGGAATTCTCGGCTGCAACTGCTGCATCTTCCCGGTCGTGGACGGCATTCCGATGCTCCACCTGCAGCTGCCCGGCCATCGCCGCCCGCACCGCATCTCGAAGCCAGGCAGCCGGATCTCTGCGCTGCGAGCGGCCATGCGCATCGAGGACGACCAGACAGCGGCACGCTTTCAGTCCCGGCCGCCGCGTCGAACACGGCGACCTACCGCGACATCGTGCAGACCCTCGGCGACAGCTTCGAAGGCGGCTACTTCCATGTATCGTTTTTCCGATCCCACCTTCATCGTTGCCGACGCGGTGGTGCGCGGCCGTCGCATCCACAGTGCTTCAGGCCGCCGCGCGCTGGACGTCTGCGGAGGGCTCAGGACATCTGACACGATCGCTCCTCGATTTGTCCGGCGGCCCGCCGGTGCTCGCCGATTTGTATTTCGTGAAGGTCTGGCTGGCCAGGCGATTCACGGCGCCCGGATGCGGACAGGTCTGCTGCGATGCGCAACGCGCCGCTGCCGTTCGCCCGCGGAGCGTTCGGCTTCGCGATGTGCGCGGACGCCTTTCAGTACATCTGGACGAAGCGTCAACTGGTGGGCGGGAAATGCTGCGCGCGGTCGACGATCGGACAGCGCCACCGGCGCCGTCGTGATCAATCACACCCGCAACGCGCTGGTCTGGAGCCAGTCGCAGGGCCAGCCCGCTGCCGCCGGCCGGCTATCCGGGGACTGTTCGAACGGATCGAACCGCGCATCTTCGCGGGCGCTCACGCGTCTCCGTCAGACGTCGTCGATCAGGCGTCGTCGACCTGCACTCCGCGTCGACTCGACCGCGGCGCTCGACGCCGACCCCGGGCTGACGCCTCGTCGCCAGCCGGCATCCTGGCGTCTTCAAATCACGCCAGGTCGATCACCCGCGGGCCGTCAGGTGACCCTGCGCATCAATCCGCTTTACGAGACGGTGCGAAGTGGCGGCGTAACCGCCTGCGTGCTCGCGGTTTCGATCGGCGGACTACGAAGATGAATACGGCGCCTGCCGGCAATGCTGCCTGACGACGGTGATCGATCGACGCTGCCGCCCTGAGGCCCTCAACGGGCGGGTGGCCGGCGGCGCTCGAAGAACTTGCTTCGCCGGCGGTGATTGTTGACCTGCCGACGTGCTCACTATTAGGCCGCGACCGACCACTATGCAGCAGTGCCCGCAGCGTGCGCTCGCCCGTTTCGGGTTCCGGCCAACGCCGCGGCCTGCTTGATCGCCTTCGAGGGCCCCGACGGATCGGGCAAGACGACCCAGCGCAAGCTGTTCAAGACGTGGCTGAGATCGAGGGCTACGACGTCGTCACCACGAAGTGGAACTCCTCGGATCTGATCAAACCGATCATCAAAAGTCCGCAAGGCAGCCGAATCGCTCGAGCCCGGAGGAGTTCTCGCTGCTCCACGCGCGCCGATTTCCGGCATCGCGTCGAGCAGGTCATTCTGCCCGCGCTCTGGGCGGGCAAGCTCGTGATCGCGGACCGATTCCTGTTCACCGGGCTCGCCGCGCGACGTCGCGCGCGGCCTCGATCTCGACTGGGTGCTCAAGCTGTACCGAGCCGCTGCATCTGGCCCGACATCGTGTTCTACTTTTCGGTGTCGCCGACCACGTCCGGACAAGCGCGTCACGGCGACCCGGACGCCGAGACTTCTACGAGGCCGGCCAGGACGTCACCGGCGTCACGACGATCCGGTCGAGAGCTACCAGCGGTTCATCGAGCGCGTCATTCGCGAGTACGAATCGCTGGCGCTGATCTTTCAACTTCATCACGCATCGACGCCGAGCAGTCGATCGGCGATCAGCATCTCGCGATTCGCAGGCTGTTTCTGGAAGGCCGAGAGCGGCCGTGGTCGCACTGGAACGTGGACGCCTCGCCGGACTGGCTGGCTAGTCGACGCGCAGGCGACCGATGAGCGGCCGCCCTGATCGCCATCGACGGCACGGTCAGCGCGGCTCTTCACGCGGCAGCGCGGGCGCCCGGGCTGACGGCCACAAGGGCGCGCGCCTGAGCGAGGACGCGTCCGCGCATCTTCGCCGAACTGGCCGAGGCCGACGACCAGAGCGCACCCTCGGCCCGCGTTCTCTTCTGGTACGCGACCGACCTTGCCTACCGGTTGAAGACCGAGATCCGGCCGGCGCTCGAGGACGGACGCACTGTCATTGCGACGCCTTACGTGCGGACGGCCTCGCCTTCGGGCGAGCGGCCGGATTGCGCGGCGCGTGGCTACACAATCTCTTCAGCTTCGCGCCCCTGCGGACGAATCGCACCTCGATCACGCACGAGGGCCGCCCTGCCGCTCCCCATCACACGGGCTTTGTCGAAACCGCCAGCAGCTTGCCGGCCAGCGTCGCAACGCGGCCTGAGTCCTGACCGCATTCTTCAGCGAACGGCGGCGTTCATGAAGAAGATGCGTCAACGATAAGCAATTTACGGTCTGGCCGCGCGCGACTTCCGACGTGACGAAGGCGCTGCGCTGGCGCGCGAAGGTCGCATGGCCTCGACCGCCGCCTCCGAAATCGGCGTTCGAGAACGTCTTGGTCGTGTCTGCGAGTGTCGCGTCGCCTGATCTGCGAGTCATTCCCGCTCGACTTCCCGCTCCAGCCATCCAGCGTATCGGCTGGCGTCGACTCGGGGGAGTCGACACTGGGCTCGGAGGCCGAGCGCGCACTATCCTGGCCAGCGTATCGAGGAAGAGCGTTCTCAACTGCGGGTCGTTCAGCACGCGCATCATCAGCCGGTTGCGATTCGACTCGGGCACGTCGTAGATGCTGTGAAAGACCGGATACGTCGGGCCGTCCTTGAACGCCTCGCTCTTGTCCCAACGGGATGATCTTTGTGAGACGTCTGATCACCTCCCTGGACGGATACCAGTGTAGAAATTGTTCATGCCCCAGTTGCCGTTGAATCCATCCGAATCGGCGAGGAAGATTTCGACGGCGGTGGTTGATGAACTGCGTCCAGATCCATGAACGGCGCGAACTGCTGCTTGAAGGGCGGCGGCGGCGCGCTCGGTTGCGGTTCGAATCATGTCCACGAGAGAAGCCGGCTGCGGATCTGGATTCGTTCGTTTCGGGCTTGAACGGCGATGGCACGTAGGAGGCCGGATCGGCGCCCTTGTATTCGAAGTAGTGCGGCAGGTCCGGACGTTGTAGTCGTAGCTGTAGAGCGTCTCCGCCGTCCTCGCCCAGGTTCTCCTGCAACCAGGTCTTATCGATCGACTCGACAATCGTGTACAGCCCTTCGTACGCGTTGTTGATATACAGCCTCGCGTGCGCCTCGCGCGACGCCGACACCCTGCCGCCGGAAGAACAGCATGGCGACGCGCTCGTGAATGCCCGAGAATCCTGCAGTCGCGGTTGCGCAGCACGAAGGACTTCAAACCGAGAAATTTCTGGTTGGTCGTGTAGCGGTCGAAATCCACCCTCAGCCCGGGCTTGACGCCGCCACGGCTGCCGGTTCCGCGGGACCGGATGCCGACGTTCCTCACCGTGGTGCTTCCCCACTTGAAGTCGCACGGGTAATAGTCGTTCAGCAGGAAGTTCGTCTTGAGCGTCGTCCAGTCTTTCGTGTTGATGGCGAGCCGAATCCTCGTGGATGACCGTATCGTCGAAAAACGGATCGGACGGCGCCGGAGCCGGCGTCGTCTGAGCCGCTAGGCCAGATGCACCGGCCGGACGAACCAGGAGCTAAAAATAAGCGCGAAGCCAAGCTTCATCACGCGCGCGCATAGCCATCTCCTCTTTCTATAGCGAGAGAGCTGGAATCGCACGATTTGACTCCAGAACGCGGCGCCGTTCGGTAAAGGCTCCGCTCGTCGTCGTCGATCAGTTCCCGAATCGTGTTGGCCTGAATTTTCGTCCAGCGAGTCAGTACAGTTCACGCCCACGGTGACGACCGAGTCCGACGACACCGGGAGAAGATCGTCACGGCACGGGGATTTCGAAACGGCTCTGGTCCCCGGGCGCAGCCGCGCGCAGCTCAAGACGCTCGGCGCCGGCCGGCAATTTCGACCGCGCCCGCGCCGCCGCGAAAGAGCGGATGCCGCGGTTCGATCGGCCGCGTCCTTCCGGTCGCCGGTCAGAAGCCAGGTGCCCGACACGAACCAGGACGTCGCGCGCGCGTCCGGCAGGTCCTCGTCGCCGAACCCCTGATTCTTCCGGTTCGTCGGACATCCAGAGATACTCTGCGCGCGCGTTGAACGGTCCGGCGTTCCGAGTCGACGTCGGCCTCGGAGCCGCGTTCCGCGAACGCTGACGAACACCGGCTCGTAAAACGTGAACTGCGACATCACGGTCCGTCCCGCAAACCGTTCGGAAGGACCGGTTCGTCCGAGACCGACGTGAACGTCAGTGGCGCCGCCGATTTCGAGGTTGTCAGGTGCGCCTTTTTCGTTTGCTTGAACGGCGTGCCATGATGACCCGTCCCACGACGGTCTGGTCTCCGCCTCTGATCTTCTTCGACTTCGCGTTGTCGCCGTCCTCCTGGAACACGCCGGCGTAGTAGTTCAGCCCGCGGCCGAAGAATCGGCCGTGCAGCTCGATCCCGGTATCGCGCGCCGGCACGAGATAGCTGGTGCCGATCGGACGGTGCGAGAAGTCGAGGTTCATGATCCCGGTCAACTCTTCGACGCCGAACGGAATTTTGAAGCGCCCGGCGCGGATCACGGAAGCCGGGGCTGAAATTGACGTCGACGGCTGGGCGTCCCTCCACGCCGACGTGGTCGAGCCTACGATGTCTTCCAGCGATTCAACTTCGTTCTCCTGCAGCTCTCGTTCGACGTTGAACTGGATTCGCCCGAAGAGCTCCCCTTCCACGCCCGGGCGCAACCGATGCAGCTCCAGGTCCGGGAAGTCGGCGGGATCGTCGCCGGGGTCGCGCGCGTCTTCCTGCATCTTCAGGGTGAAATCGAGCCGCAGCGCGCGGCCGAAGCGCAGCGAGGGATGGTATGCAGCCGAACCTGACGTCCTCGAGGCGGGCGGTCAGGGACGAGCTCGCGCACTGCGGCCGGGGGCGGCGGCGGGATCAGGCCCTGGGCGCCGGCGCCGTCGACGGTGCGAGCACTCCGCCCGCTACCGCGGCGGCCAGGGCCGCCTTGCGTCTTCAGCACGCTGTGTCTCCCGCGGCGTCGGCCGCGACGTGTCCCTCTTTCGCGGCGGCCGTCGCCACGTGAGTGAAACAGCTCGTCGATTTCCGCGATCGCTTCCGGCCCCTCGACCACCAGCGCCACTTCGCGCCGGAAATCCAGGCGCTGAGCGCCGCGAGCGCGACGCCTGCCGACAATCGCCACACGGCCGTCGATCAGCATCATCTTTCCGTGCGAGCGGAGGCCGGCGTAACGCTTCGCCTCGTAGACGTCGACCGAAATGCCGGCGGCGCGCCTCGCTCGCGCAGCAGCGACGCCAGCCCGGATCGGTCAGCTTCGCGTCGAGCTGACGCGAATGCTGTGCCGCGCCTGCTCGATCAGCGCGGTAATCTGCTTTCCGCGCCCGCTCCGGGCCGATGATCATCCGATCCGGAAGCGTCTCCGGAGATTGCGCCGCCGTCCCGATCAGACGCCATGAGATCGCGCAGCCCCTTCACGACGCCAGGATCGTGGGTGATCGCGATCGCGTCGCACGTCTTGCCGAAACACTTGCGGGTCAGATTGAGCGAAGTCACCAGCGCCCGGACCCTCGTCCGCCACCAGGTAGCTGGCATGGTAAGCTCACGACCGAATCAGGTATAGGGAAAGATGCGGGCGCCGGTGCCTTTACGAGCGGCTTACCCACAGTTTCTTCAGTTTCTTCTTGCCCTTTGCTCGCGAAGTCACGAGCACTTCGACGTCGACGCCGCGCGCGACCGCGCGGGCGAGCTCGGCGAAAATCTCCCTGTCGTTCGCGCGAAAGAGAGACAGGCCGATGCGCGAACGCGCATTCCGGATGATCTCGACGATCGCGTCCCGCCGGGCGTCTGGGGACGTGACGATGCGATCGGGTGGACGGGCGCCAGTCTGGTCGCTCATGCGCGTTTGACGTGCTCCACGATACGGCCTGGGACGCCCGCATCGTCGGCCATCAGCTGGGTGCTGAGGTCGTCGAGCGACGCGCGCTGTTCCAGCCACGTCAGATACTTCACCGTGACATCGTCGGCCTGCGAAATCTCGCGCGGCTCGAAGACGACATGGTTGCGCACGAACACGGCCTCGACGTGACTGGTCGGGAACTGCACGACCTTTGGCAACGATTTCGACCGCGAGCAGCACGCCGGGCCGCCGTGGAGACGTGATCGAGCACCTGCAGCGTCACGCAGAGAAATGCCGTGCCGAGCCCGGCGACCGCGAAGCTGCGCCGAGGCCGGCCGACATGCCGAGCGCCATCAGCAGGAACAGAATCGTGACGTCTTTCGGATCGTCCACCGGCGTCCGGAAGCGGACGATGCTCGCGGCGCCGGCGATGCCAAAGGCGCGCGCGATCGAATTGCCGATGATGATCATGATCATCGCGCCCGACACGCAGAGCAGTGTCTGTGCCTGCTCCATCGATTTCGCCATCGGGCGCTCGCGAGGCGACGGCTGGTGAATCGCCGTCACGAGCAGACCGATGATCGTCGACGCCACCAGCTTGAGCAGCTCGATGAACGGCTGAAAACGATGGACACCGTTCCCCGCCGCCCGCGGTGACACCGAGGCAGAATGGTCCCGCCGCCGTCCGCGGGGCCGAGGCCGGAGAGCTCCCCGGCCATCGCAGGCCCGCCAGCACCATGGCCCCGCAAAGGCGGCAACCCCCGCCCACACACGAATAGTGCGCCAGGGCAGCGAAGCGATTCGTGCGGCGTCGACAGAATCGTAGATTTCGAGGACACCGGACAGCCTGGAGAGCCCACCACCTGCCGGTACGGCCGGGCTGAGTCCGGCAAGCCGCAGGCTGCCGGCGCACCCGTTGGGCGCTGGTGTGGCCGCGAACCAGGGCCCTGACCCCGGCGCTGTCAATCGACGGCACAGCACTGAGGTCGACCACCAGGTTCCTGTAACCGCTCCGAAACAGCTCGCTGAAGATGGCGCTCGAACGCTTCGGCCGCACCGCCGCCGACCAGAGATTCCTGCGGAGACAGAACGAGCCGGCTGCCGATGCGTTCCTTCTGGCCTGGCGATAAGGACAAAGTCTTGATTCGAGGGATCCCGAACGGCTCAGGTATCGATGGAATATACACCGGAACCCCGCGCGGGCCGGGCCGCCTCGCGCGGCCTGCGGCGCGATCCCACTCCGGGACACCCGCCGGGACCGCCGCCTCCCGTCGCTACGTGATATAACGTAACGGCTACGTCAATGGCCGTAACGCCAGAATCCGTTCGTCTACGGCGAGGTGGTTCCGCCGGCTGCCGTTCGTGAACCGGACGGTCGAGCTCGACCGCCTGGTCAGCGATCTCGCGGCGGCCAGAAGATCTTCCTCATCTCGCCGCGGCGCTACGGCAAGTCGTCGCTGATCCGCCAGGCGCTCGCCGCGATGACGCGCCGCGGCGCGCTCACCGTCGAGGTCACGGTCAGCAGCTTCAGCTCGTACGTGGCGTTTCTCGAAGGGTACGCCCGCGCGCTCGTCGCGGCCGAGACGCGAACTGGGACCGCGCGCGCACGCTGGCTGCGCGACGCGATTCGCTCGGCGCGGGCGGAAGTCCGGCTACGCGCCGGGCGCGACGCGCGACTGCGGCGCGCTCGACCGTCTCGTTTCCGGACGTGCGGTCCGATCGCGACGTCTCGCGCCTCGCGCAGGAAGTGTTCGCGCTGCCGGCGCGCGCTCGCCGAGACGCGCCGGCGCAAGGTCGTCGTCGCGCTCGACGAGTTTCAGGCGATTGCCGGCTTCAACGGCGGGCTCGGTCGAGCACGCGATGCGCGCCGCGGTGCAGCATCAGCGCGACGTGGGCTACGTGTTCGCCGGTTCCGAGCCGAGCCTGATGGAGCGGATGCTCGGACCGACGGCGCCCGTTCTACAAGGCCGGGCCGGTCATGCGGCTCGACAAGATTCCCGCCGACGAGTTCGCCGACGTTCGATCGACGCGCGGTTCGCGCGCGTCGGGCATGCGGCCCGAGCCGGGGCTGGGCGCCGCGATCGTGGAGCTTGCCGGCAACCTGCCCTACGACGTGCAGCGCCTCGCGCACGAAACATGGGACGAGATCCGCGGCTGCGGAACCGCCGGCGCGCGACGCTCGACGATCTGCACCAGGCGCTGACGCGGCTGCTCGCCGAGCAGCGAGATGATGTTCGAGGCGCTGTGGCAGCGGCTGACGCTCGCGCAGCGCGCGCGTGCTGCGCGCCGTCGTGCTCGAGGAAGGCCGCGAGCTGCTGTCGGCCGACGTCCGCACGCGGCATCGACTCGGCGGGCCTTCGACCGTTCAGGCCGCGCTCGCCGCCCTGGTGCGGGACGATGTCGTCGCGCCGCGAGGACGGACGATACGTCGTGGTCGATTCGCTGCTTCGCGAGTGGGTCGCCGCGGCGGACGTTCTGATGAAAATTGTCGTCGCCGGTGGGACGGGTTTTCTGGGCACCGCGCTCGTGCGCGGGCTCTCGTCCGACCACGACGTCGTGATCCTGAGCCGACGGAGGTCTTGCTCCACCCGCGGCACAGTGACGGTGATGCAATGGACGCCGACGGCGGTCCGGGCTGTGGACCGCCGCGCTCGAGGAGGCGGGTGCGGTCGTCAACCTGGCCGGAGAATCGATCGCCGCGGGAGCTGGACCGCCGGGCAAAAGATGCGGATTCTCGACAGCCGCCTCCTCGCCACGCGAAACCTCGCCATGGCCATTGCCAGGCATCGCATCCGCCCGCGGTGTTCATCAGCGGCTCGGCGGTCGGATACCTACGGCCCGCTCGGCGATGACATCGTGACCGAAGACCATCCGCCCGGTGCTGATTTCCTCGCCACTGTGTGCGTCAAGAGTGGGAAGGCCAGGCCCTTGCCGCGTCCAGCTCGCGGACGCGCGTGGTCCTTGTACGAACCGGCATCGTGCTCGACCGCCGCGAGGCGCACTCCCGAAAATGCTGCCGCCGTTCTGGATGGGCGCGGGTGGACCTGTGGGATCCGGACTCCAGTACTGGCCATGGATTCACCTGGAAGACTGGGTCGCCCTGGTGCGGTTTGCGCTCGAAAACGCGTCCGTCTCAGGTCCCCTGAACATGACCGCGCCAAATCCGGTCAAAAATCGCGATTTCGCCAGCGTGCTCGGACGAGTGCTTCATCGGCCGGCATTTCTCACGACCCCGGGGTTCGCGCTGAAGATGCTGCTGGGAGAGATGGCCGACGGTCTGCTCCTCTCCGGCCAGCGCGCGATTCCTGCAAGGAGATCGAACAGCTGGGCTTTCCGTTCAGATATCGAGACCTCGAGCCCGCTTTCGCGCAATCTTCAGTCAGTAGCGGTATAGTCGCCGCACGAGGAGGTTGACACCGATGACGCCGACGCCGCGCTCAAAGCCCGCCTTACGTCGTTCTCATCCTGACGCTCGCCGTTGCAGTCACCGCCGCTCAGACACAGACGACTCTCAGGTCGCCCGACGTCATCTTCGTCCTCCGACACCGCCCGAGGTCGTCCAGGCCATGTTGAAGGCCGCGAAGGTCGGCAAGGGCGACATCAGTATCGACTCGGATCCGGCGATGGACGAATCCCGATCGCTGCGGTCAAGGACTTCGGCGCGGCTCGAGCAACCGGAATCGATATCGACCCGCAGCGAATCAAGGAAGCCAACGCGAATCTTCAGGCGTCGGGCATCACCGACGGACGCATCCGCTTCCTGAACCAGGATCTCTTCGAGACCAGCATCGCCGACGCAACGGTCGTCACGCTGTATCTGCTGCCGAGCCTGAACCTGAAGCTCATTCCGAAGTTCCAGAAGGAACTGAAGCCGGGCGATGCGAATCGTCTCGCACGCGTTCGACATGGGCGACTGGGTGCGGAGCAGACCATCGAAGTGGACGGGCGCCGCGTCTTCATGTGGACGTGGCCGAAGAAATAGGGGCAGGAGGAAGGCGGGAGGGGCAGCGACCTTCCTGCCCCTCCTGCCTCTGATGGCGTCACCGCAATTCCCTCCCCCAGCCAGACGACGACGTTTCCCGGCGCGCCGACTGGCGTTCGTGACACGGACCGCCGCAGAAACTCATCTCCAGATCTTCCGATCCGTCGGCCGGCAGCGTTCCCGAAAACATGTGCGCCAGATCCGGTTCGACGGCGAGCACTCGCCCGGCCTTGCGCAGCTGAAGCATCACCTGCCGCCGCCGGCCATACACCTGCTGGTCGATCGGCATCGTCGTCTTTCGAGATCCCGTTCGTTGCGATTTCCGCATCGACGGCGGTCGTGAGATTGCGGATGAGTCGATCGTTGGCCGGGGGCTCATACGACCGGGCGGTCATGAGACGAAGTTCGTTGAGGCCGGCTGGCTGCGATGATGGCAACACACGCAGCCAGTGCGAACGCGGAGGTCGAGCGCCATTGATCCAGAGAGTGTTAGAGCCAACGGACAGGCCAGGATGATGCCGGCGTTCAATGCGCCGAACCACGCGATCCAGAACACCTCGTGATCGTGGACGCCGTCGGGGAATCCGCGAGACGGCCCAGAGCGACACGACGCTCGCGGCCAGCAGTTCAGAGCGCGATCCCGCATGTAGAAAGGCGAACGGCCCGTCACTCGCGCCCACACGGCAACCGCCGCAAGCAGGAGCAGTTCTCCGACCGCGCCCGCCACGGTCCATCGAACCGGATCGTGGGTGACCAGTAAACCAAGCGGCACGCGGAGTCCGATCGAAAGAATCGACAGAAGAGCGTCTGCCCAGACCTGGATGGCGATGGACCAGGAGTCGTGCGGCTGAGGCGTCAGCGCAAACTGCAGCAGCCGGCTGATGTTCCCGCCGGCCGGCAGAAACTGTTCGACACAGCAGACAAGAACCAGACGGCGAAGAGAACGGCGGCGGTTTGCCTGACGGTTTTCGACCGTTGCACGCCTGATGTCTCGAGTGCGATCGCCCCTGCTCCGAGAGCGATCGCGGCCAACGGCAGCGTCGCGATATGGCTCTGCACGACGACGGACGCGACCCCGGCGAGCAGCGGAAGCCCCAATGGCCAGCCCGCCGCGGCTGCGTAGGCCGAGAATCGGCATTGGTATCGCCAGAATCGCCGCGACGTGCGGGTTCCACGGGCTGAAGACGACGCCGGGGACGCGAGCGAGCAGCACAGTCGCCGTCAAGCTGAGCGGCACCGCAAGCGCTGCACCGCCTCGACGGAAAGCACCCACGCCGCGAGCCCCAGGGCGCCGATGCCAATCGTCAGTGCGCCGGCCGCGAGACCCGTCGCTCGCTTTCCGCTGGCTTGATAG
>ERZ1370068.1017-contig-10929_pt1 | contig 30159 bp, 31 predicted proteins | sample MGYA00561227_ERZ1370068 | MGnify/ENA primary metagenome ERZ1370068 (study PRJEB38410, sample SAMEA6850437) | metagenome | study: Metagenomic assessment of the ecological functions of the soil: analysis of the soil microbiota associated with the...
GGTTACGTATTGCTAAGAGACGCGCCGACCTTCACGAGCGCTAGCGCGGCCTGGCTCGAGCGGACGACCGGACAGCGAGGCGAGCGAGATCGACGAGATCCTCGGCTACCACCTCGAGCAGGCCTTCCAGTACCGAGCGGAGCTCGGGCCCGTCAGCGACAAGGCGACGGAGCTGGCGGCCAGCGCGGGCGAGCGCCTCGGCCGGGCCGGCCGCCGCGCGATGGTCGGCGGAGGCGACGTGGCGCCGCCGCGAGCCTGATGTCACGTGCGGTCGCGCTGCTTCCAGACGAGCGGCCGCTTCGCCGGGAGCTCCTGACCGAGCTCGGGAGCGCTCGGATGATGACCGGCGACTTCGCGGGCGCGGGCGAGAGGCGATCGAGGAGGCGGTCGCTGCCGCATCGGCCGCAGGGGACGCCCGCGTCGAGTCGCGCGCGCTGATCGAGCGCGAGTTCTACAAGACGTTCGCCGGCTCCGGAGGATGCGACGCTGACGATCCCCGAGGTGACGGCGAGAGGCGATTCCGATCCTCGAAGAGGCCGGCGACCATCTCGGCCTCGCCCGGGCCTGGCGCCTGCGGAGCGAGCTCGACATCCGCGCCGCGCACTGGGGCGCACGCGCGAGGCGCCTCGACCGGGCGCTCGAGCACGCGCGCCAGGCGGAGGACCTGCGCGAGGATGGGATTCATCGTCGCGATGCTCGCCCAGTCGCTCTACTTCGGCCCGACCCCGGTCGACGCGGCGATCGAGCGCTGCGAGCAGTTCCTCAGCGACGTGTGCGGCGACCGCTCGCTCGAGGCGGCGATCGGGAGCACCTCGCCGGGCTGCATGCGATGCGCGGCGACTTCGACCGAGGCGCGCGAGCTCTGGGCGGCCGCGGACAAGCTCTACGAGGCGCTCCACCTCAGCTTCCGGCGGGCCGCGCGGTCGTACATCCCCGCCTCGATCGAGACGCTCGCAGGCGACTACGACGCGGCCGAGCGCGAGCTCCGCTGGGGCTACGAGACGCTCGAGCAGATGGGCGAGAAGAGCTCGCGGGCGACGATCGCCGCCTTCCTGGCCGAAGCTGTCTACAAGCAGGGGCGCGACGACGAGGCGGAGCGCCTGACCGAGGTCAGCGAGGAGCTCGCGGCCGCCGGACGACCTCGTGCCGCAGGTGCTCGTGGCGGAGCGTCCGCGCGAAGATCCTCGCCAGGCGCGGCGAGCTCGAGCAGGCCGAAGAGCTCGCGTCGCGAGGTCGTGGCGCTCGCGGCCAACACCGATTTCCCGGATCTCAAGGCCTCGACGTCGCTCGATCTTGCCGGAGGTGCTCGACGCGGCCGGCAGAGACGGACGAAGCGCTCGAGCTCGTCGATCGGGCGAGAGCAGCTCTACGAGCGGAAGGGCAACGTTGTTGCGGCCCAGCAGTCCGGGTTAAGGTCAGCACACCCAACACGATCTGGAGGCGAACATGGATGACGAACGCAGCTGGAGAGGTCGATCCAAGGTGAGTTTCGCGGATGCGGCGAAGAACGCGTCGTCGAGAAGGCCGAAGCCGACCGTGGCGACGAGCCGCCGAGTACGACGTCGCGCTTCGCGTCACAGGTGAGCCGGGCAGCTCGCTCCAGCGAGTACATCGTCCGTACTGCGCATCCGCCACGCTAGAGAACGACTGTGGACTGGAGGCGACATGAGCAACGGTAAGACGCATCGGCAGAGGGCAAGTCCGATGCGGGCTTCCGCCATGCTGCGACGCTGGCCGTCAGGATGCCGAGACGAAACACGCGAGAAAGCGGCGCCAAGGGCGATCCGCCGACGGAGTACGAGCTCACCTTCACGCAGAGGCCAAACCGGGCCACTCACTGAGCGAGTACATCGTGATCGCGAAGGGAAGCATCTAGGGCGTCGCGTTTAGACTCCGCCGCCCTGCAAGCGACGAAGGGAGCGGAGAGATGGCAGCTGTCGCAAAGGTCGTCGAGGATCATCGGCTCGTCACCCGAGAGCTGGGCGAAGGCAGGCGACGCGGCGGTTCAGGAGGCGGCGAAGACGCTGCGCGGATCAGCGGCGCGCACGTCGATCTCGATGAGCGCACAGGTCGAGGACGGCCGGATCAGCGAGTATCCGGACGACGGTCGACATCGCGTTCGGCGTCGAGAGCTAGTCGGTCAGCAGCGCCTGGGCGAACTCGCGGGGATTGAAGGGCCGTAGGTCCTCGATCCCCTCGCCCACGCCGACGAGCTTGACCGGCAGGCCGAGCTCGTGGGCGATCGCGAGCGCGACGCCGCCCTTCGCCGAGCCGTCGAGCTTCGTCAGCGCGACGCCGCTGACCTGGACCGCCTCGCCGAAGAGCTGCGCCTGGCGGACGCCGTTCTGGCCCGTCGTCGCGTCGACGACGAGGAGCGTCTCGTGCGGCGCGCCTTCGAGGCGGCCTTCGATCACGCGGCGGATCTTCGCCAGCTCCTCCATCAGGTTCGTCTGCGTGTGCAGCCGGCCCGCGGTGTCGACGACGACGACGTCGCGGCCGCGAGCTGTGGCTGCTTCGATCGCGTCGTAGGCGACCGCCGCCGGGTCTCCCCGCGCTCCGAGCCGACGAAGTCCGCGCTCGGCCCGCTTCGCCCAGATCTCGAGCTGCTCCTCGGCCGCGGCGCGGAACGTGTCCGCGGCGGCCACGATCACCGAGCGCCCGTGCTCGTTCAGGTGGTACGCGAGCTTGCCGATCGTCGTCGTCTTGCCCGTGCCGTTGACGCCGACGACGAGGAGCACGCTCGGCTGTTCGCGCACCGAGAGCGTTCCCGGCTCGCCGAGCATCGACGACGCTTCCTCGACGAGAGGCTCGGTCAGATCGCCGGCCACGCCGCGCGCCTCGAGCCGCTGGACGAGCTCGGCCGTGGCCGGCACGCCGACGTCGGCCGCGATCAGCGCCTCCTCGAGCCGTTCCCAGGCCTCGTCGTCGGTCGGGTCGAAGGCGGCGGCGGCGAGCTGCCCGGTCAGCGCGCGCCGGCTCTTGCCGAGCGAGTCGCGCAGACGCCCGAAGAAGCCGGGCTCGGCAGCTTGCTCCTCGTCGCGCTCTTCGTCCCCGAGCAGGGCGCTCCACGTCGTCATCGCGACGAGAGGCTACGCGGCGACGGCTTCGCGCGGGAGGCGCCGCGACACGATCTGCGAGACGCCGTCGGCGCCCATCGTCACGCCGTACAGGATGTCCGCGGCCTCCATCGTCTTCTTCTGGTGCGTGATGACGATGAACTGCGCCTCCTCGGAGTAGCGGCGCAGGAGCGCGACGAAGCGGCCGATGTTCGCGTCGTCGAGCGCGGCCTCGACCTCGTCCAGGAGATAGAACGGGTGCGGCCTCGCGAGGAAGAGCGCGAACAGGAACGAGATCGCGCCGAGCGCCTTCTCGCCGCCGGAGAGGAGTGAGAGGCGCGTCACCTTCTTGCCGGCCGGTCGGAGCTCGATCTCGATTCCCGGCTCGGTGTCCTCGTCCTCGCCCTCGAGCTCGGGCTCGGTCAGCCGCAGGCGTCCCTCGCCGCCGGGGAAGAGCGTCGCGGCGACTTCCTGGAAGTGGTCGCGGACGGCGTTGAACGTCTCCTCGAAGCGGCGCTCGACCGTGTCCGCGAGCTCGTCCCGCAGCGCTTCGAGCTCCTTCAGGCTCGCCTCGAGGTCGGCCCGCTGGACGCGGAGCTCGGTCAGGCGCTCCTTCTCGCGCTCGTACTCCTCCTTCGCCAGCGGGTTGACGCTGCCGAGCGCCTCGCGGCGGCGCTCCAGCCGGGCCAGCTTGTCCGCGAGCACGTCGGGGTCGTCGCCGTCGGCGGGCTCAGCGCCGGCTTCCCGCATGCGGCGCTCGAGCTCCTTCGCCTCGGCGGCGAGGGTCGCGAGCTCGACGTCGATCCCCGAGGAGCGCTCGCCGGCCTCCGGACGCGGCGCGCCTCAGCTCCGCCTCCTGCGCGCCGAGCTCGCGCAACTCTTCGCCGAGCTCCTTCGCGCGCTGCCCGCGCGCGTCCGCGCGCGCGTCGAGGCTCGGCTCGAAGCGCGCGGCGAGCCGGACGCAGTCGACCAGGACGGCGGTCAGCCGCTCCGGCGAGCTCGGCCGGTCGCGGGTCGCTCGCCGGCACCTGCGTCGCCGCGCGCTCGGCTGCGGCGTCCAGCTCCGCGATCTCCGCCTCGAGCGAGCGGCGCCGCGCCTCGAGCTCGAGGAGGACCGCCTCCGCCGCCTCGCCCGCGTACCAGAGCTCACCGCGGGCGGGGTCGAACGCGAAGCCCTCGCGCGTCACCGAGAGCTCGGTCGCCCGGAGCAGCTCGTCCTTCTCGACGATCGGCGCCTCCGGCTTCGCGCCGCCGATCACCACGCCGAGGTTCCCGAGCCCGGCCGCGCGCGCCTGCTCGAGAAAGTCGAGCGCCGTCTGCGCGTCGTCCGCGACGACCGCCGCGGCGCGCCAGCCGAGCGCAGCGGCGACGGCCCGCTCGTCGCCCTGATCGACGTCGAGCGACGAGAGCACGAGCTTCTCTCCACGCTCCGCAAGCGCCCGCGCTGCCGGCGGCAGGCCCTCGAGCTCAGCGAGCGCGCGTTCGAGCGCTCCGAGACGGTCGCGCCCGAGCCGGGCCTCTTCGAGCAGGCGCTCCCGCTCGGCCGACCGCACCGGCGGAGGATCGGCGCGGAGCCTTCCAGCCAGCGCCTGCGCGCTCTCGCGCCGGTGCTCGAGCCGCTCGGCCGCGCTCTTGAGCCGGTACCGGGAAGCAGTCGCCTCCTCGCGACCTCCGGCCGCTCCGACGAGCTCGCCCTCGACCCGGTCGCGCTCGCCGAGCAGCGCCTCCAGCCTTCGTCAGTGCGATTGCGCGCGAGCGTCGCAGCCTCGCGGCGCTCCTCCGCGGACGTGCGCCGCTCCTCGACCGCCGGCCAGCTCGAGCTGCGCGATCCGCGCCCGCACGGCGCCGATCTCCCCGCGCAGCTTCTCGGCCCGCTCCGCAGCCGTGGCCTGGAGCGCGAGCGGCCGCAGCCGCTTCTTGACCTCGGCCTCGAGGTCGCGGGCCCGCTCGACGTCGACCGCGACCCGCGCGAGCTTCAGCTCAGCCCGGTGGCGCCGGCGCTTGAAGCGTCCCAGCCCGGCCGCCTCCTCGACGAGCTGCCGCCGCTCCTCGGGCTTCGAGCCGAGGATCTCCTCGACGCGCCCCTGGCTGATGATCGAGCCCATCGAGCCGCCGAGCCCGACGCGTCCGCGAGCAGCTCGACGAGGTCCGTGCGGCGCACGGGCGAGCGGTTGACGAGGTACTGCCCCTCGCCGCCGCGGTGCAGCCGCCGCATGAACGAGACCTCCGCGAACAGGCAGCTCCGGCGAGCGCGCCGTCCTCGTTGTCGAAGAGCAGCTCGACCTCGCAGTAGTCGGCGGGCGCTCGGTCCTGCCGCCTGCGAAGAGGACGTCGTCCGGCTTCTCGGCGCGGAGCTCGCTCGGCGCGAGGCTGCCCGCGGCCCAGAGCAGCGCATCGGAGATGTTCGACTTCCCGGAGCCGTTCGGCCCGACGACGACGGCGACCCCGCGCTCGAGGCGAACCTCGACCGGCTCGGGAACGACTTGAACCCGCGCAGCTTGATGGCTCGTAGGTGCACGCGGCAGGAAGTCTGAACGGCCCCTAGGACGTCAGTGGCTGTCGGTGCCCAGGCTCGCGAGGTGCCTCGCGGGCCGCCTCCTGCTCGGCGGCCTTCTTCGAGGCGCCGATCCCGACCCCGGCCTGCTCGCCGTCGATCATCGCGGCGCACGTGAAGGTGCGGTCGTGCGGCGGCCCTGCGACGTCGAGCACCGTGTACGTCACCGAGCGCCCGAGCCGGGCGAGCGCCTCCTGCAGCTCCGTCTTGTGATCGACGTAGGTCGTGCGCGCGTACTCGATCCTGCCTGCGAACGCGCCGACGACCGAGTCCTCGATCTGCTCGAAGCCGTACTCGAGGAACACCGCGCCGAGCGCTGCCTCCAACAGCGCCGCGAGCACGTTGCGGTTGCCCGAGAGCCGATCGAGCTCCTCCTGAGGCACCGAGACCGCGCGCTGCGACATGCGCTCGCCGAGCTCGAGCTCGCGGGCGACCACAGCGCAACTTGCACGCGACACGACGTGCGAGCGGATCTTCGCCAGCTGTCCCTCGGAGAAGTCCGGATACCGCTCGTAGCAGCTCCCGCGCGACGGCGAGCTCGAGCACGCTGTCGCCCAGGAACTCGAGGCGCTCGTACGACGAGGCACGGTCAGGCGCCCACGAGGTGTGGGTGAGGACGTTCTCCAGCCGCTCGGCGGGCAGGTCGTCGATCAGGCTCTGGAGGCTTGCGTTACTGGTGCGACGTGACGTAGTCCACGGCCTGACCGACGGTCTGGATCTTCTGCGCGTCCTCGTCCGAGATCTTGATCCCGAACTGGTCCTCGAGCTCCATGATCAGCTCGACGAGGTCGAGGGAGTCCGCTTCGAGGTCCTCCTGGAACGACGCTTCCTCGGTGATCTCGTTCTCGTCGACGCCGAGCTGCTCGCTCAGGACTTCCTTCACACGCTCGTACACTTCCTCGCGCGTAGCGGCCATTTCACCTCGCTTGTGGGGTTGGGGTCTCGGGGCGCGCGGATGCTACACACGCTCCCGCGCAGCGCTCTCAGCGAGGCGTTCGACGACACGGTGCTCGACTCTCGCGCCGCGAGGCGGATCGCGTTCGCCGCCGCTGTCGGCGACGAGCTGCCGTGCGCGATCACGGCCAGTCCACGGAGGCCGAGGAGGTAGGCGCCGCCGTACGTGTCGGGGTCGAGCCGCTCGCGCAGGTGGCGCGCCGCGGGCCTGATCAGGAGGCCTCCGATCTTGCCGCGGGTCGACGAGCGGATCTCGTCGCGGATGCCCTCGAGGATCGATCGTGATCGTGCCTTCGAGGAGCTTGAGGCAGACGTTGCCGGTGAACCCGTCGCAGACCACGACGTCGCCTGCCTTGCGCAGGAGGTGCGCGGCTCTCGACGTTGCCGCCGAAGCTGAGGTCGCTCTCGGCGAGCAGCGCGTGCGCCTCGAGCGTGAGCTGGTTGCCCTTCTCCGGCTCCTCGCCGATCGAGAGCAGCCGCACCTCGGGTTGGCGATCTCGAGCATCTCGTGGGCGAAGATCGAGCCCATCTGGGCGAACTGGAGCAGGTGCTCGGCGCGTGCGTCGGCGTTCGCGCCCGAGTCGAGCAGGACCGAAGGCCCGTCGCGGGCAGGGATCACGACCGCGATCGCCGGCCGGTCGACCTCGGGCAGGCGCCGGATGTGGAAGAGCCCTGCGGCGAGCGTCGCGCCGGTGTTCCCGGCGGAGACGACCGCGTCGGCCTCGCCGGCGCCCACGGCACGGCACGCGAGGACGAGCGAGCTCTGCGGCTTCGCGCGCACGGCCTCGACGGGCTTCTCGTGCATCTCGATCGTCTCGGTCGCCTCGACGAGCTCGAGGCCCGTGCGTGTCGAGCCCCTTCGGCCCGTAGAGCACCGGCATGACGGTGTCGACGCGGCCTCGAGCGCGCCCGCGACGATCTCCTCAGGCCCTTGTCGCCGCCCATGGCATCGACGGCGACGCGAACGGGCTCGGTCAAGGACTACGGAGCCGGAGTTCGGAGCGGCTCGACCTCGCGCCCGCGATACGTCTTGCAGGTCGGGCACACGCGATGCGGCAGCTTCGGCTGGTGGCAGACGGGGCACTCGTTGACCCGCGGGGCTTCCAGGCGATGCGTCGCCCTCCGCTTGTCGCGGCGCGCCGATGTCTGTCTGCGCTTCGGAACTGCCATGGCGGCCGCGCAGTATAGCCGCAGGCCGCTTTCCTCCACCTTGCCTCGACCGTTCAGGCTTTACCGAGGCTTTGCCTTCGCGTAGCCCGGCCTTGGGGCGTCGTCGGGAACACTCGGATCAGACAACGACGACGCACTCGGAAGGAGTGACGACCATGACGAAGGCAGCAATCATCATCAGCGCGATTCTCGTTTTCGCCGGTATCGCAGCCGCCGGAACGCTCTCGAGCAGCGGTGGCAGCAACTCGCCGACGATCTCGGACCCCGACGGCTTCAGACCACGACCGAGCGACGACGTCCGGCAGGAGGATCGCCGCGCCGACGACGCCCAGGGCGTCGAGGACGTGCAGCGGCCCGTGCGACGAGGCCGAGCACGCGAACGATCCGCGCTGTGCACGGGCGTCGTCGACAGGTGCCCAGGACGACGACGCAGCGTCGACGACAACGACCGGCACGGCCAGAACAGCGGCCACGGCGGCGAGCCGCGGCGACGACAACGGAAGCTCCGGCCACGGCGGAGGCAACTCCGGCCACGGCGGAGGCGATGACGACTAGGGACATCCCTCTCCTCGGCTCGTCGGCGGTCCCGGGCAACCGGGCCGCTTCGCTTTCCTGCGGAGCGGGCAAAATGCCGACGTGCAGCGGAAACGCATCGTCCTCGCTCGTCGAGGACGAGCCGTCGATCGCCGAGCCGCTCGCGGAGGCGATCGCCCGCGAGGGCTTCGAGACGAAGGTCGCCGGCACGGTGGCGGAGTCGCTCGCGCTCGCGGCGCAGATCGAGCCCGACCTCGTCCTGCTCGACGTGATGCTCCCGGACGTGGTCCGGCTTCGACGTCTGCCGCGAGCTGCGGCAGCGTCCCAGGTGCCGATCATCATGCTGACCGCCCGCGGCGAGGAGGCGGACCGCGTCGTCGGGCTCGAGCTCGGCGCCGACGACTACGTGGTCAAGCCGTTCAGCGCGCGCGAAGTGGTCGCGCGCATTCGGGCCGTGCTCCGGCGCACCGAGGCGTCGCCGGGCCGCGACGAGGCCAAGCCGATCGAGATCGGCGAGCTCCGACTCGACCCGGCCAAGCGCCAGGCGACGAAGGACGGCGAGGTGCTCGAGCTGAGCCGCGAAGGAGTTCGAGCTCCTCCAGCCTGCTGATGCAGAACGCCGGCTCGGTCGTCACGCGCGAGCAGGCGTTCGAGGACGTCTGGGACACGAACTGGTTCGGCTCGACGAAGACGCTCGACGTCCACGTCGAGCGGGCTGCGGCGCAAGCTGGGCGACGACTCGAGCGAGCCGCGGTTCCTCCACACCGTGCGCGGCGTCGGCTTCCGTTTCGCCTCGCCTGACGAGCTGTGAGCCTCCGGCTCAGGCTGCTCCTGGCCTTCGCGTACGGCTTCCTGCTGATCGTGATCGCGCTCGAGGTTCCGCGCTCGCGCTGAACCTCAGGCGGCGCGTCGACGCCGAGGTCCGGAACGACGCGGCTGGCCAGGCGCACATCGTCGCCGCGCAGGCGTCGGGCCTCGATGGGCCGCCCGGTGCAGCTCCGGAGAATCGCGAATCAGGCGGCTCGCAGCTCGGCGCGCGAGTGATCGTCGTCGACTCGGCCGGGATGCTGCGCGCGGACTCGGCCGGGAGCCCGCGGCGGTCGTTCGCGAGCAGGCCGGAGATCCGGATTGCGCTCACCGGCCGGACCGCTGCAGGGGACGCGCCACAGCGACACGCTCGGCGAGGATCTCCTGTACAGCGCCGTTCCGGTGACCGACTGCGGGTCGGGTCGCCGGCGCCGTCCGCGTCACGCAGAGCGTCGGCGCCGTGCACGACCGCGTCCGCCGCAGCGTGCTCGCGCTCGCCGCGATCGGCGCCGCCGCGCTCGGCCTCGGCCTCGTGCTCGCGTGGTTCCTCGCCGACTCGCTCTCGCGGCCGCTGCGCAAGCTCGCCGCAGACGGCCAGGCGGGTCGAGGAGGGCGATCTCGAAGCGCGAGCCGAGGTGACCGGCGCCACGGAGCAGCGCGAGGTGACGATCGCCTTCAACGACATGACCGAGCGGATCGGCACCGTGCTCGCGGCCCAGCGCGAGTTCGTCTCGAACGCGTCGCACCAGCTGCGAACGCCGCTGACCGGCCTCCGGCTGCGGCTCGAGTCCGCGGTCCGCGAAGGCCGACAGCCCGAGCTCGAGCGCGAGCTCGCCGCCGCGCGAGCAGGAGGTCGACCGGCTCGCGCGCCTGCTGAACACGCTGCTCATGCTCGCCCGGGAGGGACAGACCCGGGTCACGGGCCGGCTCGTCTCGCTCGGCCTCGCGTCGAAGCACGCCCACGAGCGCTGGGAGGCCCGCTCCGAGCAGCGTCGGCCAGCGGCTCCGGCTCGAGCCGGGCGAGGACGTGGTCGCGCTCGCGGTCGAGGAAGACCTCGCGATCATCCTCGACAACCTGATCGAGAACGCGCTCCACTACTCGCCCGAGGGAAGCGCGGTCACGATCGAGTTCGGCCGCGAGGGCGACGACGCCTACCTCGCGGTGCTCGACGACGGGCCTGGGATCGCCCCCGGCGAGGAGGAGGCCGTGTTCGAGCGCTTCAGGCGAGGCAGCGCGAGCAAGAGCTCGTCGGGCACGGGCCTCGGTCTCGCGATCGTCCAGACGCTCGCGCAGCGCTGGGGCGGCCGGGCGAGCCTGAGCCGCGAGGCCCGAGGGCGGCACGCGCGCCGAGATCAGGCTCCCGCCGGCGATGCTTTACCAACACCTAACCCTGACCTGGACGAACCGGATAGGCGCCCGCTCCTAGACTGGGTGACGTCAATGCGCAACGACGCTGACACTGCTCGCAGTCGCGCTCGTCGGCCTCTTCGGGGCCGCGTCGCTGGGCTACGCCGCGTACGTGGTCTCGCGCGACCAGGTCGGGCTGCCGGTGACGAAGCTCAAGACGCCGCCGGGCTCGCTCGCCCCCACTCCGGCGAAGACGACGAAGCCGCCGGCGCCGCAACGCGCAAGCGCGTCGTGCCCGCCGCCACCGCCTCCACCTCCGAGCACGACGACCCGGGAGCCGGGCGACGACCACGGCGGGCGCTCGCGCGGCGGCTCCGGTCGGGCAGCGGCTTGGCCGCGGCGGCAGACGACGACTAGAGCTTCGTCCTTCAGCTCGCTGAGCGCGCGCCCAGCGCGAGTCGAGCTCCTCATCGTCGTGGCCCGTGCGGATCGATGTTCAGATCGCGGCCGCACACCGGGCAGAGCCCCGCGCAGTCGATGCGGCAGCAGGATCTTGCCCGGCAACTCGAAGCACGAGCGCGTCGCGGGCCCAGGCCGAGAGGTCGAGCTGGTCGTCGGCGACGTACGGCGTCCGCAGCTCGTCGGACTCGGGGTCGGTCGCCTGGTACTCGCGCGCGCGAGACGTCGATGTCGACGACGGCGTCCGCGAGGCACCGGTAGCACGGCCCGTGCAGCCGCGTCTCGTAGCGCAGCTCGAAGACCGTCCCGACTGGGCGCGGCTGACGGCGAGCTCCGCCCTGCACCTTGTCGGAACGGCAGGTAGCGCTGGCCGCCGAGCGAGATCGGCTCGAGCGCGATCTCCTTCGGCTCGCGGTGCTCCTCGCCCGGCCTCAGCCGCAGTGAGCGCAAGCTGAAGCTGGTCATGGCAAGAGGTTAGCGCCGAGTGAGCGAGCGCAGCGGATCGCGGCGCGCTCGGCTATCGCCGCGCACTTAGTAAGGCGGCTTCTTCGTTGTCGGAGCCGGGAGCGCCGACGCCGGCGACCACCGTCTCCTGCGAGCGCTCGTGCAGCCGCTCGCGGCCCCGCTTGACCGCGCCGAGGAACTTGTCGAGGTTGACCTCGAGCGTCGACGAGGATCGAGTCGGCCCAGTCCTCCATCTCGAGCCGCGTCTCGCGCGCCTGCCGCCGCGCGTCGTCGAGGATGTCCTGCGCCTGCCGCTCGGCGAGCTTGACGATCTCGGTCTGCGACGCCTCGCGGGTCGCCTGCTCGCGCGCCTCGCCGAGCAGCCGGTCGCACTCGCGCTTCGCCTCGGCGAGCATCTCCTGGCGCTCCTTGACGATCCAGCGCGCCTGCTTGATCTCCTCGGGGATCGTGGCCCGCATCTGGTCGAGGATGTCGTAGATCTCCTCGCGGTCGATCCGGACCTGGTCGGTCAGGGGACGGCCTTCGCGTTGTGGACGAGGTCGTCGAGCTTGTCGATCAGAACAGAGGACGTCCATGGCCCCAGTCTAATGGCTAGGTTCGGAAGAACCGCTACTCGAACGGATCCGGGAGCCACACGACCTGACGCCTCGCTCGGAGTACCGGGGCCGACCGGGTGCGGGTCGGTTCCGTTCGCGAAGGCGAGGTAGGCGCGCTCGGGGCAGATGTTCTCGCGCGCACTTCTCGGCGCGCATGAAGGCGATCATCTGGCCGTCACGCGACCAGGCGGGCGAGTGGCCGTTCGGGATCAGCTGGTGGGCGTCGGTGCCGTCGGCGTTGATCGTCCAGATCGAGCCGTTGTGGACGTAGACGAGCTGCTTGCCGTCCGGCGACCAGTCCGGCGCATCACCCGGGACGAGCTTGCGCGCGTCGTCGCCGTTCGGCCGGACGAGCGAGATCTGGCCCTCGAGCGTGTCTTCGGACCAGTCCTGGACATACGCGAGCCAGTCGCCGGTCGGGGACCACGCGACGTCCGGAGACGTGCGCGTGTTCGTCTCCTGCTCCGCGTCCGAGACCGTGGTCGACCTGACCCAGATGTCGTATTTGCCGTCGTTCTGGGGCGAGTGGAGGAACGCGATCTTCTTGCCGTCCGGCGAGAGGCTCGGAGCCGCGTTCGACCCGGGCGGAACCGGGACGTTGACCGGGTTCGTAGCCGTCGACGCCGGAGACCATGATCGCGCTGGCCGCCGTCGGTGTCCCAGGCGAGCTTGTCGCCGTTCCGGGACACGCTGACCGTGTCGAACACGTCCTGGAGGCACATCAGCTTTTGATCGCTGGCGTCGAAGAACATGTGCCTGAGGCCGCAGCCGCCTGACCGCGATCCGGCCCGGGTAGCGCGGCTTGTGCGAGTCGTCGCCGCGCGCGAACGCGTAAGCCGAGCGTCCGCGACGACGGCGCCAGGACGACGCAGCCCGGCAACGATGACGAGGATGCGGAGCCGGCGGCTCATTCCTGAGGCGACACGGGCGCTCCGGGCTTGCCCGCGGGGAACATCTCCCTGAAGCGGCGCGCGACCGGCTCGGGCACGAGCTCGTCGACGTTGCCGCCGAACGACGCGACCTCCTTGACGCCGCTCGAGGAGACGAAGCTGTACTGCGGGTTCGACATCAGGTAGACAGTCTCGACGTCCGGGGCGAGCGTGCGGTTCAGATGGTTCATCTGGAACTCCCACTCGAAGTCCGAGATCACGCGCAGGCCCTTGACCATCGTCCGTCGCGCCCCAGCGCTTCGCGAACTCGACGACCAGCTCGGAGAACACGTCCACCTCGACGTTGTCCTGGTCGCGGAGCGCCTCCTCGAGGAATGCGACGCGCTCCTCGACCGAGAACATCGTCTCCTTGTGGCTCGGCTCGCGGACGACGCCGACGACGACGCGGTCGAAGATCACCGCGGCGCGGCGAATGATGTCGAGGTGACCGAGCGTGACCGGGTCGTAGCTGCCGGGCAGATCGCCGTGCGCAGGTCGTTGCTCATCTCGAACAGGCGTGAGGCGCGCCGAGCCGTAGGTGCGGCTCGTCCGCTCGGCTGAGCGGGAGCTCGGCTCCGTGCGCTTGTCGGTCTCGACCACGACGAGGCCGTCCTCGGCGAGGAGCGCAGGGACGTACGCGGCGAGTATCGGCTGGAGAGAGTCGAACATCCGGTAGGGCGGGTCGACGAGGACGAGATCGTAGCGACTGCCCGCGGCCGCTTCGGCGGCGAGTGCGCGCCGCGCGTCGGACTTGACGATCCGCGCTCCCGTGAGGCTCGAGCTTCTCGAGGTTGCGCTCGATCGCGCGCTGAGCCTCGCGGTCGGACTCGACGAAGACCGCGGTCGCGGCTCCGCGCGAGAGCGCCTCGAGGCCCATCGCCCCGGAGCCGGCGAAGAGGTCGAGCACCGGCCATCTCGTCGACGGGCCCGATCAGGTTGAACGCCGCCTCGCGGACGCGGTCGCCGGTCGGACGCGTCTCGCCCTTGGGCGCGAAGATGCGCGCCCCCTTCCGGCTACCCGCGATGATCCGCACGAATCAGACGGCCTGTGATCGACCACGCCGACCACGCGAGCGCGCACATCGTGAACGTGACAGTGCGAGGTGGAAGCCGACGAGCTCCCGGTTGGCGACGAGGTCGGACGCGACCGCGCCGCAGGCCCGCTACGGCAGGCCGACCGTGACGCGGCCAGAGCGAGCGCAGTTCTCCGGGCGCCTGCGAACACGCCCGAGCCGATCGACGCCGACCATTGCGGCCGGGAAGTAGATCCGAATCAGGAGCGCAGTGACGATCAGGCCGAGCACGACCGCCGTCAGCCACTCACGCGAGGTCATCAGGCCTGCACGTCCTGGCCGGCGAACACGCGGTCGACCTCGTCGTTCAGCGGCCCGTCGTAGTCGACGAGCGTCGTCGGCGACCTCGCGCGCACGCTCGAGGAGCTTGCCGGTCCGAGCGCAGGCGCGTGAACCGGAGGTCCGAGAGGCCCGGCCTGCCGCGAGCCCGAGCAGCTGGCCCTCGCCGCGGATCTCGAGATCCTTCTCGGCGAGCTCGAAGCCGTCGGTCGACGCGACGAGCGCCTCGAGCCGCGCCAGCGCCGAGTCGGTCAGCTCCTCGCTTCGCGCGCGAGACGAGCAGGCAGTACGACTGCTCGGCGCCGCGACCGACGCGCCCGCGGAGCTGGTGCAGCTGCGCGAGCCCGAAGCGGTCGGCCTCCTGCACGATCATGATCGTCGCGTTCGGGACGTCGACGCCGACCTCGATCACCGTCGTCGCGACGAGCACGTCGAGCTCCCGCGCCTTGAACTGCGCCATCAGCTCGCGCCGCTCGGCCGGCCGCAGCCGCCCGTGCATGAGCCCGACGCGGTAGCCCTTCAGCTCGCCGTTGCGCAGCCGCTCCGCCTCGCGCTCGGCCGCGCGCGCGACCGACGTCTCCGACTCCTCGATCAGCGGGCAGACGACGTACGCCTGGCGGCCGTCGTCGAGGTGCTTGCGCAGGCGCCTGTACGCCTCGCTCGAGCGATCCTCGTGACCCACGCGGTCTTGACCGGCTTGCGGTTCGCCGGCGGCTTCGCGATCTCGCTCACCTGGAGGTCGCCGTAGACGGTCAGCGCGAGCGTGCGCGGGATCGGCGTCGCGGTCATGTGCAGGACGTGCGGCGTGCGGCCGCCTGCGATCGCGCGGCGCTGCTCCACGCCGAAGCGGTGCTGCTCGTCGACGACGGCGACGGCGAGGTCGCTGCAGCGTCGACGCCTTCCTGGATCAGCGCGTGCGTGCCGACGAGGATCTGCGCCGCGCCCGGGTCGTCCTTCACGCGACGCGCGTGAGCAGCGCGACGTCGACGCCGAGCTCGCGGCACGAGCTCCTCGAGCGTGAGGAAGTGCTGCTCGGCGAGCGTCTCGGTCGGGGCCATGAGCGCGCCCTTGCGGCCCGACTCGACCGCGCGCAGGAGCGCGTAGAGCGCGACGACGGTCTTGCCGGAGCCGACCTCGCCCTGCAGCAGGCGCTCCATCGGCGTCGTGCGCGCGAGGTCGGCGTCGATCTCCTCGATCGCGCGCTCCTGGTGCTCGGTCAGCGTCGAACGGGAGCAGCATCGCGGTACCGCGCGGTCAGCTCGCCCGGCTCGCCGAGCGCAGGCGCTTCCTCGCGCTCGCGGCCCCGGCGCCTGCGAGCAAGGCCGACCTGGAGCACGAGCAGCTCCTCGAACGCGAGCCTTCTGCGGCCGAGCTCCGCGTCGTCCGGAGCGCGCGGCACGTGGAGCGCGGCGAGGGCATCGGCTCGGACAGGCATGTCGTCGGCGACTCCGGCCGGGACGGGATCGGGGAAGTCGCGCGCCTGCGGAAGCGCCCGCCCGATCACCTCGCGCAGCTTCTTGACGGTCAGATCCTCGGTCGCGGGATAGACGGGCGCGAAGTCGGCCGTCGCCGAGGCGCCGTTCAGGTCGTAGGAGCGACACGTTGAACTCGTTGCGCCGCAGGTGGCCGCGCAGCCGGACGTGCGTGCCCGGCGTGAGCTTGTCCACGAGCCACGCCTGGTTGAACCAGACGGCCGTGATCTGCCCGCTGTCGTCGGCGATGCGGCGCCTGGACGATCGCGAGCCGCCGCCGCGGCCGGCGGACCGTCGTGCGGACGACCTCGCCTGAGATCGCGACCTCCTGCTCGCCGGCGAGCAGGTCGGCGATCCGCATCTCCTCGGCGGCGGCCTCGTACCGGTGCGGGCGGTGCTCGAGCAGGTCGGCGATCGTCCGCAGGCCGAGCTTGCCCAGCCGCTTCGTGACGGCCGGGCCGACACCCGGGAGGACGTCGACGCTGCGCGACAGCCGCTCGGGCCGCGGAAAGCCGCGCGGGCGGGGCCACGCCTGCGGCTCGGAGGTCTCGGAGAACGTCGTCGGTGCGATGCGGCCGAGTATAGTGACCGTGGTCCGGCTAGCCCTCGGCCGCGACTTCCTTCGGCGAATCCCGGCGCTCGACGAACGTGACCGCGAGGCGATGGATGCGCTGGCCCTCGACCTCGAGCACGTCGAAGCGAAGCCCGTCGTAGTCGACCGAGTCGCCGGCTCGGCCGCGCGCCCGAGGAGACCGAAGACGAAGCCGCCCATCGAGTGGTAGTCCTCGATCGGCAGCTCGCGTCGCGAACTGCTCGTTGAAGTCGTCGATCGGGAACGTGCCGTCGATGCGGATCGTGTCGTCGTCGACGCGCTCGACCGACTCGTCCGGGAGGTCGAACTCGTCCTCGATCTCGCCGACGATCTCCTCGAGCAGGTCCTCGAGCGTGACGATCCCTCCATCGCGCCGTACTCGTCGACGACGATCGCCATGTGCTGGTTCGTGCGCCGGAACTCGGTCAGCATCGCGGCGAGATCCTTCGTCTCCGGGACGAAGTGCGCCGGCCGGACGAGATCCTCGACGCTGGACGTTCGCGATCCCGCGGTCGTACGAGCGCCGAGAAGAGGTCGCGCACGTGGAGCATGCCGACGATCGTGTCGAGCGACCCGCGGTAGACCGGGTAGCGCGTGTACGGCGAGTCGATCACCGCGGCGAGGCACTCCTCGGGCGGCAGGTCGACGGAGAGCGCGACGACCTCCGGCCGCGGCACCATCACGGCCGAGACCTCCTTGTCGGCGAAGTCGAAGACCTTGTAGAGCATCTCCTGCTCCTGCTGCTCGATCTCGCCTTCCTGGGTCGAGCGCGAGAGCAGCATCTTCAGCTCGGCCTCCGAGTGGACGCCGCGCTCGTCGCCCGGCGGCTCGAGGCCGAGCGAGGCGAAGCACGCCGTCGGAGGACGTCTGGAGCACCCAGATCAAGCGGCTTGAACACGAAGAAGAAGGCGCGGACGGGCGTCGAGACCGCGAGCGCCGTCGTCTCCGGGTGGCTCGAGCGCGATGCCCTTCGGAACCAGCTCGCCGACCACGACGTGGAGGTAGGTGATGAGCAGGAACGCGAGGACGACGGCGATGATCGTCGCCGGGATCGGGTCGAAGATGTGCGCGAACACGGGCTCGCCCAGTGCGCCGATGGCCAGGCTGGTGAGCGTGACGCCGAGCTGCATGGCGGCGATGAAGCGGTTCGGGTTGGCGGTGATGCGCAGGACGCGCCGCGCGCGCCGGTTGCCCTGGTCGCGCAGCTCGGTGATCCGGGTGCGGCGAGCCGTGACGAGGCCGTATTCGGCCGCCACGAAGAACGCGTTCAGCAGGAGCAGCGCCGCGACCGCGAGGAGCTCGAGTGGAACCGTCATGCCCCGCTCACCGGGGCGCGCGGTACTAGGCGGATGGTCGTCGTCGTCCAACGGCGATCTCGTCGGAGTGTAGCCCAGGAATCGGCGCCCACACCCCCGCCCTGGGTGGGGATGACGGGTTCCACCCGCCACCCGCCGTGAGCGTATCGAGCAACGAGTGCCGCGTCTGGGCCGGAAGCGTGTGACGATCCACGCGCGACGAACGTATGTTCGTATAATGGCTCCGTGGCTCCCGAGTACCGCGAAGAGCCGTGCCGAAGCGCCCTGAACCGCGTCAAGGGGATGATGTTCGACTGGTCGCTGAACCCGTACATGGGCTGCGTCCACCGCTGCACGTTCTGCTACGTCCGCGCCTTCGAGCGCCGCGCCGACCGGCCCTCGGACGACCGCTACGGAACGTCGATCCGCGTCAAGGTCAACGTCGCCGACGTGCTCCGCCGCGAGCTCGCCCGGCCGTCGCTGGGCGCGAGAGTGCGTCGCGATCGGCGCCGCCACCGATCCGTACCAGCCCGCCGAGGGCCGCTACCGGCTGACCCGCGCCTGCATCGAGGCGCCTCGGCGAGGCGCGCACACCCGTTCAGCATCATCACGCGCGGCCCGATGATCGTCCGCGACGTCGACGTGCTCGTCGAGGCCGCGCGCCGGCGCCAGCGTCTCGGTCACGTTCTCGATCCCGACGCTCGACGAGGACGTCTGGCGCGGACCGAGCCGTCGACCGCCCATCCCGCGCCAGCGCCTGCGTGCCGTCGCACGACTCGTCGAGGCAGGCATCAAGACCGGCGTCGGCATGGCGCCCGATCCTCCCGGGATCTCCGACCGCCCGGAGCAGCTCGCGCGAGGTCGTCAAAGCTGCACCGCGAGGCCGGCGCGACCGGCGTCTGGACGAACCTGCTCTTCCTGCGCCCCGGCACGCGCGAGCACTTCCTCGAGCACCTCGCGGAGGACTGGCCCGAGCTCGTGCCGCGCTACCGCGAGCTGTACCGAAACCGCGCCTATCTCCCGGCCGAAGAGACGACGCCCGGTGCGCCGCCGGGTTTCCGCCCTGGCCCGCGAGCTCGGCGTCGCCGACCGCCGGGTCCGTCCCGCTGAGCCGGACGCGCGAGCCCGAGCAGCTTGCACTCGCAGTCTGACCGCCGCGAATACAATCCTCTGGCCGTGCCCGAAACCGCCAGCCCCGACGGAAAATCCGAGACGCGTTCGATCTGATGACGCCGACGCAGTTGTCGCCGCGTTGGCCGCCAGCATCAGCGTGCGAATGGCCCGGAGTCGGTGAGCACCCGGCTCCAGACGATCTGCCCCCATCGCGTCGCAGTCGTCCAACGCTTTCTGGGATCTGTTGCGGTCGATCGGCCACCTGGGCCAGCGTGTCCGGCCCGTAGAGTTCTGGCTACCGGTGAGGAACCAGGATCTGCTGGCCTATCGCTGCGGCGGCATCGGGGCGGGGCCTCCTGGTCATGGTTCAGCTGAGCGGTCAGGTGGTGGCTCGGCATGAGGGGGCATCGCAAACGCGATCACGCGGTACTGCCACCGCGGCAGCACCCGCTGGGTGCGTTTCGAATGCCCCTCGTTCCCATTTCGGCACCATGAACAGTTCTGAATGCGCATGGGCTAACATGGTTGAGGTCAACAGCCCCGATAACGGATGCCGCCACCGTCGCTTACCCACAGACCGACGGTAGCCCCGGTATGGGCCGTCCCGAGGTGGGGTGCGTGGCACCACAACGCGTGACTTCGCGGTACTCGATCACGGACATCGCACCCCCGGCTGGAGGCGCCGGTGCATCCAGTGTGGACTTCCCGATTTCGAACAGATCCACCAGATCCGATTCGTGCCCGCGGGATTCCAGGCGGCGCGGCCGACCAGCGTCCGGAACTCCTTGGGGAGCCGTGACATCACCTCGGCGTACTCTGTGTCGTCCGCGACATCCCGTACGGTCATCAGCACCGCACGGACGCCGCGGGTGGACTCGGGTGGTCAACCCGGGTGTGCTCGCTGACCCGGCGTACGAACCTTCGAGGTCGTAACTCTTCGCCGCGCCCTCGTCACCCGAGCGCAGTGGCTGCGCCAACGGCTCGCAGCCTTCGGCGGCCAAAGTCGCGTGCCTCGCCGCCGCTGGGATCTTTGTCGCCAACGCGCCCAGGGTGGCCTGGTGGAGATCCTCGCCGCCTCCTCCCGGGACAACCTGCAACGGTCGCCATTACGCGGTAGAAGAACTCCTTGTCGTTCATGCGGTCTCCATAACTCGCTCGCCCGCCTTCCATGCTAGGCGCACTCCTCGGTGATTGCTCAGCCACCCACGCAACATCCGGCGGGCACCGCCCGCCCCATGGCCCTCACCTGCCTCACCAGCCCGCGCGGCGAGTACCGAGGAATACCGGGCCGGCCGGGGCACTGACTCCAGGCATTGGCCCGGCTACCGGCATCGCGTGCGCGTAGAGGAAGCCCTGCCCGTAACGGCACCCCATCGCCAGCAGCGCCTGTCGGGCTTTGCTGGCTCTCGACACCCTTCTGGCGATCTGTTCCAGGCCCAGGTTGAGGTGAGTTCGAGCACCGCCTGAAGCAGGAGCCGGTTGCGGTCGGATTCCAGCTCCAGCAGGAAACGGCGGTCTATCTTGACGATAATGATGGCGGTTATGCAGGTAGCTCAGCGACGCGCAACCGGTGCCGTAGTCGTCAATGGCGACGCGCACCCTTCCCGGCGCAGTTCGGCCAGATAGCCCAGGCCCGTTCGTCCTCGCTGAGCAGCAGGCTCTCGGTGATCTCGATGACCAGCAACGAGGCGGCCACGCCGGACGTGTTTGCGGTGGGCGCGTACGGTGTCGGCGAATCCGCTGGCGCAGTTGACGCGGACAATGTTGACGCTGACGAAGCGCTGCGGATCGCCGCTCCGGTCGTCGGAGATCTGCTGAGCTTGCGCACATCGGCCAGCGCGTGGCGCAGCACCCAGTCGCCCAGGTACAGGATGAGCGCGTTTTTCTCGGCGAGGTGGACGAGTTGCTCGGGCGGCATCGCGCCGGCGACGCGATCCAAACGGATCAGCGCCTCGAATCCCACCGCCCGTCCGGTGGCCAGGTCGACAATCGGCTGATACTGCACGGTGAGCTTGTCCTCGTGATCGCGCCTGCAACTCGTCGCGCAGATCGGTACGTCGCCGTACCGGGCTGATCACGCCCATCCCGGCAGGCGCGCCAATGGTCCTGCCGTCGGCCTCGCGGTGTAGAGGGCGGTGTCCGCTCGACGCGCAGATTTGAGTCGAACTGGCTGGCGTACGGGCGACGGCGAGCCCGATACTCGCCTGGCTTTCGACGGCGATGCCGGGCCACGTTGGCGGCTACCGGGCGAGACGTCGGCGAGCCGCTGGCGGCGGCCTGGGCGGCCTCCTTCATCGGACGCGGCCCGCAACAGGACCGCGAACTGTCCCCGCCCAGCCGCGCCGCCATGTCGTTGTTACGCAGACACGACTGGATGCGGTGGACACGGCGACGAGCAGTCCGGGTCGCCGATCTCGTGACCGTAGGTGTCGTTGACCGCCTTGAAGTCGTCCAGATCGATGAACAGCACGACGCTCAGTCTGGCTGCCACTGCCGTACCGGCCAGACAGCTCGCGGTCGTCGCGAAGCTGTGCGCGCAAACACGTCCGCGTTCGCCAGTCCGGTGAGGGCGTCGTGCGAGGCCCGGTAGGCCAGGCTGTGGCGTAGCTCCGCCTCGCGGTCACATCGCGCAGCGTGGTCGTACCACCCCGTTGACGGTCGGGTCGTCGATCAGGTCGCGCCGGTGCACGAGAACCGTGACCGTGGTCCTGTCCGGGCGCTGGATGCCTCTCGCCGGCCGCCGGGTCGTGTTCCACCACGTCGTCGAATGTCTCTGCCGCACACGTCGTCGCCCGGAACATGGCCCAGCCCGACGGAGTGGTATAGTCGATGCGCCCGTTGCGACTGATCAGGATGACGTCCGTACTGGTGAGCACCAGCGTGCGGAAGTAGCGTTCCCGTTCGTCCGCCCGCAGCCGCGCGATCTGGGACCGATGCGCTGGCGCCGAACCGCCTGTTCGGCCAGCGCCTCCAACACCGGGCCAGGTCGACCAGCGCTGTTTCGGCGGTGCGAACACGACCACGCGACGTGTCCACTGGGGCCTCCTGATCGAGCGCGACCTGCAGCTCACCCAGGTTCCCGTTCCCGCTAACCAATCCACTGTGGACGTAACGGGCCGCCGCGTTGGCCGGAGCGCGTTTGCCGCGTTTGCCGGGGCGACGGCGGACCGGACTGACGGTGAGCGCGGGAACGAGCCGGAAGCTGGTTCGGCTGGATCGATCAGCTGCGCCGGCGACCTGACGTCCCCCGGCAGCATCCGGGCGAGGGCGTCGGTCGCGTGGCCTCGACGTCGTCGCGGGTGGTGGCCACCTCACCGGGCGCTCTCGCGTCGCGAGCCGGGTCGCGTATTCGCGCGCGGCGCGCCGTCGGTACGCCTGGGCGGTCATGGCGAGCCGCAACAGCGATCAGCACGCCCACCGCCGCGGAGACCGCGGCACGGCCACGGCCGTGGTGATCGGGCCCGCGGTGGCCTCTATCAGGAGCGCGGACGGCGCCACCAACAATGCCACCGCCAACATGCCCAACTGCCACGGGCCCAGTAGGTGTCGGGCATAGGCCGTCGAGGCCACCTTCGTCATCGAGGTGGTGAGCGCGGCGAAGCCGGCCAGCGCGAAGAAGGCCAGAAAGACCCACATCGACCGCCCGGGGCCGGTTCCGGTGCCGTTCACGAGGGTGAACCCGTACATGAAGTCCGAAACCAGGAATCCGACCACGCCGAGACTCAACGTCCCAGCGCCAGGCTGGTCCGCCACGCGAACACGACCCGCGCGCACGCCGCCATCACCGCGAGGTAGCCCACCCAACGCCGACCGCGGCCACCTTGCCCGCATCGGTGTAGGCTCACCACGGCCGGGCGTATCAACGTAATCCATACGACCAGCCCGCCGGCCAGACTCAGCGCGAACGGTGTCCAGAATCATGGTCCAGTCCCGGGACGAGTACCTGGGTCGCCCCAGCCACAGCAGTCCCACCGACAACGGCAGATAGGACGCCAGAAGAACACATCCGCGGTGTTGATAGTCCGGCGGCGTGGGCGGAAGTCCGGTCAGGACAACACGACGTCCGCGACGCTCAACACGGTGATGCCGAGGGCGATCATCAGCCAGGCGTCCTGCCGTGGCGACCGCTGCGTCACCGCACCGTAGACCATCGCGGCCGCGCCGGTCAGCCCCACCGCGGCGACGGTGCCGACCGTGGCATCGGGTACGAAGAAGCGACCGGCGATCGGCACCACCAGGACGAGAACGTAGAGGCCCCTGCACCTTACGCAGGCTCATGACCGGTCAGCCCGCTCTACCCTGCCCGCGACACCGTTGAGGGCCACCAGGCTGCCAATCGTGCGCTGGCCAGCGTTGGCTATGAAAGCCGATGCAGACCTGATCCAACGGGCGGCCGAGAGCTCCTCGATGCCTGGTGCTCTACGCCTGGTCCACGCGAACGGATAGGCTGGTTTCGAGCCTCCGGACCGGACGCCCCGTCGAGAACCTGCGCCAGATCCTCGACCGTCTGGTCGCCCGCCACGAGGTCGGCCGCCGAGGTCCACCATCATCAGATTGACCATGGTCAACCCGCTCGCCGCTGTCGAGTCAGCCGCCAGTTGCCTTGCCTGGCGCAGACCCGGCCCCACCTGGCCCGGTGCCCCGGCGTGCTCCGGAAGGTCAGTGACGGCGGCGACGCAACAGCCGACGGCCCCTGGCCTGCTGGTACGGCCATCGTCGGCGGAACCGGCGATGGCCCGCAGGCTGGCGGGACCGACGCCGCAGTGGCGCCGGCCCGGCGGAGCGGGAATCGAGGAATGCCCATGGAAGGGGAACCGGGCCCGCGCGAAAGGGCAGGGATGCCCGCTGGGAGCCTGGGAGGGCCCGTTCGCCGACCGGGCTCAACGCCAACTCAGCCGTAATGGCGGGCGGTGGTCCCCGGCGGGCACGGCGCGCGCGAGAAGGTCACGCCGTGGAAGCCGCCATGACGGCGGCGGCCACCGCGAGTCCGGCCCGGCCGGGCCGGCGACGGCCTTCTCGAGCAGGACCAGTCCTATCGCCGCGGCCGCCACGGGGTTACGAGCGTCGACATGGCCAACGGCGCGGGCCGAGCCTGCAATGGCGATACGCGGCTCAGACAGCAGCAGGCCGGCCAGGCCGGAACCGAGTACGAGGGCTTACCGCCGGCGTCGCGGCGGTAACGGGCGGCCGGTGACCCTGCCGCGACACGTGACCCATGATGGTCTGCGTCAGTCCAGAAGCGACACCGGAGGCGATCCCCGACGCGGTGGCATACAACAGCGCCCGTACGCCGGGTCGGGTCGTCCGCGACGCGCCAGGCGACGAGGCCGACCAGGGTCGCCGCCGTCACCGCGCTGCCGACCAGCAGCACTGCGGGTACTGGAGTTAGCGAGCCACGGCACGCTGACGCGGTCAGCACCAACAGACTGCCCAGACCGATGACGGTCAGCGGCGGCATCGCGCCCTCACCGCGGGTCACCTGATGGCTTCGCGGCGCGCACTCCTGAGCGGCAGGTGGGGCGAGCGACGAGAGTCAACGTGCCCAGAGGTTGCACGACAGTCATGGGCCGTAACGCAACGCCACCATGCGCAGGCGGCTGGCGCTGGCGCCGTTCAGTGCGACCGCCATCCACCAATTGCGGTGACGTAACGCGATGAGCCACGCCGCCGAGGTGGGTAGGCTCGCCGCCAATCTGCTTGCTGCACCACGGCCGCCGCGGCGTGCAGCAGACCGCCGAACCCAACGACAGCCGGTAGACCGCGGCGGCGAACGCGCTCACCGGGCAACCACACGGCCGGCTCTGTTCATAGTGTTCATGTTCCCATCAGCGCCGCCCAGGCGATCGGGCCCAACGAAGCAGTCCCGTCGCTACCACATCCGCAGTACGGCGAGACCGCCCCTAACTACCATACGCCGGCCTGGCGGGCGATGCTCGACGTGACTTGAATCATAAAGTCTCGAGCGTCACCCGCCAGTGTCGCTGTGGAAGGCAGACGTGACTACCGGTATCGCGGTGCAGCGCCATCCCGCATGGCTGAGATGCGCAGTGGTTCATCCACAGGCCCGGGTTGTCGGCCTGAAATCAAACCTGCCACACCTCTCCCGCCGTACGCTGAAAACGTGTCCAACCACAGTGGACTGCCGGTCGGCTGGGAACTCGCGTGGGACAGCACCAGAACACGATGTCCTGCAGGTGCCAGGATGGGTGACCTGGCCGCGGTTGACGACCGTCATCATCACCAGATCGCCTTCGCGCACCGACCAGGGGCTGCCACGTCGGGGAAGGCCTGACCGTTGATCGTGGTACGGCAGATTTTTTGTCGGCCGCCGACGAGGGCGAGCCCTGGTCGAGTACCAGTGAGGAACTGCCGGGTCGAACGGTGCGTCCACATCGAACGGTGTCGACGCCGGCGCACTGTAGGCCGGGCTGAGGTCGATACCCGCCAACCGCGGACACCGGCCGGCCTGGCGCCGACAGCGGCACCGCCGCTGCCTGGCCGCGCGTCAGCCCGGCTGTGTGGGTCGTCGGTCAGCGATATGCGGTTGGGCTGGCGGCATCGTGCTGACGTCAGCGACCGCCGGCGGGCGGGAATGAGCAACACCTGGTCACCCGCCATGCGGAGGTCCGGTTCCGGCAACTCACGGCGATGCCGGAACCGCGTGCTCCACCAACGCGAACACCCGCGGCACATCGTCGGTATTGATCAGCCGCAGCCGCACCCGGCGTACCGTGCCACCGTCGCCTCCGACCTACCGTCCCGGTCACCGACCACAGTGGAGCCATCCAGGGTGTGCACGGGCAACGAATCCGATGCCGGGTTCACCGCCGCGGGCACACCACCGGCGGTGCCGTACAGGCCGAGTTTGACAACATGATCGCAGACCGTGCGTGTGGTACCAAAGTACGTGCCGCCGGTCCGGTTGGCGCGGAAGCGGTAATACGAATTCTGGCCCGGCAACACGGCGTCCTGGGTCAGCCTGGTACGCCGTCCCGCACAGCTATGCAGCCGCCAGCGCAGGTGACCCTGGGCGTCAATGTCATGTTGCGCAGGGTGACCTGACAGATCACCCAGGCTGGCCGCATCGCGGCCCGGCACTGGCCGTCGAAATCCAGGCCTGAACCCGCCGTCCGGACGCGAGCCGATGGTCGCGGCGCGCGGTGAGCACCGGTGGTGCGCCACGCCACCCGGCTCCGGGGTGTCTGGCTCCCGCAACGCACTCACCGGCACGGTAGTGGGAAGCCCCGACCGGCGAACGCTGACCCCGGCGGCGGCCGGGCCGCTGCCGTTGTCCACAGTGATGGGTGACCAGGCTGCGCCACCTTCAGTGACCGCGGCGCAAGGCCACGATGGCGGCGGCACGCAACGGTAGCCTCGAGGACGCGGGCGGTCAGGTACCGCCGCGGTCACCACAATAATGATCAGTGGCCACGCCCGGTGGCGGCTGCGATATCCCAGCCAGCAGGGTACTTCACGCCCGCTGCCGCGTACCCGGCGGTCATAGCGTACTGGGTGGCTTTACGGTTGCCTGGCGCGTCCGAAGCTCGGCGGGCGCTGGCGATGGACGTGCGGTGCAGGCGAGAAGGCCAGCGGACACCCCGACCTGACCGCAACAGGGAAACGGAGGTCAGCCCGTGACGAACGCATCGTGCCCCCGCCTGCGAGGTGAGCAAACTGTCGAGATCCGGCCAGGCAGGAAGCGACCACCGCGGTTGCCAGCGCCATAACGCGATCGACTTCGGCAGGCGTTGCGCCGGCGGTGAGTTTTCAACCACAGCAGGCCACCACCGACACGACGAGTCCGCCACGCAGATGAGACCGCCCGTGCTTCGCAAGCCCCGGCGCCTGGCCGCGACGCCACCCGGTTTGTCAACGGGCGTTGCGCCGCTGAGCTGCCTGGCTCGGCGCCGCACTGCGGGCCCAGCAGCCTTGGCGCTGTCGCCCGGCCGAACACCGCCGGAGACGCGCCCATGATGGCTGTTTTCTGCGCCCATCATGTGGAGGTCAGCCAGCGCCGCCGGCGTCGGTGGTCCCCCCGCGTCGCTGTCGCTCAACGCCCCACCCACACCGATGATCAGCATCTGCACCACGACCAGACCGAGCGGCAGGATGGCGTCAGCCCGGATCAGCCGGCCCGGGCACCGGCCATGGCCGCCACGGTAAGACAGCAGACCGGAATGACGAGACCGGCCAGGTCGTCGCAAGCGCGAACGAGTTGTCCTCGGTTGCGTTTGGCGAACAAAACTTCGCACGGCGGCGCGAAGTAGAACTGTAGCCACGACGGCTGGCAGCATCAGTCCGGCCAACCCACAGTAGACCTACACAGAGGTAATCTGGGGCGAAAGCTCCTGGAGTACCGGTTAATGATCCGCATCGATTTCGGAAGCCTCAGCCACAAGGTAATGAAAAACCGCCCGACAAAGCAGTGTCATCACCCCCACGGGCGTACCTCCCCGCCCGCCTCTACGCCCCTTCGCCGTACGCCCCTTCTCCCCCGCTTCCACCCATCGGGCGTCGTGTGGAATCTCGCTGACACTGACCTCTGATCCGGGGCCGTCGCTGTAGATTGCCTCTGCATGGAGAGGTGGCGGCGGGGCGGAGGCTTATCAGGCTGGATTGTGCAAAGTAACACCACACTCAGTTGGGCGCGGTCGCGGGCGGAGAGAGTTTCACCGGCGTGGAATCGGCCTTACGGTGCGCGCGGTGGCTGAACTGACCTGGCATTGCGCTTCCGGTAAGATTTTGCCGCCGTTGAGCCCCTCGCCCACCAGGCCCACGATCTCGCGCTCCCGATCGGTGAGGTGTGGATAGTTGATGTGTGGCGTTCGCGCGAACCGGACCAGGTCGGGGTGGCGAACCCCGGACTGACAGCGATAAGTCACGGACGGGGACAGCAGCGCGTCCCCGCCGGCCACGAGCCGGATCGCGCGCAACAACTCCCGCCGGCTTCGTGTTCCGATGAGAGAAGTCGCTGGCGCCGTAACGCAGCGCGCCCAGCGACGGCACGTCGGTTCAGCGCCGGTATCGTAACATCACCCGCGTGCCGGCCAGTGCTCCGGGTCCGCCACGATGCCGTCGCCCTTGATGCCGTCGCCGATGCCGGGCATGCGTGACATCCATCAGCACCGAACATCGGCCGGTACTCCGGCCGACGCTTCACTTACCTGCCGGCGGGCCTCGCCCGCGACAGCCAGCCTGTCCCCGTCGAGCAGGGCGCGCAGGCTCCACGCCGGATCAGGTCCTGGGTCGTCCACGATCAGTACCGAGATCACGGCGTCATAAAGTCCTGGCAGGACACGAAAGCCGCTGTCGTCGCCGGGCCCGGCGTGCAACGAGCTGCCGAGCGCGGTCACCCGCTCCCCATACCGACAGGCGGTGCCTCGGCGGCAGCCACCACGACCGGAGTCGACACCTCGATGATCAGCTCGCGGGGCGTAGTCGACGCGCACCACGGCGGTGGCGGCACCGGCGTGGCGCAAACACGCCTGTCAACGACTCCTGCACCACGCGGTACGCGTCAGGTCCACCGCACTGGGTGGCAGGTTGCGCCGTTTGCTCGCTTCAGATGTGCACCCGTACCGGCACGCCGCTGTCCGACATCCGGGCGACGAGGTCATCGAGGCGGACCAGACCTGGGCAACGGTGCCCGCGCCCGTCGCCGTCGCTGCGACGTACCAGGGCCAGGTGACCTGCAGGTCGTCGAGCGCCTCCCGGCTGGTACGGCTGATCGCCGAGAGGGCGGGGCCGGCCTGGTTCCCGGTTGCCGGTCCAGCAGGTGCAGGGCGATCTCGGCCTGCATCGTGATGGCGGAAAGGCCGTGTCCCACGACGCGTCGCACTCCTGCGCCACCCGTAACCAGCCCCTGGTCGGCGTGCGTACGGGCCAACTGGATCCGGTCCCGTGCGACGGCTCCCCGCTGCAGCCGTACCGCGACACCTACCGCGAACGGCACCACCACCCACGCCGACGCCGGCACGATCGCGAACAGTCCCAGTGCGACACCACGCCCGAAGATGTGTAACGACAGGAAGACCAGTGCCACGACGGCCGCGAGGGCTGCTCGGCGCACCGGCACGTGCCGGGGCCATGGAATACACGGCGATCAGCAGGAACACCATGATCGGCCCGTACGCAGTCGAGCACCAGATAGAGAGGTGGCAACGGTCAACGTCGCGTGGGCCAATACCGGCCACAGACCCGCTGGCTGGCGAGTCCCAACGCGCCACCGCGACGAGCGAGTGTTTTACAGTACCGTCGGCGCCATCCGTCGGCGCGATGCGTGGCTACCGCGCTCGGCTGCGCCCGGCGATGCCCACGCCGACCAGCACGGCCGCAGCATTCGTCCGGCGTTGGCCTTCCGCTCCGGCCGGCGACTGGATCAGCTGTGCCGCCGGTGTCAGGCCGCTCGCTGAACGTGGACGGGCAAGCACATCACCCAGCGCAGATCGGCCTGGTTCCGCATCCGCCTCTGAGGGAGGGGCCGACTGCGTACGCGTCCACTGAACGTACGGTATGGCACCTGGGTGATCGGACGGCGCGACGGTGCGGCACGATGTGAACCATGTGGGCTACGACGTACGTCTGCTGACCGACACGGATGCGGCCGCCGCGTGGGAGCTGGGCGGATCGGTGCCCGCAGCTTTCCACGCCAACCGCCGCAGAACTGGGGCGGTCCGGATCCGTCGCGAATCTCGTGGGGTGCCTTTCGACGGCGCGGGTCGGCTGCGGCCAAGGCTGGATCGTCAACAGGCGACCAGAGTCTGGCGGCTGGCTGGTGCCGGCGAGCGGGTGGCTGGTGCGGCGGTCACACCGGAACTGGCGGGGGCGCGGCCTGATGAGGCAGGTCCTCACGCCGCTGTTGGCCAACGTGCCCGGGACCGCGGTGGTGTGATCAGTACCTGCGGCGCCCACCACGCCGGGCGCCACCGGCGCGTTTGGCTGGGAAGATAAACGTGCCGCGCCAGAAACCAGAAAAGATACGCCTGGGATGCCGTTGGTCCGGCGGCAGGCGCCGGAGCGGATATCAAAAGCAGCTTTCTCCTGCGATCGGCCGGCGGTGATGTGCCGGCTGTCGGAGCCAGGCATCGAACCGTGGCCCGCGCCAGTTCGGGAATATGACCGGACCTGCCCCATCTTTGACGACGCCGCCGCCGGGGCCACGTTTCATGAACGACGTACCTACCCTGGCGACGGACGGGGGACGGCACGCTGGTCGGCTACGCGGCCTGGAAACAGGGGACCGGCTACGACGACAAGGGCCGGCTGTCCGTGCATTACGACCTCATCGGGCTGACCGCGCGGACGCTACGACCGCACTGCTCGGCATGCTGGCCAGCTGGGCCAGCGTCGCGCCCACGCCTGAACCAGGCCTGCCCGAGCTGATCCGCCTGCTCGCGCCGTACACCAAGTGGTCCGTACCGCGCCGTAGCCGTGGATATGAATACGTAACTGAACGAAGTACAC
>ERZ1370068.10108-contig-8834_pt1 | contig 30155 bp, 32 predicted proteins | sample MGYA00561227_ERZ1370068 | MGnify/ENA primary metagenome ERZ1370068 (study PRJEB38410, sample SAMEA6850437) | metagenome | study: Metagenomic assessment of the ecological functions of the soil: analysis of the soil microbiota associated with the...
GCGTCACGCATCATCCGCTCGACGGGATAGTCGCGCGTGTAGCCGTAGCCACCGTGCACCTGAATCGCCTTCAGCGTCGTGCGCATGGCGAGCTCGGAGCAGAAGCAGCTTGGCCATGGCCGCTCGCTCGTGAACGGCTTGCCATGGCTGCGCAAGCCATGCAGCGTGGTACATCAGGTGCTTTCCGGCTTCGATCTCCGTGCGCGCAATCGGACAAGCTGGAATTGCACGCCCTGGAAATCGAAGATCGGCTTGCCCGGAACTGGCGGCGCACCGTGGCGTAGCGCATGGCCTGCTCAGAATGCGCCCTCGGCCAGGCCTAACGACAGCGCCGCGAGACCAATCCGCCCGGCATCGAGTGGCGCATGAAGTTCACGAACCCCCTGCCCCGCGGCGCCTAGCATGTTTTCGACGGGGACTTCGACATCCTCGAAGATCAACTCGCACGTGTCCGATGCGCGCCAACCAGCTTGTCCTCCCTTCTTGCCCGCTCCTGAATCCAGCCATCGCCGGCAGCGATGGGTCGTGCGCCCACTCCGACTTCCGCCGCCTTGGCGAGATCGGTCGTGGGCTTCGTCATGATGAACGAGCTGATGCCCTCGTTCCGCGCTTCCTGTCGGTCACGGCCGGTCACGACGAAAATCTCGCCGACGCCGCCGTGGGTGATGAAACCGCTTGGATCCGTTGACTGACGAAGTGGCCGTTCTTCCGAACGGCGGTCGTCCGCGTGCCGCCGGAGTCGCTTCCGGCACTTCTCTTCGGTGAGCCCGAAGCCGCCTAACACGCGACCGGTGGCGAGCAGCGGAACGAAGCCGTCGCTTCTGTTCGTCGGTCCCGAAGTGCGACGATAGGCGACGTTCCGAGCGTGGTGTGGGCCGAGATGGTGATCGCGTGCGATGCGCGACCTTCGCCGTCTCGTGGATCGCGATCATGTAGGCGATGTAGTCCAGTCCCAGCGCCGCCGAGGTCCTCGGACCACGGGACGCCGAGCAGGCCCAGATCGCCCATCTTCTTGATATTCTGCCAGGGGAACTCCGCGCGTTCGTCGAGCTGCGCGGCAACGGGCGCGACTTCCTCGCGCGCGAACGAGCGCACCATTCCCGCGCACGGCGAGGTGCTGCTCGGTGAAGTAGAGAGAATCGTCCATGAACCTGACGCTGCCGCTCGATATCTGTTGTTAGGCGGCCTCGGTTTCGTCGGCACCCTTGATGGCCGCCAGAAACCGCTCGCCGTATTTGTCCAGCTTCGCTTGCCCTACGCCCCGAACCTCGAGAAGTCCCGCCGATGTCCGCGGCTTTCGGGCGGCAAGCTCAGCGAGCGTGCGGTCCGAGAACACCACGTAAGCCGGAACCTCCTCCTCGCGCGCGATCGAGCTGCGCAGCGATCTTCGAGCGACGCAGAGAGCCGCGCATCGGCGCCTTCCAACACGAGCTCACTGGCAGGTCTGCGCCTGCGAACCTGCGGATCGGCTCGCACCGCGGCGCTCGCTTCGGAACGCGGCGACCCCGGCCCACCGGCCATCGGAGCTGGCTCGCTCGCGACGCGGTTCGCGCCGACCCTGGTGCGTGGCGCTGCTCTGCCGACGTGCAGACCGAGGCAGTTGTCGCATCCGCCGCAGGTCCCGCGGCCGGCCTCGTCTCCGAAATATCGAAGGACAGAAGGCTCGGCGGCAACCGGTGGTATACGCGTATTTCTGCATGGCATCGAGCTTTGCGAGTTCGGCTCGGCGCCGACGATCGATCGCGGCCCACTCGACGGCGAACGCCGAAAGCGGCTTGCGGGGTCAGTGAGACGGGTCCCGCCCCCAGGCGCTCCCAGGTGAGGAACTGTCGCGACTGAAGCGACGGTCAGGAGCGGGATCGCGGTGGCAGACCCGCTGAATCCGGGCGGTAGCCCGTCGAGCCGACAACGACCGCGCCGTCGTTCAAGCGATTGCCTGCCGCCCGCCACAGCGCGCGCAGGAACCCAAGCTCGGGGTCGTGCGTTTCGGGCAACTCTCGCTTGATCCGTTCGGGCGTTGCGAGAGCCGGATGAACACCGACGAGCCCGACTCGGACTCGCGCCGGACGGCATCGGCGCGCATCAGCATCGCGAAGCGCCGACTCGACCTCGCGCCCGCCGACTTCTGCCGGGAATGAGGCGCGAGATGTCCTCGGGCCGAGGTCAGTGCAGGCCGGACGCGTCGACGACGCGCTGCATTGCCGCGTACACCGATCTCAACGAGCGCTCGTTTCAGGATACGCGCCCTTGATGAAGAACTCGTGCGTGAAGCGGTCGGGAAACGCGTGCAGCAGTACGCAGTCCGACTGGAGGCCGTCGCGCCCCGCGCGCCCGGCCTCCTGGTAGTACGCCTCGAGCGTACCGGGCATCGCGTGATGGACGACGAGCCGCACGTTAGGCTTGTCGATCCCCATGCCGAACGCGTTCGTCGCGACGATCGGCGCGGCACGTGCTCGTTCATGAAGCTGTCCTGCACGTCGTGCCGGTGCGCGTCGTCGAGGCCCGCGTGATACGCGCGCGGCGGCCGAAACGCGCGCGCGCTCGAGCACGCCGGCGATCCGCTCGACGTTACGCGCGCGTCGACGCGTAGACGACCGCGAGGCCGTCGTGCTCGCGCGAGCGGTCGTGCACGAGCGCGTCGTCCTTCTCGCGTATCGTTGCGGGTCGGAAGCACGTGGTAGCTGAGATTCGTGCGGTCGAACCCGGTGACGATGATCGTCGGCGTTTCGAGCGCGAGCTGCGCCGCGATGTCGCTCGCGGACTTCCGGCGTCGCCGTCGCGGTCGAGCGCGACCGTGCGGCGGCGCGCCGAGTCGCTCGCGCACGTTGCGCATGCGCAGATAGCTCGGGCGGAAATCGTGGCCCCACTCGCTGATGCAGTGCGCCTCGTCGACCGCCAGCAGCGACACGCCGCATCGCGCGCAGACGTTCGGCCGTCGTGCCCGGCGTCGAATCGCTCCGGCGCGACGTAGAGCAGCTTGATGTCGCCGCGGCCAGCGCGAGCCAGCCGATCGGACACCTGCGATCCGGTCGAGCGTGCTGTTGATGAACGCCGCCGGCAGGCCGCGCGCGGTGAGCGCGTCGACCTGGTCCTTCATCAGCGAGATGAGCGGCGAGATCGACGACGGTGAGCTCCGGCAGCATCAGCGCCGGCACCTGGTAGCACAGCGACTTGCCGCCGCCGGTGGGCAGCACGACCAGCGTGTCGCGGCCGCTCAGCACCGAGGTCGACCGCGCGTTCCTGGCCCGGGCCGAAACGCCGGGTAGCCGAACGACTCGCGCAGCGTGGCGCGGGCCTGCTCCGAGCAGCGAGCTCGGCGGAAACTCGCTGGGCACGTCGACACAATAACGACGTGCGCCTCACCCGACCATCATCGAAGCGGTCTGCAGCGGTAATCAGACAGGCCGCGCGCGAAGTGGCCTCGACGTGAACTTGCCCGACGAGCTCACGGACGAGAGCCACTGACGTTCGGCGTCTCGGCGCGGGACAGCTCATCGAGCGTGGCGCGATACCCGGCGACGATGCTCCGTACCGGATCGCCCGGCACGTTGAACACCGATCGGAACCCGCGAATGCCCGGCTGCCACAGCCGAGGCAGATACTCCGACGCCGTCGATGGGTCGTGAGTGCAGGAGTCGATTCCGGCACGCGGAATCCGTCGCGACGCCGAACGTGTACCCAGCCGGGTCGGTCAGCTCGACGCACCGGGTGCTTCTGCACGCAGAGGTCGCGGCAGGTCGTCGGCTCGCGATCGAACGCGGCCGACAGCACGCAGTGCTCGATCGTCATTCCCTCGGGCCGACCGTAGACGAACAACATCGAAGCCCTGCCCATTCCACGGTGCCGAGCACGGCAGCGAGCTCCGCGGTCGTCAGCTCGACCGACAGCGACGATGCGACGCGGCACCGAGTCGGAACAGCTCCGCCGCCGGTGTGCTGGTTGAAGCAGTTCACGGCGTAATCCGCGACGACGTCGCGACCGGCCCGCGCCGAGCTTCGGCGACGAGCCCGAGGTGTCCCGCTCAGAATCGGAAGGCCAAGGGCGAGCCACTTCTGCGAGCGAGCGCCGTTCCTCGGGCCGCACGATCGTCGGCGTGCGGAGGCGCAGCACGACGCCGCGTGCAGCGAGCTCTTCGCCGAGCGCGCGAACGCGAGCCGCGGGCGGCGCCGGATGGCGAAGGAACGGGTCGAACGTGATTTCGGTCGCCCCGCCGTCGGCGGCCGCGCGAGCGTCCTCGAGGCGATAGACCTCGGCGCTCAGGGAATACGGCAGCCTCGCGGTTGCCCGTTAGGGCACCACATCAGGCTGCGGAGCCGACGCGGCGCGGGAACCTTCGCGATCGCCGCGGCAATTGCGCCATCCCGTTCCGCCGTCCGTGCAACCTCGGCCCAGTCGCGACGACACCATGAGGTCATTCGACGACCTGTTGACGGTGAGGTGATTGAGCTCGCTCACCGGCAGAAAGAGTCTGCCCGGTACGAGCCCGGCCACGTCGAGATCGCCTAACGCGAACGGGGTCTCGCTCCGAGTGACCGAGCTGCTCGCGCAGGCGGGCGACATCGAGCGCGTGGCGCGCAGCGGGCGCGAAAGCGGGACGTCGCGGCACGCACGCTGACCTGATTCGCCGTCCGCTGTGGCCACCACCCTGAGCGGCGCCCCAGGCGTCCCAGAACAGCCGGACGTCGATGCGCGTGTCGCCGCGCGAAGCGGGCGCGATGAGAGCTGCGAAATGCGCTCGCGCTCGAGCAGTGCCGTCGTGACGTGCGCGACGGACCGTCCACCCGGTCGGGCACGCTTGTACGCGGTGCGGGATTGCCTGGCGAGCTGGTGCCATTCACTGCGCGAACGCGGGAACGCTGGTCGAACGGAGAAGCCGACGCGCCTGCCCCTTCTGGCCCGCGGGCGGCTCGAAGCCGAGCCGATCGCCGCACCTCCACCGGTGCGACGTCGTCGATCAACCGATCCGACGCTCGTCACGCACTCCGGCTACGACGCCCAACGCGACGCCGCGATTGTCCGGGCTGAGTGCGGGTGATGTAGCCGCCGACCCGCGCGCGACCCAGGTGCATGCCGCCGGGTGAACCCGCGGCTGAAAGATCTGGACGAGCGGCTGTACTTCCTCAAACGACGGCGGCGTACGTCGTCTCCGCTCGAGCGATCAAAGGAACGCGCGATAGATTTCGTGTGACCGTCGCGACGTATTCCGGGCTTGCGTTTTTCGGCCCTCGACCTGAGCTAGCGATACCTGCGTTCGCCAGCGCCGCCGAAGCTGGTCGTGAGCGGCGAGGATCTTTCGCCGAGATGAGGAAGCCGCGGTCGAGCCCGCGCACGGTGCGTGGCGTCCAGGTGAGCATGTGGTCCTTCGGTGCACGATCGCGCGCACGAGCCGCGGTTCGGCGCTGCGCTCTGCGCGATCGCGCCGGACATGAAGCACCGTCCTGAGTACGAGATGCAGAGTGCGCCGTGCACGAAGGACTCGAGTCCGAGCGTCTGGCACGGCGGCGCGGATCTGCCGGATGTCCTCGAGGGTGTTCTCCTGCGCGAGCACGACGCGGTCGACCCAAGCTCGGCGCATCACCGGCCGGCGCCTGCTGGCGTCGTGCACGGTCATCTGCGCCGACGCGTGCACCTCCGAACCCGGGGTACACCGCGCTGAATCAGAGCTGGATGAGGCCAACGTCCTGTGACGATCGCGGCGGCGGCGATCCCGCGGTCGATTGCCTGGCCTGAGGAGCGCAGCGGTGCGTCGTCGAGCGATCTCGGTCCGGCTTGATGAGGCGTGTTCAGCGTGAGGTAGATCCGAACGCCCGCGAGACGCGGCGAGCGCGTGCACGCCCGCTCCAGCTCATCGAGCGTGCAGCTGCGCGCCCCTTCGTCGCAGTTGAAGCGCTCGGCCCCGCGAGGTATACCGCGTCGGCGCCGTTTGCGACGGCGGCCCCGGCATCGAGCGAGCGCGGCAGGGGCGAGCAGTTCGGGGGCGCGAGTGGTGCGAGCCATCGCGCGAAAGATAACCGGATCAAACGACCAGGCCCTGCCGTCACGGAAGCCCCGACTCCGGCTCCGTCTCCGAGAGAACCGGTGGTAAGTATAATGCGATCGCCACGAGCTCTGATGCTGATCCGGCTACGAACGTAGTGTCCCGCCGCTGAGATCACCGAACGGCGAAACATCCCGCACGCCCGGGCGAGCGCCGGTCGCGATCCGTGACCGTGCGCGCGATCCATGATCGAGCCGCTCGGTGGAGGACGGCTGAGGCGACGCTCGGCCTCACGCCGCTGGGCAGCCCTGAGGCGGACGCCTGGCGTCGCGTCGGTCGACACCAGCGACGGGAGCAGCTCGTGGAGGAACACTTTCACCTGCGTGATCCGTCTGAGCGAGAGCGCTCACGCCGCCGTCGAGCGCGCCGTGCAGGAAGAGTTCGAGCGCCGCTGAGGTTAGGCAGCTCATAATCGCTTCACGTCTCCCGTGATGACGCCGCGAAAATGCTCGGCGACACGACGCTCGAGGTCAGATCGCTGCACGAGCAGCGGATACCACTCGCGGCTTGAGCGCAGATCACGCCGACGTTGCGCTGTGTCGCCCTTGTCGCCGACCGAGCGTGCGCGATGTCCACGCAGGCGAACCTTCATGCGACGCACCTCGACGTCCGTCTGGACGACCGGTCTTGTCGATGAGCGCGGGCCAGTAGGCGACGATCTCCTCGACCTTCGGGCGTCCGCCGGCGAAGCCCGGTGACGCTGGGCGGACCGTTGAGCACGAGCGGCGCGATCTCGCGCGTGAACCGCTCGACCGTCGGCCTTGTCGGTCGCCACGCACGCCGAACGCGCAGCTGCACCTCCGGCGGCGTCGTGCGGCTGCGCCGGCGAGCGGACCATGCGTGGCCGACACGCCGACGAACTCGGTGAGGATCGTGTCGAACGCGAAGCCCGAGGTCGGTCGAGCCGCTCGCGCAGCACGCGGTCGGCCAGCCTGCGCCTTCTCGCAGCGCGTCGGGCCACGCGTACGACGAGGGTGCCGACCGCCTTGAATCCGGCGCGATACGCGATCGACACTTTGAGCTTGTCGGTCGCGCGGTCGCCCGCTGATGCCGAACACGCGCACGCGGTCCTGGCCCGTCTGCCTCGAGCTGAATCGTCGTGAAGTCCGCGACGACGTCGGGCGTGATGTACGCGTGCGGGTCGCCCATCTCGTAGCACGAGCTGCTCGGTGACCGTCGGAACCGAGATGCGACCGCCGGTGTCCGGATGCTTCGAGATCGCGAACGTCCCGTCGGCGGATGCGCTTCGACGATCGGATAGCCGACGTTCGCGAGGTCGGGAATGTCTGCGCCAGTCGATACAGGCAGTTGCCGCCCGAGCACTGCGCGCCGCACTCGATGATGTGCCCGGCGATGATTCCGGCGGCGAGCCGGTCCCAGTCGTCCGCGCGCCCAGCCGAACTCGTGACGCGAAGCGGCGCCATCGTGAGCGCCGTGTCGGTCGACCGGCCGGTGATGACGACATTGCGCGCCGCGCGACAGCGCTTCGACGATCGGCGTCGAGCCGATGATACGCGTTGGCCGATAGCACGCGATCGCGCACGGTCGACAGCGGCTCGCCGGTATCCATGTTCGCGCAGCGCATGGCCGCGCGCGATCAGTTCGTCGAGACGCGGAAGCAGGTCGTCGCCCGTGACGACGCCGATCGCATGACGCTTCCCCGCGCTGCCTCGCGCGACCGCTGCTCGAGATCGCCTCGCGCGCACGCGCACCGGGTTCACGCCGCCGGCGTTGGCGATGACCGCGCACGCCGCGCGTCGACGATCGCCGGCAACACGCTCTCGATCGCGCCGACGAAGTCGCGCGCGCGTAGCCCATCTTCGGGTCGCGCTCCTTCTGCTTTTGCAGAATGCGACATCGTGACTTCGGCGAGATAGTCGAGCATCAGGTAGTCGACCGGCCCGCCTTCGACCTGGCGGCGCGGCGCCTCGAGCCAGTCGCCCCAGAACCCCTGCCCGGCGGCGACGCGAACGACATCCGCGTTTCACGTCATGCCTCGAGAGGTGTGCGGGAAGAACGAAAGGCGCCGAGGTGCGGCCCGGGATTATGCAGCGCGCGCGCAGCGCCATGGCCAGCACGTCGCGCGTGTCCTCGGGATAGCACGATCGCGTCGATGTAGCCGCGCGCGCCGGCGTACCGCGCGTCGAGCTGGTGCTCGTAGTCCGCGCGCATCTCGTCGACGGACGCCGAGATCTCGGCGACGGATCCGCTTGCTTCTTCTCCGGGCGGCCTCGATCGCCGGGCCGTGCACGGCCTGCACCGCGGCCTCGCCTTCCATGACGCGCCATGCGGCCCGTGGGCCAGCTGAAGATGAAATCGGGATCGAAGCCCTGCCCCGCCATCGCGTAGTAGCCTGCGCCCGACGCGTGATTCACCGTCAGCACGATCTTCGGCACGCGCGCGGTCGCCATCGCCTCGACGAATCGGGCGCCGGCGCGAATGATTCCCTCGTGCTCGGCCTCCGGGCCGACCATGAACCCCGAGACGTCCTGCACGAACAGCAGCGGAATGCCTCTGCGCGGTCGCAGCGGTCGATGAAGAACGCGACCTTCTCGGCGCTCTCGGCATAGACGATGCCGCCGAACCGCGGCTTCTCGCCCGGCGCGCCCTTGATCGAGACCGCGCTGGTTGGCGATCACGCCGACCGGAATGCCGTCGATGGCGCGCGTCGCCGCAGATCATCTCGCGCGCGAGCTCGGCCTGGAACTCGTCGAGCTTCCCGTCGTCGACGATGGCGCTCAGCGACCTGGTGCATGTCGTAGGACATGCGGTGGTCGTGCGGGCAGCAGGTCGTACAGCGCGTCCGGCTGGGCACCGGACGGATCGGGCGCGTCGCGCGATCGCTCTGGTCCCGTCGCGTTCGCTGCCGGCAGGCAGCGCCGACCAGATCGCGCAGCTTGTCGCAAGACACGCGTCGTCGTCGTCGACGGCGTAGTGCGCCACGGCGCTGATCTCCGTGTGCGTCACCGCGCCGCCGAGCGTCTCGCCGTCGATCGTCTGGCCGGTGGCGCCCTTCACGAGGTTCGGCCCGCCGAGTCCCATGAACGACGTGCCTTCGACCATCACGATCACGTCGGACAGCGCGGGCAGATACGCGCCGCCCGCGATGCACGGTCCCATCACCGCGGCGAGCTGCGGGATGCGCAGGTAGCGCCGCATGATCGAGTTGTAGTAGAAGATCCGCGCCGCGCCGTACTGCCCGGGAAACACGCCGCCCTGGTACGGCAGGTTCACGCCCGCCGAGTCGACGAGATAGATGATCGGGATGCGGCAGCGCATCGCGATCTCCTGCGCGCGCAGAATCTTCTTGATCGTCTCAGGCCACCACGAGCCGGCCTTCACCGTGGCGTCGTTCGCGACGATCACGACCTCGCGCCCGTGCGACCGATGCCGACGCCGGTGACGACGCCGGCCCCGGGCGCTTGGCCATCGTACTGGTCGTAGGCGACGAGCAGGCCGACCTCGATGAAACCGCGTGCCGTCGGTCGCAGCAGCTGGCGATCGCGCTCGCGCGCGGTGAGCTTTCCCTGCTTGTGCTGCTTGCGCGATCCGGTCGGCGCCGCCACCTTCGCCGCGAGCCTGCGCCTCGAGCGTCGCGGATCTCGTCGCTCAGCTCACGGAGCCGCGCTCGTCACCGCTCGCCTGACCTCGCTGCCGCGCTCGTGCCTCGAACCAGCCGCGGATGTAGTCGATCGAGGTCCGACGTCGGCGTGCCGGGGCCGAACAGCTTGCCGATGCCTCGCGCGCTGCAGCGCGTCCATGTCCTCTTTCGGGATGATGCCGCCGCCGGTGATCAGGATGTCGTCGCGGCCCGGCTTCGCGCATGCAGCGTCGAGCACGCGCGGGAAGAGCGTCATGTGCGCGCCGCTGAGAATCGACAGGCCGACGACGTCGACGTCTTCCTGAACGGCGGCGGTGGCGATCATCTCCGGCGTCTGGTGGAGGCCGGTGTAGATGACCTCCATGCCCGGCGTCGCGCAGCGCGGCGGCGACGACCTTGGCGCCGCGATCGTGGCCGTCGAGGCCCAGGTTTGGCTATCAGGACACATTGGACGCAAGAACTCCTCGGGAGAATGAAGCGAGGGCGAACGGCCTGCAGCTCGGCAGACCGAAAGCTTGGCGAGCGCCGCAGTGGCGGGCAGCATGGCGAACGGCAGTCGTCCGGACTTAGGCCTCCCTTCCGCGCTGCGAGGAGTCATCTCGCCACCCGCGGCGCGAGAGCGCGTCGTCTCGGTCCAACCGTCATATCGCGGCGTCGACGACGAGGCCCGCGTCGCGCGAGCATCTCCCGCGAGATGCGTCGCCGAGCAGAGGCGAATGCGGTGCCCGCGTTCGCCGCTCTCGAGCGCCGGCCGCGCCACGCTCGTTCGCACGGTCAGCGCACCGGACAGTGTCGGGCGAGACGTTCGTTGGCCGATCGCTCGGTGTGGTCGTCCGGCGAGCCACCAATCGCGGAGAGGAAACGGCGCATGACACGCCGTCGCGATTGCCGCTCGTGCCAGACGAGCGCGCCTCTGAGCTGCGAGCACGCGCTGACCACTCTGCGACTGCCACAGCGCGCTCGTCGTCACGCGGCTGGAGGAAGAAGCCGAACGAGGTGAACAGATTCACGACGGCGTCGAACCGTGCGGTCCATCGCGCTGGCAGACCGTCGCATTGTCGCCGCGCGTGTAGCGGAGCGTGCTTCTGTCCACGCGGGCCTTCGCGCGCGCGAGCAGCTCGCGGGACAAGGTCGAGGCCTGTCGAACGTCGTCAGCCCGCTTCGAGCGAGCAGGTGCGCGTGGCGGCCTGGCCGCGCGGCGTCGAGGATCGCGCGAGCCGGCCGGCAGGCCGAGCATCATCGATCGAAGCCGGCGCGACCTCGCGGCGGTCGCGCGCGAGGTCGAAGATCCGGGCCGTACTCGAGCAGGCAGTGCGCGTCGAAGTAAAGCCCGACCACGCAGTCGCCGGGAATCGGGAGTCGGGAACCGGGTGGCGCCCGCGCGGAGGTCGGGCGCCGGATCGCCCGCTCCGGCGTGGAGCCTCTGTTCGCCCGTTGCCGGTTCCCTGTTTCCGCTCTTCCCGCTTCCGCGCCTCAGAAGAAAACCGGCTCTCGGTACGCCCCGAACACCGACTTCCTCTATCGCCGCGCGAGGATGCTCGGTACAGCGTGCAGTACGCCTGCGATAACGCAGTCGAGAATGCGCAGGATCAGGTTCGCGTCCGTCGCCGTCGCCGCCGCCGTGAGCTCCGAGCCAGGCGGCGCTTGCACGAGAGCGCGCGTCATCGGGCTGAGCCCGGCGGAGCTGTCGATAAGCCGCTTCGCGCTGCAGGACTCGTCGTGTCCTCGCCGACCCTGAGCGGTGATCGTAGAGCTCGGGCTCGTCGGTGACGAACTCGTTCACGCCGACGATCACGCGCCGATGCTGCTCGATCTCCCACTGCTGCCGCGCGGCGGACTCGGCGATCTTGCGCTGGAACCAGCCGGCCTCGAGACCCGCGACGACGCCGCCGACGCCTCGTCGATCTCCTCGAACAGCGCCTCGGCTTCGCGCTCGAGCTGGTCGGTGAGCGCTTCGACGTAGTACGAGCCGCCGAGCGGATCGATCACGTTCGGAACGCCGGTCTCGTACGCGAGCACCTGCTGCGTGCGCAGCGCGACCTGCACCGCTTCTTCCGTCGGCAGCGCGAGCGTCTCGTCCATCGAGTTCGTGTGCAGCGACTGCGTGCCGCCGAGCACCGCGGCCAGCGCCTGGTACGCGACGCGCACGACGTTGTTCATCGGCTGCTGCGCGGTGAGCGTCACGCCGGCCGTCTGCGAATGGAAGCGCATGATCCACGACCGCGGGTTCTTCGCGCCGTACCGCTCCTTGCAGGTGGCGCGCCCAGATGCGGCGCGCGGCGCGCAGCTTGGCGATCTCCTCGAAGAAGTCGTTGTGGATGTCCCAGAAGAACGAGAGCCGCGGCGCGAAGTCGTCGACGTCGAGCCCGCGCGCGATGCCGCGCTCGACGTACGTGAAGCCGTCGGCGAGCGTGAACGCGAGCTCCTGCGCGGCCGTCGCGCCGGCTTCGCGGATGTGGTAGCCGGAGATCGAGATCGGTGTTCCAGAGCGGCGCGTGCTTCGCGCCCCACTCGAAGCAGTCGACGATGAGCCGCAGCGCCGGCTCGATCGGGAAGCACCACGCGTGCTGCGCCATGTACTCCTTCAGGATGTCGTTCTGAATCGTGCCGCGCAGCTTGTCGCGACGACACGCCCTGTCGTCTCGGCGGCCGCGATGTAGAACGCCCAGAGGATGATCGCCGGCCCGTTGATCGTCATCGACGTCGAGACCTTGTCGAGCGGGATGCCGTCGAACAGCACCTCCATGTCGGCGAGACTCGAGATCGCGACGCCGCGTCTTTCCGACTTCGCCCTCGCGACCGCGGATGATCGGAGTCGTAGCCCATCAGCGTCGGGAAATCGAACGCCGTCGAGAGGCCCGTCTGTCCGTGCTCGAGCAGGAACTTGAAGCGCGCGTTCGTGTCCGCTCGCGCTGCCGAAGCCGGCGAACTGGCGCATCGTCCAGAGCTTGCCGCGATAGCCGGTGGGATGAACGCCGCGCGTGAACGGATACGCGCCCGGAGCGAGCTCGCCGCGGCGCCCTCGGACGTGACATCGAGCGCCGTGTAGAGCGGCGCCGACCTCCTACCGCTGGAGTTCGTGAACGCGATGTCGCGCAGCTCGCCCTTCGTCGCAACGCTGTCGCGCCACGCGGCCACCTCGGCGCGCAGGCGCTCGAGCTCGCCGCCTGACGACGCAGCGTTCGTCGCGCTCGTAGGTCGCTCGCGGGGTCGAAGATCTTGCATCGGACGTCATGATCGGGTCCGCGTCAGAAGGTCCCCGCTCCGAGCCAGCAGTTCGTCGGCGACCGTCGAACGGCGTTCGCCGCGCCCGACTCCAGCGCCGACAGCTGTCGAGTCGAGCCAAGCGTATTGTGTGCCGCGTCGCGCCAGAGACGCTGACGCCGTTCGTGCTTCGACGTACATCGATCACGCTGTTCGCGCAAGCGCGCGCCGGCGCCGGCGCCGAAGCGTCGCCGCTTCGCTTCAAGATAACGGAAGTGCCGGTCGAGCGCGGTGATGAACTCGTCGATCCCCTCGCCCTTTGCGCTGCCGACCGTCCGCAGCACCGGCGGCGTCCACGTCCGGCGCATTCCGTCTGCGGCGCGCCGCGCGCCGCCGGTTCATGGCGATGCGCGCCGGCGTCGTCATCGTCCGTCCGAGATCGACGCCGTGGTGCGCCGGAACGTTCTTGCGAGCGTCTCGCCTGCGCCGCAGGCCGAGCATCAGCTCGATGTCGTTGCGCACGCGGTCGGCGCCGGGACGGTCCGCCTTGTTGACGACGAAAGATATCGGCGATCTCCATGAGGCCCGCCTTGAGCGTCTGAATCGAGTCGCCCGACTCCGGGCACGAGGACGACGACGCGTCGTGTCGGCGGCGCGCGCGATGTCGAGCTCACTCTGACCGACGCCAACCGTCTCGATGAGAATGCGATCGAAGCCGAACGCGTCGAGCACGTCGGCCACGTCACGCGTCGCCGACGGCGAGGCCGCCGAGCGAGCCGCGCGTCGCCATCGATCGGATGAACACGCCGGGATCGAGCGCGACGCGTCTCCATCCGGATGCGATCGCCGAGCAGCGCGCCGCCGGTGAACGGCGACGTCGGGTCGACGGCGATGATGCCGACCGTCGAGCCGCCGCTTCGCGATACTGCGCCGCGAGCTGCGTCGTGAGCGTGCTCTTCCCGCGCCCGGCAGGTCCGGTGATTCCGATGCGTCGCGCCGCGGCCGATTTCGCGATGTGCAGTGCGCGCCAGCAGCGTGTCGAAGCCCTGGCGCTGGTTCTCGACGATGCTCACGGCGCGCGCGAGCGCGCCGTGTCTGGCGTGCGTCGAAGTCGGCGATGAAGTCTCGCTCCGGCGACGTAAGTCGTACGAGTAGTCGCGTCGTGCCGTGATGCCGGTCGCAGGTTCACGCCGGCGGGCGTCGCGATCCGGCGGTGACGCCGGCTCGTCGTGTTCGTCGCGGATGTCGCCGACGAGCTCCTCCGAGCAGATCCTCGAGCGTCACGATCCCGGCCAGTCTGGCCGGCGCCGTCGCGCACGATCGCGAGGTGTCTGCCGCTCGCGCAGCATGCCGGAACGAGGAGCTCGTTGCATCGTGCCGTCGCCGGCGCCTCGGCGACGAGCGCGCGAGCCTGACGTCGTCCGCTGCCCGTGTCCTTGATCACGTCGAACGCGTGGATCATCCCGATGATGTTGTCCAGCGTGCCCGTGATAGACGGGTACGCGGCTGTAGCCGACTGCGGCGATCTGCAGCGCGACGCTCGTGACGCGCGAGTGCCCTCGTCGATGCGCGAAGATGTCGGCGCGCGGCGTCATGACCTCGCCGACGCATCTTGCTCGCCGAACTCGCACCACGCCGCTGATGATCGCGATTTCCTCGCTGCTCGCCGACGCCCTCGAGCTCGCCCTCGCGCAGCGAGGTCCTCGAGCGTCGTCGCGGCTCCGGGTCGTGCTGGCGCTCGGCGCTCGCGGCGTGAAGATGGCCGACACGCGTCGCGCGACCACCACGCGATGGACGTCAGCGCGATCTGCGACCACCGCAGCACCGGCAGCAGAAGCGGCAGCGACGGCCGTGGGCCAGCGCCGCGCGATCGGCGCGTGGCAGGAGCTGACCGATGACCAGCACGGCGAACGAGAACGCGGCAAGCCGCCGCGCCGCGGACGGCAGACCCACTCCGCCGACGGCCCGACGCATCGCGCCGGCGACGTAGACGGTTACGGCAATGCCGGTCGCCGCGGCGAGGCAGCAGCCGCTGCGGGCGCTCGAGATAGAGCGTCGACGCTGCGGCAGCCCCGCGAAGTCGGCGCTCGGCCCAGTGGCGCAGCCAGATGCGACTCACCGAGCGGACTGCCGTGCGCAACCGCCGTCAGGCATGCCACGACGACGAGCACGACGATACAGTCGGCGCAGAGAGCGATCACGACACGTCGCTCGGTCACGTCACGTCGTCGACCCGCTCGAAGTACACGCGCTCGATGCCGGCGCTTGACGACGCGTTCGATCGACGATGCGGAAGCCGCTGCATCGTGAACGACTCGCCGGCCTTCGGGGACACGACCGAGCAGCTCGTACACGAGCCCACCGACGGTCGTCGACGCCTTCGCGTGCGAAAATCGTGACCGAGCCAGATCGGACAGCTCGTCGACGCGTCATGCGCCGCCGGAACCCAGAAGCGGCGTCCCTCTTCCTGCTCGACCGAGGCTTCTTCGACGTCGTACTCGTCGCGGATCTCGCCGACGATCTCCTCGAGGATATCCTCGATCGTCACGATACCGGCGGTGCCGCCGAACTCGTCGACGACGATCGCGATGTGCGTGCGCGTCTGACTGGAACTCGCGGAGCTGCTGATCGATCGTCTTGCTCGCCGGAATGAATACCGGCGGGCGCACGAGCGACGGCCCATCCGCCCGCCGGCTTCTTCGTCGGCGATCGACCGCCGGCAGAAGGTCCTTCGCATAGAGGATCCCGTCGACTCTCGTCGAGCGTGCCGTCGAGACACCGGAAACGCGCGCGTGCTCGGAGCTGCGGACCCTCGGCGAGCACGTCCGCCCACGGCGTCTTCGCGATCGATGCCGACGATGTTCACGCGCGGCAGCATCACCTCGTGCACCGCGGTGTTCCCGAGCGAGAAGACGCCGTGGAGAATCGGTCTCCTCCCTGTCGGTCACATCCGCTTCGGCCGCGACGATTTGGCGAAACTGCTCGGCCGTCGCTTCGCGATCCTCCTCCACCGGTGTTGGTGGAATGACCGACTGCAGCATGTTGTCGAGCCAGGCGCCGACGATCACGACGGGCGCCAGCACCCGCTCGACCGCGTTGACCACCGGTGCGAGGCGCTCGATCGACGGCATGCTCACGGCCTTCGCCAATGCTGCGCGCAACGCTCTCGGACAACAGCACGGCAACCAGAGCAGCGGGCACCGCGATGGCGAGCGATGATCCGGAGCGACCGGTCGGAGAATCGGAGCGCCCACGCGATCGCGCAGCCCGCAACGAGGTGAGCTACGATGCGCGCAAACGCGAGCGCGACGCGATGAGGGCGCTCGCGGCGCTCGGCGAGCGAGCTGCAGCGACGCGCTGAGCCGCGCGTCGGCGGTGTCGAGCGCGAGCAGCGCGCCGTCGCCCGCCGCGAACAGCGCGGCGAGCCCCGACGCCAGGATCGCGACCAGGATCGCGACGATGGTGCTCACGGTTCGCGGGCGCCGGAGACCGCGCGCCGGATGGTTGCCGAGGCGAGGAGGCGTTCCTGTCGGCGCCACATGGGCGACGATCGTGCGCTCGGTGCCGTCCGGGTGGTCGTGGCCGAGCACGTGCAGCGTTCCATGGACGACGAGTCGCGCGAGCTCCTCCCGCACGCCTCGGCCGAAGCGCATCGCGTTGGCGCGTGCGACCTCGGGCGCGATAGTAGATGTCGCCGACTACGGGATGCGCCGCCGACCGTTCCTTCCCTGCGCCGAGGGCGAACGAAATGACGTCCGTCGGGCCGGCGTGTCCGAGGTGCCGCCTGTTGAGGCCCGCGATCTCGCGCGCGGACACGAACGCGATCGAGACGAGGGCATCCCGAACACCCCTCGGCCCTGAGCACGGCGGTTGCGACGCGCTTGACCCGGGCGGAGGCGAACGGGATGCGCGCAACCGTCCGCCGAGACGTCCACGATGATGCTCATGGCCGGCTCATCGCGACTCTGACCTGCTCGGTCGGCGTGCGAGCCCCGGCAGCGGGGGACCCGCCGGCCGGCGGCTCGTTAGGTGACGCAGGCGCTCCTTCGCCGCCGCCGGGGATCCGAATTCCGCCGTGATCCCGCCGCTCGCCGCCGGGTATTCGATGCGCGAGTGGTACATTCCGACGAGAACCCGGGTAAACTGGTCCTTCACCGTCTCGAGCTTGCGCGTGAGTGATCGGCGCATCCCGGAAGCTGGCCCTGGTCGATCCGTTGTCGCACGATCCGGTCGATCACCTCGCGAATCTTTTGCGGCGTCGGGTCATGGAGGACGCGCGCGGCAGCCTCCGCGCCGTCGGCCAGCATGACGATCGCCGTCTCGATGCTTCGTGGCGCCGGTCCCGGATACGCGAACTCCGCGGAGTTTGCCGGCATTCCGTCGCGTTCCTTCGCTTTTTCCAGGAAGTACGAGATCGGCCCGGTGCCGTGGTGCTCGCGAATGAACGGCATCACGCCCCGCGGCAGCTTGTACTCCTCGGCGAGCTCGAGCCCCTCGAGCACGTGATTTCGAACGATCGCCGCGCTGGTGGTGGGCTTGAGCTTGTCGTGCGGGTTGCGGCCCTTCGCCTGATTCTCCGCGAAGTATTGCGGCTTCTTGAGCTTCCTGATGTCGTGATAGAGCGCGCCCACACGGGCGAGCAGGCCATTCGCGCCGATCGCGTTGCTCGCGCTCTCGGCGAGGTTCGCAATGGCGATCGTGTGCGCGTACGTCCCCGGCGCCTGAGGCTCAACCGGCGAAGCAGCGGCCGGTTGAGGTCCGACCACTCGAGCAGCGTCAGGTCCGTGTCGACGCCCGCGAACTGCTCCGCGCCCGGGATCAACATGATGGCGATCGAGACCGACGCGATGGCGTTCGCCGCACCCCAGAGGGCGCTCAATCCGATGTCCGACATCGGCAGGTCCAGCGTGAGGCCGATTGCCACCGCGCCGATCAGGTACGCGCCCGCGATCGCGAGGATCGCGACGTGGGTCTGGTTCCTCCGACGCACGATCCGCATCGTGAACGCGGCGGCCGTTCCCCAATGAGATTGAGGAACAGCGCGTTGGTCCCGCGGAACTCCCGTTCTGGCCGCCGATGAGCACGGCCAGGATCATCGCCGCGATCATCCCGATTCGCGGGTCGAACAGCATGCTCACGATGACGGCCGCAAACGCGACGGGGATGAGCTCGGGGTGCACGCGTTGCGGCAGGTGCGCGATCAGCGACGACGTGATGATCACGATCACGAAGACGATCGCGAACAGCAAGACCGCGCGGAGCGAGCCCGTAGAGACGCTGTTAGGCGGAAGAGCAGCAGCGTCAGCCCGAAGATCGTCAGGACGAGCGTGTTGAAGAGCACGGCCCCCACGATCCGGCTTGCGTTCCGGCGGCTGTCCCCACGTTTCGCGAGCTCGTCCTGCAGCGCGCGCATCTTCTCGCGCTCCTCGCGCCCCACGACCTCGTGCGCGCCGACGATCTTCTCGCCGAGCTGCAGCGTGTACTTGACGTTAGGCACCGACTCCGCAGGTCTGGCGCGCGCGCTGCCCTGTGGCCACGCGGTCGTACACGATCGTCGGCCGGAAGAACGCCGTCAGGAGCTTGCGGAACGCGGCATCGCCAGCCGGGGACTGTGGGTCGGGATTGAGGAGGCGGGCTCGCGCCAGCAGGGTCGGGAACGCCGAGATGCTGTCGGCGTTGACGGACGCTAACGGACGTGTCCTGGCGCAGCGTGACCGCGCCCTGAATTCCATCGAGCGCCCCGCCGGCGGCGATGCCGGTAGCGAGCCAGCGCGGTCGCTATGCGCGAGCGACCGCGTCCGCCACCGCCCTCGCCACGGCCCGGTATCGCCAGGTACTGCGCTTCCGCCGGAGTCAGCTGCACGCCGAGCTTCGCGCCAAGCAGTTGCGGCCGGTGATACGCTGTCCCTCGGGGCTCGAGGCCAGTCGCGCCAGCTCGGACGCGAACTGATCGACGAGCGCACGGGACGAATCCAGCGCCGCGGAGTCGAACGTGAAGATCGGCTCGACCGATCGCGCGATGTCGTTCTGCTCCCTTCGCCAGCTCCTCGGCGACTTGCGCACCGAGTAGCCAAACGGCGCGATCACATTGTCGGGCGCGACCGACCCGCACTTCAGGGCTGGCGAATCGACGACCGGTGAGGCGGGAAAGAGACGAGATACGTGACGGCGGCGACCAGGAGCGTGATGAGCGCGCGTCCGTGGAAGCGGAGGGCGCGAGCCCGCGGACTTCGTTCATCGGCATCGTCGCCGCCTAACCACCCGGCGATGGCGTTCAATCGCCGCCGTCCTCGGCGTACGCCTTGATGATCTCGCGCACGAGGTCGGTGTCGGATCACGTCCGTCTCGTTGAGATAGTGAAACGCGATCCCGTCGATGCCGGTGAGGATGCGCTCGATCTGCATCAGCCCCGACTCCTCGCGTTTGGGCAGGTCGATCTGCGTCTTGTCGCCGGTGATCATCGTCTTGCGAGTTCACGCCGAGCCGCGTGAGAAACATCTTCATCTGTGCTGCGGTCGCGTTCTGGGCCTCGTCGAGGATGACGAACGCGTCGGCGAGCGTGCGGCCGCGCATGTACGCCAGCGGCGCAATCTCGATCGTCCGCGTCTCCAGCGCCTTTCTGCATGCGCTCGACGGGCATCATGTCCTCGAGCGCGTCATAGAGCGGCCGGAGATACGGGTCCACCTTGGCCTGCCATGTCCCCGGGCAGGAACCCGAGGGCTCTCGCCGGCTTCGACGGCCGGACGGGCGGAGGATGATCCGCCTAACGCGCTTTCGCGACAGCGCGTCGACGGCTGGCGGCGACCGCGAGGTACGTCTTCCCGGTCCCGGCCGGCCCGATCCCGGCGACGATGTCGTTGTCCGAAATGAGTCCGAGATATTCCGCCTGACCCGGCGTCTTCGGCTGGATGATCGCTCTCCGGACACCAGGCAGAGAACGATCCGAGTGTCGCCGCCCCCGCCGGGCTCACGGGATCGTCCATGCTCATGCGCAGGACGTCATCCGCCTCCAGCACCGTCGCCCTGTTTCGCGGCGTCGATCATCCGCTGTGCCACCGACGCCGCGCGCTCAACGGCGTCCGCCGTGCCTACGAGCGTGAGCGTGTCGCCGCGGAGAGCCACACGCGTTCCCGTCTGGCGCTGCAGCTCGATCAGATTGGCATCGTTGACACGCCGCCAGCGTCAGCGAGATCAGCGCCTTCGGTGTTCAACCGCTGCGTCGTTTGCTCGTCGGTCAACGTCGCGGCTCCGTCAGTCTCCGACAACGGCGATGTGCAGATCGCCGAGGTCCTCGCGTGGCACCGCCGTGGGCGCACCTTCGAACAGCGCCCGCGCGGCGGTCGTTTCGGGAAGGCGATCACGTCGCGGAGCGACGTCGCCCCGGCGAGCACCATCGCCACGCGGTCGAATCCGAACGCGATGCCGCCGTGGCGGCGGCGCGCCGGCGCCGCAGCCCTTCGAGCAGGAACCCGAATCGCGCGAGTGCCGTCGCGTCGTCGATGCCTAACAACGAAAATACCCGCGATTGATCGACGGGTTCGAGATACGGATGCTGCCACCGCCCAACTCCGTCCCATTCAGCACGAGATCGTACGCGAGGGCTCGGCGCCTTGGTCGGGTCGGTCGCGCAGCAACTCCCCATCGTCCGGGATCGCGCCGCCGTGAACGGATGGTGAACGGGCGTCACCGCACCGGTGGTTCGCGTCGAGCTCGAACATCGGAAAGTCCACCACCCACCACAAACTCGAGCTCGTCCCGCGGGACGAGGTCGAGGCCTTCGAGCGAGCTCCTGACGGACGCGGTCGAGCGCGGGAGAAGCGACGGCAGATCCGGCGCGGCAACGAACACGCCAAGATCGCCTTCGAGCAGATCCGAGGCGGTCGGCGGTGCCCCTCGCGGCAGGACTTGGCGCCCTTCCCTCCAGTCCGCCGCCGCGCCGCGCTTCGCAGCACGATCAGGCCACCCGGCCCCTGCGGATTTCGCGATAGCCTCGAGCTCGTCGGTCTGTTTGCGCGACATGGACGCGCCGCCGGTCACGCGAATGCCTCTGCACGCGACCCACCGGCATCGATGGCCTGTTTCACGAACGACAGGTCGCGACGCGGCGAAGACCGGAGTCACATCACGGATTCTCGAGCTCGCATAGTCGCGAGCATCGACGGCTCGCATCCGTAACGTTCCATGGCGTCGCGGTAGGTCATGCGGGCGGAACGGCGCCTGGAGCGCGTGACCGGCCGCGTTCCACAACGCGCAGATCAGGCCTTCCCGCGACGGCCATGATGTTCTCGCGTGTGACAAACGAGGTCCTCGATGTCGATCTGCGTGAACTCCGGGCTGACGATCCGCTCGCAGGTCCTCGTCGCGGAAGCATCGGGCGATCTGGAAGTACCGATCGAACCTCGGAAACCATGAGCAGCTGCTCGTAGAGCTGCGGCGATTGCGGCAGGCGCGTAGAACTCGCCCGGGTGGACGCGACTCGGAACCAGATAGTCGCGCGCGCCCTCAGGCGTGGGGTTCTCGTCAGTATGGGGCGTCTCGATCTCGACGAATCCCTCTCCGCTCAGGAACGCACGAGTCGCCTGCATCAGGTGACGCAGGATGATGTTGTCGCGAAGCTCCGGTCGCCGCAGATCGAGGTGCCGATGGCGAAGGCGGAGCTCTTCCGCGGGAAGCGGCTCGCCGCGATTGCGCGCGACGGGATCACGGGTGTCTCGGCAGGACCGACCAGCCGAAGCGTTCGCCCGCGCACTTCGACAGTGCCGCTTCCAGCTCGGCGTTGCGCATCCCCGGCAGGCCGCGCCACGACCTCACCCGTGATGAGCACGACGCTTTCAGTACCGAGGCTGCGTGCCAGCTCGAGCGTTTGCGCCGACGTGTAATCCGGGTCGAACGAGACCCGCACGATCCCTGCGCGATCGCGAAGGTCGATGAACACGAGCACCACCGAGGTCTCGGCGGCGATGATCACCCATCCGCCAGGCGGACGCTCGCTCCGACGTGATCGAGCCGGAGCGACCCAGCACAGCGATGGCGAAGCGCGGTTTTGAACGGTACGGCAGGACTCGAAGTGGCAGTCACCGACTGACTCACCCGGCGGCATCATGCTGCGTGAAGCGCCCGCACCCGATGCGGGGGCCAGATGTTGAAGGGGCGTTGGAAATGAGCGCGAGCGCTCTTGGCGGGGGCCCTGACGCTGAGAAGGCCTACGCAATCGAGCTGGTGCCAGATCGTCGTGGCGATTCGAGACAAGACACGCGCCAAGCGGCGGCGCGGCACAGAGAACGTAAGCGACGGCGCAATAGTGGCATACGCGAAGGCGAAAATCTACATGCGCGGTTCGGGCGTCGGAAGGAGCCGGCTTGACCGGTCCAGGTCGCAGGCGTAAGCTCAAGTCCATGCGTTGCTTGAACTTCGCCGCCGCGGTGGCGATTCTCCCCATATCCGCGAGCGAAGCGCAGCGCTTTCCAGGCCGCGATTTGCTCGATTTCCCCATCGGGACGCTGGCCGAGGCTCCGGCCCTTGCGCTCGACTCGGGGGACGGGTTCCAGAACCCGGCGGCGATTCGCCTTGCCGAAGGCACCAGGGCACGCGGGACGGCCATCGCGCTCAATACCGGAACCGATCGCGACGTCAGCGCTCAGCTCATCGGCGTCGCGGCGAACCTGCCGAGCCGATTCACTGGTCGGCTTGTCCGCCGTGCACGCGGGGATCAGTGGGATCGCCGAGACCGCCGACGATCCGCAGCCTATCGGCGGCGATATGCCCTATAGCACGTTCGTGGTGTCAGCTGACGGGGCGCGCGAATCGACCCGCCACATCACGTCCGGCGTCGCGCTCCGGTATCGCACCGGTGAAGTCGATGACGTGAGTCGCTCCACCTTCGGGCTCGACGGTGGAGTCCTGGTGGAACGTCTGTTCGGACTCGATGCGCGCTTTGGCGCTCGAGCTACATGTGGGGGCCGGGCGCGGGCGAAGGCCAGGACGCCTCGTTCTCCGGCGCTGTCGATTCGCGCGTGATCGGAGCGGACTCTACGCGTCAGGCACGACTCGGGTATCTCACACCGCGGGTGAGGCGCCGCGGGCGGGCATTACGTTTTCGCGACGGGGCGATACTCCCGTTGGATCGCCCGCGTGGCGGTCGCCCGAACGTCGGCGTTCGGCGCCAGCGACACCTCGCTTCGACTCGCGCTCATCTTGCGGTATGCGCGATATACGGTCGGCCTTCGCGCGAAGAGAGCGCGGGTGGTCTCGATCCGACCTACCAGTTCGCTCTCAGCGGGATCTTCCGGTGAAAACCAACCTGCTCAACCTCGAGCCCTCAGCGGCCGTCTGCAGACGGTCGCGCGACTTCGCCGTCGCGCACGGAGAGCCGGGCTATCGCGGCGGACAGGTGGTTCGTCGGCTTGTGGCACACGCCCGTCGCGGCGTTCGAGGAGATGACCGAGTCTGCCCAAGCTGCGTCTTCGCGCCGCGCTCGACGAAGCCCTTCGACATCCCGCGGCACTCGAGATCGCGTCTCGGCAGAAGTCCGCCGACGGCACCGAGAAGTTTCTGTTCCGCCTGCACGACGGCCAGCACATCGAAACGGTATCTGATTCCCGAAGGCGATCGGTTGACGTTCTGCGTGTCCTCGCAGGCTGGCTGTGCGCTCCGCTGCGCCTTCTGCGCCACCGGGCTGATGGGCTTCGCGCGCAACCTCGAGACGTACGAGATCGTCGGACAGGCCTTCGTGAGCTCGCCCTGCTCGATCCGCCGCTCGTTGCCAGCGAACATCGTGTTCATGGGGATGGGCGAGCCTGCTCCAGTGGTCTGCCGTCGATCGACGGACCTAACGATTCTCAACGACGCGCAGGGGTTCGGCATTGGCGCGCGACACATCACGGTGTCGACCGTTGGGTGCTGCCTGGTATCGAGGCGCTGCGGCGCGGCGGAACAGTTTCGCCTCGCGATATCGATCCACGCGCCAGTGACGGTTGCGGCACACGCTCATGCCGATCAACACGAAGTATCCGCTGGCCGACGTGATCGCGGCGGCAGGTAAGTTCGACCGCCGTGTGACGTCTTCGAGTACGTGATGCTTGGCGACGTGAACGACGGGCCTCGCGAGAGCCAGCGAGGTCGCGGCGCTGGCTCGGCAATGCCGCGCGTTCGTGAACCTGATTCCGCTTCACCCGGGGGCGCTGGCAACTTCACGCCCACGACCGCCGAGGATATCCGCCAGTTTGCCTGGTGGCTCCGGCGCGAGGGCGTGGAGGTCGCGATCAGGAAGAGCCGCGGGATGGACATCGCCGGCTGCCTGTGGGCAGCTACGGGCTGAACGAGCTGCGGCGGCGGCCGCCACGAGACGCCGAGCACCACCGTGACGTCAACGTAGCGTGACGAGTCGGGGCGCGCCTCACACGCGTCCCGCCGCAACGCCTGGCCGACGAGCCGCGCCCATTCCGGGTGATTCGATCGGTCGAGCACGACCGTGAGCCCTGTGTCCGGTCGGCTCGTCGTATAGGTCACGACATCGAATCCGCGGTCGCGCAGGAGTCGCGTCGCGCGTCGCGCGAGGCCTCGGGTCTTCGTCGCGTTGATGATTTCGACGCGCACCCGTGCGTTGGGCGGCGCCGTGACTGTCCTTCTTCGCGACGAGCCGCGCGAGCGGTCGGCCCGCACCGGCGTCGGTCGGGTCCGTGCCATCCAGATCGCGACGGCGACGCCAGCCGACCGCGACCAACACCGCCCCGATAAGGCAATCGGCGCGCGAGGTCATCGGACGCGTGTTCCAGAGGTCGGCGGTCTCGGGAAACAGCATCTTCCCTTCGCGAACGGTCCATTCGATGCGCGTCCGAACCACCTGCCGAAACACGGCGTCGAAGTCGGTCGTCGCGTGCGCGGCGAGAAAGGCGCGGTCCGCCTCCAGGAACGGTCGCCCCGGCCCGAGAAAGTCCGCCATGTAGAGCGCTTTCCCGGTGCGGCCCCAGTGGGCGCTGCCTAACGTGTGCCAGCGAATGGCCTCGAGCACATCGCGTCTCCCCTCCCTCGCGAGTCGCTCCGGCGACCGCGGGCCCGTGCAGGACGTGCATCGGCCGCTGCGCGTCGCCGCGTGAGACGCCGGCAGCTCCTCCGTCGGCGTCGCGCAGCGGCGATCGTGCAGTACTCCGGACGTCGTGCCATGCCTGCCGCTCGTCCGGCGTCAACGCGAGGGACCGGGCCCACTGGTCCAGCAGCGCGGTCACGCGGGCGATGTGCGCGCGCCGCTTGTCCGAGACGCGAGCCCACGGCGGCAACACCAGATCGCTCGCGTGTGGCCGCACGGCGGCCGTCGTGCGCGCTCACTCTGCCTCGCCGAGGATCATGTTGTCGATGAGACGCGTGGGGCCGACCCGCGCGGCAACGATGCGCTGTCGGCGCTCGCCATCTCCACCGGCTCTCATCTCAGTCGGGTCGACCACCGCGAAGTAATCGACCCGCACATCCGGATGCGTCGCCAGCGTCTCCCCGACCAACGGCGGTGAGCCGCGAGCCGAGCCGTTCGCCCGCCGCGAACGCAGCGGTCGCGGCGCGCAGACTCTCTACCAACGCGAGGCCGTTCGTGCGAGCCGAGTGCGTCGAGGTAGGTATTCCGGCTCGAGAGTGCGAGGCCATCGCGCTGCTCGCACCGTCGGAGCCACGACCATCTCGATGGGAAAGTTCAACTCCGCGCACCATCCGCCGAATGAGAGTCGCCTGCTGATAATCCTTTCGACCGAACACCGCGACGTCCGGCGCGACGATGTTGAACAACTTTGCCACGACCGTCAGCACGCCGCTGAAATGGCTGCGGCCGAACCTCGCCTCCCACCGCGTCGGCAAGTCATCGGCCATGACGCGCGCAGTGACGGTGAACCCGGATACAGCTCGGAGACCGACGGCAGAAACAATAGGTCCACGCCTCGCCCTTCCGCCTTCGCGGCGTCACCGCTCACGTCTCGAGGGTAGCGGGAGAAGTCTTCGTTCGGGGCCGAACTGCGTCGGGTTGACGAAAAGGCTCATCACCACACAACCCGTCGTGCCGCTTCGCTTCGTCCACCGAGGCGAAGATGCCCTTCGTGCAGGAAGCCTATCGTCGGGACGAATCCAATGCGGGTGCCTCGTGCCCGCGCCGGTCGCGATCGCCGCGCACTCCGGCGATGGTATCGATCTGCCTCACGAGTCAGAAACCGTGGTCGGAGTCCGGATATCGACCGCCACGGACGTCCTCGGCGAAGCGACCCACCGCCGAAGCGCACATCGCCCGCGAAGCTCCGCGTAACGCCGCAGGAACTTCGGCTTGAACTGATCGTTGAGACCGAGCAGATCGTGCAGCACGAGCACTCTGGCCGTCGCAGTCCGACCCGCGCTGATACCGAGTCGGTCGGGATGTGAACATTGCCGTGACGCCTTCGCGACCGCCGCGGGCACTAGCTCGAGCACGAGGGAGAACGCGCCCGCGTTCTCGACGCGTCGCGCTTCCTCCACCATTCGCGTCCTGATCACCAGGCCCGCGCCCTGTACGCGAAAACCGCCGAGCGTGTTCACCGACTGCGGTGTGAAACCAAGGTGCCCCATCACGGGATGCCGGCGCGCGTCATCGCCTGAATCCGCGCCGCGATGTCGGTATCTCTCGCCCTCCACTTTCACCGGCGTGCGCGTTCGTCTCCTTCATGATTCGCCCGGCGTTCCGAAGCGCGTCCTCCGTGCTCACCTGATAGCTCATGAACGGCATGTCGACGACGACCATCGCCCGCGCCGATGCCGCGTCGCACGGCCGCTCCGTGGTGGATCATCTGACTCCATCGTCACGGGTACCGTCGAGTCGAGACCGAGGATGACGTTCGCCATCGAGTCGCCTGACGAGGATGAGATCCGCGCCACCCTCCGGTCGGAAAGGCGAGCGAACAGCGCATCGTAGGCCGACACCATAACGAGTCGCTCGCCGCGCTGTTTCTGGCCAGCACTTCGCGCACCGTGATGCGCGGGCCCTCCGCGCTCCGCCAGTCATCGACGCCGTGCCTCATCGCCTCACGGAGCTCGGCGCAGCTCGCGCTGCCAGAACGGGCGTCCGGCGAGTCGCGGAGTGGGAACGACCAGGTCCGCGGTGTGCACCACGCGATCGTCGAAGAGCACGATATCGAGGTCGAGAGTGCGCGAGTCCCAGGGCGCCGCGACGCCGGCCCGCGCCGTCCTCTATGCCGTGAAGTCGCGCGAGCAGCGGGCCGGTTCGAGCGTCGTTTCGACGGCGAGCAGATCTGATCTGCGCGCAGGGCGGCTGAGCGAGTCCACCGAGCGGCAGCCGTCTCCTCGACCGCGTGACGCAATCCAATCACGCGGCACTCCGGAATGGCGTCGATGGCGTCCCGCGCGCGCGCCAGATACACGCGTGACGCGCTCGCCCAGGCCCGATCCGTGAGCGCGATGTACGCTGATCTCGCCCACGGGCGTGAACGTAGAACCCCTGCCGACGGTGTCAATTCACGGTGACCGCGCTGCGATGCGGGATCAGTTCGCGCTGTGTACCTTCACGCGCGCTGATTCGTCTTGTCAGATCGCTCAGGTCCGCCGCCACCTCGTGAGCCGCAGTGCCGCACCCTCGAGCTGCGCAGCGCGCGCGCGCCTGATCGGACGCCGAGCGCGGTGACGTTCTCCTCGCCCCTTCACGGTTGCGGCGCGCGAGATCTCGGCGATGCGCGCCACCTCCGTTCGCTGAGCCGGCCGACCTCCGATTCCCGCACGCGCGACGTGTCCGCGATGCGCCGCCCCCACGTCAGGCTGCCGGCCGCGGTGGCTTCGACGATCTCATCGAGCGCGGTACGCGCCGTTTCCGAGAGCGACTGACATCGCTCATCATCGTCTGTCCGCGACCGACTGCGATGCGACCCATCTGGTCCTCGAATCCCGTGACGATGTCCCCGGCGTCCTCCGACGCCCGTGCGCTCTGCCCGCGAGCTTTCGCACCTCGTTGGCGACGACGGCAACTCCTGCCCTTTCGCCTCGCACGCGCCGCCTCGATCGCCGCGTTGAGTGCCAGCAGGTTGGTCTGGTCGGCGAGCTCCTTGATCACGGCGGATAGGTCGGTGATGCGGCGCGCGTGCTCTTTGAGAGCCGCCTATCTGAACGGCGCTCGCTCACGAAGCGCTTCTCGCGTTCACGACGCTCGGATGGCCATGCCGATCGTATCGCATGCTCGGTCGCGATGCGGGTGGCGCGCTCGCTCGCGGTGGTTGCGTCACCTCCGTCTCGTGCGGATCGTGGACGTCTTGGTGTAAACGACCGGGCAACACGTCGAGGCTGCGATCCGCCTGCTCGCTTTCCTCGCCGATGCCACGTGTGATCTCCGCGGCGTTCTGGGCGACGACCCGGCACCCGACCGGAGCGCCCGTGCCGAGTCGTTGAGCGTGTCGAGCTGCGTTGCCACGCGAGTGCCAGCGCCGCGATGAGCGGCTGCCGCAGATCCTGAATGTGCAGCGCGGTCGCGAGCTGGTTCGCGAAGCGCGCCACCAGCGCGATCTCCTTGGGTCCGTAGGGTGCCCCGCTTCAGGTGATCGAGCTCGACGACGCCGATCGCTCGGTCGCCGAACCGCAGAGGAACGATTGCGATGCTCACGCAGGACGGATCGATGCCCGGGGCGCGTGCGTCACGCGCGCGGTATCGGGAGATCACCACGGGACCTCGCTGCTCATGGCCGTATCGCGGAGGCACCGCCGAACACCCCGTTATCTGTCGGCTCGGCGAGCAGCCCATCACCTGCTTCCGGGTAGATGAGCCGAAGCGACCCACCGCTCGAGCGCCAGATGCGGAAGCCGTTCCAGTCGACGAGTCGGTTCGCGAGACGTTCGAGCTGGCGCAGCGACTCGGCGAGGTTCGCGTCGGACGCGACGGTCTACCCATCGCGTGGGATCTTGTTCATCTCCTCCGCCGCGACGGCTTCCTCGAGGATGCGCTTGAGCAACAGCCCGGCGAAGACGAGGACGAACGCGACCGCCACCTTATCCCGCCCAGCGACGCTGGCGATCGTGATGAGCGAGGCCAGGGACCGATGGTCCGGTGCCGAACGCAATCACCTCGTAGCGCAGAATCAGGAGCGCTCGTTTGGCGTACAGCTTTGTTGCGGATCAGCAACGGTGCAGTAGAGGAGCCTGGCATAATAACAGAAGTGCACGGCGAGCAGCAGCGCGACGGCAGGGACCAATTCCGTCGTCATACAGGCCGAAGTCGGTGCCGCCGTTCAGCGCCACGAACCAGGCATAGAACCCCGGAACGCCGCGAACAGCGCCACCTCCCGACCTGCATTGATGGCGCTCGCTGCGGGGCTTTCCAGCAGCCACCAGTCGGCGATGAAGACGCCCAGATACATGCCTAACGCTGTGGCCGGTGCGCCGCAATGACCGTGACCGCCGGCGGCAACCATCCCTGCGGAGGCGAGCGCCGAGTACCGGTGAGCGGAATCTGAACGCGCGCAGCAGGAGCGACGCGGCGATCGTCGCCGCCACCGCCACCGGTTGAGAAACCCACCGCGGGTCGAGGGCCGCGCCACGAGCAGCAGCATCTGTGCCAAGGTCGCGACGCACCGGGCGTACAGCGACAGGAACCGCCCATCCTCGAGTCGCCGCGTGGGGCGATGGTGGAAACTCACGCGGCCGCGTGGCATGAGGTCAGATGGCGTCGAGCGCCTGACGGAGCGTGGACACGAGTTCTGGTCGCGGCGTCCACCGATTTGTCCGCCGCCTGCATCGATGGCGCTTCCGACCGCGATGTACCATTTGGCGAGCCGGCCGACCGCCTGGCCTGCTCGGTCGTCGAGATGCCGAACCCCACGCAAACTGGCAGCGTCAAGCGCCTGGCGCAGGCGCGCGATCGTCTCCGGAAGTTCCGGCGGCACGTCGGTTCTGAGCCCGGTCACGCCACGACGGCTGATGAGATAGACGAACCTGCTGCCGTGTGCGCCGCGACTCCCGCATGCGCTCGAGCGGCGTGGTCGGCGCGACAAGGCGCACGAAACCGAGCGGCCCGTTGCCTAACCATTAAGCTCAGCACCGGGTCGGCACCGACCGGCAGATCCGTAACCAGCACTTCGTGCGCTTTCCGGCGGCGCCGCCGCGCGGTCCAGCACGGCCGGTCCGGCGGCGAGCAGCGGGCTGGAGATACGTGAACAGCACGATCGGTGAGCGCACGCGCATCGCGGATCAGGTCGAGTGTCCGCGCGAGTGTCATGCCGTGGTCGAGCGCGCGCTGTGAGCTCGCCTGGATGATCGGACCATCCGCCATCGGATCGAGCGTGGGCAATACGTAACTGAACGAAGTACAA
>ERZ1370068.1339-contig-11228_pt1 | contig 30149 bp, 37 predicted proteins | sample MGYA00561227_ERZ1370068 | MGnify/ENA primary metagenome ERZ1370068 (study PRJEB38410, sample SAMEA6850437) | metagenome | study: Metagenomic assessment of the ecological functions of the soil: analysis of the soil microbiota associated with the...
GGTAGCCGCTTCGTTCCAGTTACATGTTGCTGAGGCGGTAGCCCACGGCGCGACCAGCTTCCCCAGGACCGCTCCGCCGCCAGCACACCGCCATGCCGATCCAGCTCACCGCTTCCTCGTGCGCGCGGCCGCTGCGCCGACGTCACGGCCGCGCCCCACCAGCAGCGCCAGCCCGTAAGCCATCGTCCCGCCGCGCTGACCGGGTTAACGGGCATCCAGCATGCGCTGCGGGTCCAGGACCGGTTGGCTTTCGCGCACGCGCCGCCCGGACGCGCTCCAGCGGAGCTGCGCCCGGCGTCAAATCCACCACGGGACCACCGCTGCGCAGCGCAGTAACCGCGCGCACCAGCCGGTCACGTGAATGCACATGGTGCCCGGGGTGACGCCAGGTGCCCGGCCGCGCCCAGGGTGAGCGGCGATCCACCTCATGTCCAGGTGGTCAGGATGCTCGCCTGGTGCGCCGAGAGGGCTCCCGGTCGCTGCCAGGTCGCGCGCACGTGACGCGTGTGAAGCACGCGAAGTAGATGCCAGGATAGAGGTCGAGCACGTCCTGCACCGGGTCCTTGGCCATCCTCTGCTATCCGAGGCAGCATGGTCCATATCATTTGCTTTGTCAAATCAAATTATTATTCCAGGAGGCGGACGGGCTTCGCCGGCCGTTCCTCCGCCAGGCGGGGGTCAGGCCTCGTCGGAGCGCGGGTCGGTGTGCGGGCAGATGTCGCGGAAGGCGCACAGGCCGCAGGCCATGTACGACGGCGTCGCGCGGGAACGCGCGCGCTGCGGACGCGGGCCGCGATCTGCACGGATGCGGCTCCTCGGTGCGCGCCGGCCTCCTCCAGCGTCGGCCGCTTGCCGCCGGCCAGGCCCGACTCGAGGAATCGCAGCTCGACCCAGTCCGGCAGGCGGCCGCGGTCTGCGAGGTGCGCGAGCGCGTAGATGTCGAGCTGCAGGCTCTCGCTTCGCGCGCTTCTGGGCCGTCTTCGGGTCGTCCACGTCGCCCGTCTTGAAGTCGAGGATCGTGACGTCGGCCGTCGCGTCTCGACCACAGGTCGTAGCGGCCCTGCACGCTGCGTGCGCTCCACGTAGAACGCGAACTCCTGCTCGACGCCGGTCGGGCGTGCAGCGGGTCGCGCGCCTCCTCGCGGTGGAAGCGCCGCAGCGCCTCCTCGCCCGCGCCGCAGCCGCTGCTCCTCGTGCTCGCGGGAGAGGAAGCCCTTCCGAGACCCAGGCCGCGCGGAAGGCCGCGACCAGGTCGTCCTCGGCGAAGGGCGGCCCTGCGAGCCGCGCGCTCGGAAGTGCTGCCTGCACCGCCTTGTGCACCGCGCTGCCGTAGACGACGCGGTGATGGACGAGGAGCGGCACGCGCGAGACGGTGGATGTACTGGTACTTGAGCGGGCAGGTCTCGTAGTCGTCGATCTGGCGGAAGCGAGAGGCAGCAGCGGTCTCGCCGGCGGACAGCGGCGGATCGGCGACGGGCGCGGCTCCGGCGCGGGCTGATGGCGCGCCAGCGCTTCGAGCGCCTGGTCTTGCGCGGGGCCGGCGCCGGCGACGGCAGGTCGAGCGCCTCCACCGCGAAGCGCGAGACCTTGCGCGCACGCGCGCGTGCCGTAGTCGCGCGGCCGAGGTCAGGACCAGCTCGTCCTTGGCCCGCGTCATCGCCACGTAGAAGAGCCGCCGCTCCTCGTGCAGGTGGCGGATCGCCGGCCGGCTCGCCTCCTGCGGCGAGGCTCGGCGGGCAGCTCCAGCGGGTCCGCCGGCGCTGCAGCGGGAACTTCTGCTCGACGCAGCCCACCAGGAACACGACCGGGAACTCGAGGCCCTTGGCCTTGTGCACGGTGAGCGACGTGGACGGCGTCCTCGTCGGGATCCGCCTCCGCGACCGCGGGGTCGTCGCCCGCCTCGCGCAGCAGGTCGAGGTGCGCCACGAACGCGGGCACGCGGTCGTGCTCGGCCACGTCGCCGTAGGCCTTCACCGTCGTCGAAGAAGCGCGCGATGTTTCTGACCCGCGCCTCGCGCCTCCGCGCTCGCCTCGCTGCGACAGGCGGGCCAGGAGGCCCGAGGCCTGCAGGAAGCCGGTACAGCACCTCGCCCGTGCGCCGGCCGCGGCACGTCCTCGGCCGCGCGCGTCGAGGTCGGCGAGCAGGCGCGCCGCCGCCTCGCGCGCGCGCCGCCGATCGCCGGCCAGCTCCTCGTTCCGCGGGCAGGCCGCGCAGCTACCTCGAGCAGCGGCCGCGCTCTTGCGCGCGCGCGTACTGGTTGAGGCGCATGCAGGTCGCGTCTCGGGCACGCGGTAGAGCTCGAGGCGCGCGAGGTAGAAGAGCGAGCACCGAGTCGTCGGGGTTCGCCAGCGCGCGCAGGAAGCGACACGAGCAGCCGGACCTCCTCGCGCGCGTAGAGGCCGCGGCTGCCGCTGAAGCGGTGCGGGATGCCCTTGCACGTTGAGCGCGCGCAGGAACGGGTCGGCGTCGTCGTTGCTGCGCACGAGGATGCGCGACGTCGCGCGGCCGGAAGCCGCGCGCGAGCCGCTCGTCGATCAGGCGCGGCCACGGCGTCGGCCTCGGCCGAGACGCGTGTCGAAGTGCGAGGTGGCGCACGGGCGGCCCGTGCGGCCGCGGCCGAGCGCAGGCGCTTGTCGATCCCGGCCATCGCCTCCGAGCCGGTAGCGGGTTGTTGTAGGAGATGAGCCGCGCCGGCCGCGTCGAGGATGACCTGGGTCGAGCGGTGGTTCTCGGTCAGCACCACCTCGCGCGCGCCGCGGGTAGAGCCGGCGGAAGGCGAGCAGGTTCGCGGCCGCGGCGCCGCGCCAGCGGTAGATGGCCTGGTCGTCGTCGCCGACCACGGTGATGTTCGGGCCGGTCCGTCGCCGGCCAGCAGCCGCACCAGCTCGAGCTGCGCGTGGTTCGTGTCCTGGAACTCGTCGACCAGGATGTAGCGGTAGCGGGCGCGCAGCGCGGCCAGCAGCGCCGAGGCCGCTCGCGCAGCAGCGTCGAGCGTGCGGTGGATCTGGTCGCCGAAGTCCACGACGCCCGCCTCGGCCAGCAGCGCCTGGTACGCCTCGTAGAACGCCGCCAGCTCGAGGTGGCGCGCGGCCTCGTCGCAGCTCCGTCCTCGGTCCGTCGTGCCGCGGCGGCGGCGCAGGCTCTCGGCCCAGGCGCGGTATGCGCGCCGGCGAGACGTCCTCGTCCTTGGCCCGGCTCACGAGGTCGAGCAGCGCGCCGAGGTGCCGCGTGGGATCGCCCAGCGGGCGGAAGCGCTGCAGCGGCAGCCGCCACAGCCGCTCGCGCAGGAAGATGATCTGCTCCGGCCGCGTCAGCACCCGGAACTCCGGGTTGAGGCCCGACCTCGAGCGCCGCACTCGCGCAGGACGCGGTCGCCGAAGGCGTGGAAGGTGCCGATCCAGGTCTCGGCGTAGCCGTAGGGGATGAGCTGGTCGACGCGCTCGGCCATCTCCACCGCCGCCTTCTCGGTGAAGGTGAGGGCCAGGATCTCCTCGGGCCGCGCGCGCTTGCTCGGCGATGAGGTGCGCGATGCGGCGCGTGAGGACGGTGGTCTTGCCCGTGCCGGCGCCGCGCGATGATGAGCAGCGGCCCGTCGCCGTGCAGCACGGCCTCGCGCTGGGCCGTCGGAGAGGCCGTCGAGGATGCGGTCTTCCGCCCGCGGGATCATCCCATGCCCCGCCAGTCTCCCCGGGCCGCCGCCCGCACGGGTCCTGACGGGAGCCCCAGCTGGCGTCGTGGAAGATGACGCCCAGCGCGTAGCGCTCGCCGCCGCACACGCGGCTCAGCCCGTGCCGCACGTTCACGCGATGGAAGCCGCAGGCCGCGCGCGGGCGTGGCGCGTCGTGAACAGCACGAGGTCGCCCTGGTCCGGTGTCAGCAGCACCTCCGCGCGGATTGCGCGCGCGCGGGCGCTGCTCGACCAGCAGAGAACTCGCCGCCCGATGTCCACGCGCGCGGCTGAGCGGAACCAGCGCCTGGAGCGGGAAGGTCACCGCGCGCCGATACGTCCTGGTGGAGGCAGCTGTACCCGCCACTCCCGATACCGCAGCACCAGCGGCGTCGGGCGCGTCTGGCCGGCCCGGGCGCACTGCTGCAGAGGCCTCGAGGACTCGAGAACCGCTCGGCCGACCTGAGCGCCTCCGCCCATCGGGTTGGCCACCCGCGCGAGCGCCGGGTAGAGAGCGCGCGGCGAAGGTCGGCGACGAGCGCCGGCAGCGGCGCCGCGAAGTACCGAACCGCCTTCATCACCGAACCGGTGCGCCATGTCGACCCGGCTGCGGAACGCGCGGTCGTCCCCGCAGCCCGCCGCGACGGCTTCGCACTCGGCGCTTCGAGGAAGCCCGCGTGCCACGCGACCGCGATCCCACAGGGACGCACCCAGCTCCGTCCAGGGCAGCGCGGCCACGCGCTCGTCGATGGTCATGAACCGAAGGTAGCGCCCGCTCGACCGGCGCCGCTACCCGGAACTTGCGCGCGAATCAGGCCGGCGGGACGAGCGCCCGCTCGACCGTCTGCCCGCCGCAGTGGCGGATCAGCAGCGCCTCGGTGTCCTCGATGACGCGCTGCAGCCGCGCGCTGCCGAGGCGACGGGCGCGTACGCGACGACCAGCGCCGACGTGGTCCGAGCGCGATCATCGCTCGCGCGGGAGTCCGACGTCGGGTTGCCGAACGGGCGTCCTCGTCCACCAGGGCCGGCGTCCCGTCCACGTTGACGTGCGCCTTGCGTGATGCCCTCGTAGCCCTCGCCGTCGCCGCCCCGGCGCAGCCACGACCGGCGGGCTCAGGCACGCCGGCGATCGTAGAGGCCGAAGGGAAGCTGCTGGCGCAGCGAAGACGAGGTTCAGCGCGTCCACCAGGGTGTTGACGCGGTAGAGCGGCTCGCCCTTCAGCACGCGCCGCAGCAGCGCCTCGTTGGAGGGCGCGTCTTGGTGATCCGAGCCCAGCGCCTTGGTAGAGGTCGCGCGCGTCCGCGGCGCCCGGCACGTCGCCGCTGGGACCCCGCCGAAGCGCTGCGCGCACCTCGCGCCCGTAGTCCTCGATCTCCCGGACGAGCTCAGGCGACTCCGCGCGGACGGCGACGCCGTCGATGAGCGCCCACGCGAGGCGGGCCTTGCCGCGCAGCTCGTCCGCGATCGTGAGTGCGCGCAGGCCGGTCATTGGGAGCGCCAGCAAGGCGCCGATCTCGTCAGATCGCGCTCGTCGCCGACGAGCGGCGCTCGTGGTGTGGTGGTTGGCCATGGCCACGAACGCCAGGCGCGCGCCACCGCGCGTGGTCGCGTAGCCCGCCAGCGCGTTCACAGCCGACAGCGTGCCCGTCTCTAGCCACGACGCGCGCCTCGGCCGCGGCGCCCTTCATGCGGTTCTTCAGGGTGCCGTCGCGCCCGGCGATGGGCAGCGTGTCGCGAAAGGCCGCCGCGCAGCGGATGGCGGTCCATCGTCGCGAGCAGGCTCGCCATCTCGTGAGGCGTGACCACGTCGGACCGCGAGAGGCCGGATCCGTCCTGCAGGGACCAGGCGGAGGCTCCACGCCGACCGCGGCGCAGGAACCTCGCCCACCGCCTCGTGGCCGGCCTCCGCGCGTGCCCACGCCTGCGGCGCCGCGCGCCCAGCAGGCGCAGCATCATCTCGGCGTGCGAGGTTCTGGCTGGTCTTGTTGAGGGCCTTCAGGATCTCCAGCAGCGGCGGGCTCGTCGTGCGACGGCCAGCACGCGCACGCGCCACTCGGCAGCGGCTCGCGACGACGTCTCCACCGCGCCGGCCACCACGATGCCGCGCGCGGCCAGCACCTCGCCGAACACGGTGGCCGCGTAGAGCGCGGGGTCCTCGAGCGCGGCGAAGCTCTCCCACGGCTCGGCGCCGATCGGGTAGGTGCCCGTCAGGTGGATCGCGTGCCGTGCCGGGCGCGCGGGTCAGCGTGCAGGTCGGCGGCCGTGCCCGCCGGGCGACGTGGTGGCGGCCGAGACCACGCGGTAGAACGCCGACGCAGGCGCGCGGTCGGTGCGCGACAGGATCGCCGGCGCGCTCGCCGCGCGGCCACCGTGAGGTCCGCGCAGTTGTCGTTGAAGGAGAGCGCCGACACCTCGGCGCCGTACCACCAGCACGAGGTCCTCCCACGACCAGTCCGCGCCGCGGCGCTCGCCGGTGAACAGGCCCTCGTGGCCGACGAGGCGTCCCTCGATGCGGCGGACGCCCGCGGCCAGCAGCGCGTTCGCCAATCTCCTCGAAGGCGGCGGTCGCGGCCCTCCGTGAAGCGGCCTGAGAGGTCCGGTCGCCGCGGCCGACCAGGTACACGTCGCCCAGCACGCGGCCGATACGAGTCGACGCGGCCCGCGGCCTCCACGGTCGTGCGCAGCCGGCTCGTCGGGCCCCGAGCGCGTCCAGCACGGCCGCGGTGGTGACGAGCTTCAGGGTGGAGGCCGGCTTCAGTTCTTGCCCGCGTTGCGCGCGTAGAGCACGCGCCCTGAGCTGCAGGTCGCGCACCTCGACCCCCAGAGCGCGGGCGCGAACACGGGCTCGGTCCAGGACGCGGTCGATGGCGCGCCTGCAGCGCCTGCTCGGAGCCTCGGCGTGCGAACGGCGGGGGGGTGAGCGAGCGCCGCGGCCAGGAACCAGTGACGCGCGCCTCACGCCGCTCCTCCCGGCACTGCCGAGACCACCACCGAGCGCACGCTGCTCGGCGAGGGCCATCGCCTCCTCGGGCGGCAGGCCCGTGGTCGCGACCGGCTCGATGGAGGGTGAGGCCGCACCCGGCCCGGACTGGATGCTGCAGCAGGCCGTGCGGCGACGATCGCCTTCACGCCGGACAGCGACACCGGTACCACCGGCACGCCCGCCTCCAGGCGCCAGCACGAAGCTCCCGCGCTTGAAGGGCTCGGACCGCGGAGTCGAGCCGGTTGCGCGTGCCCTCGGGGAACGTGAGCACGCTGGTGCCGCCCGCGGATGCGCTCGGCCGCGCGGGCCAGGCTGCGGCGCGCGCGGAAGGCGTTGCCGCAGTCCACGCCGATGTGCCCGCCCAGGTAGAGGTACCAGCCGATCACCGGGAACACGTACAGCGAGCGCTTGTGCAGGACCCGGAAGTCGACGGGCAGGCAGGCGAACACGAGCGGGATGTCGAGCGCGCTCGCCGTGGTTCGCGGCGTAGACCGCGGGGCCCCGGGGCGCGTGTCCCGCACCGTGACCCTCGACGCCCCAGGCCCCACAGCAGCGCGCGCCCCCACAGCGCGCTGCGAACCGGCGCGCCAGCAGATCGGCGCATCCCGACCAGCCCGCAAAGCATCGCGAACAGGCCCGCACGTCAGCGTGGCCACCGCCACCACCGGCAACGCCAGGCAGGAACCTGCAGAGGGCTCGACCGGCGGGAGCCGGAGCGCCCTCGGGCGGGCCGTCCGCCGCGTGTGAATCCGACGGGCACCTGTGTCACCGAGATGGGCCCGGTGCCGGCGGTGGTGGGGGTCGCCCCAGCCGGTCGCTCGCGCGTCACGGCGGTCCGGCGGGCGCGTGTCCCGGCCGTTGCGCGTGCCGCGGTCGCGGCGCGACGCGTCGTCCGCCGCCCGCCTGGCCCGCCTCGAGCCAGCGGCAGAAGATCATCTTGCCGGCCGTGGTCTGCAGCACGCTGGTGACCGCGACCTCGATGGTCTTGCCCATGCGCCTTCGCGCCTGGTCCACCACCACCATGGTGCCGTCGTCGAGGTAGGCGACGCCCTGGCCGGCCTCCTTGCCTTCCTTGAGGATGAAGACGCGCATGCACCTCGCCGGGCAGCACCACGGGCTTCGAGCGAGTTGGCCAGCTCGTTGATGTTCAGGACCGGCACGCCGCGCAGCTGGGCGACCTTGTTGAGGTTGAAGTCGTTGGTGACGATCTTGCCGCTCATGCGCCGCGCCAGCTCGATGAGCTTCAGGTCCACCTCGCGCACCTCCGGGAAGTCGGTCTCCACGATCTGCACGTGGACGTCGCGCCATCTTCTGGATCTTCTGCAGGATGTCGAGGCCGCGCCGGCCGCGGTTGCGCTTCAGCGAGTCCGACGAGTCGGCCACCTGCTGCAGCTCGCGCAGCACGAACTGCGGCACCACCAGCGTGCCCTCCAGGAAGCCGGTCTCGCAGATGTCGGCGATGCGCCCGTCGATGATCACGGAGGTGTCGAGCACCTTGTACTGGTGCGAGGCCGCGCGGAGTCGCGGAAGGCCGCGATGATGCGCGCGGGCTCGAACCACTCGCCCTTCTGGCCGCCGATCACGATGCCCATGTAGGCCAGGAACACGACCAGCAGGACGTGCACGAAGTGCTCGCCCATGATGTCGAGGCCCGTCCAGGGCGCCCCAGACCAGGCGCGCGCCGAAGAGGCCGGTGACGCCCCCGATGAGCGCGCCCACCAGGTGGTGGCCGGGCACCGGACGGCGCATCTTGTGCTCGAGGCGCGATCAGGCCGAGCGGCGGTGCCCAGCCCCAGCACGAGGCCCAGCCAGGGCTCGTCCGGGAACGGGCGTAGACGTATCCGGCGTGGGCGAGCAGGACCACGACGAAGGCCCTGAAGAGGATGAGCCACATACGCCGAACCTCCGGATCCCGGCCGGGGATGAAGCCCTCTGGTCCGACAGTGCGGTAGTATGAGTGCCCGGCCCGAGGGCCGATCATAAACCGGCGCGCGCGGAACGCGAAAGTCGGTGAAGCGGGGTCGAGCCCTCGAACAGACGCTCCAGGGCGCCTCTTCGAGCGTGAGACGCCGACCAGCTCGATGCCCGCGGCCGTCCAGCGGCAGCGTTGCGCGCCGGCAGCATGCAGCGCGTGAAGCCCATCTGGGCCGCCTCGCGCACGCGCAGGCGCGGCTGGCCGATCGCGCGCACCTCGCCCGCCAGGCCCGACCTCGCCGAACACGACCGTGTCGCGCGGGCAGCGGGCGGTTGCGGAACGACGACGCGACGGCGGCGGCCACGCCCGAGGTCGGCCGCCGGCTCGTTCGACCTCCGAGCCCGCCGGCCACGCTCACGAACACGTCGTCCGCCAGCAGCTCCAGCCCGACCCGCTTCTCCAGCACCGCCAGCAGCAGGCTGGTGCGGTTCGGGTCGACGCCCGAGCGACATGCGCCGCGGCGTGCCGAACGACGTGGGCGAGACCAGCGCCTGCACCTCGACCAGCATCGGCCGCGAGCCTTCCAGCGTGGCCACCACCGCCGAGCCCGGCGAGCCCGCGAGCCGTTCGGCCAGGAAGAGCGCCGACGGGTTGGCCACCGCGGCTGCAGGCCGGCGCCCGTCATCTCGAAGACGCCCAGCTCCGAGACCGCGCCGAAACGGTTCTTCACCGCGCGCACGATGCGGTGGTGCTGGCGCTTCTCGCCCTCGAAGTAGAGGACCGTGTCCACGATGTGCTCGAGCGACTTGGGGCCCGCCAGGCTGCCGTCCTTGGTCACGTGACCGATCAGGAACGTGGTGATGCCGCGGCCCTTGGCCAGGAACAGGAGCTGCGTCGCCACCTCGCGCACCTGGCTGATGCTGCCGGGCGCGGACGGGAAGCGTCGCGGAGTAGACGGTCTGGACGGAGTCGACCACGAGCGCCGCGGGCTTGACGGCCTCGACCTGCTCGAGGATGCGCTCCAGCGAGGTCTCGGTCGCCAGGAAGAGCCCGCCGCCCGCGATGCCCAGCCGCTCGCCGCGCAGCTTGATCTGGCGCTCGGACTCCTCGCCCGAGACGTAGAGCACGGCGCCGTGCGTCCGGCCCAGCAGGTGCGCGACCTGCAGCAGCAGCGTGCTCTTGCCGATGCCGGGCTCGCCGCCGATCAGCACCATCGAGCCGGGCACGATGCCGCCGCCCAGGACGCGGTCGAACTCGCCGATGCCCGGAGGGGATGCGCGCGGCCTCCGCCACGTCGACGTCCGTCGTACAGCCGCGGCTGGCTCGCGTCGCGAGCACGACCGTGTCGCCGGCCGCTGCGCCGCAGGCGCGGCGCTGCCTGGCGCTCCTCGACGAAGCTGTTCCACTCGCCGCAGTCCGGGCAGCGCGCCGAGCCACTTCGAGCTCTCGAACCCGCACGCCTGGCACGCGAAGACCGTCCGCGTCTTGCTCATCGCTTCCCCGGAGGCGGCTACGGAAACCACAAAGACACGAAGAGCACAAAGAACAGTCAACTTTGTGTCCTCTGTGTCTTCGTGGTCTCCGTTGTGTTGAATCGCGTCTGGACCTTCACGATCTTGCCGGCTTCGACGTAGACGCGCGGCACGCGCGGGCCGACGCCGGTCAGCGACCTGCCAGGCCGTCGTGCCGGCCCAGTCGGCGACGTCCCACGCCGTGGGATCGTCGCCGAAGAGCACGGCCTCGTCTCCCTCGGCGCACGGTCCGCATCATCCGTGACGTCGAGCATGGTCGAGGTCCATGCAGACGGTGCCCGCCACGCTGCCCGCCGGCCACGCATCGCGAACGCGCCGCGCTCGCTCATCCCGGCCGTCGCGGGACGCCGTCGGCATAGCCCAGCGGGACCGTCGCGATGCGCGAGGGTCTGGCCGCGACGAAGCGCCCACCGTACGAGACGGGCGTGCCCGCGGGCACGTCCTTGACGAGCGCGAGGTCGCGCCGAGACCGTCATCACCGGCCGCACGTTGACCGTCGGGCAGAGCGGGCGCGGGCCGGAGCCCGTAGAGCAGCAGGCCCGGCCCTCGCCAGCGTGTGCGCGGGTCGCCGCGCGGACAGGCCCGGCGCTGTTCGCCGCGTGCACGAGCCTCGGGCGGAGCCCGCGGGCCGCCAGGTGCGGCGACCGCCGCGTCGAAGCGGTCGAGCTGGCGCGCCGTCGTGTCGTTGTACTCGTCGGCCGAGGCCAGGTGCGTCATGACGCCGTCGACCTCGACGCCGGCCGTCGGCGAGCCGCAGCGGCCGCCTCGCACGAACGCGTCGGGCGTGAACCCCAGGCGCGACATGCCGGTGTCCACCTTGACGTGCGCGCTCGGCGGCCGCTCGGACGCGCTCGAGAGCGAGTCGAGCTGGCCCGTCGTCGAGACGATCGGCGTGAGCCGGTGCCGAGCCAGCAGGCCGACCTGGCCCGGCGCGAAGCCAGCCAGGACGACCACGGGCACGTCGACGCCCGCCAGGCGCAGCGCCACGCCCTCTCTCGGGATACGCGACCGCCAGCAGGGCGGCGCCCGCGCGCACGAGCCGCCGCGCGACCTCCGCGCGCGCCGTGGCCGTACGCATCGGCCTTCACGACCGGCATCAGCGGGACCTGTGCATACGCCGCGACCGCGGCGGTAGTTCGCGGCCAGCCGGTCCAGGTCGATGCGGGCGCGGGCGGGACGGAGGCCTGCAGGAGCTCTTCCACTCCAGGTTCTCGAAGCGGCGTGAACTCCTTGATGAAGGCGAGCTTCACGCGTGCCCGGTGGGCCCGTTGCGCTGCTTGCCGATGATGATCTCGGCCATGCCGCGGTTCTCGTCGGTGGGCTTGTACTCCTCTTCGCGGTAGATGAACATCACGATGTCCGCGTCCTGCTCGATGGCGCCCGATCTCGCGCAGGTCCGACAGCTGCGGCCGCTTGTCCGTGCGCGCCTCGGGCGCGCGCGAGAGCTGGCGACAGCGCGATCACGGGCACGGCGCAGCTCCTTGGCCAGGCCCTTCAGCGAGCGGCTGATGGACGAGATCTCCTGCTGGCGGTTCTCGACGCGGCCGGCGCCGGTGACGAGCTGCAGGTAGTCGACGATCACGAGGCCCAGGCCGTGCTCCGCCTTCAGGCGGCGGCACTTGGCGCGCATCTCCAGCGGCGTGAGGGTGGCCGAGTCGTCGATGAAGATCTTCGAGGCGCGACAGGTCCGCGTAGGCCTTGGCCAGCCGCGCCCAGTCCTTCTCCTGGAGGTTGCCCGTGCGCAGCCGGTGCGCGTCGACACGCGCGTCCGCGCAGAGCATGCGCAGGACGAGCTGCTCCTTCGGCCATCTCCAGCGAGAAGACGCCCGACCGTCTCGCCGGTCTTGTGGCGCGGCGTACTGCGCGACGTTCAGGCAGAACGACGTCTTGCCCATGGCCGGGCGCGCGGCCACGATGATGAGGTCGCCCTTCTGCAGGCCGCTCGTCATCTCGTCGAGGTCGACGAAGCCGGTGGGCAGCCCGGTGACCAGCTCCTTGCGACTGCGAGAGCTGGTCGATGGTGCGGAAGCTCTCCTTGACGATCTCGCGGATGCCCGACGAAGCCCTGGCGGATGCGGTGCTCGGCGATGTCGAAGATCGCCTTCTCCGGCCCGGTCCAGGATGACCGCCGCCTCGTCCTCCGCCTCGTAGGCAGGACTGCGCGATGCGGTTGCCGGCGTGGATCAGGTTCCGGAGGACCGCCTTCTCCTTGATGATGCGGCTCCACTGCTCGACGTTGGTGATGCGCGGCATCCCGTCGACGAGCGCCGCCAGGTAGGCGGCGCCGCCCGACCGCCTCCAGCGCCGACCCGCGCGACCAGCTCGTCCTTCAGCGTGACGAGGTCGATCGGCTGGCTGCGCTCGGCCAGCGCGGCCATGGCGTCGAAGACGCGGCGGTGCGCCTCGCGGTAGAAGTCGTCGCGGGTCGAGGATCTCGGCCGCGGAGTTGAAGGCGGCGTTGTCCACCAGCACCGCGCCCAGCACGGTGCGCTCGGCCTCGCGCGTTGTGCGGGAGCGACTTGTCGCTGAGGATGCTTCGGTCGCCGTAGAGCCCCTCCGGAAGGCGCGCCCTAGTTTACTCGGGGCACGGCGCGGCGGGGACCTTTGTTTCGCGGCGGACCGTGAAGCCGGAACGATGACGGACGGCAACGGTCACGAGCACGCGCACGTGGCCGTGCTCGTGCTCGTGACGTTCAGGACGGCGCTGCGGCTAGCCTTCCTTCGACACCATCACCTTGATGGTCGCGGCCACCTCGGGGTGGAGCTTGATCTTCACCTCGTGGTCGCCCAGGTGCTTGATGGGCTCGTCGAGCTGGACCTTGCGCTTGTCGATCTCGATGCCCTTGGCCTTCAGGAACTCGCGCGATGTCGCCCGACGTGACCGAGCCGTAGAGCACGTCGTTCTCGCCCACCTTGCGCGGCGCCACGAAGCGCAGCGTGCCGATGCGGTCGGCCAGCGCCTCGAACTCGACCTTCTCCTTGGCCAGCCGCGCCTCGTGCGCCTTGCGCTCCTTGGCGATCATGGCCTTGTTGGCCTCGGTGACCGCCATGGCCAGGCCGCGCGGCAGCAGGAAGTTGCGCCCGTAGCCCTCGGCCACCTTCGACCACCTCGCCGCGCCGGCCCAGCTTGTCGACGTCCTCCCTCAGGATCACTTCCACGGCGAATGCCTCCTCAGATACGTTGCGGGCTCAGCTCTCGCTCCACCGGAGGCTCGGCCCACTTGCGGAAATCGAACCAAGATGTCGAACAGCCCGAGCAGGGCCAGGATCTGCGACGCCCACGGGTTCAGGAGCACCAGCGCCAGCACCACCAGCCGCAGGAACGGCGGGCGCGGCCAGCCGGTGGGCGTAGTACGCGACCACCGCCAGCCCCTGCAGCGCGAAGCAAGAACGCCAGCACCAGCAGCGCGTTGTAGGCGGCCGGACGCAGGACGGGCGACGCCGACCGCGGCGCCCGCGAGCCACGAACGCGACCGCCACGCCGAGCGGCCAGCGCAGCCCTCGAACTCGCCGCCCTCGAGCCAGCCCGGATCGCGCCGGACCAGGTAGGTCCGCAGCAGCGCGGCGTTGGCCAGCACCATCATCGCGCCCGCGATGACGAAGACGGACGGGATAGACGCACTTCCATCATCGCAGCGCCACTGGCCCGCCTGCTCCACCCAGGCGTCGATCGGTCTCGGGCGGCAGCCCGCGGTGCGCATGCTCTCGACGAACGGCGCGGAGCGGATCGTGTCGCCACGTCGACAGCAACTGCGCGCGATGTCGTGGTTCGCGAACAGAGCAGCAGGCAGCGACTGGAGCGCATCACGAGCAGCGCCCAGCCCGTCGCGCGGCCGCAGGCCCGCGGCCGCGGGCCATGGCCCTCGCCCAGGACCGGGCCCGGCACGCAGCATCACCATGGACACGGCCGCGCGTGGCCGGGCGAGAACGGACCGCGATGAGCGCGGTCGCCGCGAGCGTCGCGATCAGCGCCGTCCCCAGCGTGCCGCGCAGCGCGCTGCACGGCCAGCGGGAACGGCGCCAGCCGCGTCGAGCGAGGAAGAGCGGCGGCAGCAGCAGCGGACGCGCCGTAGAGCAGCGCGGAGAACCGCCGCCGTGAACAGGGCCCGGCCGGCCGGCTCGGGCCGGGCCACCGTCTCGGGTCGAGGCCGCGGCTTCCGTCTCCACGCAGTCCTCGGGGCCGGCACCGGCGCTCGCGCGCCGATGCCCGACGACATCACTCCGCCGCGAACGGCAGGAGCGCGATGTTGCGCGCGCGCTTGATCGCCAGCGTCAGCTTGCGCTGGTGCTCGGCGCAGGTGCCGAACATGCGCCGCGGCAGGACCTTGCCCCGCTCGGGCACGAACGCCGAGAGCAGCTTCACGTCCTTGTAGTCGACGTAGTCGATCTTGTCCGCGCAGAACTTGCAGACCTTGCGCCGGCGGAAGAAGTAGCGCTTGCCCGCGTCCTTGCCGCCCTTGGCGCCGGCCGCGCCGCCGCGCGCCGCCGCCGGGCCGCCACGTCCGCCGCCGCCCATGCCGCCGCCACCTGCCGCCGCCGACACCGAAGCTCACTGCGCTCGCACCTCCTCGGGCTCGCGGCGCGCGGACGCGGCGCGGCGCCGGCCGGCCGCGCCGCTTGCGCCTCCTCGGCCGCGCGCCGCGCCTTGCGGCCCTCGGCCTTGCGCAGCTCCTCGTCGACGCGCACGGTGATGAACTTGACGACGCCGTCCGTCACGCGGATGCGGCGCTCGACCTCCTTGACCAGCGCGGCCTGGCCCTCGACGGTCGAGCAGCACGTAGTAGCCCTCACGGTGCTTGTGCACGATCGTAGGCGAGGCGCTTCTTGCCCCACTTCTCGACCTTGCTGATGCTTGCCGCCTTCCTTCTCCACGTAGCCCCTGCACGTGCGCGGTCAGGGCGTCCACCTCGGGCTCGCCGAGGTTGGGGTCCGCGATGAACAGGATCTCGTAGGTACGGTCGCTCACTTCGTTGATCCTCCTTCTGGATCGTTCGACCGGCGTCGGCCAGGAGCCCTTTCGGCCCGAAGGCCTCGGGAGCGGAGGGCGCCGGTCCATCCGGCGCCGTCATCGCACGTCTTCACGCCACTCGCATTCGCTTCGCCTCTTCCGTCAGAGCCGGCGCTGGCCGTTGAAGCGGTTCATGGCCGCCGGCACTCCTTCGCCGATCACGCACTCGACCGCGTCCGCCGCCCAGCCCACCATCTCCTGCACGACCAGCACGTCCTCCTGCGGGAAGTCCGAAAGCACGTAGTCCGCCGAGCGTCCGTCCGGCAGCGTCGCCCTTCCGGATCCCCACCCGCACCCGCGGGAACTCCTCACGTGCCCAGCGACTCGATCAGCGAGCGCAGCCCGTTGTGTCCGCCGTGGCTGCCCGCTCCCGGATCCGCAGATGCTCCCAGCTCCAGCGCCACGTCGTCCACGCACCACCAGCACGTCCGCGGACGCCTCGCGCCGTACGCGAGCCAGCAGCGCGCTCCACCGACGACGCCGCTGCGGTTCATGAAGGTGAGCGGCTTGACCAGCAGCACGTCCTGGCCCGCCGATCCGGCGCGGGCGCAGCCACGCGTCGGCCTCCTCGCGACCGCGCCCGCGCGCCGTGCCGCGCCGCGAGCTCGTCCACCACCATGAACCCGACGTTGTGGCGCGTCCGCCGGTAGCGCTCGCCCGGGTTGCCGAGGCCGACGACCAACGCATGCCGCGATCTACTTCTTCTCGGCTTCTTCTCCTCCTTCTCGGCCTTCTCGGCCTGCTCTCCTCGCCCTCGCCCTCGCGCCTTGCCCTTCTTGATGACCTCGGGCTCGGCCGCCGCACCCGCCGCCTCGGCCCGCCGCCTCGGCCGCCGCGGCGCCACGACCTCCTCGGCGCGCGGCGCCACGACGTGGACGATCACGACGTCGGGCTCGGTGAGCATCGTGACCTTGTCCGGGACAGCTTGCAGGTCGAGACACGCGGATGTGCTTGCCGAGCTCGAGCTCGCGAGACGTCGACCACGATCTTCTCCGGGATGTCCGTGGGCAGGCACTCGATCTCGAGCTCGCGGGTCACGAAGTCGAGGATGCCGCCCTGGACCTTGACGCCCACCGGCGTGCCCGTGAGCTCGACGTGCACCTTGACCTCGAGCGTCTTGTCGAGCGCGACCTCGTAGAAGTCGGCGTGCAGCAGCTGGCCCTTGACGGGCTCGACGCTGGAACTCCTTCAGGATCACCTTGCGGCGGCTGCCGCCGAGGTCGAGGTCGAAGAGCGTGTTCTCGCCCGACGGCGCTGCGCAGGATCGCGCCGATCTCCTTGGGCGACACCGCGACCGGCATCGGCGTCCTTCTGCGCGCCGTAGAGCACGCCGGGGATGCAGTCCCTGCCACGCGCAGGCGCCGGTTGACGTTCTTTCCGGTCTCCGGTCCGGCTTCTCGGCCGCGCACCACGATCTCAGGCATGACTCGCTCACGCTTGCTCCATCTGCTTCAGACGAACAGGCTCGTGACCGACGCCTCCTCGTGGATGTTGCTGGATGGCCTTGGCCATCAGCTCGGCGATCGTGAGCACGACGATCTTCGGCAGCTGCGCTTCTCCTCGGCCGAGCGGGATGGAGTCGGTGACGATGAGCTTCGACGAGCGGGCTCTCCTCGATGCGCTCGATCGCGCTTGCCCGACAGCACGGCGTGCGAGCAGGAGGCCAGCACCTCGCGCGCGCCCGCGTCCTTGAGCGCCTGCGCGACCTTGGCCGAGCGTGCCGCCGGTGTCGACCATGTCGTCGACGATGAGGGCGGTGCGGCCCTCGACGTCGCCGATCACGTGGTGCACCTCGGCCACGTTGGGCTGCTCGCGGCGCTTGTCCACGATGGCCAGGCGTCGCCTCCAGCCGCTTCGCGTAGGCGCGCGCCGCTCCACGCCGCCGGCGTCGGGCGAGACGACCGTGAGCTTGGGCAGCTTCAGCTCGCGACGTAGTCCGATGATCACGGGCGCCGCGAACAGGTGGTCCACCGGGCACGTCGAAGAAGCCCTGGATCTGCGCGGCGTGCAGGTCCATGGTCAGCACGCGGTCGGTGCCGGCGGTCGACAGCAGGTCGGCCACCAGCTTGGCCGAGATGGGCACCCGCGGCTTGTCCTTGCGGTCCTGGCGCGCGTAGCCGTAGTACGGGATCACGGCGGTGATGCGCGACGGCGCTCGAGCGCTTGAACGCGTCGAGCATCACCAGCAGCTCCATCAGGTTCTCGTTGACCGGCGGGCCGGTGGGCTGCACGACGAACACGTCGGCGCCGCGCACGTTGTCCTGGATCTGGAACCAGACCTCGCCGTCGCTGAAGCGCGCGAGGTGCGCGCGGCCGAGGGGCACGCCCAGGAAGCGGGCGATGGCCTCGCCCAGCGCGGGGTGCGCGCTCCCGGTGAAGACCCTCAGTTCCCGCGACATGCTCTCGCGCTTCGATCCGCTCACTTCGCGACTCTGCACCGCCATCGTTCGCCGTTTGGCTGGGGCGGAAGGATTCGAACCTTCGAATACGGGGTCCAAAGCCCCGCGCCTTACCGCTTGGCCACGCCCCAGCCGGATCTGCCACGCTCCCGTCAGCTCTGGCGGCGTCTGCGTCGGGCTCGCGGCCGCGACCCGGAGCGGCGCGGCCGGCCTCCGGAGCCGCGGCGCCGACGCCGCGCCACCTGCTGCCTGTAGACCGACAGCACCTTCTCCTCGAGGTACTGGCGCATCTGGTTGTTGAGCGGGTGCGCGATGTCCTTGAACGTCCCGTCCTTCCGCTTCTTGCTCGGCATCGAGACGAACAGCCCCTTGGGACCGTGGATGATCTTGATGTCCGTCACGACGAAGCACTGGTCGAACACGATCGAAACGAACGCCTTGAGCTTCTCGTCGTCCACCGGGATGACCTTGACGTCCGTGATCTCCATGATGTCCGCTCCTTCCCTGGTCCCTACCCCGAGCGCGTCGCACGCGTCCAAGCGCCGCGACCATGCTCTGCGGTACTGGTCCAGGGAGAGCGTGCCGGCACGCGGAGGACCGCGAAGCCCTGCGACGCGAGGGCCGCGTGCGCCCTGCGGGCCCGCCGGGCGTCGTCGAACAGGCCGAAGAACGACGACCCGCTCCCGGAGAGCGACGCCAGCACGGCTCCCTCCCGGACCAGAGATACCCCGGATGCGGCCCACCGACCGCGCCAGGTCGGGCGCTTCCTCCAGCGCCGCCTGCTCGAGGTCGTTGGTGAGGTGACGGAAGCGCCTCATCTCCCTCCAAGTCCCTCGATACAAAGCGAAAGATCGTATTACTGTTTTCCCGGGGTGTCAAACTCGCGTCCAGCCGGCGGAACACGGCGGCCGTCGAGACCGGGCCGCCCGGGTCGACCAGACCACGATGTGCGCCTGGACCTGCCGGTGGAGCGGATAGACCTCGTCCCCCGGGCCAGGCCCAGGGCGGTGCCGCCCAGCAGGAAAAACGGCACGTCCGCCCCCAGGCGCCGGGCCAGCCGGTGGAGGCCGTCCGGGCCCAGGCCGAGCCCGCCAGAGCCGGTCGAGGCCGAGCAGCACGCGCCGCGGCGTTGCTGCTGCCGCCCCCGAGCCCGCCGCCGACCGGGATGCGCTTCGTCGATCGCGATCTCGACGCCCCGTCTTGATGCCCGCGTGACGCGCGCAGCGTCGGCGGCGCGCCCGCAGGCCAGGTTCGTCTCGTCCCGCGGGCACCGCCGGGTGGTCGCAGTCGATCGCGATGCCCGCGGCCGCGCGCGCAGCAGCACGACGTCGTCGTGGAGGTCGATCGTCTGGAAGAGCGTCCGCAGCTCGTGATAGCCGTCGCCGCGCGTGCCGAGCACCTCGAGGCCCGAGGTTCACCTTCGCGTACGAGGGGACGCGTCAGGGCGCGTGCGCTCACCGCGCGCTCCACAGCGCGCGGGCCTCGTCCGCGTCGACGGCGCGGTAGCCCGTCGTGAGGCGGCGCCTCGAAGGCGGCCGCGGGCAGGTCGGCGTCCGCCTCCGCTTCCTCGACCGTCACCTGCAGGCGCGAGCCGTCCGGCAGGCGCGGCGTCGATCTGCCGCGGCAGCGCGGGTCCCCATACGATCTGGCTGCTGGCGAGACGCGACGACGGCGACGCCCACGAGCAGGTCCATCACCTCGGCGGGTGTCAGCGCCACGCCGAGGAGCGCCTCCATCCCGCCGCGTCCGCGGCTCCGGTGAGCACCGCGCGCTCGGCCGGGAAGGCGGCAACGACCTCGGTCCGCCCGGCGTGACCGCCACCAGGCGCAGCCCGCCGGGGCCGGGCACCTCGATCCGTAGGCGCGTCGGGCCGCTGGAACGCCAGCAGCACGGTCGCGCGCGCGCGCAGCTCGCGCCCATCCAGCGTCACGTGCAGCCGGCCGCTGTAGGTGCGCGCGGCGCGCGCGCGCGCTGCGCGACCTCCGGCGCCGGAAGGCGGACGCTCCGCGCAGGAGGCCAGCAGCAGGCCGATGCAGCGGAAGCGTCGCGCGGCGCACCACGGCGCCCGTCCGCGGCGTCAGGGCTGCGGCTGGGACGCGGTTCATCTGGCCGCGAGCCGGGCCTGCGCGTCGCGGATCTTCTCGGCCACGCGCGCCCGGTCGAGCTCGCCGTCCTCGTCCTCTGCCTTGAGCGGCGCTGGTGCCAGCACTGCGAGCGCCTCCGCCGTCTTGCCCTGGCGGCCCAGCACGTCGCCGAGGTGGTCGAGCACGACCGCGCTGGCCGTCTCCTTGACCACGGCGCGGCGCAGGAAGTCCTCCGCTTCCGAGGTCGCTCCTGGCGGTACAGCGCCCAGCCCGAGGCTGTCGAGGTACGCGCCGTTCTCGGGGTCCAGCGCGACGCGCCTTCTCGATGAGCGTGACCGCCTCCGCGACCTTGACCTTGCGGTCGGCGTTCATGTAGCCGAGGTAGTTGAGCGCGGGCGCGAAGTCCGGCTGCACCGCGAGCGCCTCGCGGAACACGGCCTCCGCCGCGTCGAACCGCTTCTGGCGCTCCAGCACCGCGCCCAGCACGAACAGCGCGTTCTGGTTGCGCGGCTCCACCTCGCGCGCCTGGCGCAGGACGGTCTCGGCCTCCGAGAAGCGCTTGGCCCGCTGGTGGAACTGGGCGACCCGCATCAGCACGTCCACGTCGCGCGGGCGACTTGGCGCGCAGGCCGTCCATGAGTGCGCGCGCGCCCGCGCTTGTCGCCGGCGTCCTCGCAGCAGGTTCGCCTCCAGCGACGTCAGGTCCTCGTCGTCAGGGAAGCGTCTTGCGCGCGGCGCGCACCTCGGTCAGCGCGCGCTCGTTGTCCTTGGCGAGCATGAGCGCTTCCACGTAGTGGGCGAGCAGCGTGGCGTCCGGCTCGCCGCCCGTGGACTGGCGCGGCGCGAACGCGTCGGCCGCGTCGCGATTGCGGTCCAGGCGCTCGTAGGCCGCGCCCAGGTGCACGAGCAGAGTGCGGTCGTCGTTCGCGTCCTTCTCGGCGTTCTCCGGCCGCGCGCGGCCGCTGGGCAGCACGCTCAGCTCGGTGACGGCGCCCGCGAAGTCCCGGCGGGCCTCCGCCACGGTGACCTTGAGGAACGCGCTGCCTGAGGTCGTTCGGGTCCTTCGAGCAGCAGCGTCGTCCGCGACCGCCTGCGGCCTCGTCGAAGCGGCGCCAGGTCGCGCAGGGCGCGGCCCTTGATGTCGAGCGCGAACTGGTTCTCGGCGTCGCTCTTCGAGGACGGTCTCCGCCTCGGCCAGCGCCTCGTTGGCGCGCGCGCGCGCAGCAGCAGGTCGCCCAGCTTGAGCCGCACGCGCAGGTTGTCCGGCTCCAGCTCGAGGGCCTTGCGGTAGTGGAGGACGGCCTGCTCGGTCTGCTCCGCGTCCTCGTAGATCTCGGCCAGGGCCAGCACCACGGCGGACGACGGTGGGGTCCACGTCCAGCGCCTTCTGCAGCGTCGCCTGCGCGCGATCGCTCTGCCCCTGCGCGAAGTAGTGCAGGCCCGAGCTGCAGGAGAGCGTCGACGTCGTGCCGGGTCCGGCTCCACCTCGCTTCTCCCAGACTCGCGCGGCGTCCGCCGGGCGTCCGGCCTGGCGGTAGATCTCGGCCAGCGCGCGCGTGACCTGCTCGTCGCCGGGGCGGAGGCGCAGTACTCCTCGTACGCCGCCGCGGCCTCCAGCGCCGCCTGGTTCCCGCCGCCGCGCATCGGCCTCGAGCCGGCAGCAGCTGCCGCCAGGAACTCCTGCGCGTCCAGGTTGTCGCTGTCCAGGCGCACGGCCTCGCGCGCCTCGACCAGCGCCTGGGTCGTCTGGCCGCCGCCTCGCGCAGCAGCCGCGCCAGCTCCAGGTCGCAGGTCGCGCCGAGCCCGGATCGGCCTGCATGGCCTTGTGGTAGTGCTCGAGCGCCTCTTCGAGGCGTCCCGCCAGCCAGGCCTGCTGGCCCAGGCTGAACTCGTAGTAGGCCGCCGGACGGTCCTCGGCTCGCCAGCAACGGCGCCGCCATCAGCAGCACCACGACCGACGCGCTCGTCTTCATCGTCACCCGCATTCCCCTGTTCGGATTCTCACACGCGGCGGGGCAAATCCGAAACCGCCGTCCGCAAAGGCACGGACGGCGGCCGGGGTCGTCCCTGCCCCGTCAGGCGGCGCGGCTCTGCCGATACTCGTCGAGGATCCAGTCCTTCACGCGCTTCACCTCGCCCGAGGCCGCCTCCGCCGAGCGCAGGTAGTCGAAGTACTGGCGCTCGTTGCCCACGCCGAACGCGCGGGACGGGAACGTCACGTACACGTCGCCGTCGGCGGTGCGCCACAGCGAGAAACCCACGAGCTTCATCCCCGAGAGGGCCCCGCGTCCTCGCCGAACAGGATCTCCGCATCGCACACCAGCCGCTCCGGTCCGTTCTCCTTGGCCACGAACTGCACGCGCATCTTCGCCTCCGTTCCTTTCGGATGTGTTGCGGTCGGACCGGCCCCCGCATGGGGCCGGTCCTGGTCAGTCTGTCGGGAGAGGTCGAACACGTCGTGTGCGGCGGGTACGGCAAGGCCGATGCTACGACGGCGGCCGGCAGGGAGCGGTCCGTTTGGTCCGCGGCGCGCGAAGGGGCTAGACTCACTTCCATGGCGATCCATCCCGACCTGCTCGAGATCCTGGCCTGCCCCGTGTGCAAGACGCCCGGTGGAGGTGTGGTGCAGGACGGAGCCGGGCTGCGCTGCGCCCAGTGCCGGCGGGTGTACCCGGTGCGCGAGGACATCCCGATCATGCTCCCGGAGGAAGCGATCCTCGAGGCGCTGAGGCCTCGAGCGGGCCCAGCGGCGCGCTCGTCGCGGCCATCGCGGCGACCTGCTCGGTGTCGATCTTCGCGGCCCAGATCCTCTTCACCCTGGCCGCCGCGGTCTTCGCGCTGCGCCTCGTCCGCCGCGAGACCCGCATCCGCGCCTGCCCCTGGACGGCCCCACGCTCGCGTTCTGCGTGTGGACGCTGCTGTCGGCCGCGTTCTCGCAGGCGCCGATCGTGTCCCAGCAGAGCGCGAAGAAGCTGCTGCTGTTCGTGCTGCTCTACATGGCGGTGGACGCCGCGACGGACCGCGGCGCGCGCGAGCGCATCCTGGACGCCGCGCTGCTGGGCGGGCTGGTGCTGGCCGCGGGCTCCCTGCTGCAGTACTACTTCCTGGGCTACGACACGATCAACCAGCGCCGCCCGCGGCTTCCTCGGGGCACTACATGACGGCGTCGGGACTGATGATGGCGACCGTGCTGCTGGCCGCGGCGCGCCTCGCGTTCAGCGAAGACGAGTTCACGCCGCCGTCCCGCACGGACGTGCGCGGCTGGCCCTCGCTGGGCGCCGGGCTGGTGGTCCTGGCCATGGCGGCGCGCGGCCAACGTGGCCGCGGTGCGAGGCCGAGCGCGTGTTCGTCGCGCTGCTGGCCGCGGCCGCGCATCTACCTGTTCCTCGCGCGCGGAGACGTGGCCGGGACGCTCCACCAGCGCGACGCTGGCGCTGCTCGCCCTCACGTTCGCGTCCTGGGCCTGCTCATCTCGCGCACGCGCAACGCCTGGCTGGGCGCGCTCACGGGGCTCGCGGTGATCGCGCTGCTGCGCGCGCCGCGCCTGCTCTGGGGCCTGGCGGGCGCGGTCGCCCTGGTGCTGGTGATGCGCCCGGCGCGCGGTGATGGACCGGCTCACGCTGAGCGACGCCAGCACGCGCGACCGCTACTTCATGTGGCAGGCCGGCATCGACATGGTCCGCGACCAGCCCGTCTTCGGCCAGGGCCCGCGCATGGTCGAGTCCAACTACCCCGCGTACCGCTGGCCGGAGCGCTCCCAACCCGCTGACCCCGCACCTGCACAACAACGCCCTGCAGATCGCGGCCGAGCGCGGCGCTGCCCTGCCTGGCCTGGTGGCTGTGGTGGGTGGCGGCCGCCATGGGCGACGCCTGGCGCGAGGCGCGCCGCGGGCGCGCCTGGGCCGCGGTGGGCGCTCTGGCGCTGCTGACCGCGAGTCATGGCCGCCGGGCTGTTCGAGTACAATTTCGGCGATTCCGAGATCCTGATGATGCTCGCTGCTGGTGTGCGCGCTCCCGTACGCCCTGCGCGCGGGCGCGGAGCAGCGTGCAGGAGGCCCGCTGGCGACGGCCCCGCAGTGCCACCGCGTGAAGCGATTCACGGCCGCGCGGGCAAGCGGCTGATCTCGGCGATGCCGCGGTCGCGCGTGCTGGTGCGTCGGCGACGTGATGCTCGACGAGTTCCTGTGGGGCGCGTCGCGCGCATCTCGCCGGAGGCGCCGGTGCCGGTGGTGGAGGTGACGCGACCAGAGCTTCCACCTGGGCGGCGCCGGCAACGTGGCCAGCAACGTGCGCGCGCTCGGCGGCCAGGCGGTGCTGGCGGGCGTCATCGGGCCGACGACGTCGCGGGCGACAAGCGTGCGCGCACTCGCTCGTGCAGTCGGGTGTCGAGGATCGCGCTGGCGCTGGCGGAGGCGGGCCGGCCCACCACCGTGAAGACCCGCATCGTCGCCCACCACCAGCAGGTGGTGCGGGCGGACCGCGAGCGCACGGAGCGACCTGCCGGCCGAGGTCGAGGACGCGCTGCTGCGAGCGCATGCGCGCAGGCTCTGCCCTCGCTGCCGCGCGGTCGTCGTGTCCGACTACCAGAAGGGCGTGGTGACGGCGCGCGTCATGAAGACCCTGCGCGCCCTGGCCCGGCGCCAGGGGCGTGCCGCTGCTGGTCGACCCCAAGGTGCGGCACTTCGAGCGCTACCGCGGCGCCTCGGTCGTCACGCCCGAACCAGCGCGAGGCGGAGCAGGCGACGGGCATCGCGCATCCGCGGCGAGGCGGACCTGCGCGCGGCCGGCGACGAGATCCTGCGGCGGCCTCGACTGCGGGGCCGCGCTCATCACGCGCGGCGAGCACGGCATGAGCCTCTTCGAGCGCGGGCGCGGAAGCCGCTGCACATCCCGACCGCGGCGCGCGAGGTGTTCGACGTGACCGGCGCCGGCGACACGCGTGGTCGCGACGCTGGCGCTGGCGCTCGCCGCGGGGCGCCGGCCTGCCGGAGGCGGCGGTCCTCGCCAACTTCGCGGCGCGGCGTCGTGGTGGGCAAGCTCGGCACCGCCACCGCGAACGCCCGACGAGCTGCCGCGCGGCGCTCGAGGCCGGGCTCGAAGCGTGAAGGTGGCGGTCGTCGGCGCGGGCCCCGCGGGCTCGCTGCTGGCCTGGCACCTCGCCGCCGTGACGGCGCGTCGCGCGACCGTCTTCGACGCCTCCCATCCGCGCGAGAAGCCGTGCGGCGGCGGGCTCACCGCGAAGGCGCTGGCCCTGCTGCCGCCCGCGCCGCCGGACGATCCGCTTGCCCGTGCGCTGGGTCGACAGGTGCCGCTTCGAGTCCGGCCAGGGCGAGCAGGTGGACGCGAGCCTCGACGCGCCGGTCGCGATCGGCGCTCGGCGCGACGTCGACGCCTGGCTGCTGCGGCGCGCGGTGGCAGCGGGCGCGGTCCACGTCGCCGAGCGCGTCACGCACGTCGACGGACGGGCGTGCTGCGGACCGCCGCCGGGCGCCGAGCGAGCGCTTCGACCTGATCGTGGGGGCCGACGGCGCCGGCAGCCTGGTGCGCCGCACGTTCCTGGGCGCCACTCCCCGTCGCGCTCGACCATGGCCGCGGGCTGGTTCGCGCCGGGGACCGCGGACGATGACGGTGCGCTTCGTCCCGGGCTCTGCGGGCTACCTCTGGCTCTTCCCGCGCCCGGACCACGTCGGCGTCGGCATCTGCGCGCCGCTCGCGCGCCGAGCCCGACGCGCGACCTCCTCGCGCGGCTCGCGTGACCTGGTGGCGCGGTCGTATCCGGCCCTCTCGGACGAGGACGCGCAGCGCGTACGCGCACACCATCCCCTCGCCCAGCGCGGATCCGGAGTCGATCCGCGCGATCGCGGGCGAGCGCTGGGCGCTGGTCGGGGACGCCGCGGCCCTCGCCGATCCCATCACGGGCGAGGGCATCTACTACGCGCTGCGCTCGGCCGTGGCCCTGGCGGACGCGCTGCGCGAGGGCCCGGTGACCCGCTACCCCGAGCGCCTGCTGGCGGACTTCGGGCACGAGCTCCTGGCGGCCGCGCGGCTGCCACGCGCGCTTCTACGCGCCGGGGCTTCGCGCCGGCGCATGGTCCGCTTCGCCTCGCGCAGCGCCGCCATCCGGACCATCCTGGCCGACCTCGTCCTGGGCGAGCAGGGATACGGCAGGCTCAAGCGCCGCCTGGTGCGGGCCGCGCCCCGCTTCGCGCTGCAGTACGCCGCGTCCGCAGTCCGAGCGCGCTAACGAACAACGACGCCACAGAGGTCACAGAGCACGCAGAGTTGAATCACGCCTCAACTCCTTCGTGGGGTTGGAGCGGTCATCTCCTCTGTGTGCTCTGCGGCTCCGGTTGTCCGTTGCGTCAGTGACGGAAGTGCCGCACGCCCGTGAAGACCATCGCCAGCTTGTGCTCGTCGGCGGCGGCGATGACCTCCTCGTCGCTTCACGGAGCCGCCGGGCTGGATGACCGCGGTGGCGCCCGCCTTCGCGATCTCGTCGACGCCGTCGCGGAACGGGAAGAACGCGTCCGAGGCGGCGACGCGTGCCGGCGAGCGGCAGCTGCGCCTTCAGCGCCGCGATGCGCGCCGAGTCGACGCGGCTCATCTGGCCCGCGCCCACGCCGACCGTCTGCTGCTCGTTCGCGAAGACGATCGCGTTCGACTTCACGTGCTTGCGCCACCGTCCAGGCCAGCACGCAGCGCGCTTCCACTCCTCGTCGGTCGGCTTGCGCTTCGGTGACCACCTCGCACTTCGCGACGTCCAGGCGGTGCAGGTCCCACTCCTGCGCCAGCATGCCGCCCATCACGCGACGCAGGTCGAAGCCCGTGACCTTGTGGATGCGCGGTCGTGTCCATGTCCATCACGCGCAGGTTCTTCTTGGCGGCCAGCGCTTCCTTCGCCTCGCGCGTCGTAGCCGGGCGCGATCACGGCCTCCACGAACACCTCGGCCGAGCTTGCGCGCGGCCAGCCCGTCGACGCGCCGGTTGAAGGCCAGGATGCCGCCGAAGGCCGAGACGGGATCGCACGCCCAGGCGCGGTCGGTATGCCTCGAGCGGCGTCGCGCCGCAGGCCGGTGCCGCACGGGTTCGTGTGCTTGACGATCACGCAGGCGGTGTCCGTCGAGCTCGGTGACCAGGCGCCAGGCCGCGTCCAGGTCGAGGATGTTGTTGAACGAGAGCTCCTTGCCCTGGCAGCTTGCGCGCGGCGGCCACCGAGTAGAGCGTCGAGCCCGAGGTCGCTGTAGAAGGCGGCGCGCTGGTGCGGGTTCTCGCCGTAGCGCAGGTCCTGGACCTTCTCGAACGAGAGGCCAGGCGGTACGGGAACACCTCGTCGGACTCCGCCGACCGCGTAGTCGCCGTCCTGCACCTCGACCTGCGCGAAGTAGGCCGGCGATGGCGGCCTCGTAGCGGCGCGGTGTGGCGGAACGCCTTCTGCGCGAAGTAGAGCCGCGTGGGCGCGTCGATGCCCTGCCTCGCGGTCCAGCTGCTCGAGCAGCAGCGTGTAGTCGGCGGGATCCACCACGACCGCCACGTGCCGGAAGTTCTTGGCCGGCCGCACGCACCATGGTGGGGCCGCCGATGTCGACGTTCTCGAGCGCCTCCGCGAACGGCGCGCCCTTCGCGACCTTGTCCTCGAAGGGATAGAGGTTCACCACCACCACGTCGACCGGCGCGATCGCGTGCTCCTCGAGCGACGCCACGTGCGCCGGCATGGTCGCGGCGGGCCAGGATGCCGCCGTGGATGGCTCGGGTGCAGCGTCTTCACGCGGCCGTCCAGGATCTCCGGGAAGCCCGTGACCTTCGGAGACGCCGGTCACCTTGACGCCGGCCTTCCGCAGCTCCTCGGCGGTGCCGCCGGTGGACACGATCTCGAAGCCGCGCGCCGACGAGGCCGCGCGCCAGCTCGACGATGCCGTCCTTGCGGTAGACGGAGAGGATCGCGCGGCGAGCGCTCATGGGTTTCGGACCTCCGGGGAAGGGACGGGCGTCGGAGACGGAGCGAGCGCGCGGTCCGGCGGCGGATCGCGCGCGGCCGGACCGCGGACGGCGTAGCCATGCGCGGTCGACGTCGCCGTGCGCCTCGCGCCACACCGCCAGCCAGGTGGCCGCGATGGCGGTGACGGCGCGCGAGTACGACAGCGAGGCGACGCCGAACACCGGGTTCCGGAAGTCGATCGTGCGGTGGTCCACGATGCGCCCGCGCTGGAACAGCTCCGTCCGGATCACCTCCGACTGGCTGCGGCTGCGGCCCAGCAGGCCCCTGCCAGTAGACGGGCAGGTCGCGGCGGGCCAGGCGCAGCGCCGGCTTGCTCTCCAGCACGACCGGTATCTTCTTGAGGTTCAGGTTCACGTAGGAGTAGTACTCCTGGGTCACGCCCAGCGGATAGCCCTGCGCTCCCACCGAGAGGACCGGGTCGGACAGGTCGGCCGGGATGCGGAGCAGCGAGCCCAGCTTGATGATGCCCTCGCTGACCTTCTGCGCGCGCAGCAGCGTCACCGCCTCCTGCGCCTGCGCGTCGAGGACGGCCAGCGTGGCCGGCGACAGCTCGCCCCGCACCAGGTCCGCGGAGAGCGCCTGCGTCAGCTCCGGGGGCAGCCGCTGCGAGGCCTCGAAGATCTCCTTCTCGCGCTCGGACATCAGGACGCCGAGCGACTCGGGCACCAGCCGCCGCGCATCGCGCGCGATCGACTCGACGAGCGGGGCCGGCCAGGCGCCGGCGGCCCCGGCAGCAGCACGCATGCGGCGGCCAGCGCCGGCGCGCGCGCGGCGCATCCCTACTTCACCGCCTTGGCCTTGAGGCTCACCTTGCCGTCCTTCGTCTCCACCCGGAACTCCACCGCCTGCCCGCCCTTCTCCGTGAGGATGCGCGATGCCTGCTGCGCGATGACCTTCTGGAAGCTCTCGAACTTGACGGCGCCCTCGCCAGCCTGGCTGCGCGCCTGCTGGGTACTGGTCGAACAGGGCGCGCACGACGTCCGGCTCGCTCTCCGGCGTGCGCACGCGGTACTCGCTGGGCCGGCGGGGCGCCGCGTGGGCGGACGGGGGCGGGGCGGCGGCAGGGGCGGCAGCTTGGAGCCGTGCAGGCCCATCGGCCGTCCCTCCTCCATCGCGCGCAGCTTCTTGGTCCACAGCTCGTTCAGCGTGTTGTAGCGCGCGGTGAGGTTCTGGTAGCGGAAGCGCTCGGCGTTGTTGCGGATCTCGGCGTTGGCGTGCTTGCGCACCATCGCCTCCACCCGCGACTTGAGGTCGGTGGGGGCTTGCGCTCCACGCCGCCGAAGAACTTGTCCCATTCGATCTGCAGCTGCCGGATGGCGCCTTCGAGCTTGCGCGAGGTCTTCTTCCAGGGCCAAGGGCGACCTCTACGAGGTGACGAAGAGCCAGAACAACGGGAGCCAGATCTCGCGCGCGTAGGGCACGCGGCGGCGGTCCAGGGTCACCTCGGTGCCGGGACGCGCGCCCACCAGCGCGAACAGCCTCGCGCAGCGCGCCCGCCTCTCCGGTGCCGAACGCGGCCTCGTGCACCTGCACGCCGGCCTCGGTCCGCTCCGCGGTACTCGGAGGCCCTGCGGGCCAGCGCGCACGCGCGCTCGAAGTCCGGGCCCTCGAACGCGTCGAACGCGACGCCCATGCGGAAGGGGCGCGTCCGGCGCCCTGGTACAGGATGTCCGCCATGTCGTCGGAGAGGTGCGAGATGTCGTCTTCCTGCCTGGGGACGAGGGGCGGGAGCCGGTCCGCGTAGGTTTCCGCGCGCTCCCGAGCCATTGGCGCGAGGATAGGGCACCTGTCCCCGAAAGGTCAACGGTCGTTTCCGGAAGTTCGAGAGGCGCCCGCGCGTCCGCCAGAGGAGCGGCTCTATAGTTGTGCGCGTGAGCGCCGACTCGCCGCGACCGGCCGACCTCGACCCGCGCAGGAGGCTGCCTTCGGTCGACGAGGTGCTGCGCGATCCCGCCGTGGCCGACCTGTGCGGGCGCCACGGCCGCCCGCTCGTCCTCCGTCACGTGCGCGCCCGGCTGGAGGGAGATCCGCTTGACCTCGGGCGGGCTGCCTCCGGAGGCGCTGGCCGGGGACCTGGCGGAGCTGCCCGGCCAGGTGGAGCGCCGGCTGCGCGCTGGCGCCGCCCCGTCTCTGGTCCGCGTGATCAACGCCACTGGGGTCGTGATCCACACCAACCTCGGCCGTGCCCCGCTCCCGCGGGCGGCGGCCGAGCGCGTGGCGGAGGTCGCTTCGTCCTACACGAACCTGGAGTACGACTCGCGGCGGCGGGCGGTCGCGGGCAGCGCGAGACGCACGCCGAGGGGCGGCTGCAGCGGCTGCTGAGTGCGGAAGCGGTCGCGGTCGTCAACAACAACGCCGCCGCCGTCCTGCTGGCCGTCAACACGTTCGCGGACGGGCGCGAAGCGCTGGTGAGCCGGGGCGAGCTGGTCGAGATCGGCGGCTCGTTCCGCGTGCCGGACGTGCTGGCCAAGGGCGGAGCGCGGCTGCGGGAGGTGGGCACCACCAACCGCACCCGGCTGGCCGACTTCGAGGCGGCCCTGGGCCCGCAAACGGGCCTGGTCCT
>ERZ1370068.48-contig-1004_pt1 | contig 30147 bp, 39 predicted proteins | sample MGYA00561227_ERZ1370068 | MGnify/ENA primary metagenome ERZ1370068 (study PRJEB38410, sample SAMEA6850437) | metagenome | study: Metagenomic assessment of the ecological functions of the soil: analysis of the soil microbiota associated with the...
CGTCGCCGGCGTGGGTCCAGATGTCGATGATCTTGTTGTAACGCTCGCCATCGGTGATGATGCCCTTGCGATACTGTTGCTCGACCTGTTTGATCTGTTTGTAGGCGTTCGCCAGCTCGGTTTCCTTCTCCTTCGGAATGATCATGTCGGAGATACCGATCGAAATGCCGGCCTTGGTCGCTTCGGCGAAGCCGAGTTCTTTCAGCCGATCGAGCGTCTCGACCGTGCCCTGCTGACCGGCCACCTGATAGCAACGCCAGATGATGTCGCTCAGTTGCTTCTTGCCCGCGGGCTTTGTTGAAGAAGCCGAGTTTGTCGGGCCAGATCTCGTTGAAAATGACGCGACCCGCGGTCGTTTCGATGACGCGCGTTTCGCGAGTCGCCGTAGATCGTTTCCTGGCCGAAATCCGGATTCTTAAGCGAATCCGATCGTGCGTTTTGACCGCGCCGTCCGCCATCGCGAACTCGACTTCGCTCGCGTTCTCGAACAGCGGCAGGCGCGTTTCGCGCAGCCGTCGCCGGCGGCGCGGCGCGGATTTTGGGTCAGGTAATAACAACCGAGCGTGATGTCCTGCGACGGCGTCGTGATCGGTTTGCCGCTCGAAGGCGAAAGATGTTGTTCGGCGCGAGCATGAGCATGCGCGCTTCCATTTGCGCTTCGACGGAAAGCGGGACGTGCACGGCCATCTGATCGCCATCGAAGTCCGCGTTGTAAGCGGTGCAGACGAGCGGATGAATGCGGATCGCTTCGCCTTCAATCAGATTGCGGCTCGAAAGCCTGGATCGACAGACGATGCAGCGTCGGCGCGCGATTCAGCAAGCACCGGATGGCCCTTGCGTGACCTCTTCGAGAATGTCCCAAACCTCCGGCGTCTGGCGCTCGATCATTTTCTTCGCGCTGCGCACAGTGTGGACGTATCCGAGATCTTTCAGCCGCCGAATGATGAACGGCTCGAACAAGAACAAGCGCCATCTTCTTTGGCAGACCGCACTGGTTCAGTTTCAGCTCCGGACCGATGACAATGACCGAGCGGCCCGGAATAATCGACGCGCTTGCCGAGCAAGATTCTGACGGAAACGGCCGCCTTTACCTTTGAGCATGTCGCTCAGTGATTTGAGCGGACGATTGCCAGCGCCGGTGACCGCGCGGCCATGGCGGCCGTTGTCGAAGAGCGCGTCGACCGCTTCCTGCAACATGCGCTTTTCGTTGCGAATAATGACGTCCGGGCGTTTTGAGCTGGAGAAGATTCTTCAGTCGGTTGTTCCGGTTGATGACGCGGCGATACAGATCGTTCAGATCGGAAGTCGCGAAACGTCCGCCTTCGAGCGGAACGAGCGGACGCAAATCCGGCGGAATGACGGGCAGCACTTCGAGCACCATCCATTCGGGACGCGAGTGCGAGGAGGCGAATCCTTGCACAAGCTTCAGCCGCTTCGCGAGCTTCTTGCGAATCTGTTTGCTCTTGGTGTTCCCCATCGCTTCTTCGAGCTCTTTGTTCAATTTCGCGAGCTCGATTTCTCCGAGGAGTTCCTTGACCGCTTCGGCGCCCATTCCCGCTCTGAAATCTTCGCCGTATTGTTCCTGCGCTTCCCGATATTCCACCTCGGTCAGCAACTGCGCTTTCGTTAAAGGCGTTTTGCCCGGATCGATGACGATGTAGTCCTCGTAATAAATGACGCGTTCGAGCTGCCGCGCGCTCATGTCGAGCATCAAGACCAAGACGCGACGGCATGCATTTGTAGAACCAGATGTGCGAAACCGGCACCGCCAGCTCGATGTGCCCCATGCGCTCGCGACGGACACGCGCGAGCGTCACTTCGACGCCGCACCGATCGCAAATCACGCCTTTATGTTTGATCCGCTTGTATTTTCCGCACGAACATTCCCAGTCCCGCGTCGGACCAAAAATGCGCTCGCAGAAAAGGCCGCCCTTTTCCGGCTTGAAAGTGCGGTAGTTGATCGTCTCCGGATTCTTGACTTCGCCCTTGCTCCAGGAGCGCATCGTGTCAGATGAAGCGACGCCGATTGCGACCTGATCGAAGCCAACGGGGCGTTCTTCGCCCACCAGTTCACGCCAGGAATGTTCGTTCATAAATTAGAGTATGCTTAAATAGGTTGAAAATTGTTACGCGACGTTCTCGAGGAAATTCGGGCGCCTGGCCGCCGACTTTGACGTCGAGGCCTAACGACTGCATTTCCTTGATCAGCACGTTGAAAGATTCCGGCGTGCCCGCTTCGAGCGAGTTGTCGCCTTTGACGATTGACTCGTAAATCCGGGTGCGCCCTGCACATCGTCCGATTTCACGGTTAGCAATTCCTGCAAGGTGTAGGCCGCGCCGTACGCTTCGAGCGCCCACACTTCCATTTCGCCGAAACGCTGGCCGCCGTATTGCGCTTTGCCGCCGAGCGGTTGCTGCGTGACGAGCGAGTACGGACCAACCGCGCGCGCGTGAATCTTGTCCGCGACCAGGTGACCAAGCTTCATCATGTAGATGTAACCGACCACTACCTCCTGATCGAAAGCATCACCGGTGCGCCCGTCGAAGAGTCGCGACTTGCCGTTTTCCTGCACCCAGGTGAAGCCTTCTTCCTTCCTCGCGTCCTTGAGATATCCTCGAATCTTTTCCTCGGCGATGCCGTCGAAAACCGGGCTCGCGACTTTGAAGCCGAGCGCTTTCGCCGCCACACCGAGGTGCGTTTCAAGCACCTGCCCGACGTTCATTCGACTCGGCACGCCTAACGGATTAAGAACGATCTCAACCGGAGTGCCATCCGCCAGGAACGGCATATCTTCCTCCGGCACGATTCGCGCGACGACGCCCTTGTTGCCATGGCGGCCCGCCATTTTGTCGCCGACGCTCAGCTTGCGCTTGCTCGCGATGTAAACTTTGACCTGCTTGATGATGCCCGGATCGATGTCGTCACCGCTCTCCACCCGATCTATCGAGCGCTCCCGTTCGAGTTCCAGCTCCGCGAACTTATGTTCGTAAGAGCCGATGATCTCGCGGATCTTGTTCCGGATCGGGCTCGGATCGATCTCGATGTGATCGTAAACCATCGCGAGCTTCCGGAGCAACGTCTTCGTGATCTTGCGATTCGCCGGAATGATAATCTCGCCGGTTTCGGCGTTGACGACGTCGAGCGGAATCTTTTCGCCGAGCAGGATGTTTGAAAGCGCATCGGTTAGTTGCTCAGTCAGTTCCGCTTTCTTTTTCTTGTGATCTTCCGTGATCGATTTCAACTGACGTTTCGTTTCCGTGGGTGTCAGTTTCTCCCGCGAAACTTCCCGACGCGATGAAACCTTCACGTCCATCACGATGCCGTACGTACCAGAAGGAACTGTGAGCGACGTGTCTTTGACGTCCGCTGCTTTTTCGCCAAAAATCGCGCGAAGAAGACGCTCTTCCGGCGCAAGTTCCGTCTCGCTCTTCGGCGTAATTTTGCCAACGAGGATGTCGCCGGGTTTTACTTCCGCGCCGACGCGGATGACGCCGTCCGGCCCAAGATTCCGCAGCGCTTCTTCGCTCACGTTCGGAATGTCGCGCGTGATTTCTTCCGGTCCGAGCTTTGTGTCGCGTGCGCCGATCTCGAATTCATCGATGTGAATGGAAGTGTAGATGTCTTCCTTCACGACCTTCTCCGAGATCATGATCGCGTCTTCAAAGTTATAGCCGTTCCAAGGCATGAACGCGACGAGCACGTTCCGACCGAGCGCGAGCTCGCCTTGGTCGGTGTTTGGACCGTCGGCGATGACCTGGCCGCGCTTCACGTGCTGGCCCTTCTTCACGATTGGCTTTTGATTCACGCAAGTCCCGGCATTGGAGCGCATGAACTTGCGCAGTTCGTAAACATGCACGCCCGCCTCCGAGATCGGTCTTCAATTTCTTCCGGCCCTCGGGCATGTGACCGTCTTTCGTGACGACGATTTGGTCCGCCGTGACCGACGCCACTTTGCCATTTTCGGTCGAGATGAGAACCGCGTGTGAATCGCGTGCGACTTTGCCTTCGAGACCAGTGCCGACGAGCGGCGATTCGGAAACAATCAGCGGAACGCCCTGGCGCTGCATGTTTGAACCCATCAGCGCGCGGTTGGCGTCATCATGTTCAAGAAACGGAATCAGTCCCGCTGCCACCGAAACCAACTGCTTTGGTGAAACATCCATGTAATGAACTTTCGACGGCTCGACTTCGAGAAAGTCGCCGCGATAGCGGACTGAAACTTTTTCGCCGGTGAAATGGCCTCTTCCATCAATGGGAGCATTGGCTTGCGCGACGAGATAATTTTCTTCGCGATCGCCTGTGAGATAATCGACCTGATCGCTGACGCGCCCTTTTTCCACTTTGCGGTAAGGCGTTTCGATGAAACCGAATTCATTGATCCGCGCAAAGGTACTCATCGAACTGATGAGACCGATATTCGGACCTTCCGGCGTCTCGATCGGACAAATGCGCCCATAATGTGAAGGATGCACATCCCGTACTTCGAATCCCGCGCGGTCGCGGCTTAATCCACCAGGTCCGAGCGCCGACAAGCGGCGTTTATGCGTCAACTCGGCGAGCGGATTGGTCTGATCCATGAATTGCGAAAGCTGTGAGCGACCGAAGAAGTCGCGAATGACCGCGCTAAGCGCCTTCGGGTTGATCAGCTTTTGCGGCGTCATCCCATCGATGTTTACGTCAAACAATGTCATACGCTCTTTGACTAAGCGCTCGGTACGCGCCAGGCCGACGCGGCATTGATTGGCCAGCAATTCGCCCACGGTGCGAACGCGGCGGCTGCCCAGGTGATCGATGTCATCGAGAGTCCCTTCGCCACGCCGGAGATTGATCAGATATTTAATCGCCGCGATGAAATCTTCTGCGGTCAGGATCCGTTCACCCAGATCGACATTAATACTCAGTTTCTGATTGAGCTTGTAACGACCGACTCGTCCCAGATCGTACTTCTTCGGATCGAAAAACAGACGCTTGAGCAAAGCCTGGCGTTCGCCACCGTCGGCGGATCGCCCGGGCGCAGTTTGCGGTAAATGTCTTTCAGCGCTTCTTCCTGGTCGTGCGCAGGATCTTTCTCAGCGCTTTGACGACCGTATCGTCATTGGAAATGTCGATGACCTTCACTCTCGGAAAGTCCGAGACCCATGATCTGCCGAACCGTCGCGGTCGTGAGTGGCTCGAAAGCTCGCGCGATCGTCACCTCGCCATCACGCACATCGGCCGTCAGCACTTTCGTTGCGAGCTGTTCTTCTTCGAGTTTTTCGCTGAGTTTGAGGTTCTCGATGTTATAGAAAAGTTTGATGACATCCTCGTCCGGCCCGTAGCCCAGGGCGCGAAGGAACGTCGTGGCCAGAAATTTCCGACGGCGTTTGCGGCGATCGAGATAGATGTAAAGCAGATCAGCGGTGTCGAACTGCACTTCGATCCAGGAACCGCGGTCAGGAATAATGCGGAAGCTGTAAAGAACTTTGCCGTTAAGATGAATGCTCGACTCGAACGCAATGCCGGGCGAACGATGAAGTTGACTGACAACGACGCGCTCCGCGCCATTGATCACGAAGGTGCCCTGCGGCGTCATGAGCGGGATTTCGCCCATGTAAACCTTTTCTTCCTTCGTCCCCTTTTCCTCGCGGAGCTGGAAAGTGACATGCAAAGGCGCGCTGTAAGTCTGACCTTCGCGTTGCGCTTCAAGCGCGGTTAACTTCGGGTCGCCGATGTCGTAATGACCGAAATCGAGGACCGCTTTTTCGTCGTAGCTCTCGATCGGAAAAACTTCCTTAAAAACCGCCTGCAATCCGGACATTTTCCGCTTCGCGACCGGGACGTCTTTCTGCAAAAAATCGACGTAAGAGTTGAGTTGAACCTCTATGAGATTCGGGGGCTCGATGCCTTCCTTGATGGTTCCGAAGTAGATACGTTCTGACATAACTAATCACCAATCTCCAAAGGTTGACCCTCAACCGGCTTGGGAGAAAAAGCCGTGAGGAATGAGTTTTACGGTCTCAAACCGGACGCGCGGGACAGAAAAACTACATCAAAACAGCGGGGTGTCAAATAGACCTCCACCGTTTTGTTGCCGATCCTTTTTTCTGCTACGGGAACGAAGTTAAAAATAAGTCGGACTACTTCTAACGAAGAGCCATTATCCACATCCGGCAGAAAAGCCACAAGCACTTTTGAGCTCGTGCCTCTGTCGGATGGAAAATTATTTGATTTCGACCTTGGCGCCCGCCGCTTCGACCTTTTTCTTGATCTCATCGGCTTCTTCCTTGGTCACGCCTTCCTTGATTGTTTTGGGTGCTCCTCGACGAGCGCCTTGGCTTCCGCCAGATCCAGGCCGGGAACTGCGGCGCGAACTTCCTTGATCACGCTGATTTTGTTCGCACCCATCTCTTTCAAGATGACTTCGAAAGTTGTTTTCCTCAGCCGCAGCTGCCGCCGGGGCCGCACCACTACCGCCGCCGGCGCTGCCGCCATCGCTACGGGAGCCGCCGCGCTCACCCCCATTTTTCTTCGAGTTGCTTCACCAATCCAGCAATCTCGAGAACGGTCAGGCCGCTGAGTTGATCCACTAATGCGTTTGTATCTGCCATATTATTTTCCTCCAAATGCCGTCCGCGGAAGCTTCCGCGAAATTAAAGCCGATAGCCATCGGCTCGGACCGTTTTGTTTTGTTGCTCGCCCCGCCGATCACGACGGAGCGAAATTTTCCTCATGCCGCCGCCTCCGCCGGTTTTCCTTCCTTCTGGGCTTTGGCGTTCAACAGGCGCGCTAATGCAGAACCGGGCTCATTGAGCAGGCGCACCAGTCTCGTCGCTGGCGCAAGTAGCAGCCCGAGCAGTTGCGCTTGCAGTGCTTCACGCGGCGGCAACTCCGCCAGCGATTCGACTTCCGACGTCGACAAAATATTGCGATCGACCACGCCGATTTTCAGCGTGGCGATCTTAAACTCGGCCGCGAAGGCTTTCAGGATTTTCGCCACCGGCGCGACATCCTTTTCACCGGTAACCACGGCTGTTTGGCCGGTGAGCTTGTCGGCGACCTCAGGCAATCCACTCGCCGCCATCGCGCGCTTCAAGAAACTGTTCTTCACCACTCGCACTTGGGCGCCGGCAGGAGCGAGACGATTCCGCAGCTCGTCGAACTGATCGACTTTCATGTGCTGATAATCCGTCACCAGCACGAAGGGCGACTGATTTAATTTGGCTCGACAGCTCGGAAACAATATTGGCTTTTTCTGGTCTCATGGCTCGGGTCGAAAATTAGATGCTCAGGAATGGTCCAGCGTCAATGGGTACGCCGGGGGACATGGTCGCGCTCAAAGTCAAACCTTCGACGAAACGACCTTTCGCCGTCGCCGGCCGCGCACGCACCACCGCTTCGATTACCGCCGTTCCGTTCTCAACCAGCGCGCTTTCTGCAAAGGAAAACTTTCCTGACCGGCACCGCGACGTTGCCATTCTTGTCGAGCTTGAATTCGACACGACCAGCTTTTACCTCCCCAACGGCCTTTGCCGTGTCTTCGGTGACGGTCCCGGTTTTCGGGTTCGGCATCAGACCGCGCGGACCAAGCACCTTGCCCAGCTTGCGCACTTCCGCCATCGCCGCCGGTGTCGCAATCGCCAACGTCAAAATCTTGAAAACCCTCCTGGCATTTCTGGATCATGTCCTTAAATCCGACAAATTCCGCTCCCGCCTCCTTGGCCGCTTTGGCTGCCTGACCTTCCGCAAAAACTAGCACGCGCACCTGTTTCCCACTTCCATGCGGAAGGGGACACGTGCCGCGCACCATCTGGTCCGATTGTTTCGGATCAACGCCCAGGCGAAAAGAGACCGTGACGGTTTGATCAAACTTGGTCGGCGGCAATTTCTTTAGCGTCGCGACTGCGTCCGACAGGCTGTAAGCCTTTGGTGCGATCCACCAACTCGGCGGCGGCGCGATAACGTTTTGCTGCGATTTTTTGCATGAATGGTTGCAGTCCGAACGAGCTTTCGCTCTCCTGCGCTTTGACGGAACGCGAACGGTAGCGGAGCAATTGGCATTGTCAAAAAGGATTTGTGTTCGCTGCCAACTGTCGACTGCAAGCTACTTGAGTCCGCGCTCCGGCCATCTTTGAGAACGCATCGCTAAACGGCGGGATGCTACGACGTACGTTTCTCGGCTGTTGCTCCTACTGTTTCGCGTTCTTCACAATCTTTCCTTCTTTCATCACGAACAAGACGCGCTCCGTCACCGTGATATCGGCGGTCGGGTCGCCGGGCATCGCGATCACGTCGGCGAGCTTGCCTTTTTCCAGAGTGCCCGTCTTTTCCGCAATCCCAAGCAACTCCGCGTCATTTCCCGTCGCCGTCCGCAGCGCGTCGATCGGCGCCATGCCGAGCCCGGTCATCAAGGCGAATTCCTTCGGCATTTTGGCCGTGCGGAAACACCGCCGCATCCGTGCCGAACGACACTTTCACTCCCATCTTCACCGCGTTGCGAAACATGTCCGGAGCGCGCCGCGGCTGCCGCTTTCGCCTTTGCTTGCACCGCCGCCGGATAATTCCCGATTTTCCCCATGATGTATTCGCGTCGCCATCAGCGTTGGCGTCAGAAATGTTCCTTTGTTTTTCATCAGCGTGAGCGTCTCCGGTTTCAAAATGAACCGTGCTCGATCGAGTCCACCCCGGCGGCGACCGCTTCGCGCGCCGCTTGATCGCCGTGGCAATGGACGGCGACTTTTTTGCGAAGCCGATGCGATTCATCCACCAGCGCCGCCATTTCGGGTGGTGTGTATTGCGGCGTGTCCACTTCGTCCGCCAATGAAAATACGCCGCCGCGAAACCGCTGCCTTTGATCACATCGGCGCCAGTTTTTCACTTCGTGCCGCACCGCCTTGCGAATTTCATCCGACCGTCGGCAATACCGTCGGACCAATCCGGGTCGCGCCCAAAGAGCAATATCGCGAAATCCGCTCATCGGATCGAAATGCCCGCCAGTGGCGCCGATTCCATGCGTCGCCACGAGCATGCGGGGGCCGACGACAATGCCGCGATTGATCGCGTTGCGCAGCGACACGTCCATGCAATCGTGGCTGTTCGTCGAGAAGCGACTGCCGACGTCGCGAACGGTGGTGAATCCAGCCTCAATGGTCGCACGGGCGTTGGGCACACAATCGAGCGCCTGCTCCGAAATATTCTTGTCCAGCTCCTGTAACCGGCGTTCGTTGTAGTTTCCCGAATAATCGAGCGTGAGATGCGTATGCGCGTCCATGAAACCGGGCGAGAGCGTCGCGTCGCCCAGATCGATGACTTGCGCATCAGCCGGAATGGAAAGATTGCTGCCGACATCGCGGATTTTCCATCCGCCACGATCACGACGCCGTTCGTGACGAGTGTTTTCGATTTACCATCAAACATGCGCGCCGCTTTCAGCGCGATCACGCCGTTTGGAGTGTCAGCCGCATCGAGCAAAACCGCGACATATGCAACCACGAATAGCCCCAGCGCCATTGCGCCTCGACGCCGGCGCGCTGTAGAAAGAAATCTAAACATGCCTCCCGATATTAAATTCCGCGGCGCAAAGCAAGATCGCACAGCGCACACCTATCAGATTCACCGCGCTTACATGGTCGTAGAATCGTTGAGCGGTGAAAGAAAAGCGCGACGGAGATGTTGGATGAAGGCAGTCGCCCCGACCTTGGGGTGCTTCAGTTGGAGGGAACTCTTCAGCAGACATAGCGCGCAAACCCTCGCCAGAACTCCTCGGAAGCGAATCGTGAAATGGTCGTCAATAACCCTTTCGACGAAGAGTTGGCGTAGGTCGCCGGGTAGGTCAGGAAGAACGAAGAGGAAGCAACGATGATGCCTCCGCGAATGTGACAGACGAGGTATTGGATTCGCAGGCGCCCGCGAACAATGATCAACTGCTCCTGAGTCACAGGAATAGCAGTATCCGTGTCCGAACTCAATCGACGATTTCGAGGCCCATTTGGCGGGCGGTGCCGGCGATGATGCGGAAGGCGGCTTCGTCGTTGCGCGCGTTTAGGTCTTTGGACTTCGTTTTCACAATATCCATGACTTGTTTGCGCGTAACTTTGCCAACTTTGGTTTTGTTCGGCTCTTTCGATCCGGCGGCGATGTTCGCTGCTTTCTTCAACAGAACGGCGGCGGGCGGACTCTTTGTGATGAAGGTAAACGATTTGTCTTTGAAAACGGTGATGACGACCGGCAAAATGTCGCCAGCTTGTTTCTGGGTGGCGGCGTTAAATTCTTTGCAGAACGCCATGATGTTAACGCCGCGCGGTCCGAGCGCGGTGCCGACCGGGCGGCGCGGGGTTAGCCTGACCGGCGGGAATCTGCAATTTGATCTGTGCGACGACTTCTTTTGCCATAAAAATTTCTACCCGCGTTCTACCTGCCAATATTCGAGTTCCACCGGGGTCGCGCGCCCAAAAATGGTGACTGAAACGCGCAGCTTCCCGCGATCGGGATCGATTTCTTCGACGATGCCGCTCTGATTTTGGAACGGACCGTCTGCGACTTTCACTGTCTCGCCAACTTCGAAGCTGACTTTCGGTTTCACCTTTTCTTCGCGCTCGCGCATCTGCGCCAGCATGCTGTCGACTTCCGATTGCCGCATCGGGATCGGACGATCCTTGGTTCCGGCAAAGCCGATCACGCCCGGGGTTTCGCGGATGAAATACCAGGTGCGGCCAACGAGCTGATTGCTCTCGTCGAGCAAGTGCATGTTGATAATGAGGTAGCCGGGAAAAATTTCCGCGTCGTCTCGCTTTTCTTGCCGCGTTTGATCTCCGAGACGCGTTCGGTCGGGACGAGCACTTCGTAGATGACGTCGCTCATCTCCTCCGGTTTTGACGCGCTTCTCGATGTTATCGCGCACTTTGTTTTCCTGCCCGGAAAGCACGTGCACGACGAACCACTGATCTTTCCCTGCGAGAGTTTGCGCCATATTAGAGCGTTCGACTCAAAAAGTGGATGACATTCACGAGGATGAAATCGAAAAGCGCAACGTAACCGCCGAGGAGAAGCATCGCGATAATGACGACAAGGGTGGAATCGGTCAGCTCTTTGTAGCGCTTGAACCCCTTCTCTTTCGGCTCCCACGGCCAGGAAGCTTTTTGCAGCTCGAGCCGGACTTCGTTAAAGAAACTTTTGTTCGGCTGATCATGGGGAAAGCTTAAACCGGTTAAAAAGTTCCAATGTTACAAACTCAAGCATTGCAAGAGTTGAGTTCCGAAATGTCGTAACCATGTAAGTTTTTTAACAAATCACTTCTTGAAGAAACACGCCAGGAGGGACTCGAACCCCCAACCGACGGTTTTGGAGACCGCAACTCTACCAATTGAGCTACTGGCGTTTGGGTTTTGTCATTCTGAACGTCAGTGAAGAATCTCTCATCGCAAAGAAAATGTGAGATGTTTCGCTTCACTCAACATGACAGCTTAAAGCGTTACGTTACTCCACGATCTCGCTTACGCGACCTGCGCCGACGGTTTTGCCGCCTTCGCGAATCGCGAACCGGATCGTTTTCTCCATCGCGATCGGCGTGCCGAGCTCGACTTCGATTGCAATGTTGTCTCCGGGCATCACCATCTCGACGCCTTCGGGTAACTTGACCGTGCCAGTCACGTCCGTGGTGCGGAAATAAAATTGCGGCCGGTAATTCGAGAAGAACGGCGTGTGACGGCCGCCTTCCTCTTTGCTCAAGTACGTAAACTTCCGCCTTGAATTTTTGTGCGGCTTGATCGAGCCCGGTTTCGCGATCACTTGCCCGCGCTCGACGTCTTCCTTCTTCACGCCGCGAAGCAAGACACCGACGTTGTCGCCGGCGCGTGCTTCGTCGAGAAGCTTGCGGAACATTTCGATGTCGGTCGCGGTCGTTTTCGCCGTCGGTCGAATGCCGACGATCTCGACTTCCTCCATTTTCTTGAGGATGCCGCGCTCGACGCGACCGGTCGCGACTGTGCCGCGGCCTTCAATGTTGAACACGTCTTCCACCGGCATGAGGAACGGCTGATCGATCGGCCGATCCGGCACGGGAATGTAATCGTCCACCGCGGAAACGAGCGCGAGGATTTGCTTTTCCGCCTCAGCGTCGCCGTTGAGCGCTTTGAGGGCGCTGCCTTTCACGATCGGAATCTTGTCTCCCGGAAATTCATATTGCGTGAGCAGATCGCGCACTTCCATTTCGACGAGATCGAGCAGCTCGGGATCGTCGACCATGTCGACCTTGTTGAGGAAAACGACAATCGCCGGCACACCGACCTGCCGAGCGAGGAGAATGTGCTCGCGTGTCTGCGGCATCGGTCCGTCGGCTGCACTCACCACCAGGATCGCGCCGTCCATTTGCGCCGCGCCGGTGATCATGTTCTTCACGTAATCGGCGTGACCGGGACAATCGACATGCGCGTAGTGGCGCTTGTCGCTCTGATATTCGACGTGGGCGGTGTTAATCGTGATGCCGCGCTCTTTTCCTCGGGCGCGTTGTCGATCGAATCGTAGGCGCGCACCTCCGCCATGCCCTTTTTGGCGAGCACACTGGTGATCGCGGCTGTGAGCGTGGTTTTACCATGGTCCACGTGACCGATCGTTCCGACGTTGATGTGCGGCCTGTCGCGTTTGAATGCTTCCTTAGCCATCTCGTTCTCCTATTTGATTAATCTCTTTTGTTTCGTTTTTTCGCCGGCTCAAAAGCTCAACTCTCGAGCCCATGACCGGGATTGAACCGGTGACCTCGTCCTTACCAAGGACGTGCTCTACCAACTGAGCTACATGGGCCGCTCTTCATCGTTTTCTTATCGCGATTCTCCATTTCACGGAGCCGAGCGACAAACCGGTTGCTCGTCGTTACAGAAGTAAAAGTCCCAAAGCCGGTCAAACCTTTGAACGACCATGGGACCTCGCCTCGTTCTCCGAAAAAGCGTCAGCAAGCTATCAGCGCGCTCTCAAGTGTCAAAGAAATTTCTTCGCGCAAGACCCCCACGCCTTCGCTTCAACCAGGCTAGTAACCGCGCCGTTTTTCGCCGCACGATTAATGTGGCGATCAAAATGATCACGATGAGGGCAAGTGCGCCAATCGCTGCCCAGCCGGCCGGGGGCATTCGGAAGGGTTTCGGAACCGGGGTGGGAGTCGCGACCGGCGCTTTCGGCGGTGGACGCAATGGAGCAAGTTTCGCCTGGGCAAATCGCAGTCGTTCGCGCGTGTCGCCATCGTTCGGATTTATCTTCAAAGCCGCTTCATAATCGGCGATCGCATTAGGGGTATTTAAACATGAGCGAATAAGCATAGCCGCGCTTGACGAGGGTTTCGGCATCGTTGGGCGTAAGTTCGATGCTTTTCGTGTAATTGGCGATCGCTTCATCCCATCGGTTGAAGCTGCGATAAATAAAACCGAGCCTCTCGCATCGACGGGCGTCTTTTGATCTTTCTCGACCGCCTTGCTAAAATCCGCGATCGCTTTATCCCAATCGGACATCCCGACCTGGGCAAAACCGCGGTTTCTGTAAAGAGTAGCGTCGTCTGGTTTTAGTGCGATCGCTTTATCCAGGTCGGCAACGCCGGCGGCGTATTGCTCGGATTGCTTTTTTGATCGGTCTCCTTGCGCGCGAGCATCACCTCGGTCTGACCGCGTTCGAAGTAGCCAGTGACATCTTGCGGGGCCAGCTCAATCGACTTCGAGAAATCAGCGATTGCCTCCGGCAACTTTTCGGCCGCGCGATAGACATTGCCGCGGTTATTATAATACATCGGCTTTTTAGATTCGCCTCGATCGCCTTCGTGAATTCGACGATCGCCTCATCATATTGGCCTTTGGCCGCGAGGTCCGCCCCCTCGGTTGACATGCCTGCTCGTCCTCCGCTCGCACTTGCTCGCTCCCTGCTTTATGCGTTTGGCCGAAGCCAGTCTGATTCGGCGTAATCCATAAGACCGCGATTGCGACCAAGATGATTTTTCGATTTTTGAAAATGTTCATTTTTCCCTCCGCTGATCATGTTTTGAGCAATTGATCGCTTGTAAGCGAGCAAATTAAACTGCTCAATCCTCAACTTCATCATGCGAGGTTTCGGACGTCACGGGGACCAGGCGGCCAACCGGCGCGAGTGGCCAATCTCTTCGAGAGGCTATGCCGCAGTCCTGGCGACTGTCGCCATCTGGTCGGTGCCCTCGCTCTTTCAGTTCTATCTCAATCGCTACTACGATCCGTGGGCGCAGAATTTCTATCGCTATTCCGTCGCCTGCATCGCGGTTGCGCCTTTCGTCATTCAGCGCTTTCGGCAGCGCGGCCCGCGCATCGATCGCCGTATGCTGCTGGCCTGTCTGATCCCGGCGCTCCCGAATGTCGTGCATCAGGTCACCCAGACCGTTTCTCTCTTTTACATGGGGCCGGGAGTGTATGCGATCTTCGCGCGCACCTCGGTGATCATTACCGCGCTGCTCGCTCTGGCGTTTTTTCCCGAGGAGCGCTGGGTCATTCGACAATGGCAATTTCAGATCGGTACGCTGCTCGGATTGCTCGGCGCGTTCGGCGTGTTTTGGTTCCAGTCAGGATGGCAAACGGGGCGTGTTCCGCTTCGCGGTCTCGCGATTGCGTTCACGGCGACGTTTTGCTGGGCTCTCTATGGCGTGCTGGTAAAACGCCCTCCGCCCGGCTCGGTTCCGTTCGCAGTTTCGGTGTGATCAGTTTTTTAACTTCGGCGCTGCTTTTGCCGCTGACAGTTGCGTTTGGGAAAATCGGCACGCCGCTTCATGTCAACGCGCACGTTAATGTCATTCTCATCATCTCGGCGGTGACATGCATTAGCATGGCGCATGTCTTGTATTACATAGCCATCCGGGAGATTGGCGTCGCCCTTTCGCAAACTTTGCAGCTTCTTTTGCCCTGTCGGCGCCTTGGGACTATCGGGCGTGGTTTTTCGGCGAACGCCTCACTCACGCGCAACTTTGGAGCGCTCGCCATTTTGCTTTTGGCGCGTTCCTCGCCACGCGAGTTAAACCGGAAGCTGTCGCTGAATCCTCTGAAAACATCTGATTGGAAGGGACGGACCGCCGGGCCGTCCGTCGAATTCGTCGGCGCGCCCGGCGGTCGCGTCCTAGAGTTGAACAAGCCGGCGCACGTGTGGATATAGTTTTTGGCCGAGGGTAACGATCCAGCATGGAGCGTTCACAAAATAGATCAGGACCAAATATTCGTTATAGATGAAGTGCAGCCCCATCACTTCGCCGATCGTCCGGTGAAAGATGACAAAGGCACAACCGAGGATGAGCCCCCAGATCCGGTTGTAGACCATCAACGGCGCGCCCAATTCCAAAACAAACCCGCTCCAAGGAAAAGCATCGCGGTAAACGGATGCTGAATGACGAGATTTGCTGCTGCGGAAGCTCCTGCTACAACCTTCGGATCCAGCGTATTGTAGTAAAAGTTGGTCGGTGCTCTTCACGATCTGGAGCGCGATCGCCGGGCTTGTCGCCAGCCACATCCCTTGCGTCTTGATTACCTTGGTGAGGCCCGAGACCAGGTAGGTTGCGGCAATCGCTTGCTGCGACCAGAAGATCAGCCGGTCCTCAGCCGGCGATAATCCCGAAGAGGTTTGCGAACTTGATTTGCTTCCACCCCCGCCACTCCCCATAAAAATGCGCTCCGATTTGCGCGAGTAACACGAGTGAAACAATCTGATAACTGTGACTGATCGCGCCCCGGGAATTGCTGAGGCTGCCGTACGCAATTGAAATGAGCGTGAGAACGGGAAGCGCGAATCCCAGGCCGATCCGGCATACGTAGAGGCCGAGCGCGAGCACAAAAAGAATCTCGCAGCAGCGGATTGCCGGATGCGACAGCAGAAAATCCAGGGGACGAGACGTGCGAGGCCATTGGGAACGATAATCGGCTGGACCGCGAAGAGGTCCTGTTGCGCCCGAAAGACGACGAGCGCGAAAAGCACGCGCATCGTAATCCGTTCGTAGAATGAATACTGGCAGAGCATTCGCAGCGGTCAAAGATTCTGCAGCACCAGGCGGGACTCTTTCTCGATCCGGCCTTCTTTCAGAAACAGACCGACATCGTAAATCCGCAAACCGGGAAGAAGCGTCTTCGCGCGCGGCACTTTCCGAAGATATGAAAGGGAGATAATCAGCGGCGTTGGCCCGATCCGATGCCGACATTTCGCGAATTGGCTTTTTCAGGCGCCGGGCGTCTTTGCGCAATTGCGAGTCATAGATTTTCTTCATCCGCGCGGTCGAGACACCGAGCTTCAGTTGAGCCGCGATCGGACGGTCGAATTGGTCAGCCAGATAAATGTAGTAAGTGTCATGCGAAAATGACGAATACATCGGGAATGACGAAAGGGATATTGCTCGCCGATGACCAGGCAAAGCACGGTGAAGGTGAGCAGCACGCCCAACCGTGATTTCCGAAGCACCGCCGTGATCTTGGGAAAAAGTCGAGTCATTCCTTTGAGATTTTCGGATTGCTAACCGACGCGAGGATTTTCAGAGTTCGCTCAGCGATGGATTTAAAAACGGTATCTGGTTGCCCGGCAAAAGGAAGTTGATCGTGCGCTCGATCAGTTTCTGCCGAAGGCTTCGACGAGACCCGCCACCATTCACAAGGCGATGCGTTACAGTCTCTTCGCCGGGGAAAAGGCTCCGGCCCATCCTTTGTCTTGCCGCCGCGGAAGCCTGTGGAGGAAAAATCGGAACAGCGCTGCCACTCGCCTGTGCGGTCGAATGCATCCACACCTATTCGTTAATCCATGATGATCTTCCGAGCATGGATAACGATGACTTCCGGCGAGAGCCGCCCCACTTGTCATAAGATTTTCGGTGACGGAATCGCGGTTCTTGCGGGCGACGCTTTGCTCACGATCGCGTTTGAAATCGTCTCCGCGCGCGAAACCGACTTCGCGTTACACCATGCCGATCTTGCTGCGCGAAATCGCAGTCGCTGCGGGCAGCCAGAAGCTCATCGCGGGTCAGGTCTCCGATCTCGAAGCTGAGGGTCACAAAACCGATCGCGCGCAGCTGCGCTACATCCACAAGAATAAAACCGCCGCGATTCTACACAACCACGGTCCGCCTGGGTGCGATGAGTGCGAACGCCGACGCGAAGAAACTGGGAGCGATCACAAAGTTCGGCCGCGCGCTGGACTGGCGTTCCAAATCATCGACGACATTCTCGACGTCACACAGACAAGCGAGAAACTTGGGAAGAGCGCGGGCAAAGATGTGGCCGCGAACAAGGCGACCTATCCGCAGTGATCGGTTTGGAAAAATCGCACGCCGAAGCGAGACGGCTGACGCGACAGGCGCACGATGCATTGTCGATCTTCAGCGAAAAGGCCGAGGCTTTGCACGCGCTCGCCAATTACCTTCTCGAGCGCGAGTATTGATGTGGCACGGGATTCCAGCCCGTGATTAGAACATCGGCTAGAAGCCGATGCCATTTTACCTGAGCGCGAGATTGGGGTCGATCTCGTCGGCTAATCCGGAAATAAATCCCGCTTCCAGTCGCAACATCGCGGCAAAGGCAATCATCGCCGCGTTGTCGGTGCAAAGCCACGGCTCAGCCACGAGCAGCTCGATTCCGTTTTTCTCGCACGCTTCGCGCAGAGTTTCCCGCAGCGCCCGATTGCAACTCACCCCGCCGCTCAACGTCAGCCGGCCCGATCTCGTTTGTCGCACCGCCTCTCAGACTTTTCTCGCGCAGCACATCGATGACTGCCTGCTGAAACGAAGCGCAGAGATCGTTCACCACACCGTCATCCCGAGCGAAGCCGGGGATCCCGTGGAGCTTGCAGTCGCGCGGCCGGATTGAAAGCCCGGCCTCGCCTTAGGCTGCGTTACGGCCTCGGCTTCCGCTCGGAATGACCGCGCATTCCCACCCAATTTTCGGCAACAGATAACGCACGGCCGTTTTCAGCCCGCTAAAACTGAAATTCAAATCACCGGAATCGAGCATGCTCCGCGGAAGATCAAACCGCTCGGATCACCCGAACGTGCGTTTCGCTCGATCTCGGGCCCGCCGGCGGATGCCGAGCCCAAGCATCTTCGCCACCTTGTCGAATGCTTCCCTGCCGCGTCATCCACGGTGCGGCCGAGAATTTTGTAGTCGGAGAGTCCGCGCACTCCTCCACGAGAAGCGTGTGACCGCCGCTTACGATCAACGAAACATTTGGTTCGATGGGAAAGGTGGCACAGCCTTCAAGCTGTGTTTACGAGCCAACACAGGTAGGATGCCTGTGCCACCTCTGAAAAATGGCGAAAGCAAATGGCCTTCGAGATGATTGATCGCGAGATAAGGCCTCCCAAATCCAAGTGCGAGACCTTTCGCCATCGATGCACCAATCATAAGCGAGCTTGCCAAACCTGGTCCGCTCGTTGCGGCAAAGGCGTCGACGTCCCGTAGCGCAACGCCCGACTTTGCGCGTGGCGCGCTCAAGCAATCTTGGCGCATGCAACAAGTGATTGCGCGATGCAATTTCGGGAACAACGCCGCCGTACCTGCTGGTGATCCGCAATTTGCGACGCGACTTCGCTGGCAAGCAGTGCGCTCCCGCGCAGGACTGCCGCTACCGCGGTTTCGTCGCAGGAGGTTTCGAGCGCGAGAATGGTCATGTCGAGCAACACCAAGACATCCCGCCGCGCAACCAAAACGGCTTCTTGCCTGCTCGTATCGCCAGCGGGATTCCTCGACTCCACTTCGTTACGCCTCGGAATGACAGGAGATATTACTTTCTTACCGGCTCCACTTTCGGGCCGGTTTGCTGCGCGTAAATCATCACCCTTTGAGCGCATCGATCGCCCGCAACATTTGCGCGTCTTTCGACTTGATCATATTGCGTTCGTCCTCGGGTTTCACGTTCTCACTGGCGCGCAAAGCAAAAGCACGTGTTCCTGCTCGGCGCTCAGCGGCACGCGAATATTCGGCGAGACGCCGTTCCCGTTAATCACCTGCTGGCTCGGCGTGTAATATTTCGCGGTCGTGAACCGAAGCGCGGATCCATCCGGCAACTGCATCACGTTTTGGACGGAACCCTTGCCGAACGTCGTTTCGCCGACCAGGATGGCGCGCCGTAAATCTCTCAGCGCTCCAGCCACGATCTCCGACCCGCTTGCGCTGCCTTCGTTTATTAACACGGCCATCGGAAAACGCGGCCGTTCTTTCGCGTTAGCGGCGGTAGCATAGTCGTAGTTTTTGCGAAGCGGCACGTCCCTGGGTCGAGACCACTTTGGTATTCGGCGGTACGAACTGTCCGCAAACATCCACGGCGCTGCTCAGCAGCCCGCCCGGATTATTGCGGAGATCGAGAATGAGCGCTTGCATCCCCTGCTTTTGCAGTTCGTCGAGGGTTTTCAATAACTCGTCGGCGGTCGGCTCGTTGAACTGCACGATACGCACGTAGCCGAGTTTGAACGGCCCGCCGAGGTCAGGATCGAGAATGCGCGCGCCCTTTACGCTCTGGACTTTGATTTCTGTTCTCTCGAGCGCGTAATCCTGATCTCCTTTGTCGAAGGCCGCAGGATCGTGAGACTCGCTTTCTGGCCGGGTTCGCCGCGTAAAACTGCAACCGCATCTTGTAATTCCATTCTTTCCGTCGAGGTGCCGTTGATCTTTAAAATTTGGTCGCCGGACATGATGCCGGCTTTCGCCGCGGGCGTGTCTTCCATCGGTGTCACGACCGTGAGCAAACCATCTTTCATCGAGACCTCGATGCCGAGGCCGTTGAAACGGCTGCGCGTATCATCCTGCATCTCCTTGAAATCCTCGGGATTCATGAACTGACTGTGCGGGTCGAGCGATGAGAGCATTCCTTTCATCGCGGCGTAGATCAGGTCGTGATAACTGATCTTGCTGCCGTCCACGTAGTCCTGCCGGATCAATTGCACCGCTTTCGCGAAAACAGAGATCTGCGCATATCCGCTGTCGTCATCGGTGTCGGTGGCCCGCGCGTGATGGAAGCGCAGGCCGAGCAACAGATCGAAAACGAGCAAACAAAGCGACCGTGCTAACGAACAGGCGACGTCTCATGAAATGGATTCTGAGTGCGATCGGCTTCGATTGTCGCTCATTCCAGAAATTTTGCCAGTGACGCTCCGCGTATTCTCAAGGACAGCACACATCGCGCCTGCGCTCAACATGACAAAGCCGGTCAAGCGCTTTTAATGTCCCGCCATGAAAATCGCGCGCCTCGTTCTTTGTTCGCCGGCGTCTCATTCGCCTTTCTTGGAAATATCCGGGCGCAGAATAAGCGACGCTGATTTCGATAAACTCGCCGACGAATTCATCTCCGGATATCTGACGGCGCGTCCACTTCACGGAACGCAGTTGGGCCTGCATCAATACGACGGAAAGATCAGCGATTACACGCGGCTCGCGATCGACGCGGAGGTCGCGCGCTTGAAACGCTTCGATGACAAGTTGCAGAAATTCGACGCGAGCAAACTAAGCCCCCGCGCGTCAATTGATCGACGCATTTTGCAAGCAGCAATCAAGAAGGAGCTGTTCGAGATCCAGGACATGGCGTCCTACGATCGCAACCCGATGATCTACGCCCGCGCCCTGGAGGTGAATCTCTACGTCAAGCGCGACTTTAAGCCGCTCGACGAGCGTATCCGCGACATCATCGCGATCGAGGATCAGGCGCAAAACATCATGACAGCTGCAAAAACGAATCTGCGCGACGTTTTGCCGAAACCGTACGTCGAACTCGCCATCCAAATCGCGAACGGGGCAGTCGATTTTCTGGAGAAAAATTTCGTCGAAGCCATTGGTCAAATAAACGATCAACAACTTCGCGCCGCGTTTCAGGAATCGAACAAAAAGGCGGCCGCGGCGCTCAAGGAGTATGGAAATTGGCTGAGCAAAGAACGACTGCCGAAAGCGACCGCTGATTTCGCTCTCGGCGAAGAAAAATATCGTCGCATGCTTGCCACCACGGAGTTGGTCGATCTACCGCCGGCCAAAATTCTCGAGATTGGTTTACAGCAGCTGAAGAACGAACAGGCTGCTTTTGCTGAAGCGGCAAAGCAAATCGATCCCGAAGAAAACACCGGCCGAAGTCTTCAAACAAATTCAGAACGAACATCCGACCGCCGAGAACTTGATTCCTGATGTGGCGAAGGATTTGGACGCAATCCGGCAATACGTGGTGGACCATCATATCGTTACCGTTCCGTCGGAGGTGCGGGCGCAGGTTAAGGAAACGCCGCAATACCGCCGTGCTACCAGCTTTGCTTCGATGGACACGCCCGGCGCGTTCGAGACGCGAGAGCAACCGAGGCGTATTATTACGTGACGCCGGTCGAGAACAACTGGACGCAAAAGCAAAAGGACGAATGGCTCACGTCTTTCAACTATTTCACGGCGGACGTCATTTCCATTCACGAAGCTTATCCAGGCCACTACGTGCAGTTCCTGCATCTAAATGCTTCGCCGGCCACCAAGACCGAAAAGATTTTTGGCAGCTACGCCTTCATCGAAGGTTGGGCGCATTACTGCGAGAAGATGATGCTCGATGAGGGTTTCGGCAGCGCAGCGAACCCGACGCCCGAACAAAAATGCGCGCTACCAAATATCGGATGGCGCAGGCCGATGAAGCGTTGCTTCGCCTTTGCCGGCTTTGTGTTTCAATTAAAATGCACACCCAGGGAATGTCCGTCGAGGACGGCGCGAAATTCTTCCGCGACAATTGCTACTACGAGGACAAACCCGCGCACTCCGAAGCGATGCGCGGCACGTTCGATCCTGGTTATCTCAACTACACGCTGGGCAAATTACAGATCCTGAAGCTGCGTGCTGATTACAAAGCGCAGGAAGGCGCAAGTTTCTCGCTCGAAAAATTTCACGACGAAATGCTCCACCACTGGCATGCCGCCCATTCGCCTCCTGCGCGAGATCATGCTCAAGAACAAGAGCAAGTGGGACGAAGTGCTGTAGGAGATAGACGGGGTCGCGGAACGCACCGGTGCAATTTTTATTTAGACTGGCGGCAAGCGCAATGTCGTCTCCAACGGTGGCACGTCCGCCAGTTCCTTTTCGCCGACGGCTGCGCGTAACCTTTGAAGCTTTCTCCGGCGGGACGCAACATGCGCTCGTAGCTACCCACCGGATTTGTTGAACGCCTCGCTGGCTGTTTCCAATCCATCTCGAATACTCTCGAAATGTTCCGTAAACGTCGCCACCCGCGCGTAGAGCTCCTGTGCTGCCTCGGCGATGGCCCATGCGCGTTTCCGTTTGCGCGTGTTGTTGCCAGCTCACGCTTACCGACCTCAGTAATGCGATCAACGACGCCGGCGTCGCCAGCAGAATCCGTTTGCCCGCTGCCCAAATTATCAAATCATGATCGCCTTCTAGCGCTGCACTGAATAGCGATTCCGCCGGGACGAACAACACCACGTGATCCAGCGCGTTCGGAAACTGGCTCGGGTAATCTCGATCGGCGAGCGCCTTTATGGTGGCTTTCAACTTCACCGCGTGCGCGCCCAGTGCCTCAGCGCGCTTCGTCGTGTCCGCGCTGTCCAGCGCCGTGAGAAAATCAATTCCGGCACCTTCGCATCTACGATGATGAAACGGTCGCCCGGGAGGCGGACGATCAGATCAGGCTTTTTGTCGTCCGACTGCGTCTGCTCAGTAAAATCGCAATGCGCACTCATACCCGCCGCTTCAACCACACGCCGAAGCGTTTCCTCGCCCCAACGCCCGCGCGCTTGGTTCGATTTGAGCACCATGCGGAACTGCAGCGTTTCTGCGGCGAGCGACTGACTTGCTGCGAGAGCAAATCCGAGTTGTTTCCTCACTTCGCCGAGGGCAGAAGATTGCGAAGCCTCGCTCTGCTGCAGACTCTTTTGGTATGTCTCCAACTGCTGCTTCAACGGTTCGACCAATCCCTTGATCGCCTCTTGCCGCTGCGCTAGATCGTCCTTTCGCTACTTCCTGAAATTTCCGAAGCTTTGCTCTGCCAACCGCAAGAACTCCGGCGCGGTTTGCTTGAGTGCGTCGGCACTCAGGGCCTTGAACGCCTCGCGCAAATCCAGGAGGGCCTTGTCCTGCAGGGCGCGTTGGTCGACCAGCATTTTTCCGCAGCGGAATGTTTCGCTTCTGCGGCGGCGCGGGCGTTGCTTGCTTCTGATAATTGCGAACGAAGTTGCCGAAGATCAGATTCTCGCTGGGCGAGTTGCTGTCGCAACTCATTTTTCCAATGGGTTGTCGGTCAGCGCCATCCCACCACCACGGCGATCCCGCGTAAGCAAGGTGATGACCCCAACGATCAATCCGCCACCGATGACACCAACGATGAGATAGAGCAGCGGGACTCACACATTCGCGATTAGGCGATGCCACCCGGAATTCAGAGGGTAGGGACGCGTGTCTCGCGCGTCATTGCGGACGTTTCGTCCGTAGTCCTACCGGCTCGACAGAGTCTCGCCTTACCAGTGCAATCTCACTCCGCCGTACGCCGCGCGACCTAAAGCGGGGAATCCAAACACTTCCGCGTAATGCTCGTTGGTCAGGATTGTCGATCCGGCCGAAAGATCGACAAGTGCGCGTTGATTTCGTATTCGGCTGCAATATTAACGAAGCTGATAATCTTCGATGTCGAAATTCGGGCCGCCGAAATTTAATTCTTCACGCGCGTTCACGAACTTCGCTTCCGCAGTCGTGCGCAGTTTCTTCCACCAAAGATACGAAGCCGAGACGTAAACTTCGTTGCGCGGCCGTCGCGGCAAGCGCGCGCCTTGTAGCTGTGAAATGTCGCGCAGACGAAGTTTTTTCGGCGTCCAAGATAGGTGTAGCTCGCGGTGAAAACGAGATCGGCGATCGGCTGCGCGCGCAATTCCGCTTCCAATCCCTGCGTTCGCGCGGCGCCGAGGTTGAGCGTTTTGAAAAGCCCGTTGAACCCGATCACGTTCGACAAGTCGTTGTGAAAATAAGTCGCGCCGACCGTGACTCGATTTTCCCAGAGCCGTCTGCTCGACGCCAACGTCCCAGCCGAGATCTTTTTCCGGCTGCAATCCGAAATTGTTGCCGAAAATTTTGTCCTGACTGCTCGGCGGACTGAATCCGGTCGCGACGCTCGAGTGCAGCGTCGTGTTCGTCTTGTCGATCTTGTAACTGCTGGCGAAGCGATAAGTCCAGACGTCGCCGAATTGATTGAAATGATCGAGACGCCCGCCGGCGACGAAAATCAAGTTGTCGATCGTCGTCGGTGGCTTGCAGAAACCCGGCCGTTTCCTGCTGTGTGATCGCTCATGAACGTCGGCTGCGGCCCAAATGCTTGCGAAGACAAACGGCCGCTCCTGTCCTGCGTTCACACGGCTGTAGAAGAATCCCGACGTGAGCGTGAGCCACGAAGTTGGACGCAAATCGTTTTGATAATCGATCTGTCGTCCGCTCAAACAGACGCGCGCGTCGGTCCGACAAATCCGTCCTGGTTCGGATCGTTTAGCTGCCGCTCGTGATCGTAACTGAAAATGAATTTGTGCTCCCACCAGTCACCTAATTCGAAGATCGACATGTGGCGCAATGAGCCACTTTTCCGTCAGAAAATTGTCGAGTGGCTTCGGATCAAAGATCGTGTTCGGATTTGCCGGTGTCGCTCGAGCGAATACGTGAACAAACTGCCGATTCGCAGTTGATCGTTCGGCGACCAGCCGACGTTCGCGATCGCCGCGCTGTTTCGATATTGATTGTTCTGGGCGCGCGTTGTCCGTGTCGAGCCGGCTCGCGCCGATCGAGTAATCGAACGGTGTCGATCTTGCCGTCGCTTTGCCAGCGTTTCGCGAAAGGTGTCGTACGATCCGCCTTCCAGCGCTCAGTGTGATTCCCGGCGTGCCGTCGCCCCGTTTGGTGAAAATTTGGATGACGCCGGCCAAGTGCGCGCGGCCCGTACAATTGTGCTCTGCGGACCGCGCACGACTTCGATCCGCTCGATGTCGTCCGTGGTCAGGTTGGCGAAATCAAACTGCCCGGCAGACCTTGATTGATCGGAATGCCGTCGAGCAGCACCTGCGTGTGCTCGCTGTGCAGGCCGCGCGTAAAAACGGAGGTCAACTGACCAGGCGTCCCGGTTTGGACAACTGACAATCCCGGCACTTCGCGGAGCGCGTCGCTCACGCGCTCGATTTGTTTTTGCTCGAGATCTTCCGACGATGATCACGCTCACGCTGCGCGGGCGATTGATCGAGCGGAATGTCAAAACGTGTTGCGGAGACAACGACTGCGCTCCGATTCCGCTTCCTGCCTGATCGGGCGATGCCGATCTCACGGCGTCCTGCGCGCGCATCGCGGATGCAGCGCTGACCAAACTGAATATCAACAAAACATATTGGGCGATTTCGCATGACAAGTTACCTCCAACTCCGAGAGTCGGACTTGTTTGCCCGCCGAGGCCGCATCGCCCAGCTCTCATTCTTCTTTTGCGAAGAAGTTTTTCGCGCCGTGGCGCATGAAGATCGGCGGTCGATAGACCGCTGCTACAGGGCGCACCACACGAATGAGGTGGAGCGGACAAATATTCTGGCTCCTGGCTTGAAGAAGTTGAGGTTTTAGCTGAGAGTTGAGCCGACGAAGAGCGTTTCGCTTTCTCTCAACTCTCCACCCTCAGCTCTCGACTGCGCTGCCATTCTTCCCGCCTTCACCCCCGAAAGACTTTCGGGGATTGGCCCATGGGAAGTCGTATCCAGTTACAGCAGCGCAACTGCTCCCGATTCACACGGGATTTCTCGCGCCGATCCACTGATCAAGCTCGCAAAGAACTGCCGCCAGAAGTAGCGGCTTGCGCTTCCGCGCTCAAGATTTATTTATCAACGTCCGCAATTCTCGCGCTTCTGCCGTTCTCAACATTCATTCTTCCATTCTGCTCGTCACCGGCGGCGCCGGTTTCATCGGCTCCAACCTGACGCTCGCGTTGCAGGAAAAATTTCCTGAACGCGCGCCTGACCGTGATCGACGATTTTCGCTCTGGCGATTTCAAGAATCTCGCCGGTTATCGCGGCGATTTCGTCGCGCAAAATCTGGCGACGCTCGACTGGCAGAAACAATTCGGCGACGAAAAGTTCGACGCGATTTTCCATCTCGCGTCGATCACCGACACGACGAATGCACGATCAGTTCGAACAGGTGCACGACAACGTGGAAAGTTTTCGGCGTCTCTTGAATTTCGCGCGGCCGACACGAACGCGGATCATCTATGCCTCGTCGGCATGCGACCTACTGGCCCGGCGACGCGAGGCGAGCGTGGAATCAAACGGCGCTGCGCCCGCGAACGTTTACGCATTTTCGAAAGCGATCATGGACAATATCGCCAGTCGCGCCGCTGCGGCGAATCGCCTGATTGGATCATCATCGGACTGCGTTACTTCAATGTTTACGGGCCGCGCGAAGCGCACAAAGGCGTTCCCGCGAGCATGGTTTATCATCTCGCGCAGCAGATCAAAGCCGGCCAGCGGCCGCGCATTTTCAAACATGGCGAGCAGAAACGCGACTTTGTTTACGTGAAGGACATCGTCGCGAGGAAGCATTCCGCGCGCTCGGAGGCGAAGCAAGAGCGGAATTTACAATCTCGGCTCCGGTCAGGCGCGCTCGTTCAATGAGCTGGTCGATGTGCTGAACAGATGCCTCGGCACAAATTTCGATCCCGATTACATCGAAAATCCGCACGCGCATTATCAAAATCACACCGAGGCCGATCTGACGAAGGTCGCGGCAGTCGTTAGGCTACGAGCCGCAATATCCGCTCGAAGACGGCGTCGCCGATTACATGAGAGTGGTTGTATCCGGATAGTGGCGCAAGTTTCCAAGCTTGCGTTGCACATGACGGATCGCAAGTTGGAAACTTATGCACGTTAAATTATGAAGCCGAAAAATCCGATCTGCTCGTCGATGTCGTCGAACACATCGACATCAAAAAACATAACGTCGTTCCGCTCGTCGAGGCGATGAGCAAAATGGCGTTTTCGCGCGCGATCTGGGACGCGCCGCGCAAATTTACGACACGATGCTGGCGCGATGAAGATTGCGCGATCATTCTCTGCCTGGCCGGCTCGCTTTTTCCGCCGGACTTAAAAACGTCGTGGTCGATCTCATCCGACACAACATGGTGGACGCGATCGTTTCCACCGGCGCGATCATCGTTGATCAGGATTTCTTCGAAGCGCTCGGCTTCAAGCATTACAAAGGCGACATCTTCATGAGCGACGACGTTCTGCGTCGGCTCGCCATCGATCGCATTTACGATACTTATATCGACGAAGATGAGTTGCGCGTTTGCGATTCGACCTTGCGCTGAGATCGCCGATACGCTCGCACCGCGCCGCATTCATCGCGCGAGTTCATCCGCGAAATGGGACAGCATCTGACAGAGCACGCGAAGAATCGCGATTCCGTAGTTGCTGCTCGCGCTTATGAAAAAATGTGCCGATCTTCGTGCCGGCGTTCAGCGATTGCAGCGCCGGCTTCGGATTGATTCACCATCAATGGCATCATCCCGGCAAGCATCTCAGCATCGATTCGGCGAAAGATTTTCTCGAGCTAACGAAAATTAAGATCGAATCGAAGCGGAGCGGTTTGCTTATGATCGGCGGCGGCGTGCCGAAAAATTTTGCGCAAGACACCGTCGTAGCGGCCGATTATCTCGGTTTCGACGTCGGCATGCACAAATATGCGGTGCAAATCACGGTCGCTGATGATCGCGATGGCGCGCTTTCCGGTTCGACACTTAAGGAAGCGAACTCGTGGGGCAAAGTCGATCTCGGCGCCGAGCAAATGGTTTACGCGGAAGCGACGCTGGCGCTGCCGCTCGTCGCCGGCTACGCGTATCACAAAGGCAACTGGAAGAACCGCCAGGCGCGCGATTACGCTGAAACTGCTCGATCAACCCGCGACCACGAACGCGAAAGAACTCGCTGCAGTTCAGTCAGTCGCGCTACGACGCGGCCAAATCGCGAAACGACTTCTCCGACATTTGGAACTCGTGCCAATCGGGATCGATTTGCGCGCCAGCTGCTCGTAAATTGGACGCTGCGCTCATTCCACTTTGCGACCCACCACTGATCAGTGTGCAGCAACCAGCTTTCTCCGCCTCGGTCGCGACCGCTTTCATTAAAGTTTGCCGCACCCGCCTTTGCTGCGTTGTTTGTCACGCAACATACGCTCTGATGATGAGTGTTCAGTTTCTGCCCGGTAAGTGAACGGGACGAAATAATAAACGAGCAATCCAATCAACGCGCCGCTTTCTTCGGCGCACGAACAATGAAAATCAGGCGAGGAACGGCGGAACCTTGTTTCGTTACGGTGCTTCTTCGGTAATTGCGAAGCCATCGGCGTATTTCAAACTCGCCAGCTCGCGCATCAATGGCAGCAAATTTGGAACGCTCGCTTCCACATGCCTTCCGAATCCGCATGTCCGATCTTTCAAACCGCCAAAGTAGCCTGCTCAGCCTCCCGAAAAATTTCGTTGGGCGATTGATCTCCGCTGGCAAACTTTTGTGCACCGGACAGTTGAGCGCGGCCTGTTCGAGGCGCTATCGCGTGCGGTGAATCTGCAGGCACGGAACATGAACTTCAGGATGGCAGCTCGACGATCCGACGCAGCGCGTCATCCGACATTTCTTTCTGCACCGACACCGTCATTCCGCGAGATCGACGCCGAAACTCGTCCGCCTTCATTCCATGATCGTGCTCATGCAGAGTGCCGAGGCGCGGTGGCGACCAGATCCGTCGGCGAGAATGCTTCGCCTTTGCCTCGATTGTCGGTTGGGGCGTCGGTTTCGAGCGTGGCTTGCGAAGGTCCGTGCACCGCATCGCAATGGAGGTCGCCAGTATAGCTAATGGAAACTTCGACCATGTGGTGATTATGCGCACGTTGCCCGATTTGTCATGTCGAGCAGAAAGTCGAGACATCCCATTGCGAGTGGGAATAGGTAATGCTCCGGGATTGAAAGCCCGGCCTCGTCCGGCAGCCGCCGGACTGGTTACAACCTCGAACCTGCGCTTCGCTCGCGCTCGGAATGACGAGTCACTAAGCGGGGGCGAGAATGGCTGTCTCCTGGATCTTGTCCGCATCGCTGCACAAGCACTCACGCGAAAGACGCGCATGAGATCGGTATACGTGCAGCACGATCATGTCGGTGTTGTGCTTTTGTAGTTATCGTTTTCCCAACTCTCATTCCACCAGCAGAAACCACGACGATGACGGCCAGCGCCGGGAAAAAGATCCGCGAACGCAGCTTTCGCCCATTTCGGCGCCGAAACTTTTCGATGATGTAAATCGCAACCGAACTCAGCGACGATTGCTGCCTTGCCAAGGCGCCAGCGTTGTTAGGCGCGGATACGCCTCGTCAATTTGTAACGCAAGCTTTCGCGGTCCGTCGGTGGCCCGTGGCGTCAGCGGACCGTAAACGCTCACGGGCCAGCCAGATCGCAATAACTTTCGCCTGGAAAGTAATTTTCCGAACCGGTTTCCATTTTCGGCTTCCGGTTCATCGAACCAGTTCACGTGCCAGATCCACCGCAGGTTGGCGGCGCCCTCAGATCGCATCAAATCGACAATGTGCCGATAGGCGGCGATGTAGCGCCGTGGGCCCTTCGCCTGGCCCACCTATTCCACTTGCCATTCCAGCGAAACCAGGTTGCCATTCGGTTCCGTCCCCACTCAATCGGGCGATCGGAGCGCCAAATGCTTTTGCCGCATCGGCCCAGCGCTTCAGATCGGCATCGAATTTTCCGCTAGAATATTGGGAGGCTGAAGAGCTGTCTCGCTGTGATTTTGGTCAAGGTCCGACCCGCAACATCAATCGGATGCAAGGCACTTTCCCAACCTCGGCGAATCCGAGTGTACACATCTCCGTTTGAAACGCGGCGACTCGAACCAATTATCAGAGAACATAATCCACGCCAGCTTTCTTGCCGAGCGTGTCTTCATAACGTTGAACATCTTCCCTCGTCACGTCGTGTTCGGTCACGTCATCCGGCGCCGGCAATCGCCGCGTCATAATAAAACCAGTGATAAAGTTTCGCGCAGGCGGTGGGGCAATGTGCTCGGCTGAGTGGACGGAAAGAAATTGATAAAAACGCCGAACGCTAGAAAGATGCCGGTGCTCAAATGCTTCGATGTTCGCATCCGACTGGAGCAATACGTAACTGAACGAAGTACAA